>JAABUJ010001475.1_pt1 | contig 34632 bp, 28 predicted proteins | sample 5559131 | NCBI WGS metagenome assembly JAABUJ01 (sample SAMN10711875, study PRJNA513366) | rock metagenome | isolation source: Antarctica rocks | place: Antarctica: Victoria Land, Mt New Zealand nord | collected 2016-01-07
CCGGCGCCCTCGACACAACCCACTCCATCATCGACGCCCAGCAAAAAGCGCACCTCCTGCGCACTATCGCAGCCCAGAACGACATCCCCCTCGCCCAAGTCCTCGCCGTCGGCGACGGCGCCAACGACCTGCCCATGATGCGCGCCGCCGGGCTCGGCCTGGCTGTTAATGCGAAGAGTCGCGTTCAGTTGGAGGTATGGTTTTCCCTTTTCTTTGCTTGCGGGTGGTGGTGGGTAGTGGGAAGCGGGGGTCGGGGATGGGGGTGAGCGATGAGTGTTGGCTGATGGCTGATGGCTGATGGCTGATGGCTGATGGCTGACGTTGGGGTTGCTTTGTGGATTAGGCGCCTACGAGGCTGAATTCGGAGTCGTTGCTTGATGTGTTATTTCTACTGGGGTTTACGAGGGAGGAGCAGGAGGCGTTGCTGGAGGGGTAGGTGGGCGGTGATGTGGTCGTGGTCGTGGTTGTTCACGTCCTGGGCTCATTCTGGGCTCGTGGTCGAGTTTCGTTGGGTTTCGTTTCGTGAGTTCCGCGCGAGTGGGAGCGGAGGGAAGAGGAGAGGAGAGAGACGGGAGGTGAGGGGCCTGGGCTTGAGCCCTGGCCCTGGGTGCGATCTCGTACCCTGCTTTTTCTCGTTTTTGCTGTGCACAGTAGATGGATAGATAGGCGGGTGGGGTAGATTAAATGAGGTGGGTAAATGCTCATCCTTGTCCTCGCGGATATTGGGTGACGAGGCACTGGTGTTATGTTTGCTCGGTATGGGGTCATAGAAAATAGAGGGCGGATTGTTTGTTAGAACTAGAAGGGCGGAAAAGCGGCGAGTGAAGAGGCAGATGCGCTTTATAGTGCCTTTTCCCGGCCGCGATGCGGTTCAACCTGTATCTGCAGAGCAGCGCACATGTGTACATATCGGTCGGTCGAAGGCAAACACGTATGTATGCTTATATGTGCAGTGAAGCTGTATGCGAATCTGTTTCTGTCAAGGCAGGAGGGAATTATTGCGACGAGGGGATGCGGCCGTGAAAACGTTGATGATATATCTAGACATTAACTATAGCTGTTTCTGTTGGCTAGGGTATGGTTGTGATCTGGATATAGTGCTAACGTAGCGTAAGAGATACGGACGGTATGATGGGCTGAACGACCTCGCAAAAGGATGGAATGAGGAATAGGAAATGAGTGTACGCGAAAAAGCCCCCCCTAGGGTCCAGGTCCATGGTGGTTGAGACAGGAAGGATAGGGAGTCAGGCGTACCTCCTCTTCCTGGCGCGAACGTCCCAGGGCTCTTCAGCCCAGAGGACGCCCGGCAGCAAACCATCTCAGGTAGAACCCCGACAACGAAGCGGCACCGCCAGGATAGCGTCTAGAACAGCAAGCCATCACCCACCATACTCAACCCTCCCTCTCCCCGAAGAATAACCCCCCCTCAGCATCCTCCGCAAACGGCCTCTGCTTCATCAACTCCGCCGCCGCCTCCGACTCACGCAACACGAGCTTCCCCTTCCTGTGCTCGAATTCCTTGCTTTCGGTCACGCCATCATCTTCGTCGCTTTCGTCCCCTGTCTGAGCTTGGGATGGTAAGCCGAGGATGTCGGCGTCAAAGTAGCTAGGGCACCGCGTGCGCTTGGGCCGGTTGCTTTTCCGATAGCGGGTAACGTCTGGGCTCAGAGGGACGAGGGTCTCGTTATCCGGGTTGATGTCGAAGGGAGATTCGGTGCGAGATGGTTTTCTGGGGCGAGGGTCGGTGGCACCGGATGGGAGATTGGGTCGTTTCTTGCGGCGGGCTGGTTGGCTGAGGAGGACGGAGGGTGGGGGTTGTTGGAGGAAGCGGGGGGCGGGGGTGGATGATTCGCGTTGGGGGCCGAGAGGGCCTAGGAGACGAGAGATGGTCGATGACGATGGGGAGGGTGCACCAGCCAGTTCGGGGGGTACGGTCAAAGTGGGTCGTCTGGGGGATTGTTTCAGAGGAGGTTGGTTCTCCTTGTTGCTTTCCGTCTTTGAGAGGGCTTCCATGCCGCTCAGATCCTGAGCGTCCGGAGTCCTTGGAGGCTTGGGGGCGGTTCGAGAATTGATCGGCATGGGACTTCCCGCATCTCGAAGATGGTGTTGGGCCAGAGGGATCCGGGAGGCTTTGACGCTAGAAGGGGCGGGACGGCATGGCGTTGCTGGCATCTGCATGGAATTCTGGGCCTCTCGGAAGACGGCAGCCATCTTCACGCTATGGCTCTCACTGGGCACGGTGCGTGCAAGCGAAGGTGTGGTCACACGCTTTCTTCCAACATTCGACCTCGTATGACTCGGCGTGCTCGGTTCGGCGGGCGACGCGTCCTCCTGCGGTGAGGTATACCCCTCCTCGCCTGAGTGCGCCACGACGGGTAAGGCGGGATATGTGACTACCCCTGCGCGGCGTGGTGGTAGATCTGCAGATCAGAAATGTATAGTTAGCAGTGGGGTTTTAAGATGGTCAGGGGTTGCAGCGAGAGAAGACGAACCTGTCGTGTGGGGATTGGTTGGGATTCCTTCTGATTGCATGGTGTATAGTTCTTGTGCTGGCTGTATTTGTCTTAGACGTCAGCCTTCGGTCAGGAGTGCTTTGCCGAGATGCTGCAGATGCGACAGGTGTAACATACATGCCGGCTAACGGTTTGACGAGATGGTCAGAATCACATTCCAATGGACGTACAGAGATCCAACCTGCTCTTATTTTCTGTCTGACGACAAGGCTGAGGATGCAAGTCAAAGGGGAGAGCAGAAGCTTGAGTGGTAGATAAGAAGCGAGAAAGATTAATTTTCGAATGAAATGCAGACTTCCTGTATTTCAGCCGAGCAGGGAGTGCTGGAAAGCGAAAGACCGACAGTGAGGATACCTTATCAGCAAGGCCGTTTAGCTAACCTGCATGCGGTCGATGAGGAAAGAGAATTAAGGAGAAAACAATGAGAGAGGAAAGGGGAGATCGCGAATGGTACAGGAACACAAGACACAGCATACTGTCGCACTTGCCCCGTGATAGTAACTTCCAAGGAAAGAGTGTTGCGGACGATCAGTTCTGATCAGTTCTTGATCGCTGTTACTTTCTCAAGTTGCTTGCACTCAGCCCTTTCTCAGCTCTTTCTCAGTCACCGAGGCACAGTGTGAGGCACGGTGTGCAGCACTGCAACGTCCAATACAGGCATCAGACAGGTCCAGGAAGTGATGACCCTGGATTGCAGCCCCAGCCTGAAGCTTCACGTTGGTCTAGTACCTTACCTACCGTACTAGGTACCCATTCCTTAAAGTAGGTAGGAACTCTTCCATTTCTGTAAAAGCCAGCATGAGCAGGAACATGAGCTGCTTCAATGCAAAATACCGAAAGTCGTCCTTTCTGGAAGATTATTTGTCCGTAATGTGGGCTGAGGCGCCGTCCTGTCATGGTGAAACACAAGCATGTGGCCACTAAGATAACCGCACCACAAGCACCACAAGCACCACATGGCACTCTCCGTAGGTACTGTACTGTACAAGTACAGGTACAAACTTCTACGCCGTATCTTGTGCTCTGAGCTCTGTACCCTGTACCTTAGACTAGGTATCGAGGCACACATATCTTTTCATTCCCATGATGAAAGGACTTCAGTGGGCTGGGACTGAGCTCACTTGCCTGCACAATTTCATCTTCCTTTCTATATCTATATTTCTTTTCCTTTTCATTTTCATTTTCATTTCCAATTCCAATTACTTCGTACCTAGTTCTCATTTTACAGTAAATTGTTGCTTGCCACACACTGCGGCCCGCTTATGCGATCTGGACCTCTGAGTGGTAGCTCCTGACGCCGCTTTCCCGACGACTCCAATACTCTTCAGCCATCATCATACCTTACAGTAGGTACTTCATGCAGCAAATCTTACCCTCACTACAGTAGGGTAGGTATACGCGCCCTCGTTGCAGAGATATCATACGCTCGGACTCAAGTCCTTTTGATCTCAGTGGCATCCCATGTGGGGTTAGGGCCATGTGGGAAGCCGCTGCATGCTCAAGTACTTCGTACCGTGTGCTTCGAGACCCCTTGTTCCTTCTTCTGTCCTTTTTCCTTATCCCTTCTCCTACAGTACATAACAACCTGGAAGGGACGGCGTACCCTTTGACACTTCCGCTGCCAAGGGAGGCTGATTGTTCCCGCACCAGTGAAAAGACACCGTATTCCACCTCGATGCTTTCCCCTCAGTCTCCCTACCGTACTCTTCCTCCTTCATAGTCCGCATTCTTTCTATCATATGTCCTCATGGCACATCTGTACAATAATTTACCCTCGGCCGAGCTCGACGCTCTGTATACGATTCTTTCTTCACTCAAAATCGACCGCACTGCCGTTCAGCTCTACTGGTAGATGTCACCACCCGACTACCAGTAAAGGTTTCATGCACGTTGACGTTTTCTTCGCCGAAGCGAGAGGTTTGAGATCGGATTTCTGATACACGATTGATAGACTTTGCGACGCTGAACGAGAACCCGGTTCCCAGATGATCGTGTGTGACCATTGGGAATCCGAGGCAATTCGAGTGTCGAACTCGGTCATCTGGACCGCATTGACACGATATACTCCTGGCGGGCTTTAGCCACTTTGGATACTTGATAGAACAGTACGTGCTTTTTCGTCTTCTCGCCATTTCCATGGGCAGAACTTTGTCATTTCATTGCAATATCACGGGCTATCGTCCGTTTGTGAAGCGGGCCGAATCCGCTTTCTTCTCCTTGTGGGAACTAGGCATTAGTGAATGATATAGGATTTACATTTTGTCGGCATCTTCATTTCCCATTGCTGTATGCTCTTTCGTTACTGACGAAGGTCTACTCTATTTAGTACCCTCGTGAAGCTGCGCGATCGACGCTCTTATTGATACCAACGACACCATTGAACGCCCACGATTCACGAGCTGGGTTCGTTCCTTCTTACGACTTCGAGCGCATAGGGATCTGGAATCCGCACTGCTGCATTCAGGAGTCTGTGAACATCTGGTCTTGCCCATACACTTACCTCTCGGCACTCGTTCAAAGGAAGCCGTCGACATATTATTTGCCTCCAGTCGAGGTGTTTCACTCGTTTTATCACCCATCCGACTGAATTATAGCACTCTACCCCGACCTCGACCACGGCAAGCTACATATTAAGCGACGTTCGGATCGTCGCTGAAAGTTACACCCAAGATTGCGGATTCTCGCAGAAGCGAAAACACCTCGGAGGAGAACCATATTATTCACTGGGCTGGGACCTGGGGCGAGCAGATGAGTCAGGCATCTCAAGGGCTTGGAGAGGCTACCGATGGCCAACAAAGCAAACAGGATCGGGGAAAATTACAATATGGAGGCTCCCCCAAGCGCGTAAAGACAAGCTTGGATGCGGGACGGTACTCCGAGCAATCTCATGAGCTGCCTGGAGACACATTTATTACTTCAGCCGGCTTGCGGCCGTTCCCAACATCGCCAGCATCGGCGACACCCGCCTCGAATCCTCGAGTGAATGAAACCTCGAACTTAGTTTCAGCTCAGGTCCCCCCTCGGTTGCCGCTCAAAATCGACAGCCACGCCAATCGAAGGAGAACGAATTCCCCGACAGGTGACAGCAGAGCTGGTAAATATTCTCCTCCTCGACGACCCCCTCGTGCAGACCATGTCTCACCAATCACGGAATCACCCAGTGGTCACGATCACCCTTCAGTGATCTCAGCACAGCAATCTCCACGAGTCAAGATGCCTGAGCCGCTATACTGGGAGAACGATTATCAGAGAACGCCTCCAGGAAGAGCCAGCCCTAGTAATACTTCCGGTGCTTCTGTGGGCTGCAGCGGACCCTTGGCTCCTCCTTTGAATGGAAATGCAATGAGCAGTCCCAGAAGTACCACCCCGACAGCTCCACCAACAGCTCGGCGACCGGTAAACCTAGGACCTCCTCCATCGGCACGACGTGGAGCTGCAGCGTACTATCTACCACCGACCTATGTTACACCCATTCCAGAAGAGTCACCGGAGACTGCGCATCGGTCTCAAGGCTCTTTCGCTTCTAGTCATGTCATACCTACAAGTTGGGGTTCCAGTCCTCCCAACCTCTACGTCGGGGAAGATCCAGGAGAGGTGGAAGAAGATGAGTACGTGTCGGCTGGGGAGGATGGGAAGGATTCGAACGGTGGGGATCATGACGAAGCGAGCGGCTTGGTCAGGCAAGCTAGTCTCGGAAAGAGACACAAGCCTGCTCTCACGACTATCAAGAGCATCGAGATGTCTAGAGCAGACGGGGCCACTTCGCAAGGGCCACCTACCACAGTCCACGATCCACCTCGGAAAGCTGACAACAACCCCAAAGGTTTGACGACACGAACGCTTGACGGTGCTGCCGGGCTAGGATACGCGCAAGGGAGCAGGCAATATACTGAAGAGGGCCTAAGCGGAGGGACAGGTCTCCTAGATCGGTCATCTTCTTCGGATGAGTCACTGGTGAAGATTTCGAATGCATCAACCACTGACGCACTGTCACATTCAAGGTCCGTCTCGCCTTTAGCAGCACCGATAGACCCTCGGATTCACCGAATCCTTGGCGGTCTGGAGAGGGCCGGTGCACTTGAGCCACGAGGTACTGGCTTTGCAATACCTCGCAGTACACCCTTAATCAATGAGACCTCGGCCAGGCTACCAAATCCCCCAAGGGTGGGGCTCTATACTACAGGGGAACAAGATTCGAGGAATAGCTTGACGAGTCTTCCAGAACTAATCCGCCGTGCGACACGTCTTGCATCCGTATTGGATCGCGGCAGGACTGCGAGTAGGCTCGGGATGCTCGATTCAGAGGAGAGCGGTGACGGAAGAGAGAAGATATCGTCTCGTGAGTCGTCCTAATACAAAGTACATCTCAGCTTCTGACCCTTTCCTAGCTGCGGGTCGTCGGCGCTCGGGTTCCATATCCGACATTCTTGCATCCTTTCCCTCACCGGGTTTTGCTACCCCTACTGGCGAACGGCCTTCTCCTCGCTTTCCTTTTACGAGCTCCGGTTTAGCTCGACATAAGTTCGTCTCGTCCCTCGATTCCCCTTCGACCAATACTCATGGGTGTCGTCGGAGGTGTTGTGGCCTGCCACTCTGGGGCTTCCTCCTTCTTTGCATCATCATCCTTCTCGCTCTCGCCGCTGCTGTCGTCATACCCGTCACACTCATCGTCATTCCCCGACAACATGGCGCCGGAAGTGGTCAAGCTAGCAGCCTCGGATCATGCCAGACGAGCCAACCCTGTGCTAACGGTGGTACGAGCGTCTTCAACGCCAACTCCTGTCAATGCCTGTGCGCGGATGGCTATGCTGGTGACCGATGTGCCGTCATTGCGGACAGCAGCTGTGTCACAACCAACATCAAGGTCAACAATGGTGTTGTCAATGTGACCGTCGGCAGTAGCTTGCCAAGACTGCTGCAATCTGCGCAGAGCAACTTCAGCATACCTCTAGACCCGTCTACTTTGATGTCTCTCTTCAGCGCAGCGAACCTGTCCTGTACCTCTCAGAACGCTCTGGTCACGTTCAACGGGCGATCGCAACGTCGAAACCTTCTCCTCGTCGAAGCGCAACGAATTGAAGACACCACTTCCCCCACACGCGCGAGCAGAATGGCCGCTCGAACCCTCCCACCGAGCTCAAGCTCAGCGATGGTCTCCGCCTCACCCAGCGCGGGTGCAACCAACCCAGGCCCTGCGTCCAACGCCATCACCAGCAACGGCCTCGTTTTCGCCGCACCTACCGCCGCTGTTGCTCCCTCACCCTCAGCAACACCGACCTCCTCCTCCTCCACCTCAAGCCCCAACTTAGGTGCCGGTTCCACGACCGGCAACGCAGTCGACGACAAAACGCTCGATTTCTGTCGAATCAGCGTCCTCTACATCTTCCAGCTCACCACGCTCAACACCGCTGTCATCGCACAGGAAAACATTCAGATTTTTCTGAGCGCTTTCAGCAGGAGCAAGTTCAATGTCACCGGGTCGATCGAGATTGATTTCGGCCGTCTCACTATCGATCTTGGGAATGGGACGACGGTTGGCGGGACAGGTTGACGTTTAAAAAGTATTGATGATGAAGAAACGCCCCCGAACCGTTATCAACTGATCCTGAGATCCGGGCTCTGGGCCTTGGACCGGATCATCTACCTACATACACCTCTTTGTACTCTCACGGATCTTACCTCCCGTTCTGTTTCAATACGGATCATCTACGACTAGCGTTGTGTTTCTGCGGCGATACCATTCACAGCGAGCGTCTATTCTCCTTGCCCGTACTGGGGCGAGGATTCCCATTTCTTTTCTCCTGTAAATATACGTTCGATCTTTAAGCTCTGCTAGTGATGGCTAGGGTGTGCTGCAGACGAGACATGTTGGATTGTACGATATGTACATGAACATGGCGGTCGATGTATATATACCTTATGAATCGTACGTCTCAAAAGAAGACTAGAAGAACCAAAAGCGCCTAGTATACGATTAAGTGACTTGGCAAGAATAATAGTCCTTCGAGTTTACTGTCCCTCTGTAGCCCATTGCGCTGTGAAAGACCCAATCTAGATATATTGACCTGTCGTACAAAAGTCGTACAATGAGAAGGCTTCTTCAACCTGCGTTCGCCGCCCCGTCTACTTCGCGCCAGTCAGTCAGTCAGTCACCCTCAGACCGCAACCGTACATAGCGAAGCCGAGGAAGAGTCTCAAATGCCCTTATGTCTTGTCCAACACCAGCACCCGACCGATGAGTGACTTGGTGTTTTGATCTACCCGTGCTTACCACCTCGGTGATCGAGTGGGGTGTGCCAGTTTTTCGCCGTTTGGACCTATCCAGACCCGATATGAAAGAAATCTCCTGATAGGCAAACAATCTATACAGCTGTGTGAAGGGAAGGAGAACAGCGCGCGGGTGTGAAACCGCCGTCATGGGAGAACGCGTAATCGTGGGGTATACCGGCTCTCTGCGGGATCGTAAAGAAAAGAAAAGTCTCACAGCCGCGAAGTGCAGGCCGGTGTACACAGGCGTGTGGGTGAGCGCGAACAGCCGGGCTACCGTCCGTGAGATGCAGGCTGTAGGAAGCAGCTACCGTCAGCCGCGCAAAGAGATAGGGTCGTCGGCAGGGAGGAGCTGGAGTTCCTCTCCACTCTCAGTGACGTAGACGCTGCTGGCGCCGACGTGAGTGGCGGATCCCTTGAGTCCGACGATGCGTGGATGGTCGGGATCGACATCAGGCGGCATGCCGAACGTTTCTCCCGGCTTAGTGACCGGCACCAAATCGGTGCCGCCAGACCAGGTGCCCATGCCCGCTTCCTCGTACGCCAGCCGCTGCAGCTGCAGCTTCTCGTTCAGGGCCCACTGGACGCGCTGATAATCGCGCAGATTGCGTTTGCGCTGGACGAAGCCGACGAGCGTGTCGAGGACGAGGCTGGTGGCGATGAGGAGGCCGCCGATGAGGAGGATGATGATGATGCCGAGGGTGGAGAAGTTGATGGCGTTGTTTGTGGAGCGGACTTGCTGGTTGTCGCACATCATCTGTGAGATGGGATCCGTGGGTTTGCTGATATAAGCTCCGTCGACTACGTTCGGTGGGCCGGTGGCGTACTGCACGACGGATTGCTGCAGCCTCGCGAGTCCGGTCGCGAACCAGGACTCGACCTCGATCATCCATTGGTTGTTGGGCAGTGGGCCCGACAAGAGGCCGCTTAAGGACTCTTGGGCGCGTAGGGCTGCAGGGCCGCGGCCGCCGATACCTTTCTCAACTCCTGTCAGTGGTCTGAAATTTTGGATCGTGTACGGAGATAGAGGCAACCTTGACTTACTGAGACCAATTGTCTCGAAGAGGAAGTCGAGGGACAGGCGGGAAATGATCATAGATTGGACGGCATTCAGGTCTATAGTTGCGGTCCTGTGCACTGCGGTGTAGTAGGATTGAAGATCGGTACATTTTTCATTGTTGGGGTTGCAGAATTGATGCTGGTCGATGCATGCCAACGGGCTAACATCTGTATGTCAAAATGTCAGAGGCGAAAAATGCTGGTGTGACAAACGTCAGCACTTACAGTAATCGGAACGAAAATAGCTGGTATTTCTGCCGTTATCAATGATTGATTGTTCATCTGAGGTGGCTGTGAAGATCGGATCATATACAGCGCTCAAATATAGAATGCTGTTGGCAGCCAGAAAAATGATCGTCACATCAGCATCATCTCGAGACAAAGCGTGGACGGGAGTCCAGTAGTTGTTGATTCCGCCGCTAGAATACAAGGAGGAGCTGCACTGAGTCAGCGGCTAGTCCACACATGTGGTCAACCTGTGTGAGAGTATGAAAGAGATCTTGTAGACAGTAATAATGAGACCATGATGTACACCATCGGCAGCAGTGACCCTAAGTCAACTGTCGGCACATCTAATAGTGGCACGATAGACGGAGAGTGATATCAGTCACTTGGGACTTACCTAATTTCATAACCAAAGCCGGTAGTAGCGGCATGTCTATTATAAAAGTAAGTGAAATTGCTGCCGCCGCTTGGCCCGAAATTATAGAAGTCAAGGGTATCGCCATGCTGGCCCTCGAAATAGCCCAGATCCTTGATTTTCACTGCGTCGGTGTAGTTCAAAGACGTGATATAGCCTTCATCTATGATGGGAGCGCAGGTTGTTTTTCGGCGGTAAGTGATTCTGTCCTTTTCTTGAGTGTTGATGCCAAGGTCATCGTGTGATGAGATGTTGCCTGTGTCTATCGACAAAGCGGCCGTATCTGAGTACAGACACATGCCGGCAGCGAATGGACATGTATCGTTTCGATTCATCGTGTATGTGATGCGCTGCTTGTTGTACTGATTGCACTGAAGTGTGTCAGATTGGGAACCGTAGCAGGCTCGAGCATAGCCTGCAGCAGTGAAGGTGTCGTTCAGTGTTTTGTGATACAATGCGAAGATTACGCTGGTATTGTTTAGAGTCCAGTTCCCACAATTCTCGCTCCTAATCAAGACGGCGTCGCCGGCGGCTTTGGTGACCTCGGACGAAAAGATGCCCGCCACGGCGAACGCGATGAGATTGGCCAGCGCCAGAAGCGCAAGTGGTAGAGATCTCCAGAACGGCCGCCTCGCCAATTTTCTCCAGGCGTAAGACAATTGCAGGAGTTGCCATGAAGCTGCGCCAGGTGAGCCGCTGTTCCGAAGGATGACTTGCTGTTGATGATGCAGCCCATCACGAGCATCTTGACTGGTGCGGGACTGATGAATGCTGAAGCTGAGGATTTTCCAAAGAGCTGCACCAGTTACGGCCACGAAGATGGCAAGGAAGGCGGTGAGGAGAGAACCGTTACGGGCGGAAAGCGTTATGGTCGATCCAACGATGGCACCATGGCTCCAGTTAACCCAAGCGCCATGGTAAACGTACGCACCGTCTTGCAGAGACATTGCAGACTGGCGCTAGACAATGGTAATGACAAAAACAATGACAATAACAGTAGTGACGGCTTGACAGAGTCAGGCATAACTTATCTCAGGTGAGTCCATCTGATACATATACAGATTTGTCCCGGCCCCCACCTCGGGTGCTACCCACCTTCATCTTCATCTGAGCTGCGGTCTTGTGCTCTTTACCTTCAGGAAAGTCTGTTGTCTCCATGATTCGTGAATAGATTGGTACTGTACCGAGGTAATTTGGAGACCCATAGGACGGACTGGTAGTGGTAGCGGTAGTGGTAGGGCTTCCGAGACCCCCGCCCTGTGTAAGGTACAAAGTAAGGTAGGTATCTTATACACCGTAGTGTACCTACTATGTCATGCACGCACGTCACAGCCCGACACCCTTTTTGATCCATCGCTCGCGTTGGTCCACCTATCTCCACGGGATGCCCGGTATCCAGGCTGCCCGAGCGCTACGTATGAGGCTGCCAATTCGTAGCCCAAGTTTCTTCTGCCCCCATAGCCCACTGGGTGTCCGCTACCGTGACTGTGTTTCCTGCCCCCGCCATAGGAGGAAGTTCGAAGTAACTTACATAGCCACATGCAGGCGCAGTGTAGATGGCACTATCAACCTGGGCCCCTATTATATTCGTCCTCGTCCACCTCAACTTACTCCGTGGTACAGAAGCAATCTACACGGTGTGATTACATCAAATATTTTCCCCATGAACTATAGCATAGCCCAACGTACTTAGGCCCCAAAGAGCTGGTATGGATCGAGAGCTATGCTAGCGATGACCAGGGCCCGCCCCCACTGCGGATATAACTTATTGAATTGTACAATATCTAAATGAGAACATCTCGGTCCATGTATATACAGTATAATGGTGATAGTTCAAGCAATACTGACGAGGCATCAAGGATTCGTGATGCACTACATGTAAAACTAATTCACGCACATCTTTGCCTCCCATGGTTGGACGGGGTGCAATATGTATCCATACCAGCAAATCCAGGGTTCCAGTTCCTACCAGATACCGGTTACGTAGAGCTCTTGCAAAGATGTACAAGAGTCTCCAAACATTGTCGAGCTCGAAAAGGCACAAAAGCGCCATTCGCCAGATCTCCTCCCCTTGCTGACAGGTCCGGCGTCAGTCTGCTGATACCGAGTCAAAGCCCCACTTCACACCACACCGATTCCCCCATACCCAACCACTCACCCACGCACTCACCCGCCAATCAACCAAACAACATCGTCCAATACCCCTCCCCGCCCCTCCCCGCAAGCCGCTGCTGCAACAACATCTCCCGCACACTCCTCATCCGCTCCTCCACGACCCGCTCTTCGCGCACCCATCGCCCCTCACTCTCGGCTTCCTGCGCTCCGCCACCGAACCATCCGCCGCCCTTCCTCTTCTTCCTCTCCAGGACCTGTTCTCTCTCCGCTTTCTCCGCAAGCACCATCTTCTCGACCATCGTCTGCCAATTACCCAGCCCGACGTCCAAACATTCCTGGCAGCGCCGCCGTCCATCACCATCCGTGTCCTGGCTCGTGAATGTCGCTTCCGCGACGTCGACGGCTTCCCGCGTCCACGCGAGGCCAGCTTCCCGCTTCCCGGCCTCGGAGGAAGACGCGAAGAGGATCTCGCCGATATTCGCCATCAGCCCGGCCTCGTCACACACCTCCCTGCCGTTGCGTTTCGGCGCCTCGTTGCCGGACGGCGGTTCAGGCGGGTAGGGGGGTGCGACTAAGAGGGAGCTGGTGAGGGAGGAGAGGATCGAGAAGAAGGAGGAGTCGGCATCGTCGTCGTCGGGAATGGAGAAGTGCAGTACTGACGGCCGGGCGGGGGGAAGGGAGCGGCGGGCGCGGAGGACGGAGAGCAGGATGGGGAGGGCGGTGGATAGGGCGCCGGCGCGGGCGTGGTGGGTTGCGAGGGCGGTGGTGGCGAGAAGGATGTTGGAAGTGACGAAAGCGGCTTGGTCGGCGTTGGCGTTGATGATGCCTGTTTTCCGGTCGACGACGTTGGGGGTGGGGGCAGAGCCGGACGGTAGGCCGCTGATTGCTATGTCTAGGGCCCAGTTGTACAGCTCCTCGGCACTTTGGGGCAGGTTCTTGTAGTCAAGCCAGTCGGCGTAGGCGAGAGCAGCGTCGAGGCGCTGGCGTGTGTTGAAGCCGTTGGTTGTCAGGATCTTCGTGTAAATGGACTCCGGGGTGGCGTATGCCGGGGTGCAATTCTCTTCAAGAGGCGCTGAATGGGCCCCTGGAGGGACGGGCTTCGGACGTGGGTTCGAAGGCCCGACCACCACTTCAGCGGGGAAGACGATGTTGCGAGTCTTGTCTTTCAAGCAGCCATCGAGATGCTCTGCGACAGTCGCGGATCCCATCAATGCCTCGTAGTAGCCGCGCCGCCATGGCTCGCTTTTGCTGGTGATATTCAGTCCCGTCTTCCCGACGCCGGGAACGAATATGCCTCCTTCTACTGATTCTATGATGCCGGCGCCGTCCTTGGACGGGGCTTCCAGCCGCTCTAACAATTTTCTATACCGCATTCCCACGCTCGCCCAGTCCGTCATCCCGTACTCCGTGGTGCCCTCCAACTCCTGCCCCTTCGCGCCGCGCCACGTATGCCTACTCAACCATGTCCACTCGCCGGGGCTAGGGAACTTGCGCTCGACGCGTTCCTCTTGCACGCCGAAGAACATGATCAAGCCGAGGACGATGGCGGCCCAGCCGTAGGCCGTCCATCTCCCGGCGAGCCACAGTTGGTCCTTGATGTATTTCTTCCGCTCGGTCGTCAAGAGGCGGGAGAGCTGGTATTGTATGTTGGCATTGTTGCGGGAGCGGAGCGGGCGGAGGGTGGATGGGGCGTGCAGGAAAGGGAGTTGGGGTCGCGGGGAGGCGGGGGAGATCAGAAGAAGTTGGGAGTTGTGGGTGAAGAGGCGTGGTTTGGGAGGGGTTGAGAGGATGTTAGGAGGTCGAAGACGTCGGAAGAGAGGCTGTATGAGAAGAATGGACGATCGTGAGGGATACATCTTACTGTAGAGAGGTTTCCTATCCTGGCGAAAAGATGATGGTGGTGAAATGATGCAGCGGCAAGATCCGCTTCACATGCATCTTCCATATAGGGCAGCGACTTAGTGCCATACAACAGACCACCCCTCAGCTTCGCCCAAGTCAACCGAACACGATGACAGAAATTCTGACCTCTCCGAAATCAACATCTGTGGAAGAGTCCGGCCCTCAGGAAGAGCTCATCCGCGCCCTTGACGACCTTCTCGAACGCTACCTCCACCTTCTCGACCAATACCAGACTCTACAACAAGAGCTCACGAAGCATCTTTCCGCCGTATGAGTTCACCCTTTCATCCGCTCCGGACGAGTCATATAATTGATTATGAGCTTCTCACCAGGGCTATCTCTCCCTCGCCCAAGCCAACTTCAACTCACCCAACCGAATCCGCTACGGCCAGGATTGCTACGATGGACGAATGCAAGCTTCGAGGAGAGTGTACGACTCAATGATTTCTTAAGATCTGCTAGGAGAGTATACCTCCGGGGGCTGATCAATCGTGTAGGACAATCGTCTCTTCCGCTTCGAGTCCGACTCCTAAGTTCACGGTAACGGCTTCGGTAGATATGCCGGAGGAGATGCACGATAGGTCAACTACTTCAGTCAAGGAGAAGTTACCAGAGACAGAGATGTATGGCATCCAAAGCAACGAGATAAAGCCTGGCTCCAAAACTAAGGGTCCCTGCCGCAATCCTCTGAACTGGTTTGGTATACTCGTCCCTCCAGCTTTGCGTGCCACTCAGGCAGCATTTTCGCACACAGTGGTAGAGTCGATACCTACGCTAGCCAGTGTAAATGAGGAGATGCGTTTTGTAGAGGAAGAAATCAGAACGAAACGGCAAGAGCTGGGAAGAGGGTTATAATGTTTGTGGTTTTTGCTACAGCATTCAATCACCTGGCCAGTCCTCTGAACGTCCAATAATTCTAAACCGAAATTCTATAAAGCTATAGCAAAAGTCGACAGCCGCCCGCGGACGTGTCAGTGAATAGCTTCTCAAAATCGGAGATCCGTCTAACGTCTAAAGCTACCCGATCGTTCTCACCACCTCCACAACAGCCTTCAGGAATGGCTCGTCCCCGTTCCCAAGCGCAGGCCCACCCATAGTCTCGATCATCCTTCTCGCGCACATCTGCAGCCCTTCCAAAAGTCTCTCTATCCTGAACCTTACTTGGGACCTCTCCAACGAGCTTGACGTTAGGAACGGAAGACGGATGCCCAGCCTGGCCCTGGCTTTATCCGGGACCTTGAAGGGAAACTGTCGAGACGTAGGCGGAAAAGCTGATATAAGCAGCTCAGATACATGATTCAAGGCCAACAGCGTGGCAAACAAGCTGCACCGGAAGGCGTCTGTCGTACATGGAAAGATGTTACGCAGTGGTTGAAGTTGGCTGTCCTCGAGGTCGGCGCTCTGATGATAGTATTCGGCTTGATGCAGTTGCGGTGAGGACCGTAAACTGGAGCTCCGGCTGTGTCTCGATCGAAAGGGTGACGATCGTGTTCGTGAGGGAGAGGGTGACGCCTGAGTAGTACTTTGATATGCAAGGCGTGGGGCCCGCTGTTTGCGCAACTCGTATATGACTGGAGAGTTGGGCTGAAGCATTGTCAAGGGAAAGTTGGCTACCGAATCTTCGAGCTGGGAGAGTATCCACACCAGTTGCTTGGCCGGGAAGCTACGGTAACTCTTTGGGACCACATCATCCGGGACAGTGGGTGTTGATTGGGGGTCTCTGCTCCGTGCAAAAGCTCCAGAAGTCATTGCTGATGGCGTCCTTGGCGGAGTTATAGGTCTTGGGGCATCCGTAATGTCTGTCTCAAGCGTCTTTTGTGTTATGCCCATCGTTGCCAGGACATCACGCAGACTCTCTCCATTGTCAATGGTGTCTGGGGTGTCCGGTGGTGTGTCTGGACTGAATGCCGATACAAGCTTCTGGTTCTGCTGGGGCGTCGATGGCTTGATAACTTTGGGTACAGTATTCGCAATGGAGGAGCTTCTCGAGATGCTCACCATCTTCGGTCTTCCAGGGTTGACAGCAACAACAGCATCCTAAAGTACGAAGTCAGTCTCAACCTGTACACCATCGTGGAAGCACCAATTACGAAGGAAGAGGTCCATACAAGTGACATTTGTGTGCTATCGGGCCCACCATGCCTCAAATCGATGCTTCGCATTTGTGTATTGCTGAGAGCGGTACCGGCAACATTACGAGACGTGCGGCTGCCGACCACCGATGTCGTAGAGGAATCGTCCATCCAGCTCTGACACGCCGCAGACGCTGGGACCGGGTCGGTTTCGCTGCGGAACACTGTTGGTCTAGGCGGTCTGCCAGCGGTATGTTGACGCTTTCGGCCTTTCGAAAGCCGTTCGCAAGGCGAGGTCGGCCATGGTACGAATGCGGGACTCAATGAGGGTGTGCCAAGCCGATAGATGTCCTTGCCAGGACCATAGTCTGCTTGGTGCTCGACAATTGAGTTTGCTGCCGCCGGTGGATAGTCATATGGCGATGAGCTACACATTCCTCCGCACGGCGACCCTGCGAGGCGGTTGGGACGACCTCCTTTCTCATCGTTGAGCGTTTCCGTCTGAAGTATAAAAGAATAACGGACTGGTGCAGTCTGGGACTTCGGACAGTCACGAACGAAGTTGTGTATGCTCGCGGTGGACGGTAGCGGCTGTGCTGCTGACGGCTTGGCTCTCGTCCTCGGACTGTTCAATGCAACTGGGCGGCGGAAGAACTTATCGAATTCGAATGCAGGTTCGGAAGGCAGAGGCTTTTCCAGCTTCACCGTCACCGGCTTGTCGTCACACAATGATGGAAAAGCTGGAAGGAGTTGAGGGCGCGCTCGTTGCATCCGCCTCACCGAGGGGAACCGGAACGATGGTGATGGTGGACCTTGAGAGGTTGACGGCCGTTCATAGCCAGAATTGCCAGCCTTCAGACTCTTCTTGGACCTGATCGAAGCAGAGCGGCTAGGGTGTGCTTGCCGCAGAAAGTCAGAAAACTTTATGCTTGGAGACCTCGTCTTGAAGGATGGCCGTGTGGAAGTGAGGTCAGAATGGGGTTGTTCATGCATCTTCGTAATTTGGAGATGGTCAACATCAAGAGGAAGGTAGGTTGCCGAGCAGAGTTTGTGTTGATACATGCTGTTGTCGAGGTGAAGAAACAACAAACAATCCTGAACGCTTTGAACGACAGTAGAGAACTTCTTGTACTGCTTGCCCAAGGCAAGCAAAAACGAAAGGAAGAACGAAATAAGAGACAGCTCTCAAATTAATACACTGCCCCTTCCTACGCACAGTGGTATCAATAGCTTCGTGAAACGTTAAGCACCTTTGCCGATTATTTTCTGCCCTTGCGTCGTGGCGCTTCCACAGAAATTATGCCACGGTGCTGCATAGTGAACGTCAGGGACAATCGTCTATATCCAACGGTTCAGCTGGGGCCGAGAGATATGTCAGAGATGCATATCCTAAGCTGCTCGTATAATTCCCAGAGTATGGTCTCAGATCGGAGTCAATGCCCTGCCGGCTCATCGCCAGTACTGCTCAACGTATGAAATTCCATAACAGTCTGTTATAGATGACATTCTATAGTCAATGTCCTTAATAATGTGCTGGAGTGCTCCGAGACGAACTATTGGCGCTCTCGAGTCTCACAGGCCCCTAATTTTGTAACAGGAGGGGGAGTGAAGAGGTAAGGGGCCATATTCGAATAGATGAGTGTCCCAAATAAAACTGCCCCTACGTACATGTACGGTATCTATTGAAAGGAGACCTCACTCGGGGCGCCAGTCATGACAAGAATAGATCACGGGGGAGCTACACTGCCTTAGGTAAGGTAGCCGGGAAGTTACCTTAAGCGTAACCGGCGCTTAGGTACCGTACCTACTGCAGGTAGCTCAGCCCTGAGCAAGATAAAAAATATCAACGTGAATAATTATGATAACTCCGCCATGCTGACCGAAACCTTCGTGAGCGCGACCCTCTCTTCCTCACCGACAAAATCCAAATCCACCTCCGTCGCCAAAGATGCCGGCATCCACTTCCACGACTTCCAGCCGACGCCGGCGCTCAAAAAAAGCTTCAAGAAGAGCTCGACGCCGCCCAACTGCCTCGCCGTGAGCGTGTCGCACGTCTTCGCCGCGCAGGCAGACAAGGCCGTCGTGCACGTCTACAGTCGCGAGCGGGGCAATCAGGAGGCGACGGTGCCGTTTCCGGAGCGGATCCATAGCGTTGCGCTTGCGGGGGCGGAGGAGGGCGTTGTGGGTGGGGGTGGGGTGTTGGTGGTGGGGACGGAGGAGGGGCGGTTGATTTTGTGGGAGGTATGTTATGGGGGGGGTTCTTTCCTATCTCCGGGTTAGCTCGATTGATAGGCTGATGGCTAGCAAATGTAGCTCTGCACGGGCCGGTCGATCTCGACGCCGCGCTCGCACCTCCAGGCCGTAACGAGCGTCGCCGTCGACCCGACGGGCAACTTCCTCCTCTCCGGCTCGCCGGACTCCAACATCCACGTCTGGTCCCTGCCGGCCCTGCTCTCCTTCGTCCAGCCCTCGGCGACGGACCCCACGCTACCCCCGCCCCGCTCCCCGCTCCGCAGCCTATCGCACCACCGCGCCCCCATCACCCACCTGGTCGTCGGCCACGGCAGCAGCACCGTCAACATCGCCGTGTCCGCGTCGCGGGACAACACCTGCGTCGTGTGGGACTACCACGCCGGCGTCCCGCTGAGGACCTTCCTCCTGCCCGCGACCCCGCTCTGCCTAGCCCTCGACCCAGCCGACCGCGGCGTCTACGCCGGGCGCGAAGACGGCGGCGTCCAGCTGCTCGACTTCTACAAGACCCCCACCACCCTCGCCAACCCGCTCTACGACCCCGCACAGCAATCCACCCCCTCGCAAGCCTCGCCCACGGACCTCTGGCCGCCACCAAACGACACCCTCGGCCCCGCCCTCAGCCTCGCGCTCAGCTACGACGGCACCAGCCTCGTCAGCGGGCACGGCAGCGGCAAGATCGTCGTCTGGGACGTCGCTAGGGGCCGCTACGTCGCTGAGCTGTGTGACCTCGCTGCGCCCGTTACGAACTTGCGCATGCTGTCTCCGACGGGGTTCCCGCGGACGGCCACGCCGAGTCTGACGGTGCACAACGTCGTGAAGCCGCGGTACGAGGCCGCGCTGTCTAATGGTGCGGGCGCAGACGGCGCCGTTCCGACGGATTACAACTTCTCGGCACACTTCACCTCCGCGCTCGACCTGCCGGCGCCGGATGCGTCGATAGCGCGGCCGAGCGCCTTCGACGCCGCGCTGGCGCATGCGTGTTTCCCGACGGAGTTGCTCGATGAGGGACTGCGGGAACTGGCGGCGTGGAATCTTGCGTCCGCCTCTACCGACCAGGAAGCAAAGCCCCCACCTCTCCATACCTCCTCGCTCGACGGCGCGAACGATCGTGACCAAGCTTCGGTGGACGCGACGGCGACGGCGACGGGGACGGGCACCTCCGAGGTAGCCGGTCTGAAAGCGCAGATAGCGGAGCTGAACGTGCTGGTGCAGGCGCAGCATCGGACGCAGAAGTGGACGTGGGATAAGTTGTTGGAGTTGAATACTTATCGGTATGAGAATGAGAGGGCGATGAAGGATCGAGATGGAGTGGTGAGTGGGTTGGGGAAGAGAGTGGGGGATGGGGTTGTTGGTAGGAGGGTAGGAGAGGAGGGTGAGGGGGAGGGTGGGGTTCATGAGATTGATGAGATGGACGAGGATGTGGATGATGACGATGATACGACGCCTTGAGTGGGTGAGGTGAATGAGAGTGTGGAGCTATTGCTTGCGGGTTTTGGTCTCAGGATTGGGGTAGCACTGCGATGTCATCGGTTCTCCAGTCCTCGGCGGGCAAGTTCCCGGCGAGGTTGGTCATTCTACGCTTTGCATCTGACGTCGCCGCCGTGTGAGTGTCCGCGGTGATGGTCTTGAATACTTCACGAACGAAGGGCGGACTTGAAATTGCCATCGCCCGTATCGACGGTACAGAGGTCACGGGAGCGGAGACGACACAGCCTTCCGTCATGGCTGGCGGAGTGGTGTGAAGGACAAGGAGAAAGAATAAGCGAAAGAGATGCAAACTCTTCTAGTAAGAGGCTGATGGTGCCCTGGCTCATCAGGCTGATCTGTATGAAGGAGAGTCATCGGATGGCTGGCTTTGAGCGGAGACGAGGGCCCATGGACTGTTCGTGCCTGCGGCAACATGTGGAGGGGACATCTATAAGCTGATTAATGTGCTATGTATGCTACCTGGACGAGATACGTTTTTAGAGGGGTTGCGCTCATGCTCGTGCTATCGTCTTGCTCCAACTACCGTGCCATGCGTGAAAATCTCTCCTTGTGCTGCATGCTGCAATTTCATCATCTCGTCTCAATGTCTCTCGATCTCCAACATATTCAACCAGTTCATGACCATCATCGCTTTGATCAAATTCCCTTTCAAGTCCACATGCCTGCGTCATCAATGTCAGCCCATGACCTTCTCCAGGTTCGGGAATGAGAGGTGCAACGGCATACACTCCATCAAACTTATTACTCTGAATACTCATATTCCACGTCCCCAAATGCTCCACCCCTCTCCTCCCCGCCTCAACACCAACCGCCTCTTCGAACAGCATCAGCGCCTTGTTTCCCTGACTGACGAGCCACTCGTCCGGTTTCTCCCTCCCCGCGGCGTTGGGCGTCAGGAACAATCGCGGCCAAAAGGCGCCCGGTTTGGCGAGATAGGGCAGCTGCGAGGTCGTCGATTCGAGGATTGTGTCGAGCCAGTCGAGGGTCGCTTGCAGATCGAGGTCGTTCCACAGACCGTGGCCGAAGATGAAGGCGTACGGTTTGGAGGGCTTGGTGGTGCCGAGGAGGGTTCTGAATCGGTCGAGCTCTTCGGTGGGGATGGGGAAGCGGATCATGGTTTCGACTTGAGAGAAGCATGTGAGTATCTTCTGCTCTGAAGTTATGAGAAAATGGGATGGAAGGTCTCACTCATCACGTCGACTGTGCCAGGCTTGCATGCCAGGCTGCTCGGGTCGTTCTTGACGACGTCGCTGGTTTTGTAGATGCCCTGGACGGAGCACGCTTTAACATTGAACTGATAGTTGCAGAAGCACTCTCTCCTAGCAGGCACCGCACAGTCAGCCACGCTCGAAACCTGTACAACCGTCCGAGTCACGCCGCCATACGACACTTACCGCTCTTCAGGCGAGAAGTTCCAGTCCGTGACAGCTCCGTAACCCAGGTCCTTGCGCATCAAGACGTTAATGCTTCCTATGACGTGCCTCATCATACTGTCTCCCACGACGATAACCTTCTCGAACCTAATCAAGATCTCACAGATCTCCTCCGTCGTGAACCAGCGCATATCACAGCCCCTAGGCATGTACGGTGCATCATGTCCAATGCGACCTCCAGAAGACAACGCCGTAAGCAACGATCCGCGGTCAGGACAGAGAGGAGCGAATGGGGCGTGGAGATCGAGCGACGAGATGTTACACGTGTTGCGGTACTTGTAGCCGACGAATGTGTCCGTCATATCAGGAAGACGGTGAGCGAGCGGCTCCGGTGGTTGGAAAGCCACGTTGGGGAAGAAGCTTGCATTGTACGGGATGGTTGTCGTGAGGTAGGAAGGACGGTGATGCTACAACGTTGTTATCAACAGATTGATCACAGCCTGGGGAGGGGATTGCAGGCTTGCTACCGGATGGTATAAGGTCGAAACCAGACTATGGAAGAGAACTAGGCATGCGGCGAAGTTGATAGCGAGAGATAGCTTGCGAGGGATGCATCCCCAAGACCGGGGCCTTGACCCTCCAGGAGAATGAGGGGATCGTCCATGACCTGGGCTGCGCGAACTTGATCCGTATTTCTCGTTGAGGTGATACATGCCGCAATTGTTTTCTGTACGGGTCTCACGACGAGCTGTCAAGGTCCTTGATGATCGACCTGTTGGGCTTTTGAGGTGGATGGATCGTGGATCTCGCAGCAAGTCTTGCTTTTGGACTAATGTCGTTGGCAAAGCAGGTGGAGCCTGTAGAGGAAGCCAAATCGGTCGCGATTGAGCTGCAAGGTGGAAAGTGGCTTTGGGAGCACTGGAGACGGTCGAACTTGTGCTATCGCTTCCCAATATAATCGATCCTTGAATCGTAAGTCTAGAGCTTAACACCGCAAGCAGCGGTCATCAAGTTGTACGCGGACTAGATTATATACTGAGAATTTATCTTTACTAGTGCATCATCACATGATGGATGAAGACGGAAGAGATATCACAGTGTTTGGAGGGCTCCATCGATTCTTCGCGTAATTAGGGCAAGCAAGTCGCGATCCTGTCATCGTCACTCCATCACTCACAGAACCGTCCCCCTCGACTAGCGAGTACGGAAGGCATCTTTTTTAACGCTTTTTGCAAGATTCATGTGGTTGATAAGATATATATACTCGCGAACGCGAATGTCGACTTCGTAAAGATACATTCATGTTGCAGGGGTTGGCCGCGAACTTGTAGATCATCGATCACACGTCTCCCAAAACTTCCCCATCATATCATCCCTCGCATCTGATCGAAATGTAACAAGCTCAGCAGTAAAGATATTTGACGCCAAGTGCTCAAATCCCATGGTATAAATAGTATGGACATGCTCGACCCCAAATCCTTAGAATCAAATTGGAAGACCTCTCGCAGTCCTGACAATCCTGCTCTTCCAGAAGATCACCAACAGGCAAGATCATGTGCGCACTGCCGCGACCAACGATGCCTCTGATGTTGTTGGCCCGAATACCCTGCACCGTCCGAATAGCATCAAATGCATTACCAAAGGACTGTCCAGCCGACGCTTTGTAGGCCATGGCTTAATCAGTCACATGAAGCTTCGATAATCTCGGGACGCTGGGCCGTAAAGTTTCGTGCAGAACAGAGAGGTGTCGTACAACATACCACCAGCTCGGCTCGATGATCCAAACTCCAGCAATGAAACATTACCACGACGTACTGAGCTCAGCTCACAAGCTTGGATCGCGAAGATCAGATTCATGAAACTCGAGCCGAGCCACTGTGCCGGACAGTCTGCGAACGACCCTGTCAGAGATAGCCAAGCTGTCAGAAGACGATGAAAACTCAATCTTCCATGCTGAACGGGTACGGTGATAGCGACTTGTAAGTTCGACGGAGGGGCATGGCGGATCCCGGCTGGTCATACATGCGCTCAGCCTCTAAGCGTCTTCGGTTCGCCAAGCGTTCCTCGAGCGTCTGATACCCTTCTTCCTCTTCTTCGGCCTCAGTATTGTCGTTCGTCCCCTCTCGTCTTAGCGTGGCCAGAGTCCAGTCAGATGGTTTCGTCCGACGTTCCGCAGTGCCGTTCGGTTCGCCCCAGCCACTTATGGCGGCCATTTCGGCGTCAAAGTTTGATGGCCAACCGGCTTGACCGGTACCGACACTTTCCGCAGCGTTAGATATGGCATGATTACTCTTCATATTAGATGGCACTGGTGGAGCCTGTCGTGACCGTTTCAAGTCCTCTTGCTCGTCGTCCACAACCACCAACATCCAGACGCCAATCTGACCATTGCCCCCCAGTAGAGGGGTACAGTGAATCCACCGGTTACGGCCATCATCGTCAGGCCTCGACAACCAGCGAACCTTTGCGGTTACACCTCTACCTTCTGCAAGGGCTTGAGTGAGCTCATCCCGCACTCGGGCGCTGCCACCGATCCGGTTCATAAGTGGTGACTGTAAGATACCAGGTACACGTAAAGATGGGGAAGCGAAGAGGATGCGTAATGACGGATACGGCCGAATGAGCAGATACTACAAAGTCAGCAGACGATCCGGGAAAAAGTAATTGAACTCACATTGTGATAAAATCCCACTACTGAATCGATATTGCCAGCGTTTGATGAGCTAGTTTTGATGTAGTCACGGGAAGGGTCTCTAAGTAAGACAGTCGGCCTGCGCCAATTCATCTTGTGTAAGCTGTGGTCCTCCTCCTGAGTTTCTTGGAGCATACGCCCTCCCCACTTGCGCACTGCGTTAAGCTCTTGTATATCGAGCATCTCACTCAACTGCTGAAACTCATCTTTTTTCTCCCCATCGTTCGCATCTGACCCGCCACCTCGTTCTTTCTGCTCTATCAAGCGATGCAGCGAGTCTAAATCGGTGCCCTCATTGACAGTTGTACTTATGTCGACTTGAGCCCCAAGGAAGTACCTGATTTTACCAGAATTGTCGTATAGTGGAGCGCACATGAGGAGGTTCAGGAAAGGTGAACCGTCCCGACGACTGCAGAAAACTAGTGGTCAGCAAGCTTACCGTGGATTCAGTACCTCACACACTCACTAATTCAAAAAGACCTCACAGTGCTCCTGACCAGCTTCGATCGCGCTGCGTATTCGACGAACGCTAAAGGGGCTCGTCTTGGGGCCCTGCAAAAAGCGACAATTGCGTCCGATGATATAATTCATGCCATACTGTGTCGTCCGGGTAAACTCTGAAGGCGCCATTAGCAACGACTATGACCCGCGCACTCCACGATGTGTGAGTACATACCTTCCGAAGCAAAGACGATAGGGTTGTCAGGCCGTGAGGGATCCGAGAGACAGAAGATCTCCGCGAGTCCATCAGAGGCGTCTTGCGGTCGGAGAGCTATCGTACCCATAATTCGTCCGACCACGCTAGTGTGGGTCACTTGGACATATATATGTGTGATATAGGCTGGCAGGTCCTCCTGAACCAGTACGGTGAAGGCCTGATCAGCTTTCTCCTCCAATACCGAGTTCATCGTCGTTTTGGCAGGCAAGACTGTGAAATCGTAGCCTGCGATTGGCTCGAGGGCTTCGGCGAGCGCATTCGCATAGTTGATGGCTTTCAAAGCTTTCATCGCATCGAGATAATATATCAGGATCGGCACGGATCGCGGTCGGTATGTACTCAGAAAGGCAGTAAATTTGAGTAGTGAAGACGGGTCCGCGAATATGGTCTGTAGATGTTGTCGGGAAAATAGGATGTCTGAGAGAGTTTCCATGGTGTGTAACTTTTGGCCTTCATCCAAAGGTGGCGCAAGATCATAAGATGTTGCCTCGTCTTCTGGCCGAGACTCCATAGTGTCGACTTCGTCAATAGACTTGCCATGTTGCGCTGCTAACGTGGATGTGGCCTTGGTCTCATAGGTTCCCACCGAGGAGACTGAGGAGTGCTTTCGAGAGTGTCCGCGGATGGATGTATGTCCAGAGCTCGAGGATTCGTAGGGAACATCTTGCTCTTCTTCCACTATCACCGAGAAGGCCGAGCGCTGCGAATTGGTTCGCGGCGGACCGGAATGATCAGCATGCGGAGACTCGTGCACCTTGGGCAATCTATCGGCATTGGTTCTAAACTCAGGCAGTAGGGAATCGACTCGCGTTGGAGTTTGTTGGCTGTTGGAATCCTGCTGGATGTCCGAATGCGGCATATTCTTGAAGCTGGACAAGTGCAAAGCGAAGAAGCGAAAGGTGAGCCAGAGTGAGCTCGGAAGAAGGGGACTACTTCAATGGCGACGGCAACGGCTCGAAAGCATTGGTGGGGACTGAGGATGTAAGTGAAGCTGAGCAAATCATCATATTGTTACGAGTATTCTTGTTGAAGAGGCAGAAAGCGTTTACCGTCTATGATACTTAGTACCGTACCTTACCACCTTACCCACCTTACCTCCTGGAGTAATGACATGGTATACAGGGAATCCTCGAGCACAAAATACTCTACTCTAGTCTGTAGCTTACAGTAATTAACGTTAACTTAAGGTACCTACTGGTCAACCTCGACAACCGAAAATGCACATGGATCTCCATGGATCTCCACATGTTTTCTGTTTGGCCGTGTGGTCGCACCACCTTATCCGGACCGACTTCCCTCCCTTCCTTCATGATAGAGACAATCATCAATGCTGTCACCATACGAATCAATTCCATAACGTATATCTCAGGGGGACGATGAAGGGCAACGGCAACGGCACCAGGTCACAATGGAGTGGTCAGGTAGCCGAAGGAAGTGATTTGTACTGTACGAATTACTTCATATATCATTTACAAACACATTGAAATGTTACCTGGTATCCATGTCTTGTACAGGTACAAGTACCTGGTAACAACCTTGATGTTAACTTACCGTAGGTTGCATGTCAAGCCACCGCTTAACCTTGCCGTTTCCTTGATGAGGGACTCCATTGCTAGAAACCCTGCAAGCTCGCGGGCAACCCCGTATGAACCTCATCATCGATATATCCCCCACACCCGTGCGACTGCTGGATGGCATAATACCTTACGCAGCCATCTCGGAGAAGAAGAAGAAGGTTCCCGCGTTAAACGGTCTCTTCAAGCCAGGGCTGCGGTTTGCTCTCCTGCCGGACCGCTTCTTCATACCTATGCAATTACCGACGGTACCTCATGAAGTACTCATTCGCAGTACTGTACAGTATCCCAAATTCGAGTCCAGGTCCTTTCGATCTATCCCTTTTGCCCGAGATTACCCCCTTGCCCTCATCACAGCATCATTAATAATTAATAATATCCGAAGTAGCACCGATGGAGATTATACACCTACAGCTGTTCAGCTCGGAGTTTTTCGCTGAAACTTACTTTACTACCTGGTACTTTATATAGACGCCGCCTACCGGAAGGGGCTAAAAATCCCCTCCTCCACAGGCTGCTGCGCTATCTTCCAACAGGGTTGGAACCTCATCATCAGTCTTTCCGTGTCTTTTTGTGAGGGCCGCGGTGAAAGACTGAGAGGCTGCTACCAATTGCCTATCTTGCTTGCCCGGCCGCTGTGATTGACTGTGTGGGGCTAGCTGGTCGACAGATGCCCGTATCCGCGCAGGGCTCTTGATGCATACCTTATTTTTCAACCGCCGTTCCTGTGATCCTAATGTTAACCTAACCGGTGTAGGGCCACTGAAAGCGCTGAATGGGACTGAATTCGATTGAAAGCCCATGCGAATCCCAAGCCTCGTGGTTTGCACAACTGAGCGGGGGGAAGGTGTAGTCAATGCCTGAACTAGAAGTCTTTTCGATGCGGGGCCTTTGGTGGATGAGTGCTTGGGTCTGTCGGAGAACAGATTAGCGTCATGATCAGGTATTCCTGCCAGCGGAGGTAACTGAACACACGAGATCTGCTAAGTGGATTGCACAGCAAGTCATTGAGTCTCTCAAGGAACAAAGACGGTACAGCATCAGCATAGTCATGCTGCATGCGGCGTGCGCAAGGACACCATCCACTTGGTCATCTCATCCTGAAGGATTTCTTATTATGAACCCAGCTTTTGTAAGAGCCGTTTGGGTCAAACCCCAATATCAAATGGTGTTTAAGGGACTTCAGTGTACTCGTACCATGCCGCTGCGTACCTAAGGTACGAATGAGAGCAAATACTCTGAGGCTAAGGTAGTGTTGCGGAGGGCTAACGTAGTGACGAAGCCAGCATTCAGGCTGAACAGACTGTTCGAATGAATATTGATGATAATGGGAGACGACAGAGCAGTCAACATTGAGAAGTACCTTACCTACTTTATGCGTCGCGCCGCAAGGCACAGCCCTTAAGAATTGCACTATTAATACTTTGTACATCGACTCGTTTCTCACTTAGTGGTAGAGAATACCTTACTCTTTGACATTCTTTGTCTGCGATTAAAATGTTGGCCTTCTACGTTTTTCCTCTTCTTTCCATCGCATCACTCGCACTTAGCAGTGATGCTCAGCAAATTCCCATAGACTTGCACGGTCCAGATGCCGACAATACTGCCATTTCAAAGAGAGTTGCTATTATTGGAGCAGGCATCGCAGGTGCATCTGCTACGTACCTCCTACGAGAACGGTACAAGTCCAGGCTTGCCATCGATATTACTGTTTACGAGGCAGCTTCCCAAGTTGGAGGCAGGGTCAATCTGTCCAGGTTTATGATGGGGCTTATAGGTCACAGCATGTCGAGGTCGGGCCGCCTACATTCTATTCTGATGACACATGTTTGCAGGCTGCAATTGACGAGGTTGGCTTGAGGCAGAAATTGGTGCCGCACTACCCACGAAAGAAGCGAGTCGGGGTTTGGGACGGTCAGAGCTTCATTCTCCATAGAGAGAAAGACCTCAAGTCGACAACATGGCGTGACTTGGTTCGCTCTATCTGGAGATATGGACTGTCTCCTCGCCGCCTCCACGATTTGGTTGCTGAAAAGCTTCCCCAGATTAAGAAGCTGTGTGGAGCCTCTCAAACTGTCAACCGCAATATACCAGAGACTCTTGATATGCTAGGCCTAACAGCTGAGCAAATGCATTCCGCCGCGAACTATTTACGCAACAATAGTATCTCATCCGACTTTTCAAAGGACGTTGTCCAGGCCACAGCTCGTGCGTGGTTTGCACATGATCTCGAGGATCTGAATGGACTCGCTGCACTTGTGGCTATGAACCCTGCCGATACCGATTCTATATACGTTGGAAACCACAAGTTGACCTACAGGTTGCTCAAGTTATCCGAAGCAGAAATCCACCTTAACACCCGCGTCACTCAGATCAAACGATCGGACCATGGAACGCTACATCTCACCGTCACAACCAGAGAAGTTCCCGACCACTCATCAAATACTGAGACGGCGGAGTACGATGCCATCATCATTGCCACCCCGCTCCAAGGAGCTGGGCTTGAATTGGACTTGGCCGTTCGCGTTACCGACGCTTTAACACCGTACGTTGAGAGACACGTCACGCACTTTACATCCCCGACTTCGCACACGCTCTCGCCGTCTTTCTTCAATGTATCCACAGCGGAAGAGATACCAGACAAGATATTCACGACAAGAGGTATAGCCTCTGACCCTGGCTTCTTTAGCATCGACTCCTCGTTCGCCTCTTTGGGAGTGGAGGGGTGTCTCGTAAAGAGCGAAAACCTGTACCGGTTAGTTACTGCGGCTCCACTCGAAGATGGCTTCGTCGCCAAGCTCCTCGGCAAACCTCAGAACAGCACGCTCGCGGAGCTCGGAGTCCGATGGATACACCCTCAGAGTTGGCCTTATGCATCCCCTCGCCTCTCGAATGCTGCCTTGCTGGACAACATCGAAAAAGCAGATGGCGTTTTCTTTACTCGAGCCGGCGAGGAGGTCGTGAGCTCATTGGAAATGAGCTGTCGGATGGGACAACTTGCGGCCAAGCTGCTCTACTACTCTAGGTGGGCACCTGAGCTCGAGGTATGAGGGGCTTTACTGTTACCCCGGAGTTTATTGTGCAATATACAGGTTACTCGCAAGGCAATCAGGACCAGGGAAAGTGTCAGAAACATCCTTGATAGAGAAGTAGTCTCCCTTTTGGTTGCTCGCTGGTATGCGAAAGGAGGTCAAGAGTTTTCCACGCCGGAGGTCCTATCTAGGTCTTTTGTAGGCCAGTAAGGCACCAACAACCCCTCTATCAACGATTCGGTGTCCCTGCTATGCCTTTCAGCTATATCAGTATCAGATCCAACACCCCCTTCTACCCAACCGGCCCTAACTCCTATGGCTCCTTGAAAACCGTGGGGCCCCATGAAAGGCTGCGATATCGTTACAGGAGGAGACTAATGAGAAAGGATTCAAGAGCTCCGTTGCTCTCCATATGATATAGAATCACTCCGAGTTGATGTTACGTCCCTTTTCTTGGATGAGATGGAGTGCTAGAGTAGAGGATCTGGCACTGATCTGTTAGCCTGATGGTATAGAATTAGGGTTTCAGCAAGGGCTACACACAGACCTGAGTTCGAGAGTAGTGTTAACCTTATCTACCCAGTAGGTAGGGGGCCCTGGATGAGTAGCTAATTTACAGTCAAGGAGCACCGTACGTACGAGATACTGTAGGTGTATCATGTACAGTGATGATGGCGTTCATAGAGTTGAGTCCTAATCCCGCATCTGGCACTTAGGGTGTGATCAACTTACCTCATGGCACGCACGGTCACCTACCAGCGGGGAGGAAATTGAGTGTCGGTAAGATGAACCGGAGAGCATCCTTGCTGCTAAGTCAGTAAGGTAAGGTAGCCTTGAGCTTGAGGCGTTCTCCAGAAGATTAAACACTGGTAATTTCCCGGTCAACATGTTGCCAGCATGCAGCCATCAACCGGAGACAGGGTGCAACGGCTGTCAGCATTACAGCATTACAGCATTACAGTATTACGGTATTACGGTATTAATATTGAGTGATTGACAAATACACCATAATGTTTATATGGAAACCTGGAATTGCAAGCAAGGATTTGGCAGCAACAACAACGCTACCCTAACTTTCTGATACTTGAGGTACGAACTACTAAGTACCTACCAGGTAAGTATACATCTGCTTTTACTTTTTTTGTAAGAGTCGAACTATTATGGTAGGTACCGTACAGTGCAAAAGTAGATCGACGATCAATTACCTTAGATCCAGATCGCAAAGATTCCCTGCATCATTTTTACAAGCAACACATGAAGATCTGCACGGAATTGTTCAGCCACCAATCACCATGAACTTTTAGATGATTGACTCCTCGGTTCGGTTCGTCGTCGGCAGGTGTGGCCCCGGCTACCTTACTAGCAGCGCATCACGGTTGTGATACAGGACGGACACTTCCGTCGAGGTCGACTCCGCAGTTGCTTCGAAACTTTTGCCGGTCCTATCGATGAACCAGGTCCGGGTCGTCGGCAGATCCCTCTTCTCTTCTCAGGAAAAGAATAGGAATTAATATTAATATTAAGTTAGGTAGGAAGACTGCACCACAGCCCGCCCGCCGGAGCTGAAGTCACACCCTCACCGGGTCAAAGCGTCAAGTTACAGTACCTTACCGTAAGGTAAGGTACCCTTCTCATCTGGTGCTATCATTGAGCTAATTTAGTGCGGTCAGGGCACCAATCTATAAGCTTGACATACATACCTTAGATCTTCGCCCGCAACCAAATCTTTGACCTCACAGAATCTATAATCGTACGTCTACATCACCAAACACTCAATCCCTTCCGTCTCCGCCTCCGACTTTGGTGTTGACCTTCAGAGTCAATATGCAGAGCAACCAAGGAGTGGCTCGCCTCAACGGCGACTCGACCCATCATAGTCCATACAGACACAATGACGGCAGTCAAAAGCCCGAGCAATGGCGAGAATCGCCGACCGAGAGAAACATGTCCAACAGTCACAATCCCAGAATTGCCGATTTGGCTGCGAAATCAAATGGAGCGGCGGGCGTCGGTGCAGCTGGTCTCGCCGATTTCTTCAGTCCCGAAGTCTTCCAGATCGTTCTGCACAATCCGACAACGGCCCATCAGCTTCTGAAGTTCAGTCAGTCTCGGTTCTGTGGGGAGAACATGGAGTTTTTGGAGAAGGTCTGCGTCACCCTCTCTATTGCGCCGACGAGAGCTGGTTCATTGCTCATGCGGATATAATTATAAGGTGGACCGTTACAACACCCTCTTGGACGAGTTGACAAAGGTCATGTCCGACATACATCGACAATTCACCTCGATCGACGCGCCGAGACAGTTGAACCTCTCTCAAGGGATGATGAAGAGAATCAATGCGGATATCAAATCTAGCACCATCTCCACCCTTCCGGCAATGGAGCTTATTTTCGGCGATGCTCAAGAATATATCGAGAAACTGTTGGCTACGGACATTTATCCACGCTTCGTCAAGCATCAGATGACAACCAGCGCGGTGAAGGCGCTGTCCAGCGATCGAGGGAGATACGCTGGTCTCGGGGACTGTTTCTGTCTCACAGATCCTGCGTGAGTGTCTGGAGCCCCCTAGACGTCTGAAATACCGTACTGACTGAGCCCGTATGCAGTAAGGCTGATAATCCGATCGTATTCGCGTCGGACGGATTCATCAAAGTCACAGGCTATTCCCGGACTGATATCATACCGCGAAACTGTCGATTTCTTCAGGGCAAATATACCGACATTGCAGCGGTAAAGAGATTAAAGGTCTCAATTGAGAGTAAACAGGAGAGTGTTGAACTTCTGCTTAACTATAGAAAGAACGGTGAACCGTTCTGGAATCTGCTCTATGTCGGTAAGTTGCGCTTTATGCAGAAACTTGGTTCAGATAGGCAAGGACCGCTAATGCGCCCTTTCAGCGCCCTTGTACGGCGCCGATGGCAAAGTGGCTTTTTACTTGGGCGGACAGATCAATTGCTCGACAACAATCCACAACTGCTCCGACATTCTGCGTGTCTTGTCCATCTCCGACGAGCCGGAAGAGGACAAAGCTCCACTGTCGTCACCGCCGTTGACACGAGACAATTCGACCGGCCCGAGAGGTTTCTTCAAATCTTTCCGAACACGCAGTAGCACCAGGGTCACAGCCGATGTACGAGAGGCTGGCATGGAGCAGGGGCTGCTGAACCGGATTGAGAATATGAACCTGAAAACCCAGATGAAGATGTTCTACACCGCATATTCAAAGGTAAACTGTGCTGCTCTACCCCTCCCATCTCGTGGCTTTCGATCCTCCGTGACCTTGCAGGCTAATGCATCACAGTATCTGGTCCTGAGCTACGACAGTTTCACGATTGAGTACTACTCTCCCGACATACTCGAGATGCTCATCATCAACCCGAAGGCCGGTACGCCCTTTGTCGGCAGCGACATCTTCAGGACTCTAGCTCAACACGCACCCTTCATGACCAAGGAATTCAAGACCAGGATCAAAGACTCGTTGAAGATGGGCCGTGCCGTCTCCTCCGAGATCAACCTCTCGACGCGCCGATCGGCCGCGATGCGGGGCAACGAGAAGTTCGCGACGCACTGGACGCCTCTGAAAGACGAACACGGTGCGGTGAAGTGGGTGGTGCTGACGCTGGGCTCGATGACGACGATTTGGTAGATTCTCCCTCGCTAAGGTAAGCCGGGCATGGTGTATGAGGTACGATAAGGTAGAAAGGGATGCACCATAATAAAGCGCGTTGGAAGCGTTGCGGCCTTTTTTTCTTCTAGATAGTTGTCAGGATTTCTTGTATGTCTTTCTAGGGTTCTTATAGTTTTATTCTTATACTTCGAAGCCAAGTCTTCGCTCACGAAGGCTGAAACTGGAGGTACAGTAAGTACTGTTACCCATTATCTTGGACATCGGATGGTATAGATCCATTCCCGCTGGTAAGCCTATCTGAATACCTGCAGAATCAGGCGGTCATTGTCTGACAACAGCAGCTCACGTCAAGATCTCTTAGAGGACACTAGAGTATCAACTATAACGACGTCATCAAAAGCCAGTGCGACAACGGGGACGAGCTCGAGGTGTTCCACGGCTCCAATCGCTGCACTCCTAAGCGGTTGACCCTGATCCTCCCAGGCAATGTCCATTAGCTAGTATTTCTGTTTATCCTGAAGGGAAAGCGTACCGAACCCTAAGACCAAAACCTCAGAGAGGGCAGGCTTGATGCTGGACCCAGATATTATGATGACTAAGCATGATCGGAGCATCTTAGGGCCGGCATTAGGAAGATGTTGACGGCAAATATCCAATGTTGCCCACGGCCTCTTGCTGCTCTATACGACTGCAAAGATACCTCTCCTTACCGGCAGAAGCTCATTGATGAGTTGAACCCAACCATTAATACCAATACCTCACATCCTGCGCCAACCCACCTACTCAACTTCCGTCTCCGCCATAACTCCTCCCACCCCCACAACTCTCCACCCGCCCAGCGCAGGCCCTGCCACCATATCCCTCAGAGATGTCAATGACCTCAATAAGAAGCGACACCGCCTTCCAAGCCCGCTCCCTCGTACGTCCACATCACCCCCCACACATCAATCTCACACGCCACACACTCCCCTCTCCGCTCTGCTCCATCCTCCCGCCCCCCCCATTGAGTCCGTCATCGCACGATAGGGCACAGCTACCGGTCACAAGCCAAACTGACATTCTACAATTTTCTTTCCGGTCAGTTCCGCTCCCTCCTCCGCCTATCACGGCAATTCGCCTCGTACAACTTCCGCGAATACGCGCGGCGGCGGACGATCGATGCCTTCCGCGAACATCGGGGGGAAGTGGAGGAGCGGCGGGTGCAGGAGCTGCTGCAGAGGGGGATTAAGGAGTTGAGGATGATGAAGGTATGTTTTTTCGGGAGTTGGGGGGTGGGGTTTCTTTGTAGGTGTATGGTATGGTTGGG
>JAABUJ010001476.1_pt1 | contig 34591 bp, 36 predicted proteins | sample 5559131 | NCBI WGS metagenome assembly JAABUJ01 (sample SAMN10711875, study PRJNA513366) | rock metagenome | isolation source: Antarctica rocks | place: Antarctica: Victoria Land, Mt New Zealand nord | collected 2016-01-07
GGCGCCGGCCCACCACCGACGCCGCCGCCGGAACCGCGCCAGCCATCGACGACAGGTAGCGTTGAGAGCTGCAGCCGCGACGAATGAGCTACTGGTCCAGGGCCGCCCTAGTAGACGCCCGGTAGTGGAGCGGCCTACGGAACGGTTGTGGTGGGGGTCATGGCTTTGGTCATTCATTGGCCAGGGTGGCCGTGGCGTGCTGGATCCATGCTTCGGTGAAGCGGTCGGCGTCGATGTCTCCCGGTGGGTGGCCAAGCAAGACGTTGAGGATCGGGTAGTAGGTCAATGAGACAAGCAGGACGGCTGCGGTGGCGTCAGGATCGGTGACGTGGATGGGGCCGCGCTCGGCTTCGGTGCGCTGCTCGAGACGTTCTCCGGCCACATCGCCATGCAGCCATGGCAGCGAGAACGCCTCTACTCTCAGAGATCGGGGATAGCGGATCGGTAAGTGACACATGGTTGGCGGTCGTCCCGAGTCTGCGGTTTTCTGACGGAAGATTGACGGAAAGGGATAGCGTGGAGCAATGTCCACCGTCTTCGCGGACGAGGCCGTTCGTATTCACCGCTCCGCCTATCTGTCCGACGTCCTGATCGCCGAAGCGGTCGGGGCCAAGCCGAGCACCGTCCGCGACTGGTTCAACGGACGCACCTCGCCCACAGGCCAGCGGGCTCGACGGCTCGCCGAGCTGGCAGAGATCACCGACCGCTTGCTGCGCGTGATCGAGGCCCGGTACATCCCGCTCTGGCTGGTCAAGCCTGTCGAGGCGCTCGATGATCGTGCCCCCGTCGAGCTGATCGCACATGGCCACGCGCGCCAGGTCGCTCGGCTCATCAGCGCACTCGAGTCGCCCGGCGCCGCCTAATCCGCGTGCCGCTTGACATCGATTCGATCACCGTCGACGGGCCGTGGGTCCGTCATGTGGCTGCCGGTGTGGATCCAGCCGTACGCCCGCACCCACCCAGCGACAACCGCTGGCAGCGCGGCCACGTCGTCGACGCCTTGTACCTGGCCGACAGTGTGCTGTGCGCCTGGGCCGAGTGGTACCGCCACCTCGCGGAAACCGCGATCCCGCCCAACTTCTCGCTCCCTCGAAACCTGTGGAGCCATGAAGTGCAGGCGTTGGAGGTGGCCAACCTCTCCGATTCCACCCGGCTCACCTGTGTTGGCCTCAACCGGCCGCGGCCGGGCCGAGGAGGTTGGCCGCCCTTCCAGGCGGTGGGCGAACAGCTGCACGGGGAGGGCTGGCGTGGCCTGCTCGTGCCCAGCGCGGCACGTCCGGACAGCAAGGTCCTGGTCGTCTTCCTCGCCCAGGCAACGGTCCCGGCCGAGCTCGTCCCCGTTGATTGCACGCGGATCACGAATCCCCCGTCCCACCCACCGGGATGCAGACCTGAACCCGATCCCCCGAACGGCTCGCAGGTTCCCACAGGCGAGATCGCGCCACCTGTTGAGCGACACTGGGGGGCCCTCAGGTGAGCGCATCGATGAGTGGACGTCTCTCGTGATCTCCCGCGCGGTAGCCCCAACTGCGGGTCGCTCCGCCGCCTCCCAGCCCAGGTTGACCAGCGGGGCGCCGGAGCGTCTTCTTCGTGGTGCAGAAGCAGCTCACGTCCGGCCTGACCTTTGGCGCCACCAAGGGCTGACCGGCCCTGGTTGGGGCCGGGTTCCGGCCGGTTCGGTGCCCGGTTCGCGGGGGCGAGCCGGGACGCAAGATCGGATTGACGCGGCATACCGTCGGGCCGGAGACTGGCCGACGTGCGCCCCTGGCCCCGCGACGTCATCGCCCTCGGCGGGGACTACAACCCCGAGCAGTGGCCGCACGAGGTGTGGGACGAGGACATCGCGCTCATGCGGCGCGCGGGCGTCACCTTCGTCAGTCTCGGCATCTTCTCCTGGTCGTGGTTGGAGCCCAAGGACGGCTCGTTCGAGTTCGACTGGCTCGACGACATCCTCGGGCGGCTCGAGCGGGGCGGCATCGCCGTCGACCTCGCGACGGGCACCGCGTCCCCTCCCGCCTGGTTCAGCCTGGCGCACCCCGACACGCTGCCGGTGGACCGGGAAGGGCATCGCCGGTGGCCGGGATCGCGCCAGGCGTGGTGTCCGAGCTCGACGGTCTTCACGCGTTACGCCACCCGGCTGACCCAGGAGATGGCGACCCGCTACCACGACCATCCGGCCGTGGCCATGTGGCACGTCTCGAACGAGTACGGCTGCCACAACACGCCGTGCTACTGCGACACCTGCGCCGATGCGTTCCGTGACTGGCTGCTGCGCCGCTACCGCGACCTCGAAGGGCTCAACGACGCCTGGGGCACGGCGTTCTGGAGCCAGCGCTACGTCGACTGGGACCACATCCTGCCGCCCCGGCTCACCCCCACCTTTGCCAACCCCACGCAGTTCCTGGACTACCAGCGCTTCCAGTCCGACGCGCTGCTGGCCCAGTACCTCGCCGAGCGCGACGTCCTGCACAGCCTCTCGCCAGGTGTGCCGGTCACCACGAACTTCATGACGCAGACCGGCTTCCGTCGGCTCGACTACCACCGCTGGGCTCCCGAGCAGGATGTGGTGAGCACCGACCACTATCTCGTGACCCGACACCACGATGTGGCCGCCGAGCTCTCCTTCGCCGGGGATCTCACCCGGGGCCTGGCCGGGGGGCGGCCCTGGATGCTCATGGAGCACTCCACGAGCGCCGTGAACTGGCAGCCGGTCAACCCTGCCAAGCAGGCCGGCCAGCTCGTGCGCGACAGCCTCACCCACGTGGCGCACGGCGCCGACACCATCGGCTTCTTCCAGTGGCGCGCCTCCCGTGCCGGGTGGAGAAGTACCACTCCGCCATGGTCCCGCACGCGGGAGCCGACACCGAGGTCTTCCGCGAGGTATGCCGGCTGGGCCAGATCGCGGCCCGCCTCGGCGAGATCGTGGGAAGCACGGTGCAGGCGGACGTCGCCCTGCTGTGGGACTACGAGGCGGCCTGGACGGTGGCCGGCCCGGCCGTGCCCTCGAACCGGGTCGACTACGCCGACGTCGCCCTGCAGCTGCACGGCGCGCTGCGTGACCTCGGCGTGGCCGCGGACGTCGTGCACCCGGGTGCCGACCTCACGGCATACCGGCTGGTCGTCGTGCCAACCCTGCAGCTCGTGCGGAACGAGCACGCGACAGCGATCCGCGCCGCAGCCGAAGCCGGCGCCCACGTGCTGGTGACCTACCTCTCGGGGATCGTCGACGAGCACGACCACATCCGCCTCGGCGGCTACCCCGGCGCCTTCCGCGAGCTGCTCGGAGTGCGCGTCGAGGAGTTCCGCCCGCTCCTCGAGGGGCAGAGCCGGGCACTGGACGACTCGAGCCGGGCGCTGCTCTGGACCGAGGATCTCGACACGACCACGGCCACCCCGGTGGTGCGTTACGCCGACACCGGCCGGCCGGCGTTGACCCGCAACGAGATCGGCGCGGGCTCGGCGTGGTATCTCAGCTACCTGCCCGAGCGCGATCAGCTGGCCACGCTGGTCCGCACCCTCCTCGACCTCGCGAAGGTCACTTCACCAGTGGCGGCACCGTCCGGCGTCGAGCTGGTGCGCCGGGCGCGCGACGAGCGCACCTGGCTCTTCGCCATCAACCACACGGACCAGCCTCAGGAGCTGCCCGTGACGGGGCACGACCTCGTGGCAGACACGGCCGTCACCGGAGTGCTCGCCCTCGGGCCCGGAGCCGTCGCGGTGGTGCGCGAGGCCTGAAGCGGTTGATGGCCACAATCAGCAGTACCGGGTATACTCGGCTGATGGCCAAGGTGATGGTGTCGTTACCCGATGATCTGCTCGGCTCGCTCGACGCCGAGGCCGCCCGCAGGCACACCACCCGCAGCGGGCTGCTACGCGACTACGCCCACGAGGGCCTGCGCCACCGAGGGCACGAACGGGCGCGCCGGGTGCAGCAACTGATGAGTGAAGCTGGCCACCATGGAGGCAACGGCGTCAATGACCTCAAGCGACACCGACCGACAGCGTGACCGTCTGGTTCGTGGACGCGAGCGTCCTGCTGGCCCGAGAGGACGCCGACGACGATCAGCACGAGGCGGCGCGCGAGCTGCTGGCCGGTGACGCGACTCTGGCCACACTTGATCTGGCCTTCTACGAAGTCGGCAACGTCGCTGTCCGAGCGTGGCGCGATGGACAAGCTGCCGGTCGCCTGCAAGGCCTGGTCGACGCGATCGCGGCCGACGGCGGGCTGGTGCGGGTCGACGAAGCTCTCATCGCCCACGCCGTCAGAATCGCGGAGACGGAGGGCCTGTCGGTCTACGACGCCGGCTATGTGGCCGGCGCTGCGAGCGCCGGCGCACAACTGGTGAGCTGCGATCTACGCGATCTCGTGAGCCGTGATCTCGCCGTGACCCCGCGGCAGGCCGGCAACCCTGGTCAGAGTTGAAGCACGACTCGCAGCGCAGCGTCCACCCGGTTGAGCTCCTCGAACGTCAGCTGGCCGACACGCTGACCCAGCCGTTCGGGATCTACAGCCGCTGTCTGCTCTGCCAGGACTCGAGTGGCGACGCCAGAGATCTCTATCTCCGGACGGAAGCTGGCCCGTCTGGCGGATGTCGACGTGGGCGCGACGAGCCAGGTGGACAGCGGTAGCGCATCGGACTGCACGACGACGGCATAGCGCGCTCCAGCTTGCTCGTGGGCGCGGGCTCCGCGAGGGGCCCTCAGTCGGAAGACGTCACCACGCACGCAGGGTCTCCATGTCGCGGAGGACCTGGGCGCCTTCGGCGCGGTCGACTGGGTCAGCTGCCAACGCCTCAGCTTCGACTCGAACACGCTTCAGTGCCCTGGAGCGAGCAGCGTCGATCAGCGCCGAACGGACCACCGTTGACACGGCGGTGCCGTCCGCGGTCAGCGCGTCGAGGGCTCGCTGGGTGTCCTCGTCAGGGCGGAACGTGATGGTGTCGGCCATTGGCCGATCGTAATACAAAATGTAGGACGACCGGTAGTTGGAGCGTTGGAACTCACACGTCGCCCACCCGGCCGGTGGAGTGCGCGGCCCACCCGCATGCGCCCCCGAGCGCATCCTGCGCGCGATCCGTCAGGCCATCGCCCGGTCCCGGCGCGCTGCGTAGCGCTGGCTCAGCCCACGTCGCTGCGCCCAGCACACGGCATACGGTGTGCTGAGCGCAGGAAGGTGTGCTGGGTGAGCAGCCCGGCATACGAGAGACTGAGGTCAGGCCATCGCCTTCTGGAGGTTCTCGTCGATCGCGGCGAGGAAGTCCTCGGTGCTCAGGAACGCCTGGTCGGGGCCGACGAGCAGGGCGAGGTCCTTGGTCATCCTGCCCTCCTCGACCGTCTCGACGCAGACCCGCTCGAGGGTCTCGGCGAACTCGATCACCTCGGGCGTGCCGTCGAGCTTGCCGCGGTGCTTCAGGCCACCGGTCCACGCGAAGATCGACGCGATGGGGTTCGTCGAGGTCGGCTTGCCCTGCTGGTGCTGGCGGTAGTGGCGGGTGACCGTGCCGTGCGCCGCCTCGGCCTCAACGGTCTGGCCGTCGGGGGTCATCAGGACCGACGTCATCAGCCCCAGCGACCCGAAGCCCTGCGCCACCGTGTCGGACTGGACGTCGCCGTCGTAGTTCTTGCAGGCCCAGACGTAGCCGCCCTCCCACTTCATCGCCGCGGCGACCATGTCGTCGATGAGCCGGTGCTCATAGGTCAGCCCCGCCGCGTCGAACGCCTCCTTGAACTCGGCCTCGAAGACCTCCTGGAAGATGTCCTTGAAGGCGCCGTCGTAGGCCTTGAGGATCGTGTTCTTCGTCGAGAGGTAGACCGGCAGGCCCCGCTGCAGGCCGTAGTTCAGCGACGCCCGGGCGAAGTCACGGATCGAGTCGTTGAAGTTGAACATCCCCATCGCGACCCCGCCATCGTCGCCGTAGGTGGCGACCTCGTGCACCTCCGGGTCGCCGCCGCCGGCCGGGGTGTAGGTGATCGTCACGGTGCCGGCGCCGGGGACCTTGAAGTTCTGCGCCTTGTACTGGTCGCCGTGCGCGTGGCGGCCTATGATGATCGGCTTGGTCCAGCCCGGGACAAGCCGCGGGATGTTGGAGATGATGATCGGCTCACGGAAGATCACGCCACCGAGGATGTTGCGGATCGTGCCGTTGGGGCTCTTCCACATCTCCTTGAGGCCGAACTCCTGGACGCGGGCCTCGTCCGGGGTGATCGTCGCGCACTTGACGCCTACGCCGAACTCCTTGATGGCGTTGGCGGCGTCGACGGTCACCTGGTCGTTGGTCTCATCGCGGTGCTCGACGCCGAGGTCGTAGTACTTGAGGTCGATCTCGAGGTAGGGGTGGATGAGCCGGTCCTTGATGAACTGCCAGATGATCCGGGTCATCTCGTCACCGTCGAGCTCGACGACGGGGTTGACCACCTTGATCTTGCTCATGCTCTGTTGCTCCTCAGGTGCGGCGGTATGCGGCGGTGTGCGGCGGTGGGGCCGACAGGACTCTCCCACGGATCCGTGCCTCGGTCATCCCACGATACCTTGACGTCAAGATAGTTCGGCTCCAGGTCGCGAGTGGCCACAACCGGCTCAACGGCATACCGACGGATGCCGGGGGCCTTCAGATGCGAATCACTCGAGGTCCGCCGATCGCCTCCAGCGGGTCGTAGTCGGCGTCCTGCGTGACGACCGGCAGGTCGTTGGCTGCCGCCACTGCGGCAATCCACAGATCGTTCACGTTGATCCGGCGACCCTCCTCGCGCAGGCGCACTCCCAGAGTGGCCCAGTGTCCTGCGACGACGGCGTCGATGGGCAGGGCCACCAGCGCGGTGACTGAGTCAAGGGTCGCCAGTCTGCGCGCGCGGATGGCGGTGTCCGCGGCGGCGAGCACCCCCGCGCGCAGCTCAGCGAGGGTGACGACACTGATGAATGCCTCATCCGGCAAAGCGTCGGTGTTGAGCGGCCGCCCTCGTTCAGCGGCGATGAGGACGCTGGTGTCCAGCAGTCCTCGCGAGGGACCCGTCACCGGGTGGAGTCAAGTTCGTCAGTCGTCTCCCCGGCGAGCATCGCCAGGTCGTCACGCAGGCCCGGGTCAGCCTGACGGTGCGCCAGCAAGGCGATCAGGTCGCGCTTGGAGATGAACGCGGGACGCGTCTCGCGCACCGGGCTGATCTCCGCGACAGCTGCACCATTGACGGTCACCGTGACGCGCGCGCCATCCGCAACCTGGCGCAGCACCTCGGCGGTGTGGTTCCGCAGCTCTCGGGACGCGACTCTCGGCATGTGCGTGAGCGTAGCACCACTGCCACACAGGGCACCGTGACTGAAGGCCGTTCAGTCCCCAAACCTCGCTCCCGGCGGCCGCGAGTTCGCCGGGCGACACGGCATACGCTCCGCTAACCTGCGGGGCATGACGACACCTCCGCTCGGCAAGCGGCTCGGTGCGGAGCTCTTGGGGACTTTCTGGCTCGTCCTCGGCGGGTGCGGCACGGCGATCTTCGGCTCGAAGTTCTTCTCGCCGGGTAGCGTCACCGACTCGAGGGGTACCGAGCTCGGCGTGGGACACCTCGGCGTCGCGCTCGCCTTCGGCCTGACGGTCGTCACCATGGCGTATGCCGTGGGGCACGTCTCGGGGGCACACTTCAACCCGGCGATCACGATCGGCCGGTGGGCGGCCAAGCGCTTCGACAGCCTCCGGGACGTCGGCGCCTACATCGTGGCCCAGGGTGGTCGGCGGGCTGCTCGCCGGCGGTGTCCTGTGGGGGCTGGCGAAGAGCGTGAAGGGTGGGGCGGCGGTCACCGGCAGCCTGGCCGCCAACGGCTACGGCGAGCACTCCCCCGGTGGCTTCTCGCTCGTGACCGTGCTGCTCACCGAGATCCTGCTCACCGCGTTCTTCGTCTTCGTCATCCTAGGCGTGACGACCTCCCACGCGCCGACCGGGTTCGCCCCGCTCGCGATCGGCCTGACGCTGACCCTGATCCACCTCATCTCGATCCCGATCAGCAACACGTCGGTCAACCCGGCCCGGTCCACCGCGGTCGCCTTCTTCAACGGCAACGGGGCCCCCGGGCAGCTGTGGCTCTTCTGGGTCGCCCCGGTCGTGGGGGCGGTCATCGCCGGCTGGTCCTTCGACGCGATCACCGGCATCGACCGCAGCGGCGCCGACGTCAGCGGCGACGTCAGCCCCGCCGAGGTCACCGCCGAGGTTGCCGCTGAACGGACGCCGGGCGCGCCTGCCTGAACTGACCTCGGTCCGTCAGCGCCTGGGCCGAACGCCGCGCACACCCGCGGGAAGGCGACGGGGGGCGAGCGCTTGGGGAACACCACGGGCACCTTGGCTTCACTGCGAGCACCTTGACCGAACACTGCGGGCACTTCGGCATCATTGCGCGCACCGTGCCCGGTACGCGCAGCGTGAGTGAGCTGCTCGCAGCCGTATGCCGGGTGAACTTGCGAACCTCGACAGTCGATGACCGACGGGAGAACGGGTCGAGGTATCGAGCGGTGGTCGTGATATGCCGCCGACTCTGCGGTGGAATGCAAAGCGGGGACGGTTAAGACTCCAACCTTCACTTTGATCTGTTAAGGCTTTAGCCTTCATCGGATCGAATGAAGGATGGAGCGAATGTTTGTCATCACCGCGGACCAACGCGGGAGCAGGAGAGGACCTGACCTCGTGCCCGCGGCCCTGACCAGCCTCAAGGAGGTGCGGCCGCAACCTGTCCGGGCGTTTGATCGCACCGCCGGCGACGAGATCCAGGGCGTTGTGAATGATCCTCGCACGGTTGTCGACGTCGTGACCATCCTGATGCGTGGCGACGACTGGCGCGTTGGCATCGGCATCGGACCCGTGGAGGAGCCCCTTCCCCGGCAAGCGCGAGCAGGACGAGGCCCCGCATTCGTCGCGGCACGAACTGCCATTCGCAGCGCGCACTCGACTTCTGCCCAACTGGGGGTACAGAGCGCGAATGGGGTCGCAGCCGACAAGGCCGAGTCGGCCCTGTGGCTGCTCTGCTTCGTTCTCCGAACACGGACCGATTCCGGATGGGAGGTGACCGACCTTCTCGCCGAAGGACTCAACCAACAACACGTCGCTGACCGGCTCAGCATTTCGCCCTCGGCCGTGAGCCAACGGGTTCGTCGCGCTGGCTGGGTCGAGCAGCTTCGGGCACAGTCTCTGGCGATCCACCACCTGTCGGTGACCGACGGTAGAACAGGTGAGGACGGCATACCGAAGGAGTAGGGAAGTGGGCGCACACCTTCTGGACGCAGGGATCGGCCTGGTGTTCACCGTGACGGCAATCGTGCTCGGCAGCCCTCTCACCACGTGGGTCTTCCGGCGGGTCGACCGCGACGCGCGAACGTCTCCGCAGGTGACGAAGGCTGCGTCGACTCTGCGCGGTGGGCGCGTGATCGGGTGGCTCGAGCGGGCGGCGGTGCTGCTGACCGTCATCGCGGGGTGGCCGGAAGGCGTCGCGCTGGTCGTGGCCCTCAAGGGCCTGGGCCGCTACGGAGAGCTCCGCGGAGCCACCGAGGGAACAGCCGAACGATTCCTCATCGGAAGCTTCACGAGCCTCCTGTTCGCCGGAGCGCTCGCCGTCGCAGCCCGAGCCGCGATCGAGGCCACCTGAGTGGGTCGGGATGAACGAAATTCGGGCTGATAGCGTCGTGAGGTCCGCTTCCGCAATGCTGTCGAAGGGCCAGTCCCGTGAGCACCACACCCGTCAAGGTCTCCGTCACCGGCGCTGCCGGCCAGATCGGCTACAGCCTGCTCTTCCGGATCGCCAGCGGTGCGCTGCTCGGCCCGGACACCCCGGTCGAGCTGCGCCTCCTGGAGATCGCCCCGGCGCTCAAGTCCCTGGAGGGCGTCGTCATGGAGCTCGAGGACTGCGCCTTCCCGACGCTGGCCCGGGTCGAGATCGGCGACGACGCCAACACGATCTTCGACGGCGTCAACCACGCGCTGCTCGTCGGCGCCCGGCCGCGCGGTCCGGGGATGGAGCGCGGCGACCTCCTCGAGGCCAACGGCGGAATCTTTGCGCCCCAGGGCAAGGCACTGGCTGCGGTCGCGGCCGACGACATCCGGGTCACGGTGACCGGCAACCCGGCCAATACCAACGCCCTCATCGCGATGAGCAACGCCCCCGACATTCCCACCGAGCGCTTTTCGGCGCTGACCCGGCTCGACCACAACCGTGCGATCGGTCAGCTCGCCAAGAAGCTCGGTGTGCCGGTCACCCAGATTCGCAGGATGACGATATGGGGCAACCACTCCGCCACCCAGTACCCCGACCTCTTCCACGCGGAGGTGGGCGGCCGGAACGCCGCCGAGGCGGTGAACGACCAGGACTGGCTGGCCGGGACCTTCATCCCGACCGTCGCCAAGCGTGGCGCCGCCATCATCGACGCGCGCGGCGCCTCATCCGCGGCCTCCGCCGCCTCCGCGACCATCGACCACGCGCGCACCTGGGTGGACGGCACGCCCGACGGCGACTGGGTCTCGATGGCCGTGGCATCGGACGGCTCCTACGGCGTGCCGGAAGGTCTGGTCTCGTCCTTCCCGGTCACGGTCACGGACGGCCGGTGGAGCATCGTCCAGGGCCTCGAGATCGACGACTTCTCGCGAGGCAGGATCGACGCCTCCGTCGCCGAGCTGGCCGACGAGCGCGAGGCGGTCGAGGGTCTGGGCCTTCTCGGCTGAGCGAGCCGGCCGGGGCAGCCCTCAGCGTCAGCCGGTCAACCGGCATACCGGCCGACCTGCGACCTGCGACCTGCCGACCGGCATACCGGCATACCGGCCGACCTGCCAACCGGCGACCTGCCGACCCACCGACCGGCATACCGGCCGACCTGCCGACCGAAGTGCCTTTGGACGGAGCACCGGTTTGACGGCTCAGCCACTCCTCACCTTGACGAGGGAAAACGCCAGACCTATCGCCAGGGCCAGACCCAGCAGCACGCCGACGTCGAGCAGGCGCTGACGCACCTCGAGCCCTCCTCCTCGAGGCGTGGGGACGAGCAGGCGCAGGGCCGCACCCACGAGGAACGAGGCCGCGACGACCCGGCCCCCCATGCGCAGGGCGTCGGCGAAGATGACCAGGCCCAGCCCGACGGCCGAGCCGGCGGCGACGAGCCACCAGACTCCCAGCCGGCCGAAGGCCCTCCACCTCACCGCAGTCCAGCCTGCCTCTCGGCCGCGACGACGACGTTGGTGAGCAGCAGGCCGCGGGTCATCGGACCGACACCACCGGGGTTGGGGCTGAGCCAGGCCGCAACCTGCGCAACGTCGGGCGCCACGTCGCCAACGACCTTGCCGTCCACCCTGGAGACCCCGACGTCGAGGACGGCGGCTCCCGGCTTGACCATGTCGGCGGTGATGATGCCCGGCACGCCCGCGGCCGCCACGAGGATGTCGGCCTGGCGCACCTCGGCCGCGAGGTCGCGAGTGCCGGTGTGACACAACGTCACCGTGGCGTTCTCGGAGCGGCGGGTGAGGATGAGTCCGAGCGGCCGACCGACGGTGAGGCCGCGGCCCACGATGACGACCTTGGCGCCGGCGATCGGCACGTCGTGCCGGCGCAGCAGCTCGAGGCAACCCATCGGCGTGCAGGGCAGCGGGGCAGCCTTGCCGAGGACCAGCCAGCCCAGGTTCATCGGGTGGAGCCCGTCGACGTCCTTCGTCGGGTCGACGCGGGAGAGGAGCGCCATCTCGTCGAGGCCCGTGGGCTGCTGGACCAGGAAGCCGGTGCAGCCGGGATCGGCGTTCAGCTCGTCGATGACCGCCTCGACCTCGGCCTGGGTCGAGGTCGCCGGCAGGTCGCGGCGGATGCTCGCGATCCCCAGCTCGGCACAGTCCTTGTGCTTGGCGCCCACGTACCACCGGCTGCCCGGGTCGTCCCCGACGAGCACGGTCCCCAGACCGGGGACGACACCCCTCTCGGCCAGGAGCGCGAGGCGTTCCTTCAGCTCGGCCTTGATCGCGGCGAGGGTGGCTCTGCCGTCAAGAATCTGTGCCGTCACGAGCGCCCATCCTGCCACGCTGCGGTATGCCGTCCCTGCCATCCTCCGCGGGCTGGCGCGCCCCTCCCCCCGGGGAGGATCGACGGGAACCACATCGCTTGTCACGCTCAGCAGCACCCGTTTCGGCCGTTCGTTCCCGTCGTTCGTCCCCCCGGCGCCACCGGCCATTCGGATCCGGTCGTTCGTCCCCCCGCGCCACCGGCCGTTCGGTTCCGGTCGGTCGCCCCCCGGCGCTACGGGCGAGCCGCCGTCGCAGCAGCGGTATGCCGTGCGCGCCGGTTCGCCACGACACCGGCCAGTGCAGCGGCGACGAGGGTGATGAGCAGGCCGAGCACGACCACCGGGGTGATGTGGCCGCGGGTGGCCGGGCTCAGGGCGTCGAGCGCCACCGCCGAGGAGAGCTGGCCGAGAAGCATGAGCAGCATCACCTGCAGGACGCCGAGGTGGCGGACCGCAACGGCCGAGATGGCAACGACGGCGATGCCGACCACTCCACCCAGCCACGCCCACCACGGGGCGGCGAGACTGCCCGGCGTCCCGAAGGCGCCGGTCAGGGCTCCCGGCACGGCGAGGACGAGCAGGACCACCGTCCCCACGGCGAAGTTCAGCCAGGTCGTCGTGAAGGGGTTGCCTGCCGCGACGTTGACCCTGCCGTTCGTTGCCTGCTGCCCCGTCATCAGCGCACCAACGAGTAGCGCGAGGACGACCGGCACGACGATGACGCTGCTCGTGCCGGTCACCCGGCCGCCGACGGCGACGACCACGCCCACCGTCGCCAGCAGGGCGGCGGCCACCCGTGAGCGGGTCACCGGCACGCGGCCGGCCGGCCCGAGGCCGAACCGGTCGACCAGGACGGCGCTGGTGGTCTGTCCCCCGACAACAGCGATGGTGAAGAGCGCGACGCCGGCGAGCGGGACGGCATACGTCTGGTTGAAGACGTAGAGCGCACCCACACCCCCGCCGAGGCACTGCCATGGCTGGATGCTCTTCTCCCGCAACGTCTTTCGCAGGCTCACGAAGCCGGCACGAACCGGGGGGGAGGTCGCGACGACGCCGGTGAGCACCACCAGGCCGGAGCCGAAGCTCCACAGGGCGGCGTCGAGCCCGCGGCCGGTGACGGTCGCGAGCTCACCGTTCATCCTTGACTGGAGGGAGAGGAACGTGCCGGCCAGGAAGGTGAGGACGGCCCAGAAGAGGTGGACGCGTCCCGGCTCGTGGGCGGCCGGCTGGTCGGTGTCCACGATCAGTGGGCGAAGTGGCGGGTGCCGGTGAAGTACATCGTCACGCCCGCCGCCGTGGCCGCGTCGATGACGACGTCGTCGCGGATCGAGCCGCCCGGCGCGACGACGGCCCGCACGCCGGCATCGAGCAGCACCTGCAGCCCGTCGGCGAAGGGGAAGAACGCGTCCGAGGCGGCGACCGACCCACGGGCCCGCTCGGCCCCTGCGCGCGAGACAGCGAGGTGGCAGGAGTCAACCCGGTTGACCTGCCCCATGCCGACGCCGACCGAGGCGCCGTCCCTGGCCAGCAGGATGGCGTTGGACCGCACGGCGCGGATCGCGCGCCACGCGAAGTCCAGGTCGGCGATCGTCGCAGCGTCCGCGGGCTCGCCGGAGACTAGCCTCCAGCGCGAGGGGTCGTCGCCGCCACGCTTCTCGCCCGCGTCGGCCTCGGCACCCGGCGCGGCGGCACCCGGCGCGGCGGCACCCGACGCGGCGGCACCCGACGCCTCGGCACCCTCGCCCGCGTCATCGTTCCCGACCTTGGCGTCGACCCGGTCGACCGTCTGCACGAGGATGCCGCCGGTGATCGGCCGCACCTCGATCGGGTTGGGGAAGCGGTCCATGTCGGCGGGCAGCCGCAGGAGCCGGACGTTCTTCTTCGACCGGAGCACCTCGAGGGCCGCGTCCTCGAAGTCGGGTGCGACGACGACCTCGGTGAACACGTCCTTGACCGCCTCGGCCATCGCCTCGGTGACCGGCAGGTTCGTCGCGATGACGCCGCCATAGGCGGAGACCGGGTCGCACGCGTGCGCCTTGGCGTAGGCCGCCGCCACGTCGGCGCCGACGGCGATGCCGCAGGGGTTGGCGTGCTTGACGATGGCGACGGTCGGCTGCTCGCCGTGGTCGTGGGCCGCCCGGACGGCCGCGTCGGCGTCGACGTAGTTGTTGTAGGACATCGCCTTGCCGTGCAGCTGCTCGGCCGTGGCGATCCCGGGACGCCAGTGGGCATAGAGCGCCGCCCGCTGGTGCGGGTTCTCGCCGTAGCGCAGCGGCGTCACGCGCTCCCACGTCGCGCCCGTCCAGGCTGGGAAGCCCGTGCCCTCAGACGTGTCCGCGACGACGTTGCCCATCCAGCTCGCCACGGCGACGTCATAGGTCGCCGTGTGGACGAAGGCCTGCGCCGCGAGCCGTTGGCGCTCGACGAGGGTGAAGCCGCCGTCCGCTGCGGCGACGAGGACCTGCCCGTATGCCGTGGGGCTGGTGACGACGGCGACGCTGGCGTGGTTCTTGGCGGCGGCCCGCACCATCGCAGGACCACCGATGTCGATCTGCTCGATGCACTCCTCGATCGACGCGCCCGAGGTCACGGCGGCGCGGAAGGGGTAGAGGTTGCTGACGACGAGGTCGAACGGCTCGACGCCGAGCGCGTCGAGCTCGCGCACGTGCTCGGGGTTGTGGGTGTCCGCGAGGATCCCCGCGTGCACCTTCGGGTGCAGGGTCTTGACCCGTCCGCCGAGGCACTCGGGGAAGCCGGTCAGCTCCTCCACCGCGGTGACCGGGACGCCGGCCGAGGCGATGATCGCCGCCGTCGACCCGGTCGAGACGATGGCGACGCCGGCCTCGTGCAGACCCCGAGCGAGGTCCTCCAGCCCGCTCTTGTCGTGCACCGAGATCAGCGCGCGCCGGATCGGGCGACGCTCGGCCGTGGTCGGGCTGACCTGCTGGCTCACGGGATGGAGACCTTTCGCTGGGAGATGGTGAAGCCTTCGCGGGCCATCCGGCCCACCACGTCGACGAGCAGGGCGCGCTCGGCAACCTTGATCCGCTCGTGCAGCGACGCGGCGGTGTCGTCGTCCTGCACCGGCACCGCGGTCTGGGCGATGATCGGGCCCGAGTCGACCCCATCGTCGACGACGAACAGCGTGCAGCCGCTCACCTTGACGCCGTGCTCGAGCGCGTCCCGGGGCGCATGCATCCCCGGGAAGGACGGCGACAGCGCCGGGTGGGTGTTCACGGTGCGCCCGCCGAACCGGGCGAGGAACACCTCCCCGGTGAGCTTCAGGAACCCCGCCAGGACGACGAGGTCCGGCTCGTATGCCGCGACGTGGGCTGCCAGCGCGACGTCCCAGTCCGCCCGCGTCGGGAAGTCCGCGACCCGGCATACGAAGGTGGGGATCCCGGCGCGGCGAGCCCGGGCGAGCCCCTCGATGTCGCAGCGGTCGGCGCCCACGGCCCGGATGCACACTCCGTAGCCGGGATCGGCGGTGGCGTCGAGCAGGGCCTGGAGGTTCGTGCCGCTGCCGGAGACGAGGACGACGACCGCGCAGCGATGGTCCGCGTGAGGTGCCGTCACCCGGGACAGGCTATCGAGCGATGCCGGTCGGTCATGGGCGGGGCCCGTCCCTGTGGGCACGGCGCAGGGCCACCGGTCGTTGCCATCAGGCAGGATGTGTCGGGACGACGTCGTCGTCGGTGAGGTCGTCGTCGATGGGCTGGGTGGAGGAGGACTGGTGGCAGAGCGGACGCGCGAGCAGGTGATGCGACGCGGCGGCTACTCGATGACGGTCGTCGCGCTGTTCCTGCTCATCCTGCTCGCCTCGGCCCTGCCGCTGCCCCAGCGGGCTGTCGCGATCGTGCCGATCGCCGTCGCCGCGGTCATCTCGGTGCGTGAGCTGATCCGGCTCCAGCGCGAGAGCGCTCCGGCCCTGATGCGGTTCGGTCCGTTCGTCACCCTCGGGTTCGTCGGGATGCTGCTGCTCGCCGCAGCGACCCAGGTGGCCCTCTACGTGCCGCTGAAGGCGTATGAGGACTGCCTGGCCGGCGCGAACACGCAGGCGGCGCAGGCGGTCTGCGCGCAGCAGCGCCAGCAGAGCCTCGTCGGCAACCTGCTCGAGCTGTGAGGCCAGCGCCGGCCTCGAGCCCCTTGGCACCGCGGCTGAGCGACCCTTCGTCGGCCTGACCGGTCAGCCGCGGCGCTGCCGCAGCCAGTCGCCGCTGACGTAGAGGGCGGCTCCGAGGAGCAGCTCTCCGAGCAGTGCCGCTCCCAGCGCCAGCGGGCTCGGACCCACGTGGCGGAGCCGGTCGATGCCTGCCGAACCGGTCGACAGCACCGTCAGGACGGCGATGACCCCGGCCGAGACGGCAACGGACGCGACCGACGTCATGAGCTTGGTCCGCCAGCTCGCCAGCCGGGCGACCGAGCGGCACGCCCGCCGGGAGACGAAAAAGCCGACAGCCACCGGCAGGGCGAGGACGAGGAGCGGCCACCGTGGCCAGCTGCCCTCCGGCGGGAGGGCGCCGAGGAGCGGGATCATGGGGAGCAGTCCCGGATGGGCGCCGGACAGGGTGATCGCCGACCCGTCGGCAACGCTGAAACCCGGGCCCGTCATCCAGGCGAGGGCCCAGATGGCCAAGTTGGGGACAAGGAGGAGCTGCCCGAGGCTGAGGGCCAGGGTGCCGAGGACGCCGGCAGCCAGGGCGGCGTAGAGGCCGGTGACCGTCGAGACCCGTGCGACGAGCATCGCGACGACGAGCCCGGTGCCGAGCAGCAGCAGGGCCGCGGAGCCCCAGACGCCGGGGGCGACGGCTCGACCGACCGGGCGCGGGAGCCGGTCGAGCCACTCCCCGACGACGGGCGACGCCTGCTCCGCGGCGTGGCGGCGGACGAGGCAGACTGCGCTGGCGAGGATCGGCACGGTGAGCACGATGAGGACGCCGACGGGACTCGGCCGGGCCGGGCCGGCCAGGGTGAGCAGCCAGGCTCCGACGGCGAACCCGGCATACCCGACGGCGAAGCCGGGGAGGTGGCGACGGGCAAGGAGGCGCGGCCACGTGGTGCCGCGCGCCGCGGCCTCCGTCCGGGCGAGCAGCCGGCCCAGACTGCGGGTGGTGATCGCGACGGCGACGGCCCACAGGCCCAGCGGCACGACCGAGACGCTCATGGCTCCCACCGACAGCGGGCTGCCGTGGCTGAGGAACCACACGCCGCTCGCCACGCCGAGGGCCTCACCCCAGCCCACGGTGGTGCGCGGCGTGCCCACCCAGACGATCAGCACCGGCAGCGCGAGCAGGAGCCAGGAGCCGGCCGCGGCGATCGCGCCGCTGAGGACGGGGCGCCACCAGCCCTCCTCGGCCGGGGGCTCGCCCTGTGCTGGGCCGGTGCGGTTGGGACGGACGCGTTCGAGGAGGCTCATGACGGGCACCATCGTCGCGGATCGCGGCGGCCCAGCGCCGAGGGCACGCCGAGCGGTCGCAGATTGCCTGCTGCTTCGGTCGGTTTCGCGGCGGGCGGGTCCCGGTCGGTGGCGCGTCCGTCGGCGGCGGTCCCCGGTCCGGATGCGGATGGCGGCGAGGATTACGCCGCTTTGTGGGTATGCCGTTGGGTGACCGATGGCGTCACCAGACCCGGCACCAGGACCGGGCTGCGCCGCGGCATACGAAGGAGACCGTCGTGAGCAGTGCTGCTCAGATGTTGGACACCAGCCCAAGGACCTCGGCGGGGTCGACAAGGACAAGCTGGTCGCGTGCATCGAGGCGTGCCTGGACTGCGCACAGGCCTGCACCGCCTGTGCGGATGCGTGCCTGAGCGAGGACAGCGTCGCGGAGCTGACCACGTGCATCCGCAGCAACGCGGACTGCGCCGATCTCTGCGACAGCACCGGGCGGGTGTTGTCCCGGCACACCGGCTACGACGCCAATCTCACCCGCGTGGTGCTCGAGGCGTGCGCGCAGGGCTGCAAGAGCTGCGGCGACCAGTGCGGCGAGCACGCCTCCATGCACGAGCACTGCCGCGTCTGCGCGGACGCCTGCCGGCGCTGTGAACAGGCCTGCCGAGACCTGGTCAGCTCGCTCGGCTGATCGCCGGCGTCAGCCGGAGTTCAGCCCAAGATGCCCTTCATGATCTCGCGCATCAGGTCGGCGGTCTCGGACGGCGTCCTGCCCACCTTGACCCCCGCCGCCTCGAGGGCCTCCTTCTTACCCGCGGCCGTGCCGGACGAACCCGAGACGATGGCGCCGGCGTGGCCCATCGTCTTGCCCTCGGGAGCAGTAAACCCGGCGACGTAGCCGACGACCGGCTTGGTCACGTGTTCCGAGACGTAGGCCGCCGCGCGCTCCTCGGCGTCACCGCCGATCTCGCCGATCATGACGATGGCGTCCGTCTCCGGGTCGTCCTGGAACGCCTCGAGGCAGTCGATGTGGGTCGTGCCGATGATCGGGTCCCCGCCGATGCCGACGCCCGAGGAGAAGCCGAACTCCCGCAGCTCGTACATCATCTGGTAGGTCAGGGTGCCCGACTTCGAGACGAGACCGATCCGGCCGGGACCGGCGATGTCGGCCGGGATGATGCCGGCGTTGGAGCGGCCGGGGCTGATCAGGCCGGGGCAGTTGGGCCCGATGAGCCGGGTGGTGCCACTGGCCTGGGCATGGCCGAAGAACTCCGCCGTGTCCTTGACCGCGATGCCCTCGGTGATGATCACGGCGAGCGGGATCCTCGCGTCGATCGCCTCGAGCACGGCCGACTTGGCGAAGGCTGGGGGAACGAAGATGACCGTGACGTCGGCGCCGGTCTCGGCCGTCGCGTCCGCGACCGAGCCGAAGACGGGCACGGTGACGCCGCCGTCGAAGCCGACGCTCTGGCCGGCCTTGCGCGGGTTGACGCCGCCGACGACGTTGGTGCCCGAGGCGAGCATCCGGGTCGTGTGCTTCATGCCCTCCGAGCCGGTCATGCCCTGGACGATGACCTTCGACTCGCCGGTCAGGAAAATAGCCATGACGAGGTGCGCCTTTCAGTTCTTCGCCGGGACGGCGAGCTCGGCAGCCTTGCAGGCCGCGCCGTCCATGGTCTCTTCGATGCTCACGAGCGGGTGAGCGCGTGCCGCGAGGATGCGCCGGCCCTCCTCGACGTTGTTGCCGTCGAGCCGCACGACGAGTGGCTTCGTCGCGTCGGCACCCAGCCTGTCCAGGGCGCCGACGATCCCATTGGCCACGGCGTCACACGACGTGATGCCACCGAAGACGTTGACGAACACCGACCTGACCTGCTCGTCGCCGAGGATGATGTGCAGCCCCTCGGCCATGACCTCGGCTGAGGCGCCGCCGCCGATGTCGAGGAAGTTCGCCGGCTTCGGTGGGACGCTCAGCCCCTGGTCGGCGGCAACCTGCTCGCCGGCGTAGGCGACGACGTCGAGCGTCGACATGACCAGCCCGGCTCCGTTGCCGATGATGCCGACGTCCCCGTCGAGCTTGACGTAGTTGAGGCCACGCTCCTTGGCGGCTGCCTCGAGCGGGTCTGCGGCCGCGCTGTCGTGCAGGGCTGCGTGCTCGGGATGGCGGAAGTCGGCGTTCTCGTCGAGCGTGACCTTGCCGTCGAGGGCGATGATGTCGCCGTCCTCGGTCTTGACGAGCGGGTTGACCTCGACGAGGGTCGCGTCCTCCTCGCGGTAGACCACCCAGAGTCTGGTGATCACGTCGGCGATGGCGGCCCGGTCCGCCTCGTCGAAGCCGGCCGCCTCGACGATCTCCCTGGCCTTGGCGCCATCGATGCCGACGTTCGGGTCCACGGCGATCCGAGCGAGGGCTTCCGGCCGGGTGACGGCGAGCTCCTCGATCTCGACCCCGCCCTCCTTGCTGCACATGGCCAGGTAGCTGCGGTTCGCCCGGTCGAGCAGGACGGAGAAGTAGTACTCCTCAGCAATCTTCGCTCCCTGCGTCACCATCACCTGGTGGACGGTGTGGCCCTTGATGTCCATGCCGAGGATGGCCTGGCCCGCGGCAGCGGCCGCGTCGGGGGACGTGGCGACCTTGACCCCGCCGGCCTTGCCGCGTCCGCCCGTCTTGACCTGCGCCTTGACGACGACCACCCCGCCGCTCCCGGCACCGATCCGCTCGGCGGCGGCCCGCACGTCGGCGACGTTGCCGGCGACGACGCCGGCCAGCACGGGCACCCCGTGTGCCTCGAACATGTCACGGGCCTGGTACTCGAAGAGATCCACGGATCGTCCGTCCCATTCTGGAAAGAGCTTGCGGTCTGGGCAGGAGTCTGGCTCCCCGCGGACTCTATCGGCCCCTCAACGCCGCTGGTATGCCGGGATCTCCGCGCCGCTCACGAGCCCAGGCGGCGGTTGCCTGCGTCCGACAGCTGGGTCGCTGTCGCCGCCGAGCCGGCGGACGCAGCGCTGGACTCTCGACTGCTCAGCCCAGCTGGGTGGCCTGCCCCTGCGGCACGAGCAGGACCCACACCGGCCCGGGAGCCATCGCGATGGGCTGGCCGTTGGTGGTGAACGAGGTCGGGGCCGCTGGGGTGGGCCGGGACCACTCGCCGGTCCAGGCCCGGCCGTCCCGCAGGACGGTCGCCGCGCCCTGGCCGACGACGTCGACGACCGGTGTCTGGGCGCCGTTGACGTCGCGGTTCTGCGAGAGGTGGCTGGCGACGACCTGGACGACCACCGTCGCAGCTGCGTGCTGGGTGCCGTCGGCGTCGATGTCCGGCTTGCCGTCCGTCGACACGAGGTAGCGCTGGCGGCCGGGGTCCCACGAGAGGTCGATGCCGGATGCCGGCCAGCGTGTCGCGAGATGGTTCGCGGGCACCCCGCCGGCCGAGGGCCGACCGAACCGGAAACCGACGTCGGCCAGCGGAACGCTGCCCCCGGCGCGAGCGAGGAGCGCCGACGGGCTGCCGATGACGTTGTAGGGAGCCGGACGAGCGCCGTCGCGCCGATAGCCCTGGCCGGACGCGTCGTTCGAGAGGTTGACCTGGTGGCCGCCGCCGAGGATCCTCAGGGTGGCGGCCGAGGCCCCGGAGAAGGCGAAGGCCACCGGTCCGTAGTTGCTCAGGAGCGGCACGTCGGACTCGCGGGCGCTGCGCACCGGGCCGACCTCTCCTGCTTGCGAGGTCGAGAAGATCGCCAGCAGGCGGGTCAACCCGCCCTCGACCGGCTCGACGTAGACGACGTCGGCCCGGCCCAGTCCGACCCGCGGCCGGGAGCTGCCCGTGTTGTCGATCTTGACGGCGAGGACGGGGCCACCCCTGAGGGGCTGAAGCGTCGGGCTGGAGGGGAGGACCGCAGGCGCCGGGGCTGGTGGGCTGGCAGGGGGCTGCGGGGTGGTCGGGCTCGCCGCTGTGGGTTGCGCGGCCGTGGTCTGCGCGGCTGTGGTCTGCGCGGCTGTGGTCTGCACAGCTGTGGTCTGCACAGCTGTGGTCTGCGCGGCCGTGGTCTGCGCGGCCGTGGTCTGCGCGGCCGTGGTCGGCGCGGTCGTGCCCGCTCCAGTGGGTGGCGGCGGCTGCGAGCAACCGCCGAGGAGTGCCAGCGCAACCAGCACCGCCGCCGGGCGCCAGGACCGTCCCGCGAGTCGTGGCCCGGCCGGGCAGCGTCGCCCCGGGCGAGGGGGGCCGGCATACTCGAAGTCCTGTGGCGAAGTGGGGTCAGCCATGGGCCGCAGCATAGTTGGCCAGGTGAAGTTCAGTTGATTCTCTTCTGGATGGTCGATCACTGGTCCAGGCGCGACACGTCGAGCCGGTTCCGAAGGTCTTGCGAAGCGCGCTCCTCGACTACCGTCCAGGCAGTCGGCATCCACGAACAGGCGCAGGCGAGCCGGTCGGCTCAGCGGTCGGTATCGACGTTCGCCCGCACCCAGGCGACGATCTCGGTCGTCGTGGCGCCCGGGGTGAAGACCTTGGCCACGCCGAGCTTCTCGAGCTCGGGGATGTCGTCCTCGGGAATGATGCCGCCGCCGAAGACGACGATATCGGCGGCATCTCTTGCCCTGAGCAGCTCCACCACCTTGGCGAAGAGCGTCATGTGGGCCCCGGACAGGATGGAGAGGCCGACGACGTCCGCGTCCTCCTGGATGGCCGCCTCGACGATCTGTTCCGGCGTCTGGTGCAAACCGGTGTAGACGACCTCCATCCCCGCATCCCGCAGCGCCCGCGCAACCACCTTGGCGCCCCGGTCGTGGCCATCCAGCCCGGGCTTGGCAACGACGACACGCACCGGTGAGGAGGGCGACGACTCAGTCATGGGGGCAGCGTACCGAAACGACGTGAGGCGGTCGCTGAGCGCGTAGCGCACCCCCTCGACGGCTGTTCAAACGCGATTGCGAATAACGAAACGATCACGCTAGGCTCGCCGCGCTCCCACGTACCCGTCCCACGAGGCTGTCCCTGTGGCCAAAACGACCTACCAAGGGCGTCACTGCACATCCCAAGGGCGTCACCGCACGTCCCCGGGCCGTCACCGCACGTCGTCGACCATGTGGGCGGTCTCTCGGATCGCGGGCACCGGCTTCCTCCTACCGACTGCTGCCGCCGCCACGCTGGTCCTGACGGCGACCGGTGTCCACCTCGGCACGAACACCGTCGACCTCGGCAGCAACAGCGGCGCCGCGGCACCAGCCCCGGCCCCGGCGCAGCCGATCCTTGCGGACCGGCGGGAGCCGCAGGAGCTCAAGAGCAACGCCCTCTGCGCCCAGTCGCGCCTCGTCCAGGACCGTGCCGCCCGCGACAGCGAGCGCCAGAGGCTCGACGCTGTGGCGCAGGAGGACGCCAGGCGAGCAGCCGAGGAGCAGTCCCGGCAGGTGAACCCGCCGATCCAGCAGGTTGCCCCGGTCCCTCCGGCTCCGGCTCCTCCCGTTGCCGCGAGCGCTCCCGTCGCCGCGAGCGCTCCCCTCGCCGCGAGCGCTCCCCTCGCCTCGGACGCTCCCGTCGCCTCGGACGACCAGGCGTGGACATCGCCGGTCGGCTCCAACGTCGCCCTGACGTCCGGCTTCGGCATGCGGTGGGGCGCGATGCACCCGGGTCAGGACTTCGCCGTCTCGGTCGGTACGCCGGTCAAGGCCATGTCCAGCGGGACGGTCATCTTGGCCGGCTGGTCCGGCGGCTACGGCAACAAGGTCGAGATCCGGTACTGGGACGGCACGGTTTCCTGGTATGCCCACAACAGCGGACTGAAGGTGAGAACGGGACAGGCCGTCAGCTCGGGCCAGGTCGTGGCCCTGTCAGGCAACACCGGCCACTCGACCGGACCGCACCTCCACCTCGAAATCCATCCCGGCGGGGCCGACCCGGTCCCGCCGGTCGGCTGGCTGAAGGCCAAGGGGATCATGCCCTGACGGGTCAGAGCTTGACGACGGGGGCGTAGCGCAGCAGGAGCCGCTTGACCCCTTCGGTCTCACCGAAGTCGACCCGGGCCATCGCCTTGTCGCCCTCACCCTCGACGCTGACGACCGTGCCGAGGCCGAACTTCTCATGGGTGACCCGGTCGCCGCCCTTGACGTGGACGGGTGCCTTCACCCCGGCGCGGGTCAGCTCGCGCCGGGTGGCCAGCGACTCCATGGCCGAACCCGCCGTCCGGCGACCCGAACGGGCCGAGTCGAGCGCCGTCTCCATGCGCTCCCACTCGATGAGCTCCGGCGGGATCTCGTCGAGAAACCGGGATGCCGGGTGGTACTGGGGCGCGCCCCAGGCGGACCGGACGCCCGCCCGCGAGAGGTGCAGCCGCTCGCGTGCCCGGGTGATGCCGACGTAGGCCAGCCGCCGCTCCTCCTCGAGCTCCTTGGGGTCGCCCAGCGAGCGCATGTGGGGGAACGTGCCGTCCTCCATGCCGGTGAGGAAGACGACGGGGAACTCCAGGCCCTTGGCCGTGTGCAGCGTCATCAGCGTGACGACCCCGCCGTCCGAGCCCGGGCCGCCCTCGTCCCCGTCGGGGATCTGGTCGGCGTCGGCCACGAGGGACACCTGCTCGAGGAAGTCCTCGAGGCTGGCCACCTCGCCGGTCTCGGCCCGCGCCTCGTCGAACTCGCGCGCCACCTCGACGAGCTCGGCGAGATTCTCGACCCGGGTCTCGTCCTGCGGGTCGGGGCTCATCCGCAGCTCCTTGAGGTAGCCGCTCTGCTCGACGACGGCCTCGAGCAGGCCCGCCACCCCCGAGCCCCCCTCCCAGACGACCCGCAACGACTCGAGGAGGTCGGTGAACACCGTGATCGCCGCGACGGAACGGGTCGCTATGCCGGGGGCGTCGGCGGCGCGGCCCAGCGCGGCGACGAACGGGATCCGCTCACGCTCGGCGAGCTGCACCACGCACGCCTCGGCCCGCTCGCCGATGCCGCGCTTGGGGACGTTGATGATCCGGCGGAGGTTGATCGTGTCGACGGGGTTCGAGATGACCCGCAGGTAGGCCAGGGCGTCCTTGATCTCCCTGCGCTCGTAGAAGCGGGTGCCTCCAACGACCTTGTAGGGCAAGCCCACCCGCACGAGGACCTCCTCGAACGCCCGCGACTGGGCGTTGGTGCGGTAGAAGATCGCAACGTCCTTGGGACGCACGCCCTCCGCGTCCTGGAGGGCGTCGATCTGGCGTGCCACGAACGCCGCCTCGTCGTGCTCGCTGTCGGCGACGTAGCCGATGATCCGCGCGCCGTCACCCGAGTCCGTCCACAGGTTCTTGGCCCGGCGTCCCTCGTTGCGAGCGATGACGGCGTTGGCCGCGCGGAGGATGGTCTGGGTCGAGCGGTAGTTCTGCTCGAGCAGGATCGTCCGCGCGTCGGGATAGTCCTGCTCGAACTCGACGATGTTGCGGATCGTCGCGCCCCGGAAGGCGTAGATCGACTGGTCGGCGTCACCGACGACGCACAGCTCTCCCGGCGGCACGGCATACGAGGTCCCGGAGCCCTCCGCCGGTGACTTAACGGCCGGCCCGACGAGCTCCTTGACGAGCTGGTACTGCGCCACGTTGGTGTCCTGGTACTCGTCGACGAGGATGTGCCTGAACCGCCGCCGGTAGTGCTCCGCGGCCTCGGGAAAGGCCTCGAGCAGGTGCACCGTGGTCATGATGAGGTCGTCGAAGTCCAGGGCGTTGGCCTGGCGCAGCCGCCGCTGGTACATCGAGTACGCCTCGGAGACCATCCGGTCGTGGTGGGTGCCCTCCTGCGTCACCTGTGAGGCATAGGTCTCCTCGTCGACCAGGTCGTTCTTGAGGTTGCTCACCGCGTGGGTGAACGCCCGGGCGGGGTAGCGCTTGGGGTCGAGGTCGAGGTCGCGCATGACCAGGGACATGAGGCGCTGGCTGTCGGCCGCGTCATAGATCGAGAAGGTCGACTTCAACCCCAGCCGGGTGGCCTCCCGGCGCAGGATCCGCACGCAGGCCGAGTGGAACGTCATGACCCACATCGCCTTGGCCCTCGGGCCGACGAGCTCGGCAACCCGCTCCTTCATCTCGCCGGCCGCCTTGTTGGTAAAGGTGATGGCCAGGACCTGGCCGGGCTGCACGTCGCGCGCGCCGAGGAGGTAGGCGATGCGGTGGGTCAGCACCCTCGTCTTGCCGGACCCGGCCCCGGCGACGATGAGCAGGGGCGGCCCGTCGTGGGCTACGGCTGCGCGCTGCTGCGGGTTGAGCCCGGCGAGCAGCGCCTCTGGGTCAGCCGGGGTATGCCGGGCAGCCCCTCCCGTGGGCGCCTCACCCCCCGTCGTGGCCCAGGTCGGCACGCCGGACGCGTCGACCTCACCCGCCCCAGAGCGACGGGAGGAGCCCCAGGGGGTGCGACTGTCGGAGTGCGGGGTGGGGAGTCCGAGATCCTCGAAAAGGGTGCCCATGTCGCCGCCAACCCTACGTCGTGACCCGGACACCGCCGCGGTTCGTCCCCGCCGCTCGCCTCCTCACAGCGCCCGACCAGCATGACCTCCTAAGGTGGCCCGGTGAATCTGTTGCCGCAGGTGCCGTTCTGGGCCGAGCTGCTGATCTTCGTGGGCAGCGCGGCCACGATCTGGGTTGCCGGGATCCCGCTGTCGAACTACACCGACATCCTGGCCGACCGGCTCCACCTCGGGCAGGCCTCGGCGGGTTGATCCTGCTCGCGGTGGCCACGAACCTGCCGGAAATCGCCATCACCTACAGCGCCGCAGCAAGCGGCAAGCTTGACGTCGCAGTCAGCAACATCCTGGGCGGCATCGCCATCCAGACAGTCGTCCTGGTCGCGCTGGACGCGTTTGGTGTCCGCGAACGACGGCCTCTGACCTACCAAGCGGCCAGCCTCATCCTCGTCATCGAGGGCGCGGTCGTTCTGGCTGTACTGGTCGTGGTGGTGATGGGCACCCAGCTGCCCAAGAACCTGGTGTTCGCACGGCTCTCGCCAGATGTGGTGCTCATCGCCCTGGTATGGGTGGCCGGGCTGCTCCTGACCCAGCGCGCCGGGAAGAAGCTGCCCTGGTCGCGCAGCGGCGAAGCGCCCGACAGCCAACCGGAACCGCGTGGCCACTCCCAGAAGAGCCGAGCAGCCGATGCGACCCGTCGCGGTGTCAGCACCACCAGAGTCGCTCTAATCTTCACCGCTGCCGCCCTCGCCACCCTGGTCGCCGGAGCACTGGCTGAAGAAAGCGGCACCGCAGCAGCTGACCACGTCGGCCTCTCCGGTGTCCTGTTCGGTGCCACCGTCCTGGCGGCTGCCACCTCCCTACCCGAGCTCAGCACTGGCCTCACGGCGGTCAGGCAGGGGGACTACAAGCTCGCCTTCGGGGACATCTTCGGCGGCAACGCCTTCTTGCCCGTCCTGTTTCTGCTCGCGGTGCTGGTCTCCGGCAAGGCGGTGCTGCCGAACGCGCACGCCTCGGACATCTACCTCACCGGCCTTGGCGCCCTGCTCACCGTCGTCTACATGGCCGGCCTGCTGTTTCGCCCCGCCAAGGAGCATGCCCGTCTCGGCATCGACAGCATCGCCGTCCTGCTCCTCTACGTCATCGGCATCATCGGACTGGTGGCGCTGCCCAGCTGACCGGCCTGCGCCTGGCGCGCTGGCCTGCACGATGCGTGCCGTCAGACGACGCCCCAACCAGCAACACTGTGCCGGACCGCAGGGCTCACTGACTGCCGCCTACTGAGTCCCGCGTGGGGAAGGCTGCTCCTCCTTCGAGACGGCGGTACGTTGGGTCCCATGGTGATCATCGGTGGCGGCAGCTGGTGGCCCCGTCGAAGGCGCTATGGGCGAGGCCCGTGGGGCTACCCCCGCCGGTACGGACGCGGCAGCTCCTGTGGTCGGGATCTGTGCCTCGTCGAGAGCGGCTGCTGCCTCGCGGAGGCGATGGGCTGCGGCCCGCAGCTCGGTCTGATGGGGCCGTCTCTCGTCAAACGATCTGCCCGCGCAGCCAGTAACCAGCCGCGGACGCTTGACGGAGGCCTTGGCCGATGGACCCAGGTGTTTCTCCTTGCGGCTGTCCACCTATACCAGAATGAGATCAGCCCCAGGCGACGACCGTGCTGCCAGTACACGCCTACCTGCTCCACCTACGCGCTGACAGCGTTGGAGACCCACGGGCTGGGCCGAGGCCTGCGCCTGACCGCCGCGCGACTGCTGCGGTGCCGGCCCGGGGCGCGGGGCGGCGCAGATCCGGTGCCCCCTTCTTGACCTAGAGGGGCAGGCTCTTCTGCTGGACCACCCCGGGAAGCGCTTGGTGAGTCCAGCCACTTCAGGCTTCTTGGTCTTCGGTACGACGTTTCGCACACGCGAGCCGTGCTACACGAACCAGGATGGTCCGCACAGCACTGACGATGAAGTCGGGATGGGTCAGCGGCACCATGTGCGCCGCTCCGTCCACCGTCGTGACCTCCCCGTCTCCGGTGTCAGCGAGGCGCTGGCACCAGTCCTGAACGGCGATGCGATCCAGCGCGCCACGCAGCACCACGACCGGGAGAGGAATCTGCGCCAGCCCGAGGTCGGATCGATACCGGCGCACGGCGTTCATGCCGCGCAGCATCGTCATCACGCCCGTCTTCCGGTACTGCGGCAGGAGCAGCGGCGCCTCGAAGAGGTGTTCGTGGACTGCCGTTCGTAGCCACTGGGAGAGCATGCGCGGCCAGCTTTGGGCCCTGGGGTCGGTGACTGGCCCCACCAGCACGAGCCCGACGACGCGCTCTGACCGTCGAGCCGCCTCGATGACGACGGGGCAGCTCGCCGAGTGCCCGACCCGAATCAACCTTCGTCGATCGGGGACAGCCCGAAGGAGCCGCCCGGCCTGATGCTCGACCGTGAGGTCGGTGCCCCGCCCGGCAGGCTTCCCCAGGGAAGGAAGGAGGACCACGAGACTCTCGCCCAACAGGCCGGGGCTCACCTCTGCCCATGCCCTCGCGTCAAGGTCAAGGCCCGGGACCAGCACGACAAGGACGCTTTCGGAAGGCGGGGCATGGGTCATCACCCGCCCGACCTGCTGTCGGGTCAGCTGAGGGGCGCGGTCAACTCGATGTTGATGTCGTCCGGGTCCTGGAACGACAGGATCGCCATGCCGGCGTCGCTCATGGCGTTGACCTCGCCGTGGTCGATCCCAGCCTCGGTCAGCGCTGCTGCAGCACTCTCGAGCTCAGCGAGCGAGGCGACGGCGAAGCTGACGTGGTCGAGGCCCGTGTGCTGGGGGTCGAAGCCGGTGCTGCCGACCGGCCGCAGGCCGAACAGGGTGCCCTGCGGCGTCTGGTAGAGCGTGCCCCCGTAGAACTTCTCGGGCGAGTCCTTCACGCCAGGCTCGTCGACCGAGTCGGATACGTCGACCGCGACCGGCCAGCCGAAGACCTGGTCGTAGAAGGCCTTGGAGCGGGCGATGTCGGTGACCGTGAGCCGGACGTGGGCGAAGCCGGAGCTGTTGATGAGTGCCATGACCTCACCCTACCCACATCCGGTGCCGCGTCCACCGGACGGGTGACGCGGCACCGGATGTGACTCTCTGGTGGCGGCCTACTTCGCCAGGAACTCCAGCAGCGTGGTGTTCCACTCGTCGACATGGCTGACGTTGCAGCCGTGCGGGGCGCCGGCGAGGACGTGCAGCTCGCTACCGGAGACTGCTTCGTGGGTGAGCTTGCCAGAGCCCTCGAAGGGCACGATGCCGTCGCCGTCACCATGAAGCACGAGCGTGGGCACCGTGACCTTGGGCAGGTCCTCCCTAAAGTCGGTGGTGCCGAACGCCCCCATGCAGGCCAGCGAGGCCTTCTTGTCGGCCTGCCTGCACAGTGCGACGGCCTCCTGGCGCTGTTGTTCGGTGACCTTCAGCTCGCCGTCCACTGAGAAGAACTGCATCGTGAACTCGTCGTAGAAGGAGTCCTCGTCCTTGGTGAGGTCGGCGGTCATCTTCGCCGCCTGCTTTTCAGGCAACGGGCCGTCGGGGTTGTCGTCCGTCTGCATCATGTAGGGAGGCACCGCCGAGGCGAACACGACGCTGTGCAGGCGCTCCGCACCGTAGAGGGAGAAGTATCGGGCAACCTCGCCGCCGCCCATCGAGAAGCCGACCAGGGTGACATCGTTGAGATCCAGCTGCTCCAGGAGCGTGTGCAGGTCCTCGGTGAGGGTGTCGTAGGTGTAGCCCGACATCGGCTTGTCGCTCCGGCCGAACCCGCGGCGGTCGTAGCTGACCACGCGGTACCCGGCCTCGTGCAGTGCGGGGACCTGGTCCTTCCACGCCTCGCCGGACAGCGGCCAGCCATGGATGAGGACGACCGGTCGGCCAGGGCCGCCCGTGTCGTCGACGTGCAGGTTGGTGTCCTTGAACAGACCGTGGTGGGCAGTGACCTCGCTCATGCTGATACCTCCGTGTTGTCGGGTGAACGTGGATCGTCGGCGACGTCCGCCACCTACCCCTGCCCCGGTCGGCAAACCGGGGCTGGACCTTACCGGGAGCGAACGTCCGACATCCGTCGGGACCACCACACAGCGCGGGACGCGAGGACAGTGGCAGGCATGAAGCTCAAGCTCGACCTGCATGACATCTACAACCGGGGCGGGGACATCGACCGTGCCCTGCGGGCGGTCATCGACGAAGCCGTCACCAAGAAGGCCCCGCTGGTCGAGATCATCCCGGGCAAGGGATCGGGCGCGCTGAAGAAGCACGTGCTGCGTTTCCTGGACCAGAAGGAGATCAGGTCCCTCTACCACCGCGTGGAGAAGGACTCCAACAACTTCGGCCGGGTCTTCGTGCACTTCCGCTGGAATTAGCTCCTCGCCACCGGCTGCTGTCGGCCCTGGTGTCGTCGACCAGCCTCGAGCTGGCGAGGGCGGCGCGAACGCCGACGTAGGCTGCAGGCATGACCGCCGCGCCCGTCCTGGCCCCTACCCTCGTCGTCCCCCGCAACGGCGACTCCTCGGTCCTCACCGTCGAGACCCGCGAGGTGCCGGCGCCCGGGCCGGGCGAGATCACCGTGCGGGTCGCCGCGGCGGGCGTGAACTTCATCGACGTCTACCAGCGCCAGGGCATCTACCCCCTGACCACGCCGTTCGTCCTCGGGTCCGAGGGCGCCGGGACGGTGGAGCGAGTCGGCGAGGGAGCCGCCCACTCGCCGGGCGACCGGGTGGCCTGGGGCCAGCACCGCGGCAGCGCGGCCGGGCTCGTCACGCTCCCGGCCTCGGCCGTCGTCTCAGTTCCGGCAGGCCTCGAGCTCGACATCGCGGCCGCGGCGATGCTGCAGGGCCTCACCGCCCACTACCTCGTCAACTCCACGTATGCCGTGCAGCCCGGCGACACGGTCCTCGCCCACGCCGTGGCCGGCGGAGTGGGTCAGCTGCTCGTCCAGCTCGTCAAGGCCAAGGGCGCGACCCTCATCGGCACGGCGGGCACGGACGAGAAGGCGGCCAAGGCGACAGCGCTCGGCGCGGACCACGTCATCAACTACACCGAGGTCGACGACCTCGGGGCAGCGGTCCGCGAGCTGACCGGGGGTGCCGGTGTCCATGTCGTCTACGACGGCGTCGGCACGTCGACCTTCGATGCCTCCCTCGCCTCCCTGCGACCACGCGGCACGCTCGTCCTCTTCGGCGCGGCCAGCGGGCAGGTGCCCCCGTTCGACATCCAGCGGCTGAACGCGGGAGGCTCGCTCTTCCTGACCCGGCCCACGCTCGCGAACTACATCGCCACGCGCGACGAGCTCGAGTGGCGGGCGGCCGAGATCCTCGGTGCGCTGGCCGACGGCGACCTGACGCTCGAGGTGGGTGGCCGCTACCCGCTGACCGAGGCGGCGGCGGCATACGACGCCCTCGAGGGACGTCGCACGACCGGCAAGCTGCTCCTCATCCCCTGAGAGATCGTGAGAGCTCGACGTCCGGTCAGGCGGGCTCCGGTCGGCATCCGCGGTCGTGAGGCCTTCGATGATCCGCTGACCGGACGCGGTCCACCTGCGAGCTCGGTCGTCAATTCGGTCGGTCGACGTCCCTTCGGTGCTCGATGCGCACCACGATGACCTCGCGTGTTGCCTCGCGCAGTCGGTAGAGGACCCGGTACGTACCTCGACGCGCTGCCCAGACCCCAGCCAGCTCGCCACGCTGGTCGTTCGCTGGCCACGGAGCGCTCCCACCAGTCGCCTAGATGAACCGGCTGCGTTACCGGGCTCGCACGACGATCCAGGAGACCGGTGCGAACCCGCTCTACGTCACCCTCGGCCGCCTCGACTGGACGCTCGGTGACCGCCAGCTCTCCGCGCCGCTGCTGCTCGCACCCGTCGAGATCAAAGGCGTCGTGCTGCCCTTCCGGGTCGCCTTCGACGAGTCGGGCGCAGTGACGCTGAACCGCAGCCTCATGGAGAAGCTGCGGCTCGAGTTCGGCTTCACCGTCCCCGGGTTGGACGAGCTGCCGCAGCTGTCCCGCGGGGACGGTGTCGATGTCGACGCCGTGGTCCGCCGGGTCCGTGAGGCCATTGCCGAGTCCGGGCTGCCCTTCCGGGTCGAGAGCGAGGCTCGGCTGGCGATCATCGGGTTCACCGGCTACCTGCTGTGGCGCGACCTCGACGAGCACTGGGAGACCTTCCTCGAGCGCCCGCTGGTACGCCACCTCGCGCTGGCTCCCACCGACAGCTACTCCGCGGGAGTGCCCCCGCGGCTCGGCGACATCGACCTCGACGACGTCGCCGCGAGTGCGCCCGTGCCGACCGACGGCTCCCAGGCCCAGGCGGTCGCCGCCGCACGGTCCGGCGACACGTTCGTCCTCGAGGGGCCGCCCGGCACCGGCAAGTCGCAGACGATCACGGGCATCATCGCCGACCAGATGGCGCAGGGCCGGCGGGTGCTCTTCGTGGCGGAGAAGGGCGCCGCTCTCGACGTCGTCCGCAACCGCCTCGGTGAGGTCGGCCTGCTTCCCTTCGCCCTGGACCTGCACGACGAAGGGGCAAGGCCGGTCGAGGTCCGGGCTCGGCTGCGCACCGCGCTGGCCCACCACGCCCTGCCGGATGCGGACGGGTACCGGGTGGCCGCCCAGGACGTCGCCAGCTCCGGCAAGGTGCTCGAGGCGTATGCCGGGCGGCTCCACGCCCGCAACCCGGCCGGGCTGTCGCTCTACACCGCCCGCGGTCAGCAGCTCGCGCGGGGCAGCGGGCCGCAGCTCACGGTGCCCGAGTCCGCCGTCGTCACGCCCGGGACCAGCGTCGACCTGGCCCGGAGGGCGGTGGCCGACGCCATCCCCCTGCTGACCACGCTCGTCCGATCCGCTACTCCGCCATGGGGGTTCGCGTCGACACGGCCGGCCTCCGCCGATGCCCTGTGGGCCGCGGTCGAGGAGGCGGACCGGGCGGTGGCACAAGCCCGAGCCGCTCTGGCGTCGGTCGGCACGGCGATGGACATCGAACAGCTCGTGACCAACACCGCGGACCTCGAGATCGTCACGTGGCTGCTGTCCGCCGACGCGACAGACCCCGCGACGGCTGTGGAGGCACGTTCCGAGCGCTGGCGGGCTGCCCGGGACGAGCTGCGGCAGAGGACCGAGTCGCTGAGGGGCGCTGCGGCAGACCTCCTCACCGCCTTCGAGCCAGATCTCCTCGCCGTGCCGCTCGAGCCGTGCGTCTGGCCGTCCGAATTCATTCTCGGCCGGAAAGGACGCCTCCTCACCGCCGGTGCACCGGTACTGGCCCATCTGCGCCCTGGAGCCGACCTCGACCCCAGGCAGCTCCCCGGTCTCGTCGAGCACGTCGCGTCGCTCGCCGCCCAGAACGAGTCGCTCGTCGGCTCGTGGCGCAGCCTGCCGGGGTGCGCGGGTCTGGATCCCGCCGTCAACCTCCTCGCCGGCGGCTTCGAGCACGTGTGGGCCATCGCCACTGCTGTCGAGCGCGACGCGTGGCTCCTCGAGCAGCTCCCGGCACCACTGGCCCGCTCGGTGGTGGGCGCCCGCCGGACTGAGCCGGCGCTCGCCGTCGCCGCCCACCGCGCCCTCGTCGACGCCGTCGCCGCCCTCACCGCTGTCTTCGCGCTGACCGGGACGACCGGTGAGGACGAATCCCGGTTCGCCGGCGACCGGGGGCTCCTCCGCACGTGGGAGATGACCCGACCGGGTCGGGACACCGACCGGCCCCGAGCCACGGCTCTCGCTCGCTGGTGCGAAGCCAGTGAGGCTCTCAAACCGTTGCGCGGCCCGCTTGCGGATGCGCGCTGGCAGCTGCTCACGGGTGCCGTTGCCCCGGAGGATGCGACCCAGGCGCTGGCCCGTGGACTGGCTGACGCCTCTCTCTCCGAACGCTGGGACGCCGGTGGCTTCGCGGCCTTCGACGCGAGCCGACAGGGCCACTGCGTCGACCGGTTCGTCATGGCATCGGACCAGCTGCGTACGTCGTTGGCCACGGCCCTGCCGGCAGCCCTGCTCGAACGACGTCCCTTCGAACCCGGGGCACTCTTCGGCAAGGTCGGTGCCCTCGAGCGCGAGATCGGCCGGACACGCGGCGGACTCAGCGTGCGCAGGCTGGTCGAGCAGTACGGCGACGTCATCGGGGCGATCACCCCGTGCGTGCTGGTCAGCCCGGACTCGATGGCCCGCTTCCTTCCGCCGGGGTTGATGTCCTTCGACCTCGTGGTGTTCGACGAGGCGTCCCAGATCACCGTGGCGGATGCGATCGGCGCCCTCGGCCGCGCGCAGGCGGCGGTCATCGCGGGGGACTCCAAGCAGATGCCTCCCTCCAGCTTCGCCGACATCGGGGCCGAGGACCGCGAAGACCTGGAGTCGGAGTTCCTCGTCGTGCCGGACGAGGAGAGCATCCTCACCGAGGCGGTGCACGCGGGAGTGAACCGGATCTGGCTGTCGTGGCACTACCGAAGCCAGGACGAGTCGCTCATCGCCTTCTCCAACGCCGCCTACTACGAGGACCGGCTCTCCAGCTTCCCCGCGTATGCCGGGCAGGTGCACGACACCGGGATCAGCTTCACCCGCCTGCAGGGCGCCTTCCAGCGCAGCGGCGACCCGGGACTCCTGCGGACCAACCCCGTGGAAGCAGCGGCCATCGTCGCGGAGGTGCTGCGGCGTTCGTCACCGACGTGCTCGGTGGGCGCTCGTCGCTCGACGCCCTGGTCGCCGGCCGGCGCATGGACCGGATCCAGGACCTCATGCGCCAGATCGTCGCGGTGGAGGGTCCGGTGAGCGTGCGCCGGCTG
>JAABUJ010001477.1_pt1 | contig 34587 bp, 35 predicted proteins | sample 5559131 | NCBI WGS metagenome assembly JAABUJ01 (sample SAMN10711875, study PRJNA513366) | rock metagenome | isolation source: Antarctica rocks | place: Antarctica: Victoria Land, Mt New Zealand nord | collected 2016-01-07
CAAACATTGAAACGAGAACGAGAGAATATCTTGCCTTCGGAACTAGTTCCTGCTTCGCAGGAAAGGCAAGGCGGCACTTCCTCCCCGTGGCTAAAGCCAGGGGCCTCCGTGCCGCTCGGAATGGTGAATACGGCTGCCAACATTAATGTTGACAAATTGGCAACTTGTCTGTATAATGACTGAACTAACATGCCCTTCCGTGGAGACGTTGTGGAGGTTATAGCCCACAGCGGTTGCGGGCGGCTTCGGCTCTGGGTATTCCGGCCGGGGAGAAGAGTCTTCCGCCCAGATCAGTTGAAGGACGAAAGTCTTGAGACCGGACACGCCTCTCGCCGCAAGGCTGAAGAAGCGAAAAGATCAGCGCCGGGAGCGATTGCCACGGGCACTTATAAGCAAAGGGGCTAGGTTTCCTAGCTCCTTTTTCTTTTACCCCTCTTCCCCTGCAAACTCCCGCTAGGCTTCGGCACCGGGTAAAGGCAGGGCGGCACGTTGCAGTAGGCCCGATACGTTGCCTGGTCTATGTCGTAGGCGGTAACAAAAGCAAACCCGCGCTTGTCGCTTGCCTCCACCAGCACGTTGAAAAACTCGTTGTTCTGCGTGTCGTCATCGGGCGGCAAGTAGAGCAGGTATTTCCGGCGTTTTGGGTAATCCTTGTCGGGATGTATCTTGTTCGGCGTCGTAATCGCCAATCGAATCGCCCCGATCCTCTCCGCGCGTGACTGCTTCCAATGAGCGGGGTCTCCCCAAAAGCGGCTTTCGCCGCCGTAGCAAACATGCAGGCAGTCGTTCGGCCCAAACGAAACAGAGTTTCCCAGCGGATCAACGATCTGCTGTCCAGCGTACATCCGATTGAACTCTGCTTGGTAAGCCGCAAAGCTCTCAGGCCCGCCTAGTTTGAGCAACGGTGGTCGCATTTCATCCCTTATAGAACGGCCCCAGCGAATTATCACTGGGGCCGTTAGGCTCATTCAAGTTCGTCTCGCCCTGCTGGCAGGTCACTGTTCCAACTCCGGTTGCTGTGGCTTGTTCTGGCTGTCGTTCTCCGGTTCTTGGATATCTAAAAGATATTCAACACCGGCTGTCACAGCTTTTAGCCACTGATCGTGCTTTCTCTGCGTCCACTTCCCATCTTTTGGAAGGTCATCCAAAAGCACATATAGCATCGCGTAGCGCGAAGATTTTTCATTAACAGAGGCTTTGTCAGCAGCGTTCTCTGGCGAAGTAGGCAATGAACTGCCATGAACCACACTACTGTCGTTTTTGGGCGGGTCTGTGTCCTTACGCCTCTCCGCACTTTTTGGAGACGCTGTGCGCTGGGTTTGCCTCGCCGGAGTCGTTCGTGATACGGTTCCTTCGGGAACGATCCGGGCTTCCTGACATAAACCCAGGAACAGCCTAATCATTGATACACGCTGGCCTTGTGGGTCATAGAAGCGAAAAACGTTGTGCAACTCCTTGTCTGAGGCAGTAGACGGATCGCAGGCAGTAAAGACTTCACTGTATGAGGCTCTAAGAAGATCAGCAAGTATTTCTGGGTACTCGTCATCTGTAGCCCGGCGCAATCTTTCTGCGTGATCAGTCTGCCGCCCATCATCATTGATCAGACCTAAGAACTTCAATGCTCGAATTATTCGAGGCGTGGATTCTTCGGGTAAGCTTATTCGCACAAGCTCTTGATGATTTAGGACATCCGGCCAGCTCCTTTCTCTCAAGCGATGGAGAAGGCTTACGATGTTAACAGCCGGCGCATACGGTGCGTATTTTTCCGATATAGACGCCATCTTAGTTTTACACCCCGTTTCTCAAACACGAATTTGTTTACGAATTACTATGTAGTATACCGCGCCGTTACGGATAAGTCAACATTACGAAAAAAGATTTTATGCACATAAAGATTGCGCGCTGAAGAGGATAGAATAGGCACAGGAGGAACACAAATGACAGAGCCTAGAGTAACCAAAATCAAGAACGGATGGGCTGCTCATGGGGATGGGTGGGCTGTTCATGGAACGACGAGGGCAGAGGCTATCTTCTTGTTCCATGAACGAAAAGAAAAGTATCGCGAAATTGACGCCCGTACCTTCACTCCTGAAGTGCGAACAGGGAATTTGCGAAACCAAGAGCAACCAGACAAAGTGGCATAGTTGCTTCGGTGAAAAGGCCACAATTGGCTCTTTCATCGGGGCAGGTCTCATCGCATGATTAATGTACGTCCCCTTCAAGCACCGTCCTAACAAGACCCAGAAGTTCTTTAGACCGTTCGTGCGAACCCCTATCCGGCAGTGTGGTTCACGGCATGATTAATGGGCAGGAACCTTCCCCTCCCTCACCGGGGTTCTTGTCGTATGGCACTTCCACTTTCCGTTCTCGACCTGGCCCCGGTTTCGTCCGGCATGACGGCGGCGCAGGCGCTGGGGAATACGCTGGACCTGGCCCGCCGGGCGGACGCGCTGGGGTACACGCGCTACTGGCTGGCGGAGCATCACAACATGCCGGGGATCGCCAGCTCCGCGCCGGAGATTTTGATCGGGCAGGTGGCGCGGGAAACGTCGCGGCTGCGGGTGGGGTCCGGCGGGATCATGCTCCCGAACCACGCGCCGCTCCAGGTGGCCGAGGCGTTTCTGACGCTGGAAGCGCTGTTTCCGGGGCGGATTGACCTGGGCATCGGGCGGGCGGCGGGAACCGACCCGCGCACGGCGCTGGCCCTGCGGCGGCCGGTCTCGGGGGTGGGCGCGGACGATCTGCCCGAGCAGCTCAACGACCTGTTTGCCTTTGCGGGCGGCGGGTTCCCCGATGGGCACCCGTTCCGGGCCGTGAGGGCCGTCCCCACAGGCGTGATGTTGCCTCCCGTGTGGCTGCTCGGGTCGAGCGACTACAGCGCGCGTCTGGCGGCGGCGCGCGGGCTGGGGTTCGCCTTCGCGCACCACATCAACCCGCACGGCGCGGCGGAGGCGATGGGGCTTTACCGGGACGGGTTTGCGCCCTCGGAACACCTGTCTGCGCCGCAGGCGATGATCACGGCCTCGGTCATCTGCGCGGGCACCCAGGTGGAGGCCGAAGAACTGGCGTTGTCGCTGGACCTGGCCTGGCTGCGGCTGCGCCGGGGCGATCCGGTCCCCTTCCCCAGCCCCGCCGAGGCGCGGGCGTACCCCTACACGTTCGCGGACCGGGTGCAGGTGCAGGAAACGCGCCGGCGGCTCATCCTGGGGGACCCGCAGGCTGTCCGGGCGCAGATCTGCCGCCTGGCGGGCGAGACGGGCGCCTCAGAGGTCATGGTGACGACGATGGTCCACGGCCACGCGGAGCGCCTGCGGTCATATGAGCTGCTGGCCCAGGCGTTTGAGTTGGAAGCACCGCCGACCAGCGCGTCGTGACGCCGTCCGCTTCCAGTTGCGACTGGAAGGCCGACAGAAGGGCGGGCGTCTCTCGGACTTGGGCAGGTTCCACGTCATGCCCCAGGCAGAACGCGGCGAGGTGGGCGGCGATCTCGCCGCAGAGCCATTCCGTCGGGTGCGTCCGGGCCGAGGCGGCGGCGAGCCGGCTGGCTCCGAAGTCTTTGGCAGCGGGCAGGACGTTCGGCGGGCCGGAACGGGGGATGAAGGCCCCTATCGGCAGGGAGTACGGCAAGGTACGCGCCAGCAGCGGCGGTTCGCCGACGGCGGGGTGGATGTCAATGGGGTAAAAAGCGATGCCGGCCGTGTCGAACGGTTCGGGGCCAGTCTTTTGGCCGGGGTCGGTGGGGTCCGGGAGCATGTCGTTCTCGGTCAACGTCGCCTGCGCGAGCAGGCGGCGCGACTCGCGGATGTAGGGATACGGCGCGAAGCCGTCCAAACCCAGCATATTCGGGGCGGGCTGAATTTCGGGGTAGCCGATCCCGCCGTCATCGCGCGGGCACTCGGTCTGGAGCCAATACAAAAAGCCCTGCGCGAAGGCTTTGGCGCGGGAGAGGATGCATACCTGTTCGGCGACGGGCTTGCCGAGGAAGTTTCCTTCCTGGAAGTCGTTGCCGCTCCAGTTGATCAGCGAAACGTCCTGGGGATAGCGCGGATTTCCCACAAAGCTGGACGCGGCGATGAGACGCCGGTACGTCCAGAACGGGCCGCCCGCGCCGGGCGCATGGCCGAACATCCGGTAGTCAATTGGGCCGTTCCCATCCGGGTCGTAGGCCAGGGTGTAGGCGCCCAGCGACCGGAAATGGTCGTACTCGGCGGGCGCCTGGACGAACGGCAGGACGCCCTGCGGCGTCCAGCGGACGGCGAAGCAGTAGGTAAAGCTTTGCACCCATTCGGGGTGGGGCTGGGGCGGCGCGTCCGGCTCATCGTAGGCCGAATGCGCCTCCTGCCCGACCGTCCAGGGCGAACCGGCTTGCGGCAGCACGTCGCCTGTTTCCGTCGCGTCGAGCACGAACTGCGCGCCGATCCGAATGATGCGCCCTGTGTCTAAATCCAGAAAGTCGGCGTAGGAGGCCTTGCCGTTGCCGGGGTAGCGCTGAACGTCCAGAAGCTGGTGGCGCGTGAGGATTTGGCGGATGCCCGACGGCCCGACCAGCGGCGCGAGCCGGTCCCGGATGGCCTGCTCCCAGACGCCCGGCTCCCCGGAAATGCGGCTGACCCAGCACACGCCGACGTTCCGCGCCCGGCTGGGCACGATGCCGGGCGTCTGGGCGTAGGCGTCCCGCACCTGCTGACGCAGCTCGCGGTAGCGGCGCGTGCCGGGGCCGGGATCGTCTTCGATAAAGCTGTTCTCATCGGGCGTTCCCAGTCCCTGCGCCGTGAGCTGCCCGCCCAGGTGGGAGGTCGGCTCGGTCAGGATGACAGACATGCCCAGCCGGGCCAGATCCTCGGCGGCGGCGGCCCCGCCCAGCCCGCCGCCGACCACCAGCGCCTGGCAGGTGGGCACATCATTAGGCAGCCGTCCCGCCGGGACGGCCCGCAGGTTCTCGATGTCCAACACCGTGCGGCCAGGCGGCTGGGCCAGGGCCGGCGCGGCGAGCAGGCACAGGGCAGCAAAGCCGGGCCAAAGGGATGTCTTCACGACGCCGTTGTACCCAGACGGGCGCGGCGCATACCCACCTGCCCGCTGTAAAAAAGAGCCAAGCCGGGTAAATAGAGGCGGAAGTCCAGAAGCCCCCACCCCCGGCCCCTCCCCACCCCAATAAAGCCTTACCCCAATAAAGCCTTACCCCAATAAAGCCTTCGCAAGCGGGAGAGGGGAGTAAGACAGAAGCGGGCGGATCGCAATCTCCTTCTGGCTCCCCTCTTCCGGCCCTGCACTGGCAGACCCGGAGGGCGGGGGAGGGGCATTTTCAGCGCAGTCATCACCTTTCATGGAGAGCATCATGCCGCGAGACAGCGAAGATATGCGGAGCGAACACATCACCGGGGCGGGCCGCCTAGGGGCGCGGGCGTCCCCGGCCCCGCCCCTGGCCGGGGAAGGACGGCCCGGCGAAACGGCCCTCGATCTCGGAGGCGGCGGGCGCGGGGCGCTTCTTTACGTTCCGTCAGGCTATGACCCGGCCCGGCCCGCGCCGCTGGCCCTGATGCTGCACGGGGCCGGGGGCAATGCCGCGCACGGCCTGGGCCTGCTGCGCGCGCAGGCGGACGCGGCGGGGCTGATCTTGCTCGCCCCGGCCTCCCGGCGGCAGACCTGGGACGCGATCGGGGGGCAGTTCGGGCCGGACGTCACGGCCATTGATCGGGCGCTGGACCATGTCTTCGCGCGGCTTGCCGTAGACCCGGATCGCCTCGCCGTCGGCGGCTTCTCCGACGGGGCTTCCTACGCGCTCTCGCTGGGGATCACCAACGGCGACCTGTTCGGCCACATCCTCGCCTTCTCGCCCGGCTTCACCGCCCACGCCGCCCGGCACGGCAGGCCGCGCGTCTTCGTCTCCCACGGCACGCGCGACGCCACCCTGCCGATTGCCGCGTGCAGCCGCCGGATCGTCCCCGCCCTCAAGCACGCGGGCTACGACGTGACTTACCAGGAGTTCGACGGGCCGCACACGGTCCCGCCGCGCATCGCCGAAGAAGCGGTAGAATGGTTCGTCAGCGGCGCTCAGGACAAGGGGCGGAGCGAGACTGGCGGGAAGTAATAGAGCTATCATTTTAACTTTGCAGGGTCTGGTGACTACCAGGTAACCCAATCCCGTTCATGCCGAAGGCTGGTTCTCGAATCCGCAAAACGACTGTGCAACTTTGATTTGATAGCTCTATAAGGTGATTACCTGCACCGGCGCTATTTTGTGAAACAATCGCGAGACGCTGCCGGGACGGAAGGCTGAAGGCGGAGACTGAATGGCGGGGGCGTTCAGGAGGGAGAGACAAGACGCAGGGGCTGCGGACGGGCATTTGGGCGAAAATGGGGCTGTTGGAACGTGCATTGACTTTCCGCCCGCCGTGTGACATACTATCTCTACGTTGCCAAAATTGACGGCGACAAATGAAGTTGCGTACAGAGAGCGGTAGCCCGAGGGGCTGGCGCTTTTTTTGTGTCTGTGCTCCTCTTTCTTTTTTCCTTTCCTGCCTTCCTCGTGTGACAAAGTTCACAGGCGCGGCGTGACGCGCGGCGCAGGCGGCTCCCCGGTTCCCGTCCATAATAGCCTCAACAACGAAGCGACAGGACATTGGGGAGACACGACCATGCAGCAGGCCATCTACAACAACATCGGCATTCAGCAGACGAACCAGACAGCCAACACAGCCATGCGCGCTTCCCAGGCCGCGCGCGTGCTCCGGTGGGTGAGCCGGAAGTGGGACCTGGCGGGAGTGCTGGCGCTGATGGAGTGCTGGCGCTGATGGGGTCGAGCACGGCGTATGGCGTCTTCGCGCTGGCACACCTGGAGCTGTAGGTCCCGGCCATGCGGTGAGGATCTCGACGGGCAGACGGCCCGGCTTCTGAGGAGAGGCCGGGCCGTCTTCTTGGCAATGCTTCATGATCTCACATAGTCCACGGCGCTGCCGTCGAGGTTTTGCTGGGTGCGCCAGCAGCGCTCGGTGGTAGGGCAGCAAGGCGATCACGCAGCGACTTCCGGGAGAGTGTCCGACGGAATGGCCGGGACGCCGGAGGATCGGGGCCAGTCATCCTCGGCGGGGGCGCGATAGGATATCGATGATCACCGGATGATCGCTCAGGCTCATGGTGAGCGAATTGATCCGGCGGAGGGTCTGCGTCGGGGCCGTGCCGACCGTCGGGTCGTAGACCCGCACCGAAGCGGGCGGGCCGGGCAGTTGGACCGTGACACGGCTCGTCCCCTGGACCCGCTCACCCCACACGACCATCTCAAACGCACCGCTGCTCTTTTGCAGAAGCATGTCATGCATGGTGGCAGGCTCGCCGGGGATGGCGTAGCGGAGGCTCCCCGGCTTCGCGAGCGCGCCCCGGTCCGCCAGGATCGTCGTCAAATTGTGGAGGTAGACGGCGGCTTTTCGCGGGGTATAGTCCGGCTTATAGAACCCGAACTGTTGGTTGCCGGCCTCATCCACACGGTCCCGCAGCAGGTAGACGGCGGTGTAGCTCCAGCCGCGCTTGAACTGGTCCAAATACAGGCTCAGGAGGTTCAGGGCGTGGATGTCCTCGGTGACGGGGCCGCCGATGGTGGCGCCGGTTTCCGTGGTGACGCGCGGCAGCGTTAAGAGAGCGGCTTCCGAGTAACCGGGGTAGTGACGCCCCCAGGTCCGGCCGTACTCGCCATACAGTCCGTCCACCTTGCAGGCCGAGGTCGGGTCCGCCGCGTTCCAGGTCTTGTTGTCCTCGACGGCAGGCGAGTTGGGATGATAAATGTAATTGTGGACATTGGCGTAGTCCGCGTATTTCGTGCCGTCCGGCCTCTGGGTTCCCGCGCCGGTGGGGATGGTCAGGAACTGCAAGCCGACATTGTTCGTCTCGGCCCCGTTCTCGGTCGTGGACCAGACCGGATACTTTTTCAGGACAGGATCGCTTTTGACGGTTTGGTAGAGGTCGCGCTGCAAATTCGCCACCGGCGTCCAGTCCAGGTTCCGGCCGCCCGCCTGGCCTCCATAGGTGATGCCCCAGTTGTTCGGCTCGTTCGGCCCTTCAAAGGCCAGCAGAGCGCCGGCCGCCGCCACCTGTCGGGCCGTCCGGGCGAGTTTGGCAATATCCGTGCCGCCGCTTCCCAGCCCCCAACTGAACCGGACATTGGCCTGCTCGTGCAGGGCGATCAGGTCCGGCAGAGGAATGTCGCCTTCAATGCCCGCCCGGAACCAGCGGATGCCGAGGTACTTGGCGCAGGCGATTGTCTTCGGCAGACTCTCGCCACGCCCGGAAATGGCGGAATTGGCTCCGAGGGAATTGAGGAAGTCCGTCGCTCGGACGGCGGTGGTCCCGGCGCCGCCCGCGGCGCGCGTCGGTCCCGCCGTGACGGCTAGAAGCAGGCCGGGCACGCACCAGAGCGCGCGAAGGCAGGAACGGAGGATCATGGTACGGAGGATCATGGTCATGGGAGAAGTGTAGCAGGTTTAGGGGAGGGTGTCAAGGCGGGCGACGGGGACGGGATCGGGTATAATGGGCACAAAGGTCCCAGGCATGGAAATGACCCCATCCGGACCCCCAAGGAGCATACCCATGAGCCAGCCGGAGTTTCCGCCGTTGTCGGAGGAACAGATCGCGCATTTTCTTGATCACGGGCACGTCGTCATCCACGACTGTTTTCCTCGTGCGTTTGCCGAAGACTGGACGGCGAACGCCTTCCGTCGCCTGGAGTACGACCCGAACGATCCTGCCACCTGGCAGCAGGAGATCGTCCATATGCCCGCCACGCAGCGGGCGCCCATGCCCGAAATCGCCCCGAAGGCGTGGCAGGCGGCTTGCGAACTGCTGGGCGGCGCGGAGCGGGTCAGCCCGTGTTCCTGGGGCGACAGCATGATCGTCAACCTGCGTAAAGGCGCGGACCAGCCCTGGCAGCCGCCCTCCCCCGCCGTGGGCGGCTGGCACAAGGACGGGGACTTCTTCCGGCACTTCCTGGACAGCCCGGAGCAGGGGCTGCTGACAATCGTGATCTGGTCCGACATCGCGCCGCAGGGCGGCGGCACATTCGCGGCGGGCGATTCGGTCGGGCCGGTCGCCCGCCTGCTGGCGGCCCATCCCGAGGGCGTTCTCCCCCAGGGGGCGCCGGAAGCGTCCTTCGGGTCCCTGATCGGCCAGTGCCGGGAGTTCGTCGAGCTGACCGGGCGGATCGGCGACGTGGTCCTGATCCACCCGTTCCTGCTGCACGCTTCGAGCCAGAACCACTCGGGGAAGGCGCGCTTCATCACGAACCCGCCTGTTTCGCTCCGGGAGCCGATGCAGTTCAACCGGGCGAACCCGGCGGACTTCTCGCCCGTCGAGCGCGCCGTCTTGCAGGGGTTGGGGGTGGACCGCCTGGACTTCCAGCCGACCGCGCCCCGTGAGCGGATCGTCTCGGAGGGCATGAAGCGGAGGCAAAAGATGCTGGAAGAAGAGCAGGCCCGCCTCGCCGCCGGACATTAAGGGACGGGTCAGGTGGCTGGCGCGGGCGCAGGGGCTTCAGAGACTGCATAAAAACTCCGAACCGGCGGTTGAAACCGCAGCAACAAGAGCACAAAGCCCGCCTGCGCGGGCTAGGGATCACTCTTAACCTGCGGAGGCAGGTTTCGTGCCTTTGTTGCCGCGACTTCAGTCGCCCGCTCTCCTTTTTATATAGTCTCTCAGGAATTGTCGGACATGGCCCGCACGACCTGCACGGGAGGCAGGATGTAATCGGACGAGCCGGACGGGGCGCCGATGGCGTTCCAGACCTCATCGGCCTGGGGGATGATCTGCGCTTCCACGAGCGCGGTCGCGATGCGCTGAACGTGATCCGTGTCCATGCGGAACGGGGGATGCCCGTCCATCAGCGAGGCCAGGTCGGACACGGCAAGGCCGCTGAGGGTGGCGACCCGCTTTCGGGCATCGGGACTGGCCCCCAGCTTCTCCGTCAGCCAGCGCCCCAGGGCGGCGACCGCCTCGGGCATCACCGGGTCCTCGGCGGTCACTTCCGCGGCGAGGCCGGCGGGGGCGACCTGATGGTAGACCGAGCCGCCAGGTATTTTCGAGGTTTCGTCTGTCTTCGGGGTTTCTTCAGCCATTGTCCTTCTCCTTCGGGGCGAATCAGCGCATTCTCCGATAGTACCCATTCGACGCCGATGCGCCGGAAGCCTTCCGGGGAAGTCAGCAGGATAAGGGAGAGAGCGGGCACGAGAAAAATGCGCCAATTCTGAGACAAATTGAATGAAGTATAGACAGGATCGGAGGATGAATGGCATCTGAAGGGGGCACAGCGGCAGCGCCTCAATGACAAACTGATGTTTTGAGAGGGAGCGGGCCGTGGACAGGGCAATTGCATTATGAAGGGCAGGCACGGGGGGAGGGAGAAAGGGCAGGAGGACAGAGGGCAGGCACGGGGGACAGAGGGCAGGCACGGGGGCCTGCCCCTACGCGCCCCGTCATTGATGGTGATTGATGGTGATTGATACATTGATGGTGATTGGTAGGGGCAACCCTCCGTGGTTGCCCTCTGTCTGTCATCGGTTGCCCTCCTTCCTCTCCGTGGTTGCTCTCTGTCATCTATAGGCAATCGCCCTGGGGCCATGGAGATGCTCCTTGACATTCAGCCTGCCGTGTGACATACTATCTCTACGTTGCCAAAATTGACGGCGACAAATGAAGCAGCGTACAGGAAGCGGCAGCCCGAGGGGCTGGCGCTTTTTTTGTGTCTATGCTCCTCTTCCTTTTTTCCTTTCCTGCCTTCCTCGTGTGACAAAGTTCACAGGCGCGGCGTGACGCGCGGCGCAGGCGGCTCCCCGGTTCCCGTCCATAATAGCCTCAACAACGAAGCGACAAGGCACCGAGGAGACACGACCATGCAGCAAGCACTCTACAACAACACCGTCAGCATCAGCAATCCGGCCCGAACGGCGGATGTGACCCCGGCGGGTACGGCGACGCGCGGGGCAGGGATGGTCCGGTGGCTCGCCCGCCGGTGGGACCTGGTCGGCGTGCTGGCGCTGATGGGGTCGAGCGCCGCCTATGGCGTCTTCACCCTGGCGCATCTGATCTAGGCGGCGAGGGCGTCGGCGGGCAGGGCGGGGACGAAGCGCACTTCCACCCGGCGATGCAGGGCGGCGGCGATGCGCTCCAGCAGGGCGAGCGAGTGCTTGTCGTAGTCGCCGTCTTCGAGGCGCGAGATGACGGACTGCGTGGTCCCGGCCAGACGGGCCAGTTCGGTCTGGGTGATAACTCCACACGGGGTAAACCCCGATGGCTTCTTGGGCTTCTTTCAACCCACGCACTGTTATCCCAGTGCGAGGCGCAAAATGTTGATAGCGGCGTTGGTGTCTCTGTCCAAAGAGGCAGAACAGTTCGGGCAGAAGTGCCAACGCTCAGAGAGTTTCTTTTTAGTACGGCCCTCTAGCCCGTCAGGGCGGTAGCCACACGCAGAACAATCCTGACTTGTGTACGCAGGGTTGACAGGAATTACCTCACGGTTGGCACTCTCAGCCTTACTCGTGAGGACAGAACGGAACATTGACCAGGCGGCGTCAGAAATAGACTTGGCAAGGCAGTGATTGCCCAGCATATTCTTGACATTGAGTTTTTCAACGGCAATCACGCCGAAGCGGTTGACCAGCCTCCTTGCGGTTTGGTGCACAAAGTCATGGCGGCGGTTACGGATACGTTCATGGATACGAGACAGAACCTTGTTGGCTTTCCTGCGCTCTTTGGAACGCTTCTTTGTTTTGGCTTGCCTTCGTCCTGCTTTTGCCAACGCCTTTTCGTCCCTGCGGAAGAAGCGCGGGTTGTCCACGAACTCGCCATTGGATAAAGCCAGGAAGGAGTTTAGTCCTGCATCAAGACCCACTTTTTCGGAAGACGGCGGCAACAGTTCGGAAGCGACTTCACAAGCAATGCAAACGAACCACTTGCCAGCCTGCCGCCGAAGCGTTGCAGTCTTCAGCATTCCCTCTACCTTACGGTGAAACTTGCCTTTGATTTCGCCGATTTTGCTGACGTATAGGTTTCCATGCTTGAAAGATATGCCGTTCCCGAACTCCTTAAAGCCGATACTATCATACTGTCCGACCCCCTTGAAGCGCGGAAATCCAGGCGTTTCGCCGTTCTTCACCCTGCGAAAGAACGCTGTGAAGGCCAGATTAACACGCAGAGCGACGTTCTGAAGCAGGTGGCTGTGAACCTCTGCAAGTTCGGGGAAGTCCCTGCGCCAACCCGCAAAGTGCTTTTCTTGCGAATACTGGCTGATGCTTTTGCCCGTCGTCTCGTACAGGAACTTGCGCTCATTGAGCAGGTTGTTGTAAACGAGGCGCAGGGTGTCCAGCGTGGCGTTCAGGGCCGTCTTCTGCGCCCTTGTCGGATAAAGGCGAAAACAGAACGCTTTATGAAAACAGAACGCTTTATGTAGTTTGACGCTATTGCTGTTCACAGAAGCATTATACCCAAAGCCGCGTCAAAAAGCAACAAGCAAACTCGCTTCGCCTCATTCTTCGGCTTCGCTCGGCCTACCCCAATAAAACCCTAAAGGCTCTGTTCCGTAGGGCTGAGAAAAGCCTGCCTAACTAAAGTTCCGAAGCGGAACGCCCCGCTGAAGACTTAATCCTGAAGCTTGGGTGCTTGCGGCAGGCTCCATACGGTCAGGCCGGCGGACCGGCGGGCGTCGGAAATCGCCTGAGTGGCCTGGGACTTGACCCGCTCCCGGGCGCGCAGTTCCCCATAAGCGGGATCGTCGCCGAACTCAAGGTCCATGATCTCGGCGGCGTCACTGGTGCCTGGGTTTGTGTTAGGGTTTGTGTTAGGGTTTGTGTTAGGGTTCATGGCGTTCCTCTCTGCCGGGCCGTCTTGGGGGCGGGATCGGACGAACTTAAGTGGGCGCCGATCACTTCCTGGTCTCTGGAGCGGGCCGGAGCGAGGCGGGCGGGAAGTAGAGGCCCAAGGGGCGGCGCTGCCACCAGGCCCTGGTCGCCCGGCGGGCGCGGGCGTCCGTGAAGCGGTAATCGGAGAGCGTCGCGCGGACGAAGCGCGGGGGCGCATGGGGGAAGGGGTTTGTCGCCAGCAGGCCCAGCACATCGGGCGAGCCTTGAAGCAGGCGAACCAGGAAGGACCGGAACCAGGGGGCCTCGTCGGCGCTGCCCAGGGCGGCGAACCATAGCTGCCAGTCCAGGCGCGGTTGGAACGGCGCGACCCAGCGGGGCGCCCGGTTCACGTCCTGCGGCTGGTAGCGGAAGCCGTATTCATGCCATGTTTTGCCGTCGTCACTGCCCTCTACGGCGATGACGGGGTGCGAGGTAGTCATCACGGCGAACAGGCCGTAGGAATTGACCAGGTGCAGCGGCTCCTGCCAGACGGCCAGATTCGGGGCAGCAAATTGGAAAACGCTGAGGCTCAGGACCAGGGCGGCGACGGGGGCGAGCGCCCAGCGCCGGGCGCGCGGCGGCGCGGGCCTGACCTCCGGCTCGGTGGGGAGCAGACGCCGCAGGCTGGACGGCAGCAGGCGGCGCAGCGCGGCGTCGTCGAGGAGCAGGACGCACAGGGCCAGCGTCAGGTAGTTGAAGAAGGCGAAATTGCCCGTCAGCAGGATCAAGACCTGCAAGCCGGCCAAGAAAAAGGCCCCGGCCAGACGCAGGCGGCGCGGGCCGAAGATCAGAAACGGCGCGGCGAGTTCCACGACCAGGACGGCCAGCGTCGAGAACTTTTGCAGCGACAGCGGGAGCAGGTGCATGACCCAGGCCAGGGGCGTCGGCAGGGGCTGCGTCTCGTAGTGGAAGGCCAGGGCCGTCCCATTGCGCCACGCCGGGTCGCCGGAAGCGAGCTTGACGATGCCCGATCCGAGCATCAAGCGGAACAACAGCCAGCGCAGCAGCCACAGCGCGAGGCGCGAGGGCGGCGTCTCGGACCGGAAACGCGGCAGGAAGGTCATGGGGGCGAAGAAGATCGCCAGAAAGCCGGTTTCCAGCAGCAGCGTGTCCCACTGGAACGACAGGAAATCCTGCCCGATGCTGACAAAGGACAGGTACAGCAGCCACAGCCCCGCCAGCGACGGGACGGGCAGGACGCCCAAAATCAGCAGCAACGACAGCAGCATCCCCGCCGCGCACAGAAAGCGCAGGGTCGAGTCGCTGGGGTCCAGCCAGGCCAGCGTCGGGACGAGCCGAAAGCGCTCCGGCCCGGCCTGCGCCTGGGCTGCCGCCAGATACTCCCGCGCGGGGAGGATGCCCCGGCTGCCGATCAGTCCCAGAATCTGCGGCCATAGGGACGCGAAGGCGCAAAAGTAGACCGCGCCCAGCCCCCGCAGGAAGACCCAGCGGCAAAGGATGTAGGACTCGCCCGGCGCCGTCACGGCGCTCCCTCCGAGACTTTGCGCGCGCCTGCCTCCATCTCGTCCAGGACGCGCTCCGGGGCCACGTCCTGCGCCAGTTCCGCCAGTTCGGGGTCTCCGGCCTCCTCGATCCCCATCTTCTGCGCCATCGCGGTCACGAGGCTGATGAGGCGCGTCACCTCATGCTCGGCCAGCAGGCTGACCTGCAAGTCCAGGTCGGCGCGCTTGTCCGCCAGCGCGGTCATCCGGTTCTGGCTGATCAGCACAAAGGTGGACAGGAAGATGGCCTCGACCGACGCCTCAGTCGCCAGGATCACGAAGGACGGGTCGAAGCGCGGGACGTGGAGCCGGGCGAGCCAGCCCAGGCTGGCGGCGATCCACAGCCCGTAAGCGACCAGGTGGATGACGACAAAGGCGATGCTGCCCGTAAACGCGGTGATCCGGTCGGCCAGCCGGTCCTGGGGCCGCCGCGCCTGTTCCTCGGCGTGCCGCCGCGCCAGCAGCGCCCGGATGTTGCGGGCGACGACGCGCGCCATGCCGGACGGGCGCCGGCTGTCGTGGGGGGGAGGAAAGGGAACCATTTCACACGCTTTCCGCCGGAGGAAAGGTCCTTCCGACGGAGGGTTTGTTCCCGCTAGACCGGCGCGTAAAACTCCCCACCAGGGGGCCGTCGCCCCCTGGCACTCTCGCAGGCGGTTGTGCTATAATGGCGGCATGAAGACACAAAACATCGGGCGCTGGACCGGCATAGCCGCCGCGCTTCTGTTTGCCCTGCTCGCGCCCGCGCACGGGGCGCCCGCCCCCCAGGCCGCCTCTCCTCCACTGTCGGTCGCGAACTCGATCGTGAGCGTGGACTTCGGCAAACCCGTTGCTCATGTTCACTCGATGGTCGGTTTCCTCCACGGCAGCAACGCCACCACGCCGGGCGACGACAGGCTGCTCCCGCTGCACCCGGCGCTGTGGCGCATCGGCTATATGTGGATGCAGAACCGGGACCGGCTGGCAAAACTCCACGTCCCCACGATCCTGATCCTCAGCGATAGCTGGGGGTCGCGCGTGCCGAAAACCATGGGCGAGTGGGACGGGTTCGTCCACGCGATGGTCAAGAACGCCAATGGGCTGCCATTTACCTGGGACGTCATGAACGAGCCGGACCTGTCCTACTCCTTCAAGGGCACGCCCGAGCAGTATTCGGAAATGTTCGCCCATGCCTCGCAGATCCTCCACGCGCAGCTCGGCCCGCAGACGGCTGTTTCCGGCCCCAGCATCTCGCACTACGACCCGCAATACCTGGCGAACTTTCTGGACTACTGCAAAGCGCACGGCGCGCAGGTGGACGTGCTTTCCTGGCACGAGTTAAACGACGATACCAATGTCCACGCCGTCACGGAGCACTTGCGGGACGCGCGCCGCCGGTTCCTGGACAACCCGGCCTACAAGGGCCTGGGCATCCAAAAGATCGAGATCAACGAGATCGTCGGGCCGGCCGCGCAGTACGAGCCGGCGGCGATTTTGGGCTACTTCGACGCGCTGGAGCAGGGCGGGGCGGACGGCGCGTGCAAGGGCTGCTGGGACGACAACTGCGCCAACAACACCCTGGGCGGCCTGGTGACGCCGGACACGCACGCTCCCCGTGCGGCCTGGTGGGCGTACAAATCGTATGCCGACACCGTCGCCGCCCGCGTTCTCAGCCGCGCCGCCGATCCGCGCGTCGTTTCTTTCGCCGCATCCGGCAGCGACCGATCGGCGACGGTTCTCGTCGGCTGCCTGGGCGAAGGGCCATTGGGAAAGCGGCCCGTCACCGTGTCGCTCCGGCTGACGGGCCTGCACCGCCTCCCGTTCGCCCGCGCGGGCCGCCGCGTCCACCTGCGCGTGGAGAGAATCCCCGACGCGGGCAAGCAGCCGGTGGATCACTTGGAAGTCGTGCAGGAACGGGACGCGGCGGTCGCGCGGGGCATGGCGACGGTGCTTCTGCCGCCGCTCACCCCGCATGAGGCCGACCTGATCACCCTCAGCCGGACGCCGTAGCCGGGAACATCACCGCTCCGCCTTCAGTGCCCGCGCTGGACGCCCGCCGTCAAGAGGCGGCGGGCCGCGCGGCTTTGGCGATGGCCTGCACCGCGTCTCTGGTTGCCTCGGCCTCGTCCCAGGCCGCCGTTCCGTCGTCATACCAGGCCTCGGCGAACAAAGTCGGCACCCGGTCCGCGTCGGCCAGGGCCAGCCCGCAGTCGGAGGCGAACGCGGCGGCGTAATGGCGGAAGACGGCGCGCAGGGCGGCTTAAAAGGTATAATCGTGCCCATGTACCGTCCCCTCCTCGCCACATTGGGCTATGTTCTTTCCCAAGACCGGCAATCAGTCCTGATGATCCGCCGCGACAAGCGGCCGGACGACCTTCATTTCGGCAAGTACAACGGCCTGGGCGGGCGCCTGGAGCCGGGCGAGGACATCGTTTCCGGGATGCGCCGAGAGATTTTGGAGGAGTCGGGGCTGGTCGCGGACAGGATGACCTTGCGCGGGACGATCTCCTGGCCGGGCTTCGGCAAGGGCGGGGAGGACTGGTTCGGGTTCGTCTTTCTGGTAGACGGCTGGCACGGCGAGGCGCATGGGGGCAACCACGAAGGCACTCTGGAATGGGTGCCGCTGTCCGAAGTTCTAAGCCTGCCGCTCTGGCCCAGCGACCACTGCTTCCTGCCGCTTGTCTTTGACGACGACCCGCGCCCGTTCCACGGCGTCATGCCATATGAGAAAGGGCAGATGCTGAATTGGAGCTTTGAACGCCCATGAACCGACGCTTCCTCACCCTCGCACTTCTGGCCTTCGCTTGCCGTGGGAACGGTTTGACGCCGGGGAAGTAGGCGCAAACCAGACCTGGCGCGGCACCCGGCACTGGAAGTGCCGGGCTACTCGGGAGTGAAAGTCGCTCCGCGACTGAGGAAAGGCTTCCGTATGCTGTTCCTGAGTGCCGGAGGCACTTTCACTGGGAGTAGCCCGGCGCTTCCAGTGCCGGGTGCCGCGCCAGGTCTGGTTTGCAGGTCCCCTATCCCGTGACCGGGCCGTAGTAAAGCCCCCGCGCTTCGGCCAGTTTCTTTCCCTCGGCGAGCAGGGCGGTCTGTTCGGCGGCGGACAGGGAACGGTAGGCGCGGGCGACGCGGGCGGCCTGCGCGACTTCTTCCACTGTGCTGAGGCCGATGACGGCGGTGCAGACGCCGGGCAGGCCCAGCGAATAGCGGATGGCGCGTTCGTGATACTGCGCCAGCGTGCCTGACGTCTGCCCGTCGTAGCGCCAGCCCTGCGCGCCGCCCAGCACTTTCATCGCGACGACCGCCGTGCCGTGTTTGCGGGCGGCGGGCAGCACCAGGCCCTCGAAATCGTAGGTGTGCCGGTCGGCGAAGTTGAGGGCGTTCATGGTCAGGTCAATGTTGCCGGTGTTGAGGGCCGTGACGAAGCGGGCGGGCCGCATGTGGCCGCTCGTGCCCAGGAAGCGCGCCAGGCCGCGCCGCCGCGCCTCCTTCAGCCCGGCCAGCGCGCCGCCGGGAGCGACGAGGGCGGCCATGTTCCAGTCCCCCAGGTTGTGGATGTGGACAGCGTCCACATGGTCTACCCCCATGCGCTTCAAGCTGCGCTCGATCTGGCGCTGGACTCCCTCGGCGGTCGGCTCTTGGGGGTTGACTTTGGTGACGAGGAAGACACCCGCGCGGGTCTTGCCGTTCGCGAAGACGGGGCGCAGCTTGTCCTCGGCGTCGCCATAGTCGGGGGATACATCCACATAAGTGACGCCTTCGTCAAGCGCGGCCCGGACGATCGCTTCGGCCTGGGCGGCGGAGGTCTGGCCGCTGCCCAGCGGGGCCATGCCCAGGCCCAGCAGGGAGACGGGAACTTTGGTGCGCCCCAGGGGGCGCGTGGGCAGCGCGGACGCGGCGGCGTCGGACCGGGTGGGCGGGGGCAGGGCGAGCAGGCCCGTCGTCCCCAGCAGGAACGTGCGTCGGTTGATCTTCATGGGTTTCTCCGTAAGGCTTTCGGCCTCGGAGGGCGCGATAAATCGCGCCCCTACATCATTATCCGCGCCCTTACCCTCGGGGGCTTGCACTGTTAAAGCTCCGCTGCTCAGGGCATGGAGACCGTGCGGAGCGTCACGACGGCCTCCTCCAGACCGAGCGCGGTGAGCCGAACCGTGACCGGGCCGCTGGCGCTTGTGGACTGAACGTAGCCGAGCAGCCGGCCATGAAAGGCGCGGCGCGTGGGGGCCTGATAATCCTCGTGGCTGTCATGGTCGCCGCTTTCCAGGCCGAGCAGCCGGGCCGGACCTTCGACGGCCCAGGTGATCTCGTGGGCGGCGTCGTAGACTGGAACGCCGTCGGCGTCCGTCACCCTCACGACGATGTGGGCCAGGTCAACCCCGTCGGCGGTGAGGGCGGCGGTGTCCGCTTCGGCCAGCAGCGTTTGCGGCGGGCCGCTCGTTTTGAGTTCCCCGGCGCAGGCCGCCGCGCCGCCGTTCAGGCCGTGGACGGTCAGTGTTCCCGGCGCGTAGGGCACATCCCACCACAGAACGCGGTCGGGGGCATCGGCCAGTCCCTTGACGCCGAGTGAGCGGCCATTTAAGAACAGTGCGGCGGCCTCGCAGTTCGTGAAGCAGACCACGCGGACGGGGACGCCTTCCGCTCCCTGCCAGACCGGCGCGGCCTGCTTGTGTGTCCATAGTGAAGCCGCTTCTTCGCCTTCGGGCACGGCGCGGGTGCCCAAATACACCATCGGCGTCTCGCTCCACAGGCTTTGGCGGTAGTAATACTCGGGCTTCGGCAGCCCCGCGAGGTCCAGCAGGCCCGCGCCGTTGCTGCGGGTGGGCCAGCGGCCCGCTTCCCCCAGGTAGTCAATCCCCGTCCACAGGAACTGCCCGCAGACGTAGGGGTTGGCGGCGACGGCCTCCCAGAAGTCCCAGCGCATCCCGTTCTCGCTGCCGTACAGGACGCGATGGGGGTACTTGGCGTGGTCCTCGGCGTACCGATACTCCTGGTAGTTATAGCCTGCCGCGTCCAGGGCATCGGCAAACCCGGTTTCGTTGGACATCAAGGCCGAAGCCAGCCCCGCCGTGACCGGGCGCGTCGGGTCGAGCGCCCGGATGACCCCGGCCAGCCGCCGCGCGACGACTCCAAGCCGGTCCGCGTGGGGGTTGCCCAGCTTGAAGCCGGGGCCGTAGGACTGCGGGGTCGGCCCCTGGTCCAGAACCTCGTGCGTGTAGGGGTCGTTGGGGTAGTCTATCTCGTTGCCGATGCTCCACAGGATCACGCTGGGATGGTTGCGGTCCCGCCCGATCATGTTCCCCAGGTCGGCCTCGGCCCATTCCTCGAAGTGTTCGTGCGGACCGTCTCGCCCCGGCGTCCCGACGTTCCAGCCTTCCAGCCACTTGTTTTTACCCAGTTCCCACTCGTCGAACGCCTCGTCCTGGACCAGAAATCCGAGTTGGTCGCACAGGTCGTACAGCTCCGGCATATGCGGGTTGTGCGCCATGCGGATCGCGTTGACGCCGCCCGCTTTGAGCGTCTGCAAGCGGCGCTCCCAGACTTTGGGCGGCACGGCCACGCCCAGCGCCCCGGCATCATCGTGCAGGCAGACGCCTTTCAGCTTCAAGCGGCGCTCGTTGAGGAAAAAGCCCGCGTCGGGATCAAAGCGGAGGGAGCGGATGCCGACGGCTGTTTCTTCCGCGTCCACGACCTCGCCGTTGTGACTGATCTCGGTGTGCAGCGTGTAAAGATGCGGCTGCTCCGGGGACCACAGGCGCGGGCCGGGGATGGAAAGCACGTCGCCGGCGGCCTGCTCCCCGCCGGGCGGGACGGCGGCGGACGCCCGGCCCTCCGCCACGACCGTCCCTTCCGGGCCGCTCAGGGCGAACCTGATTTCTATGGACGCCGCCGCCTCGGTGTTGTTCTGGGTTGTCACCTCCGCCTGCACCTGGGCCAGATGCGGGGTCACGATGGGCGTGGTGACGGACACGCCCCACGGCTTGATATGGACGGGGCCGGTCACGAGGAGCCGGACGTTCCGGTAGATGCCGGACCCAGTGTACCAGCGGGCGTCACCGTACCGGCTATGGTCCACCCGCACCGCGACCACGTTTTCTGCGCCAGGCAGGAGATGCGGCGTCAGGTCATGCCGGAACGAGGCGAACCCGCTGGGCCGCTTGCCGAGAAACTGGCCGTTGATCCAGACTTCGCCGTTGCAGTAAACGCCGTCGAAGTGCAAATAAACCCGCTTGGCGTCGGACGAGGCCGGGGCCGCGAACGTCTTGCGATACCAGCCGACGCCGCCGGGCAGATAGCCGGTCGCGCTGGCCCACTTTGAATCAAAGGGACCTTCGATGCTCCAATCGTGCGGCAGGCTCACGGGCCGCCACCCGCCGTCCTCGAACGCGGGCGCTTCCGCCCCCGACGCCTCGCCCTTGTGGAATCTCCAGTCCTCATTGAACAGGCTGACTTGATTGAACAGGCTGACTTGACGCACGTTGTTTCCCCCTTTGCCCCACCCGGTTCTGTGGGGAGGTTCGACGTTGAAGTCAGGAATACCTTTGAGGGGGTGGCCCGGTCAGGGCTGGCCCTCCGCATACTGGTGCAGATCGGAGCTGCCGGGGTTGCGGATGCCCAGCAGTGTCAGGCGCTGCTCGTCGGCGTTTTCCAGCGCCTGCCAGGGGAGGGCCTGGTCGGCCTCGTAGCGCTTGAGCCACCAATAGCCGTAGTACAGGTAGACGCCTCGCCGCAGACCGTCGCCCGTGTTGCGCCCGCCCGTGTGCCAGAGGGCGCTGTTGATGAAGACCGCGTCGCCCGACGCGGCGTGGACGGCGACCTCTTCCGGGTGCGGCTGCCCACTCTGCGCCGCGCTGGGCCGGGCAGCCCCCCGGTGGCTGTGGGGGATGACGCGCGTCGGCCCCGCCGCCTCGCCAATGGGGTCCAGGAACAGCAGGGTGTTGACCGACAAAGGCGTGTCGCCGGGGAACACGAAGTCGCGGTGCCAAGAGCGCACGGGGAACGCCTCGTTGCGCGGCCCCTGCCGCAGCAGGTCGTACTGGAGAAGCTGGGTCTGGTCTCCGAAGATCGCCCGCTGCCGGTCCAGGATGGCCGGGTGCGCGATCAGGTCGAGGAACGCCCGGTGCTGGAGCAGCTTGTGCTGGCTGCTCCGGCCCGGCAGGTCCCAGACCCGGTCGAACTCGGCCTGGAGGTGGGTCAGTTGCTCGCCCGCCAGCACGCCGGGGACGTGCAGGTAGCCCAAGTCCAAAAACTGCTTTTTTTCTTCCGGTGTGATCATTTTTGTCTCCTTTGTCTCTGTTTACTCCGCGCCGAGCCAGCGGCGCATGTCCTGGGTGCAGCGGTTGAGTTTGCCGTAAAAGCGGCGGATTTCGGGGTCAGGGTCGTCGCGCCACAGGCGCGGCGGCATCAGCGAGACCTGCGAGAGCAAGGGGCGGGCGGCGTGGCCGTAGTAGACCTGGAGGATGCGGCGCTCATTTGGGGTCTCGGCGAGGGTCGCCCCGTGCAGCGTCGCCGCGTTGAAAAGGATGCCCGACCCGGCGCGGCCCCGGAAGGGGACGCTGCCGCCCCGCGCGAGCTGCGCGGGCGTGTCCAATATGTCGCCGCCCGCCAGCTCCGGGCTGATGGTGAAGTGGTGGTCGCCGTCCCCGACATCAGTGAGATAGTAGATGATCTGCGGATAATCCAGGTGCAGCGGGTGCTCCGGCCAGTGGCCGCAGTCCCGGTGCCAGCCCGTCGGCCGGGCCTCCCGGCTGGGTTTGGTGATCTGCACCGACAGCTCTTCGAAACAGACGGGGCCGCCCATCAGCGCCTCGACCAGCGGCAGCACGGCAGGATGCCGGACGGCCTGCTCGAAGACCGGCTCGGTCAGGAGCAGGTTGGACGTGCCGTTGCGGCTGACCTCGCTGTCCCAGAAGTAGGCGCGCTCGGCACGGTCGCGGTCAATGGCGGCGTTCATTTCGGCGACCAGATCCGGCGGCAGCAGGTCCGGCAGGGCGACGTAGCTGTTGGCTTGGAAAAAGTCTAGCTGCGAGGCCAAATCATTTGCCGGGGCGGCCTGTTCTTGGGCGGGCACTTTTGTTCCTCTTTCGCGCGTTTCTTGCCCTATATGGTACACTTTCCCCGTGCCAATAGCCATTCCCGAACGCGCGCGAGGACATATCTAATTTGACAGACCCGTCAGCCCCTTGCTTGCAGCCTGGCCAAAGCCGCCGCGTGGAGGTGAGCCTGCGCGACCAGATGGGCGGCGACCCCGCCCCGGCGGGCGACACGCTTTCGCGCGTCGTGGCCGTCCATGAGGTCTGCCCGCCGGATGCCCGCTATGCGCCCGACCCGCTGGACTGCCCGACGCTGTTCCTGACGCTAGGCGGGCGGGCCGAGGTGTGCATCGGCGCGGGCGCGTTCACGCACCAGCCCGGCGCGCTGGCCGCCGTCGCGTCGGGCTGCCGGATCACTGAGCAGGTCGCGTTTGCCCAGCCCTGGCAGATCTATTACCTACAGATCGCCGGGCCGTGGGCGGACCAGATGGACGAGTGGCTGTGCAGCCGGGAGCCGCCGGTCAGGGTTTTCCCCGACGCCCCCGCGCGCCGGCGGCAGGTCTTGGTCGAGATGGCGGACCTGGCGCTGACCCAGCCGGACGGCTGGCCCTGGCTGCTCCTGAGCCGGGGCGCCGAGCTGCTGGGCGGCCTGTACGCCGATGCGCGGGCCGACGCCCCGTGTGAAGCTCTGGTAGCCCAGGTCGCGCGGCTGATGGACGCCGCGCCCGCCGAACGCCCGACCGTAGCGCAGATCGCGGCGCGGCTGGGCATGACGCCCCGGCAGCTTCTCTACCGATTCGGGAAGGCCGCCGGAGAGCCTCTGGCCCAGTGGACACGCAAGCGGCGCGTCGCCGCCGCCCGCCGCCTGCTGAGTCAAGGCCTGTCGGTGACGCAAACGGCGGAGCAGCTTGGGTACGCCAACCCCTACCACTTTTCGCGCGTCTTCAAGGCCGTGACCGGAGGCGCCCCGTCCGCCGTCCGCGCGGGCGGGGCGGGGCTACACGTTCGCACAGGATTACTCGTGGATCAGGAGAACCAAAGATGAGAACGACACCCGTAACAGCGACGCTCCCGCGCCAAGCGCTGCTGCCGATGCTTTGGCTGATGCCGGCCCTAGCCACTTCGCCCTGCCCCGCTCAGGCGTCGGCGGACCCTGCCGCCCTCCCTTTCGCCGCCCGCACGGTCACGACGCCCACCGGCACGTTCGGCTATCAGATATTCGTCCCCGCCCACTGGAACGGACGTCGGCCCGTCGCGGTCATCCTCTTCCTCCACGGGTCCGGCGAGCGCGGCGACGACAACCGGGCGCAGACCAAAAACGGCATCCGGCTCCTGATTGCTCAGGACCCGGACGGGTTCCCCGCCCTCGTCGTCTGCCCCCAGTGCCGCGACCACAGGCGCTGGACGGACCCGGACATGGAAGCGATGGCGCTCCAGGCGCTGGATCAGTCCGTCAAAGAGTTCAACGGCGACCCCGGCCGGGTGTACCTCACCGGCCTTTCCCTGGGCGGCTATGGGACATGGGACCTCGCGCAGCGGTTTCCCGAACGGTGGGCGGCGATCGCGCCGTGCTGCGGCGGCATCGTCTACCCCCGCCGGTCCGGCACGGACCCGCCGAAGGACGCGCCGCCTGCCGCCCCCCCGCCCGCCGATCCGTATTTCCCCGTCGCCCAAAAGGTCGCGCGCCTGCCAGCCTGGGTGTTCCACGGCGGGGCCGATCCGACCGTGCCTGTGTCCGAGTCCCGCCAGATGGCGGCCCTGCTGTTCTCCCTGAAAGCAGGCTTGAAAGACAGCGGCGACTTGAAGTACACGGAATACCCCGGCGTCGGCCACAACAGTTGGGACTACGCCTACAAAGAGCCGGGGCTGCTGCCCTGGTTCCTTTCCCACAAGCGACGCCGCTAACGACCGTCGGCGGGAGCAGGGGAAGAATATAGGGGAAGAATGCAGGGGAAGGAGTAGGCCGATGCCGTGGAAGCTGATCGCTTATGCCGCGCTGTGCGTGGTGGCGCCCGTCGCCTGGGGCGTGGCGGTGTACTGGGCATCCAGCCTGATCGAGCGGCGGGTGCTGCGCAAGCCCCGTCCTACTTCGGGGGAGGCCGCGCCGCAGGACGACGCCGCAACGCTGCCGCTGGAGTACCACATTTGAGGGCCGATCTTTGATTTGAGGGCCGATCTTTGACGGGAATACTGCTGTGTTCTTAGTACGGCTCGGCGCGGGTATCGGCCACGCGGTGTCGCTGCCCGCGCTGGCGGCGGTCGGGCTGTTCGTCGGCTACTTCGCAGGCATGTTCGGCGTCGGCGGCGGCTTCCTGCTCACGCCCGTGCTCATCTACGTCTTCGGCGTGCCCCCGCCCGTCGCCGTCGGCTCCGCCCTCTCCCAAAAGTGCGGCACGGCGATCAGCTCGTTCCTCAAGTACCGCCGACTCGGGCGCGGCGAGCCGCGCATTGACCTCGTGATGATGGGCGGCAGTCTGATCGGCGTGGACGCGGGGACGCGCCTCCTCACCTACCTCACGGGGCTGGGGGACTGGCGCATCGGACACGGTCAGGCCGTCCCCGCCGTCCAGGTGGCGCTCGATGCACTGTTCATCGTCCTGCTGTCCTTCACCGCCTTTTACACCTTCCGCGACGCCTGGCGAGCGCGTCAGCGTCTTGTCCCGCACGGCGATGCGACGATGCCCGGCCCGCTGGTGACGCGGGTGCGCGTCCCGCCGTTCATTGATCTGCCCAACGTCCAGCTCAGGCAGGTGTCCGTGCCGATGCTCAGTTACCTGGGCTTCGGTCTGGGAATGGCGTCTGGCTTGATGGGGATCGGCGGGGGCGTGCTGTTCATGCCGATCCTGCTGTACGGGATCGGGCTGTCTGTGAGGAATGCGGCGGGAACGGGCGTGCTGCTGCTGTTCGTGACGGTGGCGGTGGGGACGGTGGAGCAGTCCCTGCACGGGTATGTGAGCCTGAAGCTGGCCTTGGCAATCCTGATCGGCTCCTCGGTGGGCGCGCAGCTCGGGGCACTGACCACCTACTACCTGCCCAACCGCATCCTGCGGCTGCTGTTCGCCGCGCTGGTCGCCGGCGCCGTCCTCATGATCGCCTGGGACTTGCTCCGCCTCGTGCGGTGACTGCCCTCATGCCTTTCTTGGTTTGTTCCGCCGGAAGGGAAACGGCGGCAAAGAGGGTATTGAGTCCATAGTTCCGTCGTCCGACAAGGAAATCCGCTGTGAATCAAGATAAAAAACTAAGCGTGACCATCGCGCACGACTACCTCTGCCCCTGGTGCTGGGTCGGCTTTTTCCAGGCGCAGCGCCTGCGGGAAGCGTTCCCCCAGATCAACCAAGTCTGGCGCGGGTTCGAGCTGCTGCCCGAGGAATTAGGGCCGCTGCCGGACGACACGCCGCAGCCCAAAGACCCCGCCGCACCGCCTAGCCGCTTCGAGCTGTTTTCTCAGGCGGAAAGCGCTCCCGTGCCTGAAGGGCGGACGATCGGCGTCGTCCGCACTCACAACGCGCTGGAAGGCGCGGCCTACGCCCAGGACAAAGCGCCGGAGCGGTTCGACGCCTACAACGAGGCCGTCTACCGCGCCTTCTGGGAGCGGTCCGAGGACATCAGCGCCCTCGACGTGCTGGGGCGGCTGGCCGAGGGCGCGGGACTGGACCGAGCCGCGTTCCTCCAGGCCGTTTCGTCCAAAGCGTATTACGACCAGATCGTCTGCTTCGACGATGACGCCTACGCCGCCGACGTCACCCATGTCCCCACCTTCCTCTTCCGGGGCGAGCGCTGCGCCGAAGCGCCGTACACGACGATACGGGACCTGGCACAGAGGTATCTTATCTGGTACGATAAGGACTAACGTTTGTGGTCACAAATTGTGACTTCAAGATCGAAGCGGAAGACTAAGGAGGGCAATCATGGCAAATGAAGACGGGAATGATCTGGCAGCCGGGGCAAACACGGCTCTCATTGCGGTGGAGCAAGTCGAGCGTCGCATCTACACCGTGCGCGGCCAGAATGTGATGCTGGACAGTGATCTCGCGGACCTGTATGGCGTGGAGACATTTATGCTTAATCGCGCCGTCAAGCGAAACGCCGCACGGTTCCCCACGGACTTCATGTTTCAGCTAACAGCACAGGAAGCGGAAGCTTTGAGATTCCAATTTGGTATCTCAAACACCGGCAGAGGTGGCCGGCGCTATCTGCCCTACGCCTTCACCGAGCAGGGCGTCGCCATGCTGTCGAGCGTCCTGCGGAGCGAGCGTGCCGTGCAGGTCAACATCGCCATCATGCGCGCCTTCGTCAGCCTGCGCGGCCTGCTGACGCAGGACAGCGACTTGGCGCGGCGCATCCTGACGCTGGAACAGAAGTATGATGAGCAGTTCGCGGTCGTCTTTGAGGCGATCCGCCTGATGCTGGAAGCGCCGCCCGCGACCGAGCGGCGCATGGGCTTTCGCGCCCGCGAAGAGGAGACGCCATGACGATCATTTTAGAGCAGAACCCAATGCTGCCGCTCGTCCTGCGGGCGCGGCCCGCGCTGCGGGTCAGCGACGACGAGTTTTTTGAATTCTGCCGGCAGAACCGCGACCTGCGGATCGAACAGACGGCGGGAGGAGAATGGGTCATCATGGCCCCAACCGGAGGGGAAACGGGCAGCCGCAACAACGAGGTCAGCCGCCAATTGGGGAACTGGGCGCGGCAGGACGATACCGGGGTCGCGTTCGACTCGTCCACCGGGTATGTCCTGCCCAACGGCGCGAAGCGGTCGCCGGACGCCTCCTGGGTGCGGCGCTCGCGGCTGGCCGCCCTGACCCCGGAGCAGAAAAGAAAGTTCCTGCCGCTCTGCCCGGACTTCGTGATCGAGCTGCGCTCGCCCTCGGACAGCCTCGCCGACACACAGGACAAGATGGCGGAGTACCGAGGCAACGGCGCCCGCCTGGGCTGGCTCCTGGACGCGGCGGAGCGGCGGGTACACGTTTACCGCCCCGGCGCGGAAGTCGAGATTCTGGACGCGCCCGCTTCCGTCGCGGCGGACTCGGAACTGGCAGGCTTCACCCTGGACCTGGCGTATGTCTGGGAGCCGGGCTTCTGACACAGGAGATACGACATGAAATTCGTCTGCTACAAAGAGTTCGATGACCCGCAGGAGCCGGTCCTGCCGGGCATTTTTTACAAAGGGAAGACGCTGCCCCTGGCCCGCGTCGTCGCCGTCGCCGAGGCGCTGACCCCCAGGGGGTTGTCCATCCCGACCGACCTCAACCTCGTCGTCGGGCGGCTGGCCGGCTACGCCGGGGCGGTGCGTGACCTGGAACGGGCGCGTGTGCTGGACAAGCTCTGGCAGGAGGCGGGCGTGACGGCGATGGCCCCCCTGCCCTCGCCGCACCGCATCCTTGCCATCGGGCGCAACTACAGCGAACACGCGCGGGAGATGGACAACGACGTGCCCGACGAACCGATCGTCTTCCAAAAGGCGTCCACCAGCGTCATCGCCGACGACCGGCCTATCGTGCTGCCGCCGGACGTCGGGCGCGTGGACTTCGAGGGCGAACTGGCCGTCGTCCTCGGCACGGCCGGCAGGAACGTCCCCGAGTCGGAGGCGCTGTCGCTGGTCGCGGGCTACACGCTGATCAACGACGTGACCGCGCGCGACGAGCAGAAGCGGGCCATCGGCAAATCGCTGCCGTGGTTCCTGTCCAAAAGCTACGACACCTTCGGCCCGCTCGGTCCCTACATCGTCACGCCGGACGAAATCCCTGACCCGCAGAACGTCCAGATCACCCTGAGCGTCAACGGCGAGGTGAAGCAGCAGGCCGGCACGTCCGAAATGCTGTTCTCGATCCCTTATCTGATCTCCTACCTCTCGCGCCACTTCGCCCTCTTTCCCGGCGATGTGATCGCCACGGGCACCCCGCCCGGCGTCGGGCCGCTCCAGCCCGGCGACCTGGTGGAAGTGCGGATCGCCGAGATCGGGACGCTCGCTAACCCGGTCATCGGCGAGGACGAGGTGTTCTAAAGAGCGAGGAGCATCCGCGAGTGAGTCACATCAAAGAAGCCGCCGACTTGACGCCTGATGAGGTTGAGGAGGTCGAAAAGCTATCCCTGCGCTGGATGTATCAAGCGGTTCTGGATTTCGGCTTCACCGCCTGGGACATCTTTCGTCACAGCCCGGATGACGTAAAAGACGTCGCCGAGGACATCACGCGGGAACTGCTGGATGCGCTCTCCGGCTATCGGATCAACCAGCGCATCTTGGGCAACGTGGATTATCGCAAAGCCCGTTATGTGCTGATGCCTCATCAGACTGTACGCCAGGCGCTGTTTGTGGACAGCAAAGCCGAGAAGACCCGAAATACCGGTACGATGCAAATGTCTCAACTCTCCCTGCGCGTGAGGCAGAGGCGGGGCGGGCTGACGATAGATGAGCCGGGGATGCTGCCCAACGTCTCGATCTACGGCGCAACGCAATTCCTGACGACAACCATGCTGCTGCATTACTCCTACCAAGATGACCCCGTGGGCAACCACTTTTTGGAGACGGTCACTCTGGCGGCTGTCCCGAACGGCCTTCTTCAAGACAGGTACAATCCTGATGAGGATGATACGATCTGGCTCGCCGGTCGTAATGCCCCGACATTGGGAGAAGATTTCCGCGTTCGATTGTCATTTGACCGGCTGAAGCAGAAAAAAAGTTGGCGTGTGCAGCATGTCCACTACATCCATACGGCTTCAACCGTTGACTCAACCTGGGAGGAATAGACTTTGGTAATGGATTACACTCCGAACGGCATTTATCTGGGAGATGCGCGTGAGATTCATCATCACATCGAGCCTTCCTCCGTCGCACTCAGCGTCTGGTCGCCTCCGTATCATGTCGGCAAGGAGTACGAGCGCGACCTGTCGTTCTTCGACTGGAAGAACCTGCTGCGGCGGACAATCGAGGCTCACAACGCCGTGCTGAAGCCTGGCGGCTTCCTCGTCATCAACATCGCGGACATCCTTTGCTTTAAAGACCCGGAGATGCCGCGCATCATGGCGGAAAACATCTCGCGGCGGAAGCGCAACGACATCACGCGGGAGCAGGTGGTCACAGCCTGGGCGGAAAACCCGACATTCAATCGAAAGCAGATCGCGGCCTTGCTCGGATGCAGCGAGCAGACCGTGGACCGGCGGATGAAAGGCAACAACATTCGCGGGGGCAAGTACGAGTCACAAACGCGCGTCAAGGTCGTCGGCGGCCTGCTGGAAGATTTTGCCTCGGAAGCCGGGCTTTACCTCTATGACCGGCGCGTCTGGATCAAGGATGCGGCTTGGGAGAACTCCAAATGGCACTCCATCAGCTATCGCGCGGTGGATGAATTCGAGTATCTCTACATCTTCTGGAAACCTGGCGTCACCGTCGTAGACAAAGACCGTCTCACAAAGGACGAGTGGAAAGCTTGGGGTTCGCGCGCGGTCTGGAACATCCCTTCCGTCCGGGCCAATGACGACCACGAGGCGAAGTTCCCGCTGGAGCTGCCGCGCCGGGTAATCCGTCTCCTTTCCGACCCCGGCGATACGATACTGGACTGTTTCATGGGAAGTGGAACCAGCGCCGTGGCCGCTATCCTAGAGGGTCGGCAGTTCATCGGTGTGGAAGCCAGCCCCGAGTACGCCGCGCTGGCGAGGAAAGCGTGTGACGTTGCGATCCATGAAGTTCTTAGCCGTCTAAACTTCGAGTCTCCTGTGAACGCGCAGGTTTACAATCCCCGGGAAAGCCATGACCCGCGTGGCGAGCAGATGCGCTTGCTGATCGAGCGCAGGCAAGGCTATGCTTCCGAGGCGGCCGATGTAATCGCGTCGGAAGCGCGGATCGCCGAGATCGGGACGCTCGCTAACCCGGTCATCGGCGAGGACGAGGTGTTTTAGACACTCTACAGGCTGTGCCGAATGAATGATCTCTGCTTCGCGTGTCTAGACTGCAAAGCCTATATCGACTCCGGCTACCGCTGGTGCTATTGGATTCTGGAAGACCTGGGCATCGTGAAGCAGGGCCAGTCCATTTCCATACCTGCCGTCCTAGCGGCGACCGTATATTGGCGCGGCGGAGAAGATGCCGAATGGCTGGCGGTGTTGCTACCAAAAGTCAAAGTCTTTTTGGAGCATCATCAAGATCATGCTCTGCTTTACGGTGAGACGTTGACCTTTCCCGTCATGCTGGAAGACGATGCGGATACCCGATGGATGGAATGGCTGGATGAGGAGGGAACAAGCATCACAACGCCACGCGAGTTCCGCGTGTTCTTGGGCTGCACGAATTGGGACCAGATCATGGCCCAGGTCTTGAATAGGCAACAAAAAGACCGGCCCTGGTGGTGGTCCGATACGCCGGCCGTCAAACAAGTCCAGGCTTACTTCCAGTCGTGACCGTATTTAGCCCGCCGCAAGCCACGAGGCTTTAGACCGTGGCTTGCGGCGGGCTTCCCCAGGCCCTGCGACACAAAGCCTTTGGAAACCTTTGGTTAGGCCGAGCCAAGGCGAAGAATGAGCCGAAGAATGAGCCGAAGAATGAGCCGAAGCGAGTTCTGGCTCTAGTCAACAGGTGGTATAATGTCCCTGGCATGAGAACCTACGAGTATCGAGCGAGACCCAACAAGCAACAGGAAGCTAGGCTGATGGCCGTCCTCACCGCCTCGCGCCGTCTCTACAACGACGCTTTACAGGAACTCGTGGAGCATGACAGGGCGACGGGCAAGCACATGAACCTGTTCGAGCAGGACAAGCGGCACGGGGCCAAAGAGCATCCCGACCTGCCTGCCGTCGTCGTGGACACCACGCTCAAACGCCTGCATCGTTCGTTCGCCAACTTCTTCCGAGGGCGCAAGGAAGGCAGGCGCGTCGGGTTCCCGCGCTTCAAGTCTGCCAACGCCTGGAACACCATTCAGTTCCGCGACGCCGCTAACTGCCTCGACGGGAACTACCTCAAAACACCAAAAATCTGCGGCGTCAGAATCCGCGTCAACGTGCATCGTCCTCTGGGCGGCGCGTTCAAGTTCGCCCGCCTGGTTCTGCGGCCTTCGGGCTGGTATGTGCAGTGCGTCACCGACTACGACGGCGAGCGGCTGGAGCCGAACGACAAGGCAGTGGGCCTAGACATGGGCATCACCTATCTGGTGGCCGACAGTAACGGCGGCTTCATCAAGAACCCAAAGTCGTTCCGCCAGTCAGCAAAGAAGTTGGCCCATGCCCAGAAGCAGTTGGCGAAGTGCAGGAAGGGCAGCCATCGCCGCCGCAAAGCCAAGAAGCAGGTGGCGCGTGTGCATGAGCGGATTGCCAACCAGCGCAAAGATCGGCTGCACAAGGTGAGCCGTTCGTATGTCAACGGCTACGGCACGATTGCTGTGGAAGACCTAAAGCCTGCGAACATGGTCAGGAACCCCTCGCTGGCACTCTCTATTTCGGACGCCTCCTGGGGGCTGCTGCGATTTTTCCTGTCGTATAAGGCTGAGAGTGCCGAGCGCAGGTTCGTAGCCGTCCCGCCGCACTACACGTCTCAGAAGTGTAGCCGCTGCAAAGAGTTGGTTCAGAAGTCGCTTTCGGTTCGGACTCACGTTTGCCCGCAGTGCGGGTACGTCGCCGACCGAGACACCAACGCGGCAAGGAACATTTTACAGAACATGCTACGAATAGGTCTGGACGAGCTACGAATAGGTCTGGACGAGACCTTCGCCGAGGGACGCTGAGGGGCTGGCATCGCCAGTGAGTCAAGCGTCTTGTTGAAGCGAGAAGCCCCGCGGCTTTAGGATTTAGTCTTTAGCCCAAGGGGAGTGTCACTAACTGCCTTCCGCCTCCGCCAGCCACCGTTCCCGCGCAGCCTCCATGCGCGCCCGCCAGGGTTCGCCCTCTTGGGCGGCGGGGCGCTGGAGGAAGCCCAGCGAAATCCAGGCGGCGTACAGAGCGACCCTCCGCCGCCCATCCGGCGTCAGTTCCATCAGCCGGCAAAGCTCGTCGGCATAGAACATCTCGCGCGGCCCCAAGTCCAGGGTCACGACGGTCGCGGTCAAGCCCAGCCAGAAGAGCGGGTCGCTGTAGCAGACGAAGTCGAAGTCCACCAAGCCCTGTGACAACTCCCTACGGCTAAAGAATAAATCCTAAAGCCGAGGGCTTCTAGGGTCTTTCAACCCACACATTGTTATCCCAATGTGGTTCTGCACTCAGGCTGCTGTGTTTCAAGCAACGTGTTCACGGCAGTGTTTATTTACGGAGCGACCCGCAAGATTTAGGGTTTTATTGGGGTTACGCTAGGCAGGATGAACGATTTCAGCCTAACAAGATTTCAGCCTAACAAGATTTCAGCCTAACAACCCGTTAAGTCTCTTGCTCTGAACTGGCTCAGTGATTTCTTGTGTTATACCCGAAAGGTGCAAGGATTAAAAAGATTAAGACAATCTCATGCCTTGCGTTCATTCTTCACTTCGGAACTAGTTCCTGCTTCGCAGGAAAGGCATGGAGCCTTATATCCCCATGAATAAAGAATAAATCCTAAATTCAGGGGCCTTACGGCTCATTCGGTAATTCGCCGTCCTGCACGATGACGTTCTTGGTCGTGATGTCGTCCAGAAAGCACGTCGGCGGGACCTGCCGCAAGTAGTCCTCGTTCGCCTGGACTAACGACGCCAGGCGCGGCTCCGTCACCCCCGCCGTGGCCGCCTCGCCCTCGTGGAGCAGGTCCCAGAGGGAGGCAAAAGGCCCCGCTTCGCCCAGCGGGGCGTAGCCGAACCCCGCCCCCGCCGGCAGCGCCATCACCCGCCGCTGGAAGCCGACGATCTGTTCGGCCAGCCGCGTCATCTGCGCCTTCGTCATGCCGACGAGTTCGTCCCGGAGGTCGCGGCCCGGTATCTTGTCCAGAAGCATCCAGCCGAAGGGCACGCGGCTTTGGGTGAGGCCGGCGGCGAGGACGCGCGGCACCGGCAGGCCAAGCCCGGCCAGCGTCGCCAAATTGCGCGCGGTCTTGGCATAGGCCCCGGCGTCCTCGTTGGTGCGGACGATGACGCTGCGCCCGGCCAGCGCCACGTCAAAGGTGACGCTTTGATGCCCGAAGTCCTGGTGCGCGACCGCCGAAGGCTCCTCGCCCAGCATGTCACGCACGAGGGCGCGCACCTGCCCCGCCCGGTGCGAGACGTCTTCGGGCGTCATCTCCGCGCCCATTCCTGGGCATCCGCCAGGGCGGCGTCGAACCACTCGCCGAAGCCTTTGTAATGCCGCTCCGTCGCCCCGCCCGCCGCGTCCAGGTCCTCGACGACCAGGACGGCCTTGCCCGCGCCGTCCGCTCCCTTGTCGAAGCAGGCCACGGCGTCCGTGTCCAGCCGTCGGGCGATGGCGACCAGGTTCCGGCCCGGCCAATGCTCACCCAGCCGGGCCGTCTGCGACTCGATCCCGGCCTCGTCCAGCATCTCCCACGGTTCGATACTGTCCGGGGCGTCTTCGGTTGTCTGTTCTTTTTGTCGGCGTTTGAACATGGCTACGCGCTCTTTTTCGCCTGGGTGAAGCGGTCGTTGACGAAGTCCCAGTGGATCGTGTTGTACCAGGCGGCGACGTACTCCGGGCGGCGGTTCTGGTACTTGAGGTAATAGGCGTGCTCCCAGACGTCAATGCCCAGCAGGGGCGTCCGGCCCAGCATCCACGGGCTGTCCTGATTGGGCGTGGATTCGACCTTGAGCGTGCCGTCGGCGCCCATCGAGAGCCAGGCCCAGCCGCTGCCGAACTGGCCCAGCGCGGCGGCGGTGAAGAGTTCCTGGAAGCGCGTGTAGGAGCCGAACTGCTTGTCTATGGCCGAGGCCATGTCCTTCGTGGGCCGGGTCGAGGTCAGGGGCAGGGCGATCACCTGCGCCAGCTTCGGCGTCGGGCGCATCATGGGCCAGAACAGCGAGTGGTTGTAGTGCCCACCGCCGTTGTTGCGGATGGCTTTGAACGTCGGGTCGGATGGGTCCGTGATGCCGATCCGGGGGTCGGCTAGCAGGTTATGCACGAGGGCGGCGGGATCGCTCCCGATGGAGGTCGCCTTGGGCAGCTTGGCGACGGCGGCGTTGAGGTTCTTCACATAACCCGAGTCTTGGGTTGAAAAGGGTGAAAAGATGTAAAAGTTGAGGTCAGCTTTCTCTTTAGAGGAGAATGAAGTTACCACACCACTTCTACCAAAGGAAAGCTGCCTCCATGAACAGTATAGCA
>JAABUJ010001478.1_pt1 | contig 34527 bp, 40 predicted proteins | sample 5559131 | NCBI WGS metagenome assembly JAABUJ01 (sample SAMN10711875, study PRJNA513366) | rock metagenome | isolation source: Antarctica rocks | place: Antarctica: Victoria Land, Mt New Zealand nord | collected 2016-01-07
CGGCGTGGGCCTCGTCGACCGCGACCCGCACTTCGTGGGCGCGGGCGACCTCGACGATCTCCGCGAGCGGCGCGAGGTCGCCGTCCATCGAGAAGACCCCGTCGGTGACGATGAGCGCCCCCCGGCCCTCGACCTGGCGCAGTCCCCAGTCGAGGTGCTCCACGTCGCCGTGGTCGTAGACGAACACCTCCGCGCGCGCGAGGCGGCAGCCGTCGACGATCGAGGCGTGGTTGAGCGCGTCGGAGAAGACGACCTCGCCGGGACCGGCGAGGGCGGAGACGACACCGAGGTTGGCCAGATAGCCCGAGCCGAAGAGGACGCAGCCCTCCGTGCCCTTGAACGCGGCCAGGCGCTCCTCCAGCCGCCGGTGGATGGTCATCGTCCCCGACACGAGCCGTGAGGCGCCGGCGCCGATGCCCCAGCGCATCGCCGCCTCGGCGCTGGCCTCGCGCACGCGCGGATGGTCGGCCAGGCCGAGGTAGTTGTTCGAGCACAGGAGGAGCACGGGCCGGCCGTCGAGCACCACCCAGGGGCCCTGAGGGCCGCTGACGAGCCGCATCCGGCGCTGGAGCCCGAGGTCGCGGAGCTCCTCGAGCCGCGCCTCGATCTCGATCACGCGGCGACCTCATCCGCGGCCGCTCGGCGCGCCGCGGCCTCGGGGGTCTCCCGCCCAAGGCCGCCGTTCGGTGCCCCGTCGGGCCGCGGCGGCACCGCCTTCTTAGGCCGGAAGCGAAGCTGACTGGCGGGATCCCAGAGCCGGACCTCGAGCGGGCCACCACCGTCGCCAGCGCCCGCGGGAGCAGCTCCATCGCCGAGCAGCTCGCCGACGACGTCGGGGGTCTCGCCCTCGAGCCAGCCCGAGCGGTTGTCGGGACGCGGGCGCGCGCCGTTGTCGGGCTGGGGGAGGACGTTCAGCCCGAGCTCCTCGAACATCGCCCGGTCCTCCTCGGGCGTGTTGCCGAGGGTGGTCAGGAAGTTGCCCATCATCACGCCGTTGACCCCGGCCCGGACCGCCAGGCGCTGGAGCTCGGCGATGTTCTCCACCCGGCCACCGCACAGGCGGAACAGCGCGCCGGGCATGATCAGCCGGAAGATCGCGATCCACTTGACCGCCTCCCAGGGGTCCATGTGCTCGCGGTCGCCGAACTTGGTCCCCGGCCGGGGGTTGAGCAGGTTGATCGGCACCGACGTCGGGTCGATCTCCGCGAGCTGGAAGGCCATCTCGACGCGCTGCTCGCGCGTCTCGCCGAGGTTGAGGATGCCGCCCACGCATGTCTCGAGCCCCGCCTCCTTGACCGCGTCGATCGTGCGCAGGCGTCCCTCGTAGCGGACGGTGGAGGAGACCTCGGGGTAGTAGGACTCCGCCGTCTCCACGTTGTGGTGCACCCGCTGGATGCCCGCCTCGCGCAGCTTCCGCGCCCGGTCGCCCGACATGTGCCCGATCGACGCGCAGCGCTTGAGGTTCGTCTGCTCGGCGACGAGCCGCGCCCCGACCAGGACCTTCTCGAAGTCGCGCTTGGAGAGCCCCTGGCCCTGGGTGACCATGCAGAAGCGATGCGCGCCCGCCGCCTCGGCGGCCCGTGCGTGCTCGAGGATCTGCTCGGGCTCCATCATCGCGTGCATGGGGGTCTCGGCCTCGGCGAAGCGAGACTGCGCGCAGAATCCGCAGTCCTCGGCGCAGCCACCGGACTTCGCGTTGACGAGCGAGCACATGTCGGTCGAGTCACCGAAGCGTTCGACCCTCGCCTCCCACGCGCGCCCGATCAGCGCCTCTATGGCGTCATGGTCCTCGAGCTCGCCGAGCCGGCGGGCTTCTTCACGGGTGATGAGCGGGGGCATGGCGGCGCGGCGACCTCCGGATCGAGAGCGTCGCGGACGTTACGGTCCTGCCCGGACGAGAGGGTCGTCCGCCGGCCCGCGGCGTCTCGCTCCCCCGGCGTCCGACCCGCGGGCGGAGATCTGCTGCACGGCCCAGCCGTTGCCATCCGGGTCCTTGAAGAAGACGAACGCGGCGTAGTCGAGCGTGTCTCCGTCACGCATCGAGCGAGGCGAGCTCCCGTCGAACACCTGGATCTCGCTGGCCTCGACGCCTCGCTCGACGAGCTCGGCGTGCGCGGCGCGCAGGTCGGAGACGACGAGTTGCAGCCCCTGGAGTGAGCCCGGGGGCATCTGCGATCCCCCTCTCGAGAGCAGGGCGATCGAGCAGCCCGACCCGGGAGGAGTGAGCTGGACCACACGAAAGTCCTCCGTGACCCTCCGGTCAACCTCGACCCGGAAGCCGACCTGCTCGGCGTAGAAGGCCTTGGCGCGATCCACCTCCGCGACGGGAACCACCACGACCTCGAGCGTCCAATCCATGTCGGCGTCTCCTTTTCTCGACTCAACGCCCGCGCCAGCGCGGCGGGCGCTTCTCTCCAAAGGCCCGGACCCCCTCGCGGAAGTCCTCCGAGACGAAGCACGCGCGCCGGAGCTCGACGAGCTCCTCCTCGAGGGCCGGCTCGATCCGGTCGGCGGCGGCGAGCACGGTGCGGATGACCGTCTTGTTCCCCGCGAGCGAGAGGGGCGCGTTGGCGGCGAGCTCGGTCGCGACGCGGAGCGCCTCCGCGGCCAGATCGCTCTCCTCGACGACCCAGTTGAGGAGCCCCCAGTCCAGCGCCGTGCGCGTGTCGACGTTGCGACCGAGGAGGAAGAGCTCGCGCGTGCGCGGTGCCCCGATCGCGGCGATGAACTTCTGCAGCCCCGTGTGGGAGTAGACGAGCCCGAGCTTGGCCGGCGGCATCCCGAGCTTTATCCCGTCGGCGGCGATTCGCAGGTCGCAGGCCAGCGCGAGCTCGAGGCCGCCCCCGATCGCGTGGCCGGGGAGCGCGGCGAGCATGGGGTACGGGTAGGCCTCGAGTGCCTCGAGCGCGGCGGTGAACGGGTGCGCGACGAGCTTCTCCGCCTCCACGGCGAAGACGTCGCCGGGTATGTCGCCGATGTCATAGCCGGCGGAGAACATCCCGTGCGAGCCGGTGAGGATCACGCAGCGATGGTCGAGCCCGGGCAGCGCCTGCGCGATGCCGTCGAGGATCGCGTGGTCGAGCGCATTCCGCTTGCGCGGGTTGGAGATCGTGAGCCGCGCGACCCCCGGCGCCGGCTCGTCGAGGAGGATCGCGCCACCGCCCGCCACGCCCTCCGCCTCCTCCGGCGAGGACGGAGGCTCGGAGCCGGCGCTACTCAAGGACGACGAGGGTGTCGCCCTCGGAGACCGACTGGCCCTCGGCGCACGCGATCTCCTTGACCTTGCCCGGGTCCTCGGCCTCCACCGGCATCTCCATCTTCATCGACTCGAGGATGACGACGGTGTCGCCCTCCTCCACCGAGTCGCCGACCTCGACCTCGATCTTCCAGACCGTGCCCGTGATGTGGGCCTCGACGTCACTCACAGTCAGATCCTCCTCGGGCGGCGGTGGGGCAGAGCACGCGGCGAAAATGGACGATAACCGCCGTGGCGGCGGCGCGGGATAGGCTCCGCTTCGCCTCGTGATCCTCGCCATCGACCAGGGCACCACCGGCACCACGTGCCTCGTCTTCGACGGCGAGGCGGAGCTGATCGGCCGCGCCCAACGCGAGTTCACGCAGCACTTCCCGCGACCGGGATGGGTCGAGCACGACCTCGCGGAGATCTGGGAGGTCACCCACGCTACCGCCGGCGAGGCGCTCGCCGACGCCGGTGCGGTGCCGGGGGAGATCGAGGCGGTGGGGATCACCAACCAGCGGGAGACCGTGTGCGTGTGGGACCCGGCCACCGGCGAGCCGCTGCACCGCGCGATCGTGTGGCAGGACCGGCGCACGGCGCCACGCTGTCGTGAGCTCTACCGCGCCGGGCACCTCCCGCGGGTGCGCGAGACGACGGGGCTCGTGCTCGACCCGTACTTCTCGGCCACCAAGATCGAGTGGCTGCTGCGCAGCGTCGACGGGCTGGCCGAGCGGGCGCGCGACGGGCGCGCGCACTTCGGCACGGTCGACTCCTGGCTGATCTTCAAGCTCACCGGCGAGCACGCGACCGACCCCACCAACGCGTCACGCACCCTCCTCTACGACATCGTGAACGGCCGCTGGGACCCCGAGCTGCTCGAGCTCTTCCGCGTGCCCGAGCGCGCGCTGCCGACCGTGCGCCCGAGCGCGGGACACTTCGGCCAGACGCGCCCCGAGGCGCTCCATGGCCACGCCGTGCCCGTCGCGGGCGTCGCGGGCGATCAGCAGGCGGCGCTCTTCGGACAGGCCTGCCTCGAGCCGGGACGGGGGAAGAACACCTACGGCACCGGCTCCTTCGTCCTGCAACATGCGGGCTGGACGCCGCCCAAGCCGGTGCCCGGCCTCCTGGTCACCGTGGCCTCGGGGATCGGCGAGCGCACGGCCTACGCCCTCGAGGCGTCCATCTTCGTGACGGGCGCCGCCGTGCAGTGGCTGCGCGACGGCCTCGGCGTGATCGAGCGCGCGGCCGACACCGAGCGCCTGGCCGCCTCGCTCGACTCGAACGACGGGGTCTACTTCGTTCCGGCCCTCACCGGCCTCGGCTCGCCGCACTGGGACCCGGATGCGCGCGGCACGGTGGTCGGGCTCACGCGCGGCAGCGGGCGCGCGCACCTGGCGCGCGCGGCGCTCGAGGCGATCGCCTACCAGACGGTTGACGCCGTGCGGGCGATGGAGGGCGCCGCGGGCGAGCCGCTCGGCGAGCTGCGCGCCGACGGTGGGGCGACGGTCAACGCGTGGCTCATGCAGTTCCAGGCCGACGTGCTCGGCGTGCCGGTGCGCGTGCCCGAGGTGGCGGAGACCACGGCGCTCGGTGCCGCGCTCCTGGCCGGCGTCGGCGTGGGGCTCTGGACCCAGGACCACGTGGAGCGGAGCTGGCGCGAGAAGCGGGCCTACGAGCCGCGCATGGGAGCCGACGAGCGCGACGCCCTCCTCGCCGACTGGCGCCGCGCCGTGGAGCGCGCCGGCGACTGGGCGCGCCAGGACGATGGTCTCTGAAACTTCACGAGTACGCCCGGGTATCTTGCGACAAGGTGAGGAGGGAAGCCCGATGAGCGAGGAGCGCCTCGCGCCGATGAAGCCGCAGGTCTACAAGGACTCGCGGCCCAAGGAGTACTTCGACCGCTTCCACGAGCGCGCGCGCACGCGGGATCCGGATCCGATGTACGAGCTGGTGCGCTCGATCACCGCGCTCTACGGGTGGACGTTCTTCCGTGCGCGCTCCATCGCGGCCGACAACGTGCCCGCCTCCGGGCCGGTCATCCTGGCGCCGAACCACTTCTCGTTCATGGACCACTTCTTCCTCGGCGCGTTCATCCGCCGTAAGGTCCGGTTCATGGCCAAGTCCCAGCTCTTCCAGCGCCCGATGCAGTTCGTCTACACCCACGGCGGCGTGTTTCCCGTGCGGCGCGGCCACCACGACGAGGACGCTTTCATCACTGCGCACTCCGTCCTCGAGCGGGGCGGGTGCATGGCGATGTACTGCGAGGGGGGGCGCTCGCGCACCGGGGCGCTCGGCGAGAGGGCGCGTCCGGGGATCGGTCGCCTGGCGCTCGAGACCGGCGCGCCCGTCGTGCCGGTGGCCATTCACGGCTCCTCCAAGGTGCGCAACTGGAAGAAGCTCCAGTTCCCGAAGGTGACCGTGCAGTACGGCGATGCCTTCACCTTCGCCCGCGTGCCCGGCGCGACGCCCGAGCAGCAGCAGGCCGCCGCGGACGAGATCTTCGGCGAGATCAAGGCGCTCTACGCCGGCCTCGAGCGCCTGGGCCGCAGGGGGATGCGCCAGCGCCTGCGCGAGCAGGCGATCACCGAGCGCCGGCCCGCCGCCACCGCCTGAGGACGAACCCGGTTGGGCGGCGCGCCCCGACGGATACGATGGAGTCGAGCCTCATGGCCGAATCTACCCGGACCCGACCTCGGCTGCCCGGCTCCGCGCCGCCCTCGCCGCCCGATCGCTCGCCCTGGCGGGTCGAGGGTCACGAGCCGTCCAAGCCGCCCGAGAAAGGCCTCCGCAACTTCAAGCCACCGGGCGGGCGCTGGTTCTGGTGGTTCGTGGTCGGAGTGCTCGTGCTCAACCTCTACGTGAGCTCGGTCTCCACGCGTGAGCAGCGCCCGAGCGTGCCCTACACGACGTTCCGCTCCGAGGTCCAGGCCGGCAACGTCGGCGAGGTCACCTTCCAGAGCGACCAGATCCAGGGAACGTTCAAGAAGCCTGTCGATCCGCCCGGCACCCCCGGCGCCACCACGAAGTTCAAGTCCGTCTCGCCCGCGATCGCCGACGACCAGCTTCTCCCGCTCCTCATCGCCAAGAAGGTCGAGGTCAACGCCCACCCGCTCGACGCGGGGCGCCCGTTCTGGCAGACGTTGATCTTCGGCTTCGGCCCCACGCTCCTCCTCGTCGGGCTCTTCTTCTTCATCGCCCGCAAGGCGGCCGGCGCGGCCGGGGGAGGGATCGGAGGGCTCGGCCGATCGAAGGCCAAGCGCTACGAAGCCTCCGAGCAGCGGACCACGTTCGCCGACGTGGCCGGGATCGACGAGGCCGAAGAGGAGCTCGTCGAGATCGTGGACTTCCTGCGCAATCCCGACCGCTACCGCCGGCTCGGCGGGATGATCCCCAAGGGCGTCCTGCTCTCGGGACTGCCCGGCACCGGCAAGACGCTCCTGGCCCGGGCGGTGGCCGGCGAGGCCAACGTGCCGTTCTTCTCCCTCTCGGCCTCCGAGTTCATCGAGATGGTGGTCGGCGTGGGGGCGAGCCGCGTACGTGACCTCTTCGACCAGGCCAAGAAGGCGGCACCGGCGATCATCTTCGTCGACGAGCTCGACGCGATCGGCCGGCAGCGCGGCGGAGGCGCTTCGCTCGGCGGCCATGACGAGCGCGAGCAGACGCTCAACCAGATTCTCACCGAGATGGACGGGTTCACGGGCTCGGAGGGCGTGATCGTCCTCGCCGCCACCAACCGACCCGAGATCCTCGACCCGGCGCTGCTGCGCCCGGGACGCTTCGACCGCCGCGTCGTCGTCAACCCGCCCGACCAGAAGGGACGCCGGCTCATCCTCGACGTCCACACGCGTTCGGTGCCGCTGGCCGACGACGTCGACCTAGACTCCCTCGCCTCCTCCACGCCGGGCATGGTCGGAGCCGACCTGCGCAACCTCGTCAACGAGGCGGCGCTCACCGCCGCGCGGCGCGAGCACGAGCGCGTGCAGCTCGCCGACTTCACCGACGCGCTCGAGCGCATCGTCCTCGGCGCGGAGCGGCGGATCACGCTCTCGGTCGAGGAGCGCGAGCGCACCGCCTACCACGAGTCCGGGCACGCTCTGCTCGGGATGCTCGAGCCCGGCGCCGACCCGGTCCGCAAGGTCTCGATCGTGCCACGCGGACGGGCGCTCGGGGTGACCTTCCAGTCCCCTTCCACCGACCGCTACGGATACGGCGCGGAGTACCTCCGCGGGCGGATCATCGGCGCGCTCGGCGGCCGCGCCGCGGAGGAGCTCATCTACGGCGACGTGACCACGGGAGCCGAGTCCGACCTCGAGCAGGTGACGAGCATCGCGCGCCAGATGGTGGGCCGCTGGGGCATGTCGGAGAAGATCGGGATGGTCTCGGTTCTGCCCGGACCGAACGACGAGCCGATGCTCTTCCCCGGCCAGAGCGGCGCCACCTCGGAGGCGACCCGCCAGCTCGTGGACTCCGAGGTGCGCCGGATAGTCGAGGAGTGCTACGTGATCGCGCGCGCGCGCCTCGCCGAGGACCGCGACCGGCTCGAGCGGCTCGCCCGGGCGCTGCTCGACCGTGAGACGCTCGACGAGCGCGATGCCTACGAGGCCGCGGGCTTCCCGCCGCCGCCTTCGCGCGACGAGCGCCCGGGCCACGTCGAGGCACCTCCTGCGGAGGTCAAGGGCGAGCCCGAGCCTGTGCGGCGCACCCCGGCGTAGTGGCTCGTCCCATCTCCGGCCTCTTCCGCGACGACCTGCTCGCCGGGCAGGAGATCGTGCTGGCGGGCGGCGGTGATGGACTCGCCCGGCCGCTGCGCGCCCTCGGGGCGGAGGTGAGGCCGCTCGCGCTCGAGCTCCATGACGACGACGAGGAGGCCGCCGCGCTCGCGGCCGCCGGGCGCATCGACACGCTCGTGCTCGACGCGCGCTCGCTCGCGGAGGTACCGCACGTGCTCGACGCGGCCTGGACGGTCGTGCGTGCGGTCGCCACCGCCGCCATGATCCCCGACGAGCGCGGAGGGAAGATCGCGCTCGTTGCTCCCCCTCCGCCCTCCGAGGCGGCGCGCGCCGGCCTCGAGAACATGGCTCGCACCCTGTCGATCGAATGGGCCAGGTTCGGCATACGCCCGACCGCGCTCGCGCCCGGGAAGGCGAGCACCGAGCAGGAGATCGCCGCTCTGCTCGCCTACCTCGCCTCCCCGGCCGGCGACTACTTCTCGGGCAGCCGGCTCTCGCTCGGCGAGGTCGACGTCTCGCTCGCATGAGCGCGCAGCCCGACGACGCGCGCGTCGCCGAGGAGATGCGCACCGTGCTCGACGCCGCGCGGGCGCTCGCCCACGAGCGAGTGGACGCGCTCGAGGATCCCGAGGCGGCCATCGCTCCCTTCGCCGTGGTCGACGTCGCGGGCGAGACGAAAGTCGTGCTGCTCGAGGACGTGGCCGAGCACCTCGTCTCGCCCGAGGGCGTCAACCGGGTCGCCGCCACGCTCCTCGGTCGCTACGACGCCGAGAGCTTCGCCATCGCCTCGCGTGCGTGGGCCTCGCCGAGCGGAGGTGCCGATCATCCCCAGGCACGCGAGGTGCTTCGCGTCATCGTCGGGCACGCGAGCGGCCTCGGCGGCGCGCTGTTCGCCGGGGTGGAGCGCGGTCCGACCGGCGTGCGGCTCAGCCCGATATGGCAGACGAACGCCGACTCGGGGGAGCTCGACGGCTGAGCGCGGCGATGGCCGGAGGGCGTAGAGTCACGGCCGCGATGGACGACTCCCTCCTCTGCCTCGTCGAGATCCCCAAGGGCAGCCGCAACAAGTACGAGTGGGACCCGAAGCTTCGCGCCATCAAGCTCGACCGCTTCCTGTTCTCCTCCGTGGTCTATCCCACCGACTACGGGTTCATCCCGGAGACCTTCGCCGAGGACGGCGACCCGCTCGACGCGATGGTGCTCGTCTCCGAGCCCACGTTCCCGGGGTGCGTCATCCCCGTCAAGCCGATCGCGCTCTTTCGCATGCGCGACGACAAGGGGCAGGACGACAAGGTCGTCTGCGTCCCCATCGACGACCCGAACTGGAACAACCACGAGAAGCTGGAGGACATCGCTCAGCCGTTCCGCGACGAGATCTCGTACTTCTTCTCGATCTACAAGACTCCGGAGGGGAAGGTCGTCAACGTCGACGGCTGGTACCCGCGCGAGGCCGCCCTCGAGGTCATCGAGAAGGCACGCGCGCGCTGGAGCGAGGAGATGCCCGCGGACGCGCCCTCCCGACCCTGAGCGGCGGCCCTGGAGGGCGTCGGCCCGGGCGGGCGGGCTCAGGTGGACATGCCGGTGAACTGCCCGCCGGTGACGTTCAGCACCTGGCCGTGGACGAAGTTCGACCACGGAGAGCACAGGTAGAAGACCCCGCCGGCCGCCTCCTCCGGGGAGCCGGGTCGGCCGAGCGGAATGAGCATGGCGCCCATCGATCGGAGCTGGTCGGGGATGCCGAGCTGGATCTTCTCACCGTCCTTCTCGATGACGTTGCCCTCCTCCTTGGAGGCGGTCAGGCGCGTCTCGATAAAGCCGAAGGCCACCGCGTTGACGTTGATCTTGAACTGGCCCCATTCCTTGGCGAGGGTCCGCGTGAGCCCGACCACGCCCGCCTTGCCGGAGGAGTAGTTCGCCTGCCCGGCGTTGCCCATCGTGCCCGAGACCGAGCTGACGTTGACCACCTTGCGGAAGTTCTCGATGCCCTGATCGCGCTCCTTCTTGGCCGGCTCGCGCAGATGCGGCGCCGCCGCGCGGAGCACACGGAAGGGGACGACGTTGTGGATGTCGAGCATGGCCTGGAACTGCTGGTCGGACATCTTGTGGACGGGACCGTCTCGGGTGTAGCCGGCGTTGTTGACGATGATGTCGAGCTGGCCCCAGGCGTCGATCGCGGTCTGCACGAGCTCGTCGCAGGCACCCTCCTTGGTCAGGTCGCCCGCGTAGACCACGGTCTCCCCGGCGATCTCGCCCGCCGTCTGCTCGGCGACGTCGCCGTCGAGGTCGTTGATGAGCACCTTCGCGCCCTGCTCGGAGAGCAGCTCGGCCGTCGCGCGGCCGATGCCGCGCGCCGAGCCGGTGACGATGGCGACCTTCCCGTCGAGAACTCCCATGCTTGCTCCTCGGTTTCGTGACAAAGGCGGGCAGCTTATGTCACTGGCCGCGGTCGATACGGGTGTCGCTGCCTGGCAGAATGGCGGTCCGTGAGATTGAGGACCTTCGAGGCGGCGATGGCCCGGCGCGACGCCGAGTGGCGCGAGTGGTTCGACGCCCGGGAGGCGGAGTCACGCCGCCGTGAGGCGGAGTCGCGCCGGTTCATGGACGAGCAGATCGGGGACACTCGGCAGTTCGTCCGTGATCTGCTACTGCGCTACGACAAGCGCCAGGACGAGCGCGACCACCAGCTCGCGGAGCGCGACCGCCGGCTCGAGGCCAGCCACGAGCGCCTCATCGCCCACATCGACGAGATGGGCGAGCAGGTCAGGGCCAACACCCAAGCCGTCCTGAGCCTTCTCGATCGCTTCGGTCCCGAGCCGAACGGCGCGTAGCCGCCCGCCCGGCGCTCCCGCCCCTACAGCGCCAGCGTCTTGCCGAGGATCTCCCTCATGATCTCGTCGGTCCCACCGCCGATCGGGCCGAGCCGCGCGTCGCGGGCCGCTCGCTGGAGGTCGGCGTCCTCGAAGTAGCCGGCTTCGCCGCGGAGCTGCAGGCATCCGTCCATCACCTCGAAGCAGGTGCGCTGGGACAGGAGCTTCGCCTCGGTGACCTCGCGCACCGCGTCGCCGCTGTGCGCGAAGCGACCGAGCGCGAAGTAGGTGAGCGCACGGCACGACTCCGCCCGGGCGGCGAGCTCCGCGACGCGATGGCGTGCCGACTGCGACACGCCGCGGCCTACGTTCAGGGCCTCGCTCGCCCGCTCGATGGCAAGGCCCATCGCCGCCACCGCTCCGAGCGCCATCAGCAGCCGCTCCCACTGGAAGTTGGCCATGATGAGCACGAAGCCCCCGTGCTCGTGCCCGAGCAGCCCATCCTCGGGCACGAATACCTCCTCGAAGGCGAGCTCGGCGGTGTCGGAGGCGTGCCACCCGAGCTTCTCGAGCTTGCTCGCGTGGACGCCCTCTCCGCGGTCGATCAGCAGGAACGAGATGCCGTGGTGTCCGCCGGCGGCGGTGGTCCTGACCGCGGTGACGTAGAAGTCGGCGCGCACGCCGTTGGTGATGTAGGTCTTGGCGCCGCTGACGAGCCACCCGCCGTCCACGCGCTCGGCACGGGTTCTCAGTCCGGCGACATCCGAGCCGGCGTCCGGCTCGGTGATGGCCAGCGCTCCGATCTTCTCGCCGCGGATCGCGGGGGCGAGGTAGCGCTGGTGCTGCTCGACGGTGCCGAACTTCCACACGGGCGGCGTGGCGATGCCGATGTGGGCTCCGATCCCCGCCGCGAGGCCGCCCGACCCGCAGCGCGCGAGCTCCTCGGTGAGCACCGCGTCGGCGAGGTAGCCGCGGGCCGAGCCGCCGAGCTCCCGAGGGTACTTCAGGCCGAGGTAGCCGCGCTCGGCCAGCTCCCTGAAGACCTCGTTCGGAAACCAGCGGGCCTCCTCCCACACCGGCGCGTACGGGCTCAGCTCCGCGGCGACGAAGGCGCGGATCTCGCGGCGGAGCTCCGCGTGCTCGGGGGTGAAGGGGGGCGAAGGACGGCGACCACGCGTGACGCGTTTCCCAGTACCGGGTGCTCGAGCGATCGCCATGGAGAGATACCTGCCTCCTCCGTCCCGGTGCGCGGCGCGCAAGGGCGGCCCGCAGAACCTGACTGGTCGATGGTTTCATACTTAGCGCCTCAGAGAGCAGCGGCTGCGTCAAGCGCCGCAGGCTGGGACGGGGACGCGCTGGCATTGGACTGACTAGCTTCCCGAGCTGAAATCTGAGCCGTCAGTCGTTAGGGTGCCTTTAGGATCGGTCCGCTACTAACTGGAAGGACGCCCGGTGCAAAAAAGATTCTTTGCTTCGCTGTTCGACTTCTCGTTCAGTTCGCTTATCACCACAAAGATCATCAAGCTGATCTACATCATCTCGATGATCACGATCGGCCTTCTCGCGTTGCTGTTCACGCTCGTCGCCTTTCGGGCCAGTCCGGTAATTGGCGTCGTGACCCTGCTCGTCCTCGCGCCGCTCGGAGCCCTTATCTACACCATCTACATCCGCGTGATCCTGGAGGTCGTGATCGCTCTGTTCCGAATCATGGAGAACACCCAGCAGCTGGTGGCGCAGGGTGGCCTCTCAGGTGGCGGCCCTGGGGCCTCAGGCACGCTGTCCGACGCGCCGACACCGGGACTCGGCCAACCGACATCGCCCTCTGCGAGGCCGCTTCCACCGCAGACGTAGTCACGAGATGCGCAACGTTGACCGCGGCTCAGTCGACTACACATACTCGATCGTGATACCGCGGGACGCTACGAGCTCTCGCAACGAGGATCTCGCCGATCCTCAGCGGTCTCAGCTCCGCCCCGACCATCAACCTGACCTTACCGCCGCGCGACGACGGCGCTGTAGCCCCTACAGCCCGTACGACCGCCCGATCACGTCGAGCATGATCTCGTCGGTGCCGGCCCCGATCCGGTTCAGGCGCATGTCGCGCCACACGCGCTCGACCCCGTACTCCTTCATGTACCCGGCGCCGCCGTGGATCTGTATGCACTCGTCGGCGACCTCGACCGCGATGCGCGCGGCGTGGAGCTTGGCCATCGAGATCTCCCGGACCGGGTACTCGCCGTTCGCGTGACGCCAGGCGGTCACGTAGACCATCTGCCGCGCCGCCTCGATCTTCGTCGCCATCTCGGCGAACTTGTGGCGGATGACCTGGAACTTGCCGATCGAGCGGCCGAAGGCCGTGCGCTCGTGGGCGTACTGCAGCGTCTGCTCGAAGCAGCGCTGCGCACCCGCCACGCACCCCGCCGCGCCGATCAGCCGCTCGCCCTGGAGCTCCCACATGATGTGGTAGAAGCCCTTGCCCACCTGGCCGAGGACCGCGTCGGCGGGCACGCGGACGTCCTGGAAGGCCAGGAGCGCGGTGTCCGAGGCGTGCATTCCGAGCTTCTCGAGCTTCTTCTCACGCACGACACCAGGGAGGTCCATGGGCACGAGGAAGAGCGTGAAGCCGTCGTAGCCGGCCTCGGGGTCGGTCTTCGTCACGAGCACGATCACGTCGGCGCGGTGCCCGTTGGTGATGTAGGTCTTCGAGCCGTTGATGACGTAGTCGTCCCCGTCGCGCACGGCGCGAGTCTTCAGCCCGCTGACGTCCGAGCCCGCGTCGGGCTCGGTGATCCCGAGGCAGAGGATCTTCGTGCCGACGATCGCGGGCACGACCCACTCCTGCTTCTGCTGCTCGGAGCCGAAGGCCAGGATCGGGGGCATCGCCATGTCGGTGTGCACCGCGACGCCCATGGCCAGGCCGCCCGACTGGGCGTGCACGATCTCCTCGGCGAGCACGAGGCTCGAGAAGTAGTCGCCGCCCTGGCCGCCGTACTCCTCGGGCTTGTCGAGGCCGAGGAAGCCCAGCTCGCCCATGCGGGTGAAGACCGAGTCCGGGAACGTCGTCTCCTCCCACTCCTCGGCGTGCGGGGCGAGCTCCTTCTGGGCGAAGCGCCGGATCGACTCGCGGAGTTGCTCGTGCTCCTCGCCGAAGATGAAGTGCTTGCGCCGGGCGCCGAAGTCGGGCTTGAGGACGTCGGCCGACGCGGAGGCGTCGACGGGGGCGGAGACGGAGCTGGACACGGTCGGCTCTCCCGGTTCGGGGTCGGTGCGGTACCGCGGCACGCTACCGGAGCGCGGCGGCGAAGTGAACAGTAGGACTTCCTACTTGCCGCCCGACGCGGTAGCTTCCGCCCGGCGTGCCCACCTTTCCCACCCTCTCCTACGACGTCGCCGCCTCGGGCGTGGCGAGGATCGCGCTCGATCAGCCCGACACGCGCAACGCCCTCTCCGACGAGCTGCTCGGCGACCTCATCGCCGCCTTCGAGGCCGCGCGCGACGACGAGGCCGTGCGCTGCGTCGTTCTCACCTCCACGCACGAGAAGGTCTTCTCGAGCGGCGGGAGCCTGACCGGCTTCGCGGCGGACGTCCCGCTCATCCACAAGCACTTCGGCACGGAGAAGTTCCCGCACCTGTTCGGCCTGATCGGTCGCCTGGGCAAGCCGACCATCTGCGCCGCGAACGGGCACGTGCTGGCCGGCGCGCTCGGCCTTGCGCTCGCCTGCGACCTGATCGTCGCGCGCGAGGGGGTGCGGTTCGGGACGCCGGAGATCAACGTCGGGGTCTTCCCCTTCATGATCATGGCGCTCATCTACCGCAACGTTCCGCGCAAGAAGACGAGCGAGCTGCTGCTCCTCGGCGAGCAGATCTCCGCCGAGGAGGCGGAGCGGATCGGGATCGTCAACCGAGTCGTCCCGGCGGCGGAGTTCGAGGCGACCGTCGAGGACTGGGCCACGCGCCTGGCGGCCAAGTCCCCCGTGCTGATGCGCCTGGGCAAGGACGCCATGTTCCGCTCGCAGGACCTCGCCTTCGACGACGCACTCGACTTCCTGCGCTCCCAGCTCTCCCTGGCGTTCTCCACGCAGGACATCCAGGAGGGCGTCAAGGCCTTCTTCGAGAAGCGCGAGCCCGTGTGGAGCGGGCGATGAGCCAGACCGCGCCTGCGTCGATCCTGCGTCCCCTCGTCGAGGATCTCCACGAGCGCCGGGCGCAGGCTCGGCTCGGTGGGGGGGAGGAGAGGATCGCCCGCCAGCACGCCCAGGAGAAGCTCACCGCCCGCGAGCGGCTCGACCTCCTCCTCGACGCGGGCTCGTTCGTGGAGCTCGGGATCCACGCCGGCATCCACTTCTCCGTGCGGGGGCTCGAGGGCAAGGAGGCGCCGGCGGACGGGGTGATCACGGGCTACGGCAAGGTCGACGGTCGCCTGGTGGCCGTCTGCGCCTACGACTTCACGGTCATGGCGGGCTCGATGGGAATGACGGGAGAGCTCAAGGTCTCCCGGCTGCGCGACCTCGCGCTCACCAAGCGGATCCCGTTCGTGTGGCTACTCGACTCGGCCGGGGCGCGCATCCAGGAGGCGGTCGGCTCGCTCTTCGCCGGCTCGGGCCACCTCTTCCGCGAGGAGGTGGTGATGAGCGGCGTGATCCCCCAGGTCGCCGCCCTGATGGGCCCGTGCGCGGCGGGAACCGCCTACATCCCGGGCCTCGCCGACTTCGTCCCGATGGTCAAGGGCCGCGGGTCGATGGCGCTCGCCGGCCCGCACCTCGTGCGCGCCGCGGTGGGGGAGGACGTCACCCAGGAGGAGCTCGGCGGCTCGCGCGTGCACTGCCGCAAGTCGGGAGTGGGGGACCTCGAGGTGGCCGATGACGAGGAGTGCATCGAGCGGATCAAGGAGTACCTGTCCTACTTCCCCTCGCACTGCGAGGAGCCGCCGCCGATCGTGGAGTCCGCCGACCCGATCGACCGCTGCGACAAGGAGCTCCTCGACGTCATCCCGGAGTCGAACCGCAAGCCCTACGACGTCTACGACGTGATCCGGCGGATCGTCGACGACGGGGAATACTTCGACCTCAAGCCGCAGTGGGCCCGGACGATCGTCACCTGCCTGGCGCGCTTCGGCGGCCGCCCGGCCGGCATCGTCGCCTCCCAGCCCAAGCAGCTCGGCGGCATCCTCGACAACGACTCGGCCGACAAGGCGGCGCGGTTCGTGAACCTGTGCAACGCGTTCGGGATCCCACTCGTCTTCCTCCAGGACGTGCCCGGCTTCATGGTGGGCACGAAGGTCGAGCAGGCGGGGATCATCCGCCACGGGGCGAAGATGCTCCACGCCGTGGCGAACGCCACCGTGCCCAAGGTCACCGTCGTGCTGCGCAAGGCCTACGGGGCGGGCTACTACGTCATGTGCGGCAAGGCCTACGAGCCCGACCTCATCGTCGCCTGGCCGAGCGCCGAGATCAGCGTCATGGGCGCCGAGGGCGCGGTGGAGATCGTCTTCCGCAAGCAGGTCGAGGAGGCCGAGGACCCGGCGGCGAAGAAGGCCGAGCTCATCGCGGCCTACCGGGAGCTCATCGACGTCTACGTCGCCGCGCGCAACGACATGATCGACGACGTGATCGACCCGCGCGAGACGCGCCCGACGATCTGCCGCGCGCTCGAGATGGCCGCGGGCAAGCGGGTCGAGCGGCCGTGGAAGCGACATGGAGTGGTGCCGGTGTGAGCCTCGAGGATCCGGTCATCATCACCAACAGCATCAGCGGGGCGATCGCCAACCGGGAGCAGTGCCCGGCGATCCCCTATACGCCCGAGGAGTACGGGGCCGAGGCGCGCCGGGCGGTGGAGGAGGGCGCGGCGATGATCCACATCCACGCGCGCACGCCCGAGGGCGTCCCGAGCTACGAGGTGGAGGACTTCGGCGCGATCACCGAGGCGATCCGCGCCGCCGTGGACGACGTCGTCATCAACTACTCCACCGGGGCGATCGGCGTACCGATCGACAAGCGGATCGCCTACCTCCGGGCGCTCAAGCCCGACGTCGGCGCGGTCAACATGGGCTCGATGAACTACGCCAAGTACTCCGCCCGGCGCAAGGACTTCGTGTTCTCCACGGTGTTCGAGAACTCGTTCGAGACGATCACCACCCTGCTCCAGGTGATGAACGAAGAGGTCATCAGACCCGAGCACGAGTGCTTCGACTCCGGCCACATCGCCAACCTCGATCCGCTGCTCGACATGGGCCTGCTCGAGCCGCCGCTACAGGTCTCGTGCGTGATGGGGGTGACGGGCGGGATCCGTCCCACGGCGCGCAACCTCGCGCACATGGCCGAGCAGGTACCGGACGTCGCCCACGAGTGGGGCGTGATCGGCATCTCGCGCGAGCAGTGGGCGCTCGTGGCCGCCGCGCTGACGCTCGGTGGGAACGTCCGCGTCGGCCTCGAGGACAACTTCTACCTGCCCGACGGCGAGATGGCGCGCTCCAACGGCGAGCTCGTGGCCCAGGCACGGCGGATGACCGAAGACGTCGGTCGCCGGCCCGCCACCGTGGCCGAGACGCGCGAGATGCTCGCCGCGCCGCGCCGCGAGCCGCCGTTGACCCGGCGCGACGTGCTCAGGCGGCCCTTCGGCGCGGGCTCGTGAGAGCGCTGCGCCCAGGAGGACCGGGAGACCACGGAAGGCGAAATCGCGATCGGCCCGATGGACCGGTCCGATACGGGGCTCCGTCGATCGAGCGTCGGACCGGTCCATCTGTCCTATGCCGGATTCGCGTGAACCAGCCCCCCGGACCCGGGGCGCCGCGCGGAGGCTCGGCGTGAGCCAGGGTCCCCTCGCCGGAGTCCGCGTGCTCGACCTCTCCCGCCTCCTCCCCGGCGGGTTCTGCTCCCTCCTCCTCGCCGACTACGGCGCCGAGGTCCTCAAGGTGGAGGACACCGGCATGGGTGACTACGTGCGCTGGTCGCCGCCCTACTACGAGGGCGCCGAGCCGAGTGCCCGCTCGGCTCTCTTCCTCGCCCTGAACCGCAACAAGCGCTCGATCCGCCTCAACCTCAAGGACGAAGCCGGCCGCGAGGTACTCCTCCGGCTCGTGCGTGAGTACGACATCGTGCTCGAGTCCTTCCGCCCTGGCGTGCTCGACCGCCTCGGGGTGGGCTATGAGCGCCTCAGGGAGGAGAACGCCGGGCTCGTCTACTGCGCGATCAGCGGCTACGGGCAGGACGGCCCCTACCGCGACCGCTCCGGCCACGACATGAACTACCTGGGATTGAACGGGCTCCTCGCGCTCACCGGCGAGCTCGGCGGCCCGCCCGTGCAGTCCGCGGGCCAGATCGCCGACCTGGGCGGGGGCGCGCTCATGGCCGCCTTCGGCATCCTCGCCGCGCTGCGCGAGCGCGACCGCTCGGGGGAGGGCCAGCTCGTCGACGTCTCCATGTTCGACGGGTCGCTCTCGTGGCTGGCCATGGTCGCCGCGCGCACCTTCGCCGAGGGCACCGCCCAGCGCCGAGGGGAGCTCGAGCTCGCCGGTGCGCTCATCTGCTACCGGCCGTACGCCTCCGCTGACGGGTGGGTCACGCTGGGCGCGCTCGAGCCGAAGTTCTGGCAGGCCTTCTGCCGCGGAGTCGAGCGGGAGGATCTCATCCCGCGGCAGTTCGAGCGAACCGGCTCGGCGGCCCATGCGGAGCTCGAGCGGATCTTCGCCTCGCGTTCGCGCAAGGAGTGGACCGCCTTCGCCGGAGAGCACGACTGCTGCCTCGAGCCCGTGCTCGAGCTCGACGAGGCGCTCGACTCCGAGCTCGTCCGCGCCCGGGAGATGGTCGCCGGGCTCGACCAGCCGGGGCTCGCCGAGCCGGTCCGCCTGCTCGGCCTGCCCGTCAAGCTCTCGGGAACGCCCGGCGACCCCAACCGCGCGCCGGGTCCCGGCCTGGGGGAGCACACCGACGCGGTGCTCTCCGAGCTCGGATACAGCGAGGAGGAGCGCAAGCGCCTCGAGGAGGCGGGCGCAGTGGCCGGTCCCGCCGAGGCGGTCCCGGGCTCCTTCCTGGCATGAGCGCCGACGGGCTGCTCAAGATGGGAGAGCTGGCCGAGCGCTCGGGCGTCAGCAGCGGGACGATCAAGCACTACGTGCGCGAGGGCCTCCTTCCCGAGCCCGTCAAGACGAGCCGCAACATGGCCTACTACCCGCCGGAGTTCGTCGAGCGGATACGCCTCATCAAGCGCCTGCAGGAGGAGCGCTACATGCCGCTCAAGGCGATCCGCGGCGTGATGGAGGACGACCCCGAGCGGGCGCGGACGCTCATCGAGCTCGAGGACCGGATCCTCGAACGGGCGATCGCCGCGCGCGAGGGCGGCCGGACCTCGGCGGCCACCGCCTCCCGCGAGTACGACATACCGCGCAAGGTGCTCGACCGCCTGGAGGAGCTCGGCATCCTCTCCCCGACGGCGCGCGGCTACGACGCCGACGACCTGAAGATCGTCGCTGCCATCTCCCGCTTTCGCGCGGGTGGCTACGACGAGGCGATCGGTTTCACGGTCTACGACACCCTGCGCTACCGCGAGGCGCTCGAGCCGCTCGTCGCCGAGGAGGTGAGCGTGCTGCTCGACCGCCTGGCGGGCGAGGTCGAGGTAGAGCGCGCCGTGGAGATCGTCGCCTCGGGCGCGGAGCCGCTGCGTGAGCTCATCGGCGCCATGCATTCGAAGCTGCTGCTCGGCGAGCTGCGCAGGGCGCGCGCGACCCGCCGAGAGAAGCCCGAGTGATCCACGAGACCGTCGCCGCCTCGCACGCCGCCCGCTGGCAGCGCCGCCTCGACCCCTGGGTGATCGCCGCGGCGATCACCGCCCTTCCCCCTGCCCGCGCTGCTCGAGTCCGAGCTCTACGCGCTCGAGATCGGCCCCGTCGTTCGAGCTCGTGAAGCTCGTGAAGCGCGCCAAGCTCATCAAGGCGCTGCGGGTGCTGCGACGGCGCCTGCCCGCGCGCGAGGGTATCCTCCCGCCTGACCCCGAACGTTGACTGACCGGTCAGTCGAGCTCACAGGAGGCGAAGACAGCTGATGGCCCGCTCCGCCGCTGCCGCCGCGGAAAAGCGCCGGGTGATACTCGACGCCGCCGTGCGGGTCTTCGCCCGGCAGGGCTTCCACACCTGTCGCGTGGCCGACATCGCCGACGAGGCGGGAGTCGCCTACGGGCTCGTCTACCACTACTTCTCCTCCAAGGACGAGGTGCTCTCCACCCTCTTCCTCGAGCGCTGGGACGTGATGCTCGGCGTGATCGCCGAGATCGACGCTCAGGACCTCCCCGCCCGCGAGAAGCTCTACGCCGTCGCCTCGTTCATCGTCGACTCCTACGCTCGCGATCCCGAGCTCATGCAGGTCATCATCGTCGAGGTGACCAGGGCCGCCAGCACCTTTGGGCGCACGCACCTCGGCAAGATCCGCGAGGCCTACGAGCAGATCGCCGCGATCGTGCGCTCGGCGCAGGAGGCGGGCGACTTCCGCACCGACATCACGCCGGAGTTCGCCGCCATGGCGTTCTACGGAGCGATCGAGCAGGTTCTCACCGGCTGGATCTTCGACGTGCTGCCCGGTGCGGCGCCCGACCTCGAGCGGGCGAAGGCACTCATCGTGGAGACGATCTGCGGGGGCCTCGAGCTGGGCGGGGCGCACGCGTCCAGAGCCTCTGATTGAATGCCCCCGCGATGGACAGTCCCTACGCCAAGCGCCTCGCCTGGTCCGGCCTCCTCGCCGGCCTCGGCGCGCTCGCCAGCCTCGCCACTCAGCGCCTCGCCACGGTGATTTGGACCCGCGCCTTCGGGGAAGACCCCCCCGAATGACCGACGAGCACGGACAGAATCCGCGGACTGAGGAGCCGGCGCCGCTGAGCCCCGATGCGCCCGCGGCCGAGCTGGGAGACGCCACCCAACCGCATGACGTGCCCGGAACGCTGGGAGCGCCGGAGGGCTCAGCCGCAGGAGATCCCGTGGTCGAGAAGGTCGACGCGGGCGCGACCAACGCCGCCGCGGCGGTCGACTCGGGTGCGCATGGCGCGGCGGACACCGTTGGCGCGAAGGCCTCCGAGGCGGCCGACGCCATCAGCGCCAAGGCCTCCGAAGCGGCGGGCGCGGTCAGCGCGCGCGCCGCCGGAGTCGTCGACGCCGTGAGCTTCAAGGCCGCGGGCCCGGCCAGCTCGGTCCAGTCCACCACCGACGACCGCCCGGAGACCCTCATCGGCGGCGCCTTCGCCGGCGGCTTCCTGCTCGCCCTGATCCTCAAGCGCCTTGGCCGCTGATCCCGCCCAGAACCAGATCGCCGCGGCGATCAACGAGGTCTCCGATCGGGCGACGCGGATCGTCCGCGAGGAGGTCGAGCTCGCCAAGGCGGAGCTCGCCGAGAAGGCCAAGGTCCTCGCCCGGGCCGCGGCGGTCGGCGCCGCCGCCGGGATTTTCGCGGTCATCGGGCTGCTCTTCCTGTTGCACTCGCTGTCGTGGGGCTTCTACTCCATCTACGGCGCGGGAGACAAGGTCTGGCTCGGCTACCTCACCACGGCGGTCATCCTCTTCCTCCTGGGCGGAATCGCCGGCTTCCTCGCCTTCAAGTGGGTCAAGCGCGGCTCGCCCCCGACACCGGTCATGGCCATCGACGAGGCCAAGCGCGTCCGCGAGACGGTGAAGGGCTCTCCGCCGGTCGGCGGCCCGGAGGGCAGCTCCTGATGGCGGCCACCACGCGTACTCCCGAAGAGATCCGTGCCTCGATCGAGGCCAACCGCGTCGAGCTCGGTCGCGCGCTCGACCGCCTGCGCGCCGAGGTGACCGAGCTGACCGACTGGCGCAAGCAGCTTCGGACCCACAAGCAGCAGGCGATGATCGGCGCCGCCGTGGCCGGGTTCGTGCTGGGCGGAGGGATCGCCGCCATCGGCGGCCTCTTCCGCTCTTCTTCCTAGTCGAGCGGCGCCGGCGAGCGCTCCATACCCGGCGCCGTCGTCAGGCCCGTCCGTACGGACGATCGCGAAGATCTTCCTCACGGTCGCGGGCCTTGCCGCCCTGCTCTACGTGCTCTACCTCGTGCGCAGCGTGGTGGGGCTCATGCTCATCGCCGTGTTCCTGGCCATCGCGCTCGGTCCGCCCGTCGACTTCTTCGGCCGGCGAAGGGTCCCCCGCGGGCTCTCGATAGCCCTGGTCTACGGGCTGATAGGGCTGACGGTATTCGGCGTCGGCCTCCTCGTCGTGCCCCCCATCGTGGGGCAGGTGAACTCCTTCGCCAGCCACGTGCCGCAGTACCTCAACGAGGCGACGAAGAACAAGACGATCGCCAAGTACGACCGCCGCTATGGCATCACCGAGAAGCTGAAGGCCCAGGCCACCAAGCTGCCGGCTCGGCTCGGGCGAGCGGCGGGCGCGCTGCGAGACGTGACCGTCGGAGTGTTCGGGGCACTCGTGCAGCCCATCACCGTCCTCACCCTCGCCTTTTTTCTTCTGCTCGACGGCGAGCGGATAGCCGACATGGGCTTCGACCTGGCGCATCGGTCGACCGAAGCGCGGCTCCGCCTGGTGGCCACCGAGATCTACCGGGCGGTCTCGGGGTAAGTCGCCGGCAACCTCGTGATCTCGCTGCTGGCCGGTGCGGTCACCTACGTGACGCTCAGCGTCCTCGGGGTTCCCTTCGCCGTCCCGCTCGCGGTGCTCATGGCCTTCCTCGACCTCGTGCCGCTCGTCGGGGCGGGTGCTCATCGGCATCGTCACCCTGTTCACCGACTTCCCGACGGCCACCATCGTGTGGATCGCGGTGCTGGGCATCTACCAGCAGGTGGAGAACAACGTCGTGCAGCCCGTGGTCTACCGCCGTACGGTCAACGTCCAGCCACTGGTGGTCATCATCTCCATCCTCGTCGGCGCGGCTCTCCTCGGCGTGCTCGGGGCCCTGGTGGCCATTCCCATCGCCGGCGCGTTGCAGATCGCGGTGCGCGAAGCGTGGGCGCGCCGGCACCCCGGGGGGACAGTGCTGCTCGACGGCGCCGGGGAGGTCGAGGGGAGCAGCGAGCCGTCCGATCTGGTCACGCCGCCCCCGCGCTGAGCGCCGGCGCGCCGGCCGTGCCTCACGCCAGGCAGGCCGTCGGCATGCCGCCCACGCCGATGAGCCCCGGGCCGAGGTGGGCGCCGATCACCGGCCCGATCTCGGAGACGAAGAGCGGCTCGGTGCCGAAGAGCTCGCGACCGCGAGCGACGAGGCGCTCGGCCTGCTCCTGCGCGCGGATGTGCTGCACGATCCAGCCGTCGGCGCCGTCGTCCTGAAGCGCGCGCAGGTAGTCGACCATCCGCTCGAACGCCCGCCCTGCGGTGCGCACGCGCTCGACGGGCGTGATCTCCGACTCCACGGTGAGGATGGGCTTGATCTTCAGCGCCGAGCCGAGCCACGCCTGCGCGCCGCCCACCCGGCCGCTGCGCTTGAGGTACTCGAGCGAGTCGATGCAGAACCAAATCTTGAGCCGCTCGCGTGCCTCACGCGCTCGGGCGGCGACCGCCTCAAGATCGCCGCCGCCCCGGGCGGCGGCCGCGGCGGCCAGGAGCATGAGCCCCTGCCCTCCACACGCGGTGGCCGAGTCGAGCACCTCCACGCGGGAGGCGCGGTCCCCCAGCTCGACGCGCGCCTGCCGCGCGGACTCCCAGGTGCCCGACACGCCGGCGGTGAGATGGATCGAGACCACGTCGCGCCCCTCCTCGAGCAGCGGCTCCCAGGTGCCCAGGAAGTCGCCGATCGAGGGCTGAGAGGTCGTCGGAAGATCGGCGGCGACCCGGAGGTGCTCGTAATAGGCGCCGAGGTCTCCGAGTGAGGACTCGCGGTCCTCCCGTCCGTCCCAGTGGACGTAGAGGGAGACCTGGTGGATGTCGTTCTCGGCCATCACCTCGCGGGGAAGGTAATGGCACGTGTCGGACACGATCGCGACGGGGGCCATGCCGCGGCGCAGGCTATCGGGGCGCGCCGCCGGACCCGGAGCGGTCGCGACTAGAGTGGGGCCGCGATGGCGACGCTCTACCGCTGCTCGACTCCGACGAATTTCGGGTGCCGCTGCGGAACGGTCGCCCGCGCGCTGCGGCGGGAAGGGATCGCAGCGCGTGAGGTCCGTATGCCCCGAAGCCGGGCGCGCCGCGACGAGGTCGAGGCGCTGAGTGGTCAGCGTCGGGTACCGCTCCTCGTGATCGACGGGGAGACGATCTGCGACTCCCGGCGGATCCTCGAGCACCTCGAGTGGCGGCGGGAGCAGGCCGCCGCCCCATCCCCTCCGGCGGCGGCCGGTTAGCTCAGGCGGTTCTCGATGGAGAGGGGCGCGGGCTCGCCGGGCCGCGGCTCGGCGGCCTCGACCGGTGGCTCCTCGTCGGGCTCGACTCCGAGCAGCTCGGCGAGCTCGCCGGAGCCGTACATCTCCGTGATGATGTCGCACCCGCCGACGAGCTCGCCGTCCACGAAGAGCTGCGGGATCGTCGGCCAGTTCGAAAGGCCCGAGAGCTCCTGGCGGATGCGCGGGTCGGGCAGCACGTCGACCGCGGCGAAGGGGGTGCCGAGCGCCTGGAGCACCCCGACGGTGCGCGCCGAGAAGCCACACATCGGCTGCTCGGGGCTTCCCTTCATGAACAGGAGCACCGGGTTGGAGGTGATCGCCTCCTGGATGGCGCCGCGGAGGGTGTTCTCGGTCTGTTCGCTCATCGCTCTCTCCTCACTGGGGCTGGGTCTGGATGGACAGGGCGTGGATCCGGTCGCCCACCTCGCCGCCGAAGACGTCGTAGACGAGACGGTGCTGCGCGAGGCGGCTGAGGCCCGCGAAGGCACCCGAGACCACCACGGCGTTGAAGTGACGGCCGTCGCCGCTCACCTGCGCCCGGGCGCCCGGGATGCCCGCTTCGATACGGTCCTTGAGCTCCTCCGGGGTGACCATCCGCGTAGAGGTTAGCGACGCTTCCGCGACCCCTCGACCGCCGCTACACTTCGTGAAGCTTTGCCGTTCTAGCCCGGAGGACCGCGAGATGATCAGCCTGACCGACAAGGGTGCCGAGAAGGTGCAGGAGTTCCTCACCTCCCAGGGTGAACAGAGTGCGGCTGCCGGTCTCCGCGTCGGCGTGCGCGGAGGAGGCTGCTCCGGCTTTCAGTACGTGCTCGCCTTCGACGAGCAGCGCGACGGCGACACCCTGTTCGAGGATCGCGGCATCAAGCTCCTCGTCGACCGTCCGAGCTTGCCCTACATCGGCGGCTCGGTGATCGACTTCGTCGACGGCCTCCAAGGCGCCGGCTTCAAGGTCGAGAACCCCAACGTGGTAGCGGCGTGCGGGTGCGGATCGTCGTTCCGCGTGGCCGACGAGGAAGAGGTCTCGGCGGTCTGAGTAGCCGGTTGGCCCGGTCGCGCGCCTGTCGCGCGACCGTCAGTAGGATCCGCGCCACACACCGATCGGCGTCCCTATACCGGATCGAGCGCTTGGTGGAGCTCCGGTGGTAGCTCGTTGGGTCGCCGGGCGCCACTTCGCCCTCTTCGATCACGACGGCCATGATCCCGGCCTTGCGGACGAGGTTGCCGTCCTCGTCGCGGTCGAGCGTCGCCTCCATCAAGCCGACTGGATTCCGTCGAGCTGCCGGCATGGGTTGCGCAAGCCGGTCACCTCGATCACGGCGTCGGCCCCGAGCCGGAGGACCGTGCCCGTCGGCAGCTCGAGTAGCCCGCTCTCCGCAACTCGTCGTGGAGCTCGGGCTCATGTCTCTCGTCGTCGCTTCGGACTACCGGGGTTGAGGCAGGCTTAAGTGAGACCTCGGTCCGGTGCGCTGGGCGGTCTAGTAGCCGGCCAGGAAGCGGCGGACGTCCGCCGCTTCGGCCTTTAGCGCGGCGGTATCGTGGGGGCCAAGCCGGTCGAAGGGTTGGAGCACGACCTCGCCGCCCGGCATGCTCCACGTCGCGGCGGCGCGGCCGCGGACGAGGGCGAAGGGACGGAAGATGCCGTTGACGGTGACCACGTCGCGATGGGCGCCGAGCAGCGGCTCGCGCGAGGTCCAACCGAGGAGCACCGGGTCGAAGGGGCCGAGAAGGAGGGGCGGCGGCAGTTCCGCCGCCGGTGCTCGACCGGCGAGGTCGACGAGCCCGTCCGGGCGCTGGTCGAGCTCGGAGGCGATCGCTTCCATGCCGGCGCGTGCGTCGCGGAGGGGAAGTCCCGCCCATCTGGCGAGATCGCGGTCGGTGGCCGGGCCATGCCCGGCGAGATAGCGGCGCGCAAGCTCGGCGAGGGAGCGGTCGCGGTCGACGGGCGCGGGCGATCCGAGCCAGTCCCGGACGAGCACGTAGGCGTGCTCGTTGCCGATCATCGGCCCGCGCACCGTCAGACCCCGCAGAGAGCTGAGCATGAGGACGTGCACGAGCGCCTGACCCGCGGTCCGCACTCCGGCGCGAGAGATGCGCTCCCGGAGTTGGTTGCGGGTCAGCGGCCCCTCCTCCGCGAGCGAGCGCTCGATCGCGGCCACGCCGCGCTCGGCGGCATCGGGATCGATGCCCTCCTGACTCAGCCGTCGGGCGTTGCCCGTGAACAGCGGTGGCGTGGTGAGGGCATGCAGCCACGCGTAGTCCTCGCTGCGCACGAGATGCAGCGTCCCGCGGCCCAGCCAGGTGATGAGGATGGAGCGCTCCTCGGTCAGCGCGCGGTCGACGTCGGCGGCGGAGAGGCCTTCGGTGCGGGCACGGAAGGCTAGGCGCGCGCCGCGCGGGTCCTGACCCTGGACCGCGAGGAGCCGCTCGGCGACCGTTACGGGATCGCGTGCCGGTGCCCCCGCGAGGAGCTGCGCGGTAAGACGCCGAGCCATCATGCGCGCCTCCTTCGCCATTCGAGGGAGGAAACCAGACCGGCTCGGCGAGGGGCTTGGCCACGCAGTACGCTGGACAGGTGCCCTCCCCGGTCCCCCTGCCCCTCACCGGCGGCTGCGGCTGCGGCGCCGTGCGCTTCGAGATCGACGCGCCGCTCCTCGCCGCCGCCTACTGCCACTGCACCCGCTGCCAGCGCCGCACGGGCACGGCGGTGCAGGCCTCGGCACGCGTCGAGCCGGGTTCGTTCCGCCTCGTCGCGGGCGAGGAGCTCCTGCGCGGCTGGTTCGCCGGAGACGGCCTGGAGAAGGTCTTCTGCGCCGAGTGCGGCTCGGCCCTCATCGCCCGCAGCCCGGCGGACGGCGCCGTCACCATCGTCCGCCTGGGAGCGCTCGACGACGACCCGGGCATCCGACCCAGCGCCCACCAGTTCGTCGCCTACGCCGCACCGTGGGAGCCGATCCCCGACGACGGCCTGCCGCGCTTCCCGGAGCGCGTCCCTTCCTGAAGTGCGGAGCCGAGTCAGTCGTCGACTTCGTCCTCCGCCTCCTCGGCCGCCTCGCCGGCCTCGACGATGTCGCCCTTGGTGAACAGCACGCCCTGGAGCGCGACCCGCCACTTGGGCGTGCGGCGAAGCAGGAACTCGAGGTCCATCGCAAAGTGCTTGAACTCCTCCTGCTGGGCGTTCTCCATGATCGCGCGCGCCTCGTCGTCGGGCTCCAGCGCGATGCGCTGGGCGTACCAGCCGATCGCCTCCGCCTCCTCGGTGAGCGAGGCGATCATCCGCGCGAACGTGCGCGCCTGGGCGCTCAGCTCGCCCGCCGGCTCGTGATACTGGTCAAACCCCATCTCGCTCCCTTCAGCTCGTTGTCGGCTACCGGGTCAACTCGTACGCCTCGGGATCGAACTGCTTCGTGCGCCGACGGTAGGCGTAGGAGAAGCTCGGCCACAGCGTCGTGTTGCGGCCCGTGTCGTCCAGGTACCAGGACTCGCACTGACCCGCGGTCCAGACCGTGCCCTCCATCTGGCGCTCGAGCTCCTCGTTGTAGCGCTGCACCACCTCCGGCCGGACCTCGAAGGTCTGCGACCGGCGCTCGCGCAAGGTGCGCAGGCAGTCGAGCACGTAGTTGAGCTGGGACTCGATCATGAACACCATGGAGTTGTGCCCGAGGCCCGTGTTGGGCCCGGTCATGACGACGAAGTTCGGAAAGCCGGCGACGGTCGTGCCCTTGTAGGCCTGCATGCTAGTCGCTCGAAGACGACGAACGGACCGGTGTTCTCCTGCTGCAGCCTTGTCGCCATGCCGAGTCCCGCGAAGCCGGCGCCGATGACCGCGACGCGGAAGTGGTTGGCGGTCGGCGACCCGGGCGGCACGTCGAGGATCATGACGAGTTCGAGCGCATGGCGCCCATGTCACGCCGCTGGGAACGCCTTCGGGTTGCGTCCGCGATCAGGAGCCACAGGCATCCCGCGGCGAGCGCCAGGTATCCCCAACCGACGTTGGGCGGGGAGTAGGTGAACGCGACGCGATGCGAGCCGGCCCCGACGGCGACCGCCTGGAAGATCCCCTCGTGGGGACGGACGGCGACCGAACGATCGTCGACTCGAGCACTCCAGCCCGGAAGCGCGGTCTCCCGCCGGATGAGGACGCTCGGGCCGGCGCAGGTGAGGTCCGCAGACTCGCGGCTGGACGACCTCGCGGTGCATCGCGGATCCGTGCTGGTGAAGTACGAAGCCGCTCCGGCGAGGTGGTAGATCCACGCGCTCGGGCTGCGGAAGACGAGCTTGAACGTCGAAGGGCTTTGGGGGAGCGCCTGGCCGGCCGGAGTGAGGACGTGGGTGACTCCGGCGGCCCGGTAGTCGCCGAGGTGCTTCAGAAGCTCCTGCTGGGGGGAGGGGGCGAAGGTGGAGCGCCCGCCCCCACTGTTGCCGACGAAGACGGTCGGGTCGACGAAGCCATCCAGGCGCGAGTGCACGAAGCGCGTATAGGCGGAGGGCACCGGCAGGTCGTTGGCGTTCAGCGAAGCGATGCCGAAGTACGACCCGTAATTGGGCTGCAGGGGCCCCAGGGTGAAGAAGCGCGACTGGCCGAGATGTCGCTGCAGGTAGGCGACGGGCGCCAGATCGGTGCTCACGCTGCGGGGAGCGGACAGCTCGGGTACCGCGAACAGCGCCATCGCGTCGCCAGCGAGGACCAGAGTGACCAAGAGCGCGCGGGCGCGGTGATTGCGCACGAGCGCGGCGGCCGCTGCGGCGAGCACGATTACCGCGCCCCAGGCGACGGAGCCCTTGTAGTAGGGGCGCTGACTGAAGACAGGTCCGAGTTGGTCGACGAGCGGGCGGGCGCCGATCGCCGCCAGCGCGAGCACCGCGAGGGAGGCCACGGCAATCCCGACCACGCGCCGGCGCGCCGGCGGCATCCTCGCCAGATCGTCCAGTCCCAGTGAGACGAGGACGACGATCGCCAGCTCGATCGATGCAGACGCATATCGGAAGAAGGCCAGATCCGGCATGCCCGGCAGCACGCCGAGCACCTGCCCCAGCAACGGCACGCCGTACATTCGGGACACCGCGAGCACCAACCAGACGAGCAGCACCAGCTTGAGTCCCCGCCTCCCCTTCGAGAGGAGCCCGAGCAGCCCGAACAGCAGCAGCGAGGTCGAGAGGTATCCGCCGACGCTCCCCCAGATGCCGATCAGCGTGAACCTCGGATCGGCGTAGCCGAAGATCGGCCCGTGCACGTAGGGAAGCAGTAGCTGCGGTAGCGCTGAACCCGGGAGGTGCAGCTTGCCGAAGTAGCCGTTCGCGTGCGTCCCGAGGTTGGCGTGGCCGACGTAGTCGATCGATGCGATCAGCAGCGGGCCGGCCAGCAGCGTTCCGGCGACGGCGCCGGCCGCGCCCTTGCTCGCGAGGGCTCTCAGTCGCTCTCGACCGAGGCATCCGCTGCGCCAGGCGAACCAGCCGATGGCCAGAAGCGTGTCGATGTACGCGACCTCCGGGAAGCCGGCGTAGAACGACAGCGCTCCGGCGACCGCGATGAGCCACCAGCCGCCGCGACGGCCCGCCAGGCTGGCGGCATACGCGATCTCGATGCCGAGCAGCAGGAGCGGCAGGAACGCGACCGGGTTGACGGTGGCGTGCGTGAGCCACGCGAAGGTCCCGTTGAGGGCGAACGCGATGCCCGCCGCCAGTGCCGCCCAGCGGGCGACGGAGATCCGCCGCAGCAGCAGATAGGTGGAGACTCCAGCGAGGATCTCGAGCAGGATGTGCTCGTAGAGCTGGCCGTTCGAGAGCAGGGTCAGGAAGGTGAGAGGGAAGAGTGCGGCCGACTGCATCTCCCCCGCCAACGGCGCGCCCGTCCCCTCGTAGGGGTTCCACCACGGCACCCGGAGATGAAGCCACTCGAGCGCGGCACGATGGCTCACCGCCTGCGAGATGAACCCGTTGTTGGGGTCGATCGTGGGTTGGCCGCGCAGCGGTCCCGGCGTCATCGCGCTCAACAGGCCACTGCGGGGCCCCAGCGGATTGGCGTCGAAGAACCCGAGCAGGTATGGCAGGTTCGCGAGCTGAACCGCGCCCGCGATGGCGAGCAGTGCCCACCCGTCGGGCGAGATGCGGCGCCTCAGCGCGGTCAGCCACTCAGATCGGCGCATTGTCCAGCGACTTCCACAGGTACCGGCACGCCGCCGACCGGTACGGGCTCCACGGCTCGGCGATCCGCTCGAGCTCGGCCGGCGTGGGCAGTGCCTCGAGGTTGTAGAGCCGCTCCGCGGCGCGGCGCACGCCGAGGTCGCCGACCGCCAGCACGTCCTCCCGGGCGAGCGTGAAGATCAGGAACATGTGCGCGGTCCACACTCCGAGCCCCTTGACCGCGACGAGCTCGGCGATCACCTGCTCGTCGGGCAGCTCCTCGAGGCGATCGAGCTCGAGGGCGCCGGATTCGACGTGCTCGGCCAGCGAGCGGAGGAACCCCACCTTGGCCCGCGAGAGCCCGGCCGCGACGCGCAGCGCCTCCGGGTCGTCGGCCAGCACCTCCTGCGGGGTCGGAGTGCGGCCGCCGAACCGCTCGGTCAGGCGCCCGAAGATGCTGCGGGCGGCGAGCACCGAGAGCTGCTGTCCGACGATCGAGCGCACGAGCGCCCCGTAGAGGTCGGCGGGGCGTCCGAGCGACCCCGGCCCCGTCGGCTCGAGCTCGCCCACCCGCTCGACCACCGCGCCGAGGAGCGGGTCCGCGCCGCGCAGGTGCTCGGCGGCGGCCGCGGCCGCCGTCACGGGGTGCTCAGGCCTGCCCCTCGACGGCGCCCGGCACGCCGGTGTTCGTCGAGTACTTCGGCTGGAGCTTCATCTCCGGGCGAATCGCGTGCACCGCCTGGGCCACCGCGACGGCGGATTCGGCGAATCCCGTCGCGATCAGCTTGAGCTTGCCGTCGAAGGTGGTGATGTCGCCACACGCCCACACGTTCTCGAGCGAGGTGTGCATCAGCGGGTCGACGGCGATCGCTCCCTTGACGACCTGAAAGCCCCACTCCTTGAGCGGTCCGAGGGCGGTCTTGAACCCCAGCTGCAGGAGGATCGCGTCGCAGTCGAGCTCGACCTCGTGCTGCTCGTCCTCGGTGTGGAAGAGCACCACCTTCTCGATCGAGCCGTTGCCGACGACGTCCTTGATCTGGAACGGGACCTTGAGGTCGACGAGTCCACGCTCGGCGGCGTCCATCACCTGGCCGACGGTGGCCTCGTGGGCGCGGAACCCCTCGCGGCGGTGTACGAGCGTCAGCTCCTGGGCGGTGTCGAGGAGGTTCACCACCCAGTCGCAGGCGGAGTCGCCTCCGCCCACGATCAGCACCTTCTTGCCCGCGAACTCGCGCTTCTCGCCCACGAGGTAGTAGGCGCCGCGCCCCTCCCACGGGCTCATGTCGTAGCCGGGAAGCTTCTTAGGCTCGAACGCGCCGTGGCCGCCGGCGATCACCACGGTGCGCGAGCGCAGATCGCCGCGGTCGGTATGGAGGACCACGACGTTGCGCTCCGGATCGTCCGGATCGGGCTCCCAGGAGATCGTGCTCGCGGTGGTCTCGAGGTGCACGGGCACGTCGAACTGCTCGAGGGCCTGCTCCTTGAGCTGGTCGACGAGGTCCCGGGCGAGGACGCGCGAATGGCCCGGCACGTCGAAGATCCATTTCTCCGGGTAGAGCGTGGTGAGCTGGCCGCCGATCTCGGGCAGCGAGTCGATGATGCGGGACGAGGCCTCACGCATTCCCGCCCAGAAGGCGGCGGAGAGTCCGACCGGTCCGGCGCCGATCACGGTGACGTCGCGGATCTCGTCGACGTCCCGGGAGAGATCGACCGGACTCGTCTTCACGAGGCCGGCTCCAGGGCGGGGAGGGCGGCCCCGTCCAGTGCGTTCACCGCGCGCTCGAAGGAGGCGGCGATGCAGGTGAAGCTCGGTGTGTCGCGCAGGGTGTAGGCGCTCGCCTCGGTGGTGCGCAGGCGCTGGACGAGGTCGAGGAACGCGCCGACGTCGTCGGTGTCGAAGGCCACGACGAACTCCTGGTCGTCCAGCCCGAAGCAGTAGGTCGTGTGGTTGTCGACCTGCGGATACTCGCGCCCGATCTGGATGTGTCCCTGCATGATGCGCCAGCGCTCCTCGGCGGGCAGCCCGTACCACGCCCGGGTCTTCACGAACGGATACACGAACAGGTACTTCCCGCGGAAGGGCCGGGGCACGAGCCGCTGCTCGTCGGAGTACTCCGAGCCCTTGCGCATGCCCAAGAAGGAGTACGGCAGCGACGCCCAGCGCATGAGCCCGCTCTGGCCGAGCACCACGTGGAGCTCGTGGACGCGCTCGAGGTTCTCGGCCTCGGCCACGAGCAGCAGGTCGCAGTCGCCGCGAGTGCCCACCAGGGAGAAGGACTGGAGCAGGTGATCGTGGCCGAAGTCCTCGCACGCGGCGAGGAACTCGCGCTTGTGCTCCGCCCGCTCGTCTTCATCGAGCCGTCGCCACGCGGGATCGAGCTTGAGGAACGTGTACTTGACGAAGTGACGCGAGGGCATGCGCATGCGCGGGACGCGCGAAGGAAGGCACGACCCTTTCCAAAGTATAGTGGCGTGAAGATCGCGTTTGGGCGCCCGCGCGGACCGGATTGCCGCCCGGGCCGCTGGTAGCCTCAAGGCTGGATGCGCGTCGCTTTCGTGTCGCCATATTCCTGGACCTATCCAGGCGGCGTCACACGGCACATCGAGGCCCTCGCGGAGCAGTTACTCTTCAAGGGCCACGACGTGCGTGTGCTGGCTCCCTACGACCCCGACGACCGCCTCGCGGCCGCGCTGCATCGTGGCGCCCGCCCGCAGCGCCGTCCGCTCCCCGACTACCTCCTTCCCCTGGGGCGGACGCTCGGCGTGCCGGCCAACGGCGCGGTGTCCAACGTGTCGGCCTCGCCCGCCGGCGTCAGCGCGATGCGCCGCGAGCTGCGCACGGGCCGCTACGACGTGGTCCACGTGCACGAGCCGGTGGCCCTCGCGCTCGCCTGGGACGCCTGCCTGTCCTCGCGCCTGCCCCTCGTGGGCACCTTCCACTGCTACTCCGAGAGCGTCCTCTCGAACAACTTCATCAACGCCCTCGGGGCTCGGCGGGTGCTCAACCACCTGCATGTGCGGATCGCCGTCTCCGAGGCGGCGGCGTGGACGGCGCGGCGCTTCTTCGGCGGGCGCTACCGGATCGTCCCCAACGGCGTCGAGCTGGACCGCTCCGCCTGCGGTGAGCGGCCGGCGCCGGCACCGAGCGAGGAGCTGCGCATCGTCTTCGTCGGCCAGGCGGTGGAGCGCAAGGGACTGCCGGTGCTCCTGCGGGCCTTCGAGGCGCTTCGCGACCACATCCCAGCCACGCTTAGGGTGATCGGGGCCGACGCCGAGGAGCTTGCGCCCATGCTCCTCGACCCGCGGGGGATCGACGCGCTCGGCAAGGTCTCCGACGAGGAGAAGCGCCGCGAGCTGGCGCGCGCCGACGTGCTCTGCGCGCCCTCGCTGGGCGGGGAGAGCTTCGGGATGGTGCTGACCGAGGCCTTCGCCGCCGGGACGCCGGTGCTTGCCTCCGACATCGCAGGGTACCGCGACGTGGTGCGCCACGGCCGGGACGGGCTGCTGGTTCCGCGCGGCGACGTCACCGCCCTCGCCGAGGCGCTGCGCGAGCTCTGGCTCGAGCCCGATCGGCGCCGGCTCATGGGGGAGGAGGCCGCGCGCCGGGCGGAGCGCTTCGCCTGGCCGCGGGTCGCCGGCGAGGTGCTCGAGGCCTACGAGGGCGCGGCCGCGGTCGGCCGCGCCGAGGGCTTTGTCAGGCGCGCGGCGGTCCGCATCGGCGCGGCACCGGCCGACCTCCAGCCGCGCGTCCCGCCGGAGCGTCCGCCCCCGCTCGAGCCCGCCGACCCCGATCGGGTCCGGCCCGCACTGCGCGCCGCGCGCCGCGCCCTCGTGGTGCTGGCCGCGGTGCTCGTGGCCGGCGTCGCCTACCTCGCCCTCGATCAGATCGGCGTGAGCAGCATCCTCGCCTCGCTCGTCTCCTCGAGCCCTCCCTGGGTGCTGGCCGGACTCGGGCTGATGTGCGCCTCCATGGTCCTGCGAGCCTGCGCCTGGCACGCGATCCTGCGCGCCGCCCTTCCCGACGCCCACGTCCGGCTCTTCGACGCGTTGCAGGGCACGTTCATCGGCGTGCTCATGTCGGCCACCCTCCCCGCTCGCCTCGGCGAGGTCTCGCGCTCGCTCATCGTGGCCCGCCGCACGGGCCGTCCGCGGGAGCACCTGCCCGTCGTGCTCGGCACGGTCGTCTCGCAGACCGCGCTCAACATCCTCGCGCTGCTGATCCTCGGGACGGTCATGTTCTTCTCCGTCGGCCTGTTTCGCGGTCATCAGGGCGCGCTCGTGGTGGCGACGATCGCTCCGGTGCTCCTGCTCGCGG
>JAABUJ010001479.1_pt1 | contig 34525 bp, 22 predicted proteins | sample 5559131 | NCBI WGS metagenome assembly JAABUJ01 (sample SAMN10711875, study PRJNA513366) | rock metagenome | isolation source: Antarctica rocks | place: Antarctica: Victoria Land, Mt New Zealand nord | collected 2016-01-07
CTGCAATAGTGTTACTTAATATCAGCTATACAGTAATTCAATAAACTGCAGTTCTAATTCATTAAATATTAATCTTCTTTCTATTTATGTTACAGTCTTCTAAGCCTAATAGCTAAAAGCTATAACTCTAATGGTAAATCTATAATATGAGTAAAAGATGAGTAAATGTAAGAGCTACAATGACTACTTAAATAGTAGCTAAGTAACTCACTAAGGCACATGGCTGAGTTCATGTAGCTAAATGGCTAAGTAGACTATTCACCTAATAGGTGAAGGCAGTGGCAATGTGTAAATCAGTCTGTAGAAAGTTGTTTCTATTTGTTTACACTATGTAGAGTATATATATAAAATGATGACTAAGACATAAATAGAGACACTTAGTAAGAGATAAGTAAGCAATGATATCACATTCTTCTTTACTGCATAGTCACAACAGTTCACTGATGTAAGTACAGAGATTTGCTTAACATTCTGTAAAATTTCTGTCTGTAATTTACATTCACATTGTGTTATTCCACTTCACATCACTATTGTCATCCAAAAGTGACTAGAAGTGCAGGTTGTTGTCATTATAACAGTGAGATGAATTATTCACTGTTCACACTGTCTGCCTATATCATTAACCACAATTCTCAAAAAGAAATTCTCTTTTTCTTTCTTTAGTTTTTGATCACACTTCAACTTTTAATCACTACTTCATCAACTTATCAACTTTTTATTTGCTCTATCATCATGTAAGCTTTCATAATATGTTTACAGCATGTCATTAATGTTTCATAGATTATTTCTTGAAATCTGTGTTTCACATTGTGCTGCTGTCACTTCATCATTAAATACAGATGACAACAACTCAAACTGAAAGAAGTCTACTTCTAATTGTGTTCACAAGACTACTGATCATTTCTGTCTTAAGAAAAGCTTGCAAAACTCTTCTCTTAATATGTCATTGTCTCAATTTTGATTCAAAAACTAACAATACATAGAGCTAATTAAGCATTCTGTTTCTAATACTGCTTTCTCTTCTCTCTTTAACAGATTAACTATTAATCAGCTTGACTTCTCATTGCTTAATGTTCTGACTGATCTGTCATTAAAGAATTGACTTGAAGCTGAGCTTAAAATGTTGTCAATAATTCAGCAGTTAATTCTGCATGTCAACATGAATCTAAATCATTTTTGTGCTCACTAAACATATTGTGAAGCTGCTATTACTCACATTTGTAAGAAATGTGAGCTGACCATCTGTAACAACTGTGTGCATGAAGACAGATCATTTACAGTGTGCATTTAAACTGAGTTCAATGACTGTCATCTTCTTTGCAGTTTGTGTACAAACTGTCATTGAGATGCACAGAATATTTAATGCAGCTTTTGTAAGTATAAATCTATACTAATATAATGACTACTTATTGTTTTAAATCATACAGAGTTCAAATTCTCTTTGTCTGTCAACTTAGTAACTTCTTATTGTCATTGTGTTGCTGCTCTGTCTGCTGTTCTCATCATCATCATTGACAACATTACACTTCTCATCAGCTACAATTACTCATCAACAGAGAATGTTTTGAGCACTGTAGATAAGTTAAAGATGACTGCTGAGATTCTTTGTCATCAAGCTAAAAGACTTAATGTTGATATGTTTGTTGCTTTACTTACATCATCATCTCATTCACATCAGTTACATTCTCATTCACTGTTGTGTTATTGCAGTGAACAGTAGTTTTGCTTTAAATACAGTTTATACTCAGCTCATAACTTTCTTTTTTTTTTTTTTTTTAATAGATAAATAGTTAATGAAATTGCTTTGCTCCTGATACTATCACCTTCTAGTCTATGAGGACCTTTTTCTTGAGTCTCTCATGTAGATTATACAAGCTCATATTTCTTTCACAGATCATCATCAAATCACTGTTAATTATTACTGAAGTTAAGACTTTTTGGCCTTTCTTTTCAGGTTTACTTCTTATTTACTTCAACTTCAACTCATTATGTTGTTGTTGCAAGTCTTTACTGAGTCATTTTTGACTACTTAGTTTTTTCTTAATATCATGTAATGTCAAGACTTTCACTTCCTTTCAATTATATCTCTCTTCTGTCATGAATGTTAAAGTCAAGTCATTAGCATCTCTTCAGCTTTCAATAGTCTTCTGTAATGTATTCATTACATTATTCACTTCAGTCAAGATCAATTCAGAAGAAGCAACACTTTAATGTGCTTTCAAAATGTTCTGTAATGAGAATACAGATAAGTTTACTCATTCATAACATTTTTGTATCTTATAAATCATCTTCTAAGAAAGATCTTCTTTCTTCTTTACTAAAAGCTTATATAGCTTTTCTTTTTGCCTGCAATTTCATTCAGCTCAAGATATGATTAAGAGTTCTTTATAAAAAGACAATGATGACTCTTTCTGTTTAAGAATCTCATCAACTTCAGAGCTCAATTGTTGCACAGATAGTTTAGCTCATTTCAGACTGCTTTGCAGCTCTGAACTAGCTCAAAATTCATCAGCATTAAAGATATGTGCTTTTACAAATCAATTATTATGAATTAAATTTTGTAAAACATGCTCTGTGAGCATTTCTAATGTATAAGTTCTCAATGAATGAGTTTTCAATATCTTATAAGAATCAAATCATTTAGCTTTAAACTTCTGAGACTCTTCATTTTGTATAAATACTCAGTCTCTTTTCTTTATAGTGCTTAATTACACTGTTTCATCACAAATCATTTTCAATTCAATAGTCTTTCATAAAAGAATTTCATTAACAGTTACTCAAATTATCTGTATCTGTCTGACTCATTTTAACTGATCTTCAAAGTCAGTTTCTCTCAGCAGTCAGAAGTTGTTTAAGTTGCCTGATCAGATTTGAGTTGCAAAAAGTGCTTGCAGTAAGTATTTATCTCATAATTAAGTTGATTTATTCATAAGATATTTTGTAAGCATGAAGCTCAATGTTTTATTTAGATTTTCTATCTTTTCATTTGTGCAAGAATGATAGAGAGTCATCATTCTATGCTGAGTCTCAAGCTTTTTCAAATAGTAGATCATGACATGACTGAGAAAGTTTATATTATTATTAGATAGTAACTCTCTTGATGAATCATAATTTATAAAGATTTCATCACACAGAAAATCTGCAACTGTTACTTCTGTTGCATTCAGAACAGCTTTAGTCACAAGTCAGCCTGTAACATAGTTAATTGCTGTTATAATTCAGCAGTTTTCTTAAGATATTCAAGATAATATGTTTATCATGTTAATTCTTTATCTTTTAAATGATAGTAGATTCTTACAAGTCAAATATAAATGTTCTTTAACCTCTTAATGTTTTCAGAATTGTTGAGCAACTTAACAGTTGAAACAATGCTTTGCAAACAATTTGATATTCTGCAATAATTCATGTCATCAAGCTTGAAGTCAAATGATTTTTAGCAGTCTTAACACTTCTAAATGCTCATATTTGATGTGTATATGTTTCAAAAAGTCTGCACAGTACTGAAACTGTAGAAATGACACTTTGCTGTTATCTTACTTTCAAATCAAATATGAGTTGTTCAATTTCAAATCATAATGCAGTCAAAATTGATTCATCACATTATTTTTGCACACATGCTTGCAAAGCAGTGACTTTTCAGATTCTGTATCATCTTTCAGATACAGTATCATTGCTTTCTTTCATTTCACATTGTCTAGCTCTCACAGAGCATCTAAGAACACTTTATTTGCTGAGTCTTTCTCTATAAAATTGAGTTAATGACTGATTAAATCTGATACAACAGCCTGAGCTTCAGGTCAATATTGAATGTCAAGATCATATTGCTGAAATTTGTTAATTCATTAAGCTAGCTGTTTAAATGAGTGTGATGTATTCTTTAAATATCATAGATCTTCATGATTTATAATGATAGTTGTAGTATAATCATTTTTAATATAATACTGTCAAGTTCAAAGTGCATGCTTAATGATCAATAACTTCTTTTTATAAACAGAATAATTGAGCTCTGCATCTTATAACTTCTGATCATCATAGACAACTAAATAATGTTTCTCATTCATTTCATTCTGCATCAGAACACAGCTAATTGCCTATTCAGAAGTGTTCATTTTGATAGTAAATGATTTGTGTACAGCTACTTGAATAAATATTAATTTGAATGTAAGTGCATTCTTAAGCTGTTGAAAGACACTGTCACATAATGCATTTTAGACAATAAGTTAATTCTTCTTTGTACACAACTCAATGTTGTTCTTCTTAAGCAAATTCAATAGCAATGCTGCAATCTGTGCAAATTCTTGTACAAACTGTCAGTAATATGAAGTCAGTTCAAGAAACTGCTGTACATAATGTGCTGTTTTTGAGGCAGATCAATTCTTAATGACTGATATCTTAATAGAGACTGATCATAGTGTGTTTTGCTTCACAATATGTTTACAAAACTTAAGAATTTCTGTCTCAACAGTGCATTTACTAGACTTAACATATAGCTTATGTTTCTTTAAGATACTGAGAATGATTTGTAAGTGTTTCTGATGATCTGAAATTGAGTTGAAAAAGATCAGTATGTTGTTAAGATATATTAGGCAGAATTTGTTGAGTAAGTTTTGTAATATAGAGTTCATCATTAACTGAAATGTTGTTAAGGCATTGCATAGCTTAAAGAGCATAGCTGTGAACTTATATTTGTTGTAATGAGTGTTGAAGACAGTCTTTTTCATATCATCTTTGATCACACAAACTTAATAATAATCTGAAGTGAGATTAAGCTTAATTAAATATTGAGCTTTGCTGATCTGATCTAGGCATTTCTGAATTTAAGAAAGTGAATATTCATTCTTAACAGTAATGTTGTTTAACACTTTGTAATCAATGCACATTCATCATGTATTCTTTTTCTTTTTAACAAACAGAACTGAGAAGCCTCATAAACTTATGAACTCACAAATTAGATCTTTATTCATTAGCTTTGTTATCTGTTTAGCCTGTTTGTTTAGCTGTAGCTGTAACAGAGAGTAAGCATTTATGTTGACAGACTTGATGTTGTTAGTGTTAATGCTATGTTTAAATATCTGTTTAAATAGTAGTTTGTCTGATAAAGTTGACTTAAATATAGATTGAAACTCTTTGATAACAGCTCATAATTATTCATTCATAATAATTAACAGTTCAGCTTCTGACTTCTTTGAGTTCTGTTGAATTACTAATAAGTATCTGACAGTTCTGTGATTTTGAAGTGTCTTCATAGCTATGCACTCTTTAATCACATTTAATGTTAATCTGTTTACAGCTCATTGCTGCTTTTTCAGAAACAGATAATGATGTTTTTATTATTAATTCTGAACTGTCATACAGTCTGTAGCTTAATCAATCTGAGAATTAGTGACTTTCAGTCAGATTAATCTTAGAATGAGATTATGTTCTTAAAGATTTACAATTCATGCTTTTAATTGTTGTCAAAAGCTATTTATCTTGAGATGAAAGATCAGCTTTGCAGTTAATTAAATGGTCTGCTCATTTAACAAGAATATCTCAAGCAGTTTGATTTTATATTGACTATTAATTGATATTTAATTAACAACTGTCAAGAAGATATATATTTGATTTACATCTAAATCAATTAATACTTCTACATTTATCTTGTTCAGTCTGTCTTAAATGCAGTCTGCAAGAATATATGCATTCAAATTGAGAGCATTGATTTAATCAGAGATTATACTCAATAATAACAATTCTGAGTCATTCAGTGTGAATGCTTCACTTAAATCATTATTGAGTTGAATAGAAGCTTCTGTTAACTTATTTATGAACATTTCTATATTTATAAATAACTTTAATTTTTCAAATCATTCAAATCAACTTCAACAATCTTCAGCTTCTTCTTGTCTTTATTCTTTTTCTTATTCTTATTTTTGCTCTTATCTTTGCCCTTATCTTTATTCTTATCAGTGTCCTTGTTGTCTCAGCAGTCTTTAGCTATATGCAAGAACTTTTTATAATGAAAGTACACTTTATTCTTCTTACATCAGATTCAATAAGCTTCTGTATCTGACTTATTTAATTTAGACATAATTGATCTTTCATGACTTTGAGACTGATCTTAAGAATTATTCAATGAATTATTATGATTCAAATTTGAGCTATCAAAGACATTAAGATGATTCTTGTTATGTGCTTCTTAAAGGCTTTGTTTAATTCAATTAACTTGTCAAACTAACTCATTAAGAGTAGTCACTTCAGTCTTTAAATACTTTCAGAGTTCAGATTAAATCTTCTGCTTTAGACTCTGAGTGAACTGCTGTTTCTGTTTATATTTGACTGATATAGACTAAAGAAGTTGTACAATCTTTGTAAACTCTGCTTTATATTGTTGAATTGAGTTTGTTTGTTTTAATGTCTCATAACAGTAATGTTGATGTTTCATTTCATTAATGTTTTCAAAGACTAGTAGAAATGCTAAAAAGAAGTTGTTTATATTTTAAGATCTAATGTTTAATGAGTCTTCTTCAGCTTGAAGTCATTCTTCTTTTTGAAGTCATCATACTTTGACAGTATCTTTTAAATAACTGATTGTAACAGTAATCTTTGCTTCATTGCTCAGAAGTTGATTCATTAATGTTTTGTAAAATTGAAAGTAAGCTTTCATTTTAAGAACTTACATCTCTGCAGTGTTCACTTTTTAACTATTCTTATAGACAGATGATGTCTTCATCTTCAGAGAATTCTTGAACATCACTACAGAAAAAGACACTATTACATTAAATATTTCTTGAGTCTCTGAAGCTGCACTAGATAGAGATGTGACCTCAGGCATAAAGCTAGAGATTAATTAATCAGCATGAACATTTCTTAATTAAGTCTGAAGAAATGCAATTTGACTTGTTATTGTCTCATAATCAGCTTAAGAAGCTGTTTCTGACACTGATGACTGACTAACAATAGTGAGTTTGTTCATCACTATAGAAATAGAGTTAAGCTTCATACTGAGAGGTTGTAAATGATTAAAGATGTTAATTAATAAATTAATTTCAGTTCAGTTTGAATTGCTGTTGAATATATTACAATATAAGAGAGATAGAACTTTTCTTTGTACAACACAGCATAAGAACTTGTTTCTTTATTCTGTAGTCTCAATGCTGAAGTAGTGATGAGCACTGAAGAGAAAGTGAACATATAGTTTATGCATTACTGTATTGAAACTTTTACAATCAGAATATAAATCAAATTAGCTCAGGCCAAAGCTCAAGTCTCAGAGCTGCTTAAAAGTGTGTTTTAAACCTTTAATACTATTAGATGTGAATTGATCTGTAGAAAGTTGTCTTTATTTGTTTATGCTATGTAGAGTATATATAGAAAATGATGACTAAGACATAAATAGAGGCACTTAGTAAGAGATGAGTAAGCAATGATATCACAAATGAGGTAAGCTGTGATCAGGTAATAATTCTGACAAGTATCATAAACAAAAGAAACTGCAATGCTCTCATCACTATATCTTTATCTGAATAGCCTGTGCTCTATAGACTTGAAAATGCAGCAATGATGATGTGCTTGTAAGGCAGCATTGAGACATTATGATTAAATGACTCAATGATAATGTGACAGTGAGGTGTCTTGAAATCAGTTTAATGATGAGATGTTAATGAGATAATAGTGTGAGCAAAATGCTTGTGTAAGTCATGAATCATTAGATAAGACTTTGTGCTGTAAAAAGAAGACATGATGAGCTTCTTTTATATAGATATAAAGTCTTATGAAGTCTTTGTGTCATGACAAAAATGATTGTATAGGTCAGCAATGGTAAGGTGTGATACAACATTTGTGTGATGATTTGATGTAGTACCTTTACATAGTAAGATAAGTGATAAGGTACTTAAGGCTGTCAAAGCTGACAATTTGCCTTGTTGTGATGATGTTTTGACTTAAAATTGACTTGAAAGAGTGATGTAATTGAGTCTTTGTTGATGAAGAATTTCATACATAGTAGACTGCATAATGATATGCATGTCAGTAGAGTTTTAAGGTGTTTTAAAGACTAAATCAGCCTCTTGATAGTCTATAGTAAGCTTATTTTGTTTTAAATCAATATTAGTCTCTTCTCTTATCAAGATATTCATGCCTAATAGAACTCTGATGCAGAGATCATTCACTAAATAGACTATGATATCTAGTCTGATTAATGACAATGAGATGACTATGATGATGAGTAACTTCACTAACTAATTAAGAACTTGCTTTCTGAAAAAGCTCTCTGTCATTATAAGAAGTGTTTGTTTGATTTTAGTCTTATTCACTAAACTTTGATCAATAAATGTAGTTGTGCTTTCAGTATCTAGACAAATAGTCATTTTCTGCTCAGCATTATGTCAAAATAGAGTTGCTTTGACAGCAGTGTATTCATGAACTGATAATTGTAAGATGACAACAACATTCTGAAGAACATGCTTGATGTAATTGACTTGCTGAGTAGCTGCCTTAATGATACTGAAATGGATGTCAACTTCATGTCAATTAAGAATGTGATTTCAAAGATTTTTGCTTGTTTCTAGAGACATTTTACATGAACAACATGAATAGAGTGAATCACCATATCAAGTAGGCTGCACAGAGTCATTGAAGAAGACATCAGTGTGACATGAAGATTCAGAGATGTCAGCATGATGTGAAGACTCATTTTTGATGTTGTTATTGATAGACAATGCATCATTTGGCTTATATGCTCTGTATGACTCATTTGTTTTGATGAAATAGATAAGGTAAGATGACAGTAAGACTTCATTTTAATGTTTAAATTGTGATTTGTTTCATCAATCATTTAAATACTCAGAGCAACAAAGCTGTCAGTCATTACTAATGAAATTATATGACAGTGTATAATTTAATTGTTGTACTCTGTAGCCTCAATTATTCATTTCATAGCCTTAATTATTTGTTTCATAGTCTTGATTCACAGCATTTTCAAAGACATTATTTGACAAGTAGTTGAAGTGATAAGACTGTCAGTCATTATCAGCAAAATTGTATGATAATGATTAACTTTAAGATTGCAATTCATAGTCTTGCTGTTCATATTAATATGAAGGCTGACTGAACAGGCATTTTTATATGTCTTTGTGTTTCTCTAGCTGTTTAATAAAGCTAGTCATCATCATGTCATATCTGAGTCACAGAATGTCACACTGAAGTTCAGAATTGAGCTTGTTTCAGGCTAATGACAGCTAATTTAATGTGAATAAGTCAGTATTTCTTTTGTTTTGAATCATTGCTTGCACATAAGCCATAAGACTAATGCAGTCATTTTGTAAGTCATTAAGAATAAATTATAAAGCAAGTAAGACATCTAAGATGGCTTGCTCTGACTGCTTAAATCAAGTCATTAAAGTATCTACTCAGTTTTTGATGCTGAGACCTTCATGTAAACTGTTCTGTTGTAGATCTGACAGTTCAGCAACATATTACTGTTAAGCAGAGTCACAAAGACAAATGTAAAGATTAATACAGATAAGGTGTATGCTCTTAATCATGATAGTGACCTTTGCTTGACCCAGAAAGAGGTGCACATCACAGTAGTATACATTCTTTTTTAGCTGAATAAAATCATTCTTTTCATATGCATCATCAAGATGTAAATCAAAATAGTCAATATTCTCTGATCAAAAGACTAGTGACAGTGTAACAATAAGAGACAGCAAGAATTCTTAATAATAATTATGTTCAAGCTCTTCTTTCTTTCTATTGTTGACACACTTATCACTCATTTCTTTCATATTATAGTCACTGTTATAATCATTATTTCATCTCAGCTCAAAAGCAGATCATCTTGTATTAAGCTTGAAAGCAGATCTTCTTGCTGAGATAGATGTAAGAGCTGAAAGATGTAAATATGATAGATTAATTGTTGTTGACTTCTCAGCTTAATGAGATTAATCAGATAATTTTGAAGAACTGACAGATCATTATGACTGTAATCTCAATTCAGAACAGCAGAGCAAAGTAATTAAAGTTTCTTGCATATTACTCATTAGCTTGTTTGTTATACAAGCCTGTCATTTTAAGACATCTAGATGAGTAAATTCACTAGATAACTGTTCAACTTCAGAAGAAAAAGATAACAAGACTTATGCAGTTAAAAGGCTTTCTTTTATGTCTTCTAGATTGAGAAGCTCATTTTGAGCAAAAGAGTCAGATAAATAAGCTGAAGACATAGCTTTATACTGATATAAAAGTAGAATAAGATAGTAATGTTTAGCTTGTTGAACTACAATGATCTGAATGGATGTAGAGTAGAGAGATAGAGTAGTGAAAAGATAGTTAGATAAATAGATAAATTAATGTGTTGCTGATGTTTTGATGAGGCTGAGAAAGGTGGTGAGGTATTGAGGTGAAGTGAAAGTGAGATGAAAGCAGAAAACAAAGAGATTATTAGATATAAAGATTTAATGCTGAGTCTTCAAATTAATGCTATCATATTGTTACAGTCTTCTAAGCCTAATGACTAAAAGCTATAATTCTAATGATAAATCTATGATATGAGTAAAAGATGAGTGAATGTAAGAGCTACAATGACTACTTAAATAGTAGCTAAGCAACTCACTAAGGCACATGGCTGAGTTCATGTGGCTAAATAACTAAGTAGACTATTCACCTAATAGGTAAAGGTGGCGGCAGCGAGGTAAGCTGTGGTCAGGTGATAATTCTGACATTATAAGTATTTATTATAAATAAAGTATTTAAATAACTGAATTTAAAGCATAAAGAAACTACTTCTTATCATTTTAAAATGAATAATGTAGTTAAATAATTCAATAATATTTTAAAATAAATCATTATTAAATATCTTATAGATCATTCTATAAAGAAGTAAGACTTATATTTAAAATAAGTATTGTTTGCAACTCATATTTGTATACATGTCTTAATGAAGAGATCATCATTTTAGTTTTTATATAAAGTAAACTTTAAATTACTCAGTAATAACATCAATTCTACATTTAAAAGATATGATGAGCAGATAGATTTTATATTTTTTTTAGTAAGAAATATGTAGAAGTATTGTGAGAAATTATAATAAAGATTATGAAAAATAAGAAGCACTGAGACACAAAGATTAACAAGAAAAAGACTTTTTACAAGAAAGATTGAGTTTTTATACAGATAAAGAAGCTTAAGAAGTTTAAGATGTATTGATATAAATTGTATTAAATTGTATGAAATAAGATTTTAAATATTTATTTAATTAAGTTTTTAAGTAGAAGTCACAATAAATATCTTATTAATAAAGATAAAATAAAAAAGATCTGTGTAAAAAGCACAATAATATGTAAATATTGAATATTTAAAGATTATGAATGATTTAAGAAGTCAATAAAAGATATATATAATGTATAAATTTTTAAATATATTATTATTACACAAGCTGTTGAAGACTTTGAGATCATGTTAAAGACTGAAATGACAGAGAATAAAGATTATGTTATTTAGTAAAAGTCTTTAAAAGAAAAAAAGAAAAAATTACATAAAGTTACACTATCATTAAGTACATTAAAGCTTAATCAATTCTGAATGACATAGTTTATATAATAGATTGTAGACAATATTTTTAAGCTTTAAAACTTTATATAAATTAATTAAATTTTGTATGTTATTTATAAAAAGACAAAGAAGTTTCATTGTTTTATAATTAAAAACTAAGAATTTCACAATTTTACATTACATTACTTAAGATGAACTCTGCAGCTATTTATAATGAAGAAGTCACAACAGCAGCAAAACTCTTAATACATAACTTAAGCAGTTAAATAGATTGCATAAAACACTTTAAAATCATTTTCTTGTCTACTTGTCATCACATTAATAACAACTTACATGAAGAACACAGATGCAGCACAAAGAAAATGTAAAAATTCTGTTAAACTGTTAATTACATTTAAATCTCAACAGTAAAAAAGTAAGAAGCAATAAAACATTACTAAACTTATCAATGCTGATTGATACACTTTAATTAACAGACTTAACAAACTTGCAGATAATCTTTTAAAGTTTAAAGAAACAGATTAACAATAAAACAAAATGTTAAATATAATTCAATAAATATGTATTCTTTAAATATAATTAAACTGAAAGAAGAACTCTGCTTAAAAGCAGCTTTTAAGAATAGAGAAAAAACTGAATAATTTATTAATAAGTGATGATTTAATGAATTAAGCTTAGCTGAAAATGTAAGAAGAATGAGATTTAATGAATTAAATATAAGTAAATATGACAGTGTAAGATATTCATTAAATAATTAAATTATTATTGCAATGCACTGTAGTCAGAGTATAGCTGTCAGACTTATAAAACAAATTATTTACTGAACTTCTTGTTATAGTTAAGTCTTTGATTGCAGAAGCATACACAATGAAATAATTATGAAGTAATAATATTAAGATGTTAATTTCTAATTAATACACAAAGAATTAAGTATTTAATCAATTACAGATGAAGAAGCTTTGAATTCTGCATTAAAACTACTTTGTAAAACTCTGAGAAGTATTACTCTTTATGTAAATTAACAGTGAAAAAGATATAAATAATGTAATTCTTATACAGAGAATCTGCATTGCTTTTAAGATTATTTTATTTACATTCATCATAAATAAGATTTGCTGACTGCACATATCTAAGCAGCATGAGTTCTAACTGTAAAAAGACAAAATTAAAGAAACTATGATAGTCAGTCTTTTTATATAGACATTACAGCACAAGATTATTTAGAAGAGACTGATCATTAATTTTTAATTATATAATGTTTATCTTCACAATCATGACACATAGATTAGACAGTGTTTCAACTGTAAATAGTAAGATTATATACAGTTTGTCTATAAAAAGACAATGAAGTGCAGTATATATATAAATACACATTAAATCATGAACTATTCTAAGAAAAGAGTTTTATACATGAATTATGATCAGACTTACAAGACATAACAAAAGATAATGTATAAAATCTTTAAAAACTTTCTTATCATTTATTAAAAGAAATGTGTAATCTTAATAGTCAGAATAATGACAATCTGCAGTTGTTTTATAATTATAATGTAACTGTCATCACAATTTAACAAATTTAAAGTTGTTCAATCAAAAAAGTAAAAATAATTTCTAAATACTGTGCTAACATCAATTAAACAGAGCTTTAATTGTTCATAAAACATCTCAATAATAGTATAAGATCTTATTTAGATTAAGCTCTTTGTGTTAGAATTTAGTAACAGTGAATAGAAAAGTTATTTAATGTATAATGAGATGCTGACAGATCTTATAAAAGAAGATACTGTGCAATTAAAGTTCTTTTTATATTAAATATCTGAATTCTTCAATTTAACTGCAGTCTTGCAAACTATAGCACAATGAAATTCATTTTAAATACAGTTAACTTAAACATTCATTAAGTGCTGATTATACAGAAACAGACTTTCAACAAATACATAATATTCATTTATTATTTTTAAGATTATATTCTGATAAGTAATGTTGACTCAGCATTTAAGATATACTTCATAATTAGTAAAAAGATTTTAGTTTACATCTAATTGTTTTAATTATATAATCAATATGTAACAGCACTGCACATATGTCTTATAGATAAGAACATCATCATTATAAATATATATAATTTGCAAAGCAACAGATCACAAATTCAGACTTAATATATTATACAATAAACTATTTATGAAGTTAAAGAAAAAATTATACTTTTAAGAAATTTCAATGCTTATTATCTCTTTTAAGAGAGTTTACATGCTGCTTGTAAGATACAATTGAAATATCTTTACATTATAATAGAGAACTGTCAATCTGAAAGAGAAGCAATCAATAGAATGTTATTGATTTTATATTTATTTCAGTAATAATTAAGAAATTAATTCAATTCTGTAATTTAATGAATCACTGAGCAATCACTTAAGATTACATCTTAATAGATATTTAAATTGCAATATTAATGAAGAAGTTAACATTAAGCAATTGCTACACACTGAAAAAGCTTGACAAGAAGAAATTTAAACAGCATTTACATTAAAAAAAATTTATATATATATTATGCTCACTCACAGTTCTATAATAAATCATTCATAAAGATTTAAAGAAACACTGCTTAAAGACTTACTCATATGTGTAAGTAAACTCTTAGTGATCATTAAGAATCTTTAAACTTCTTGTAAATACAAGATATGCACAACAACAATATAACAACATTAAGATAAATCATAATAAGATATCTTATTAATTCTTTTAAGATTTATTTAAGAAGAAACTACAACATATAAGATATATAAACTAACAATAATTCATTAAACAGTCAATCTCAGCTCTGAACAATTCTCATAAGAAGAGTTTATAAAGATTATTATAATAAAGTAAGCTTTACATAAACAGATTATAAGCATCATCTTACATTTTATTCTTGTGAAGATCAGATCAGAATAACATAAGTAATGATAATTTTATTAAGATATAAATTCTAATAAAGAAATTCTTTTTAAAAAAGAAATAAGTAGATTTTAAAGACATTAATAATGAGTTATCTACACTTTTTATATTTAACATTTTCTTAACAGTTACTGTAAAGCAGATTAAATAGACAATTCATAGACTGCTAAATGATAAAGTTTTAAAGTTAAATAACATTTTAAATGAAGCTCTTAAGATTGCAGCTCTTTTCATTAAAAATGATTTTGTATAAATAATTAATAGATACTTCATCAATAAATTGACATTTAAGCACTTCTGAGAATTTATTATAATAATTTTATAAAAAGATAGAAAAATAAACTACTTATTATTAAGTAGTCATTGTCTCATTGCATTGAAAAATACAATTATAAAGCTGCTGAAAAAGCTGATTGCAGAGTGAATTGTTGAGACAATAAAGATACATAATTTTTTTTTATAAAATTAAAAAAAAAAAGATCTACTCTCACTGCTTTAAAGCTGCTCACATTTTGTGTCAACACTGTGTAAAAGACAAAGTCAGAATGTATAATCTTAATGTTTAATCTTGATCTTAATAAGATATTTAACAATGTTTTACATAAGAAATTACTACACATCATATAATCTGCAGAGTTCTCATTATAAATTATTTATATTATAAAATGTTTTCTGATTAAATGTCACACAAAAATAGTCTTTTTAGAATTTAAAAATTATTAAATATTCATAAAAATAAAGAATTTTTTAAGATTTTTATTTTCTTCAATTTTCTTTCTGTTCTTTATATCAGAACTGCTGACAATGTTTAAGTGCTTAAAGAATAAGATAATGACATTTAACTTTGTAAATAATATAAATTTAATTATATAAAGAATCTCAGCACAGACAAACTGTCATAGACTGAAGTTAGTTTATAGTTAATGCATTGTATAAGTAAAGAGATATGAAACAAGATTTACATTAAATAAATATAAACTAATTTACTTTACAAGATGCTATAAAGATCTCAGTAAGAATTTAATGAACATAATGTATTTTAATAATTAGATGATCTTGATAAAGACAACATTGTAGATATTGAGTGTTTAGATTGATATAAGATTAAGATGAAGAGAGTATGTGCAATAAATAACTTAAAAAGACATTATAATATTTAAAGCTCTTTTATATATTATATTATTTATATAAAACTCATTCATAAAGCAGTCTCAACTGCTTTACACAGTAATGATTTAATTAATTATGTTATATAAGTTGTAAATGTGAAATCTATAAGATAATGATATTTCATTAATTATTTTACTCATTAAATCACTGAAGTGTCTACAGAACTGTTGTTTAAGAAAGATAATAAAAATCTATAAAAGAATATTTATAACTGCTTTAAAGCAAAAATTCAATGTTTAATCTCTGAATCTATACATAAAATACAAGATAATGCAGAGATTTCTTAAAACAGCTGACAATTTAGTCTTTATAAAAATTAAATAAGTAATCAACACAGTTTAAACAGCACTTTAAGTCTCTGTTGATAAAATGTTAAGAAGATGTAGATGTAATACAGTCTTTATAATTAAATTATTGACAATGATGAAGAATCTACAGTAAAAAGTAATGATGTAAACAGAAAAGTAGAGACAGCTTTAGATACAATTAAGAAGATAGTAGATGAACTTACAGAAAGTATTGATTAAATAAATAAATTTAAAATAAAAATAAAGATAAATCTGTAAGTCAGCAAGACAAAAAACAATTATATAAAAATTAAATTGAACTCAATTAATTCATTAACTTTATAAAAGTCTTTATAAGTATAAAGCAACAGTACTATTTCTGTTCTATATAGAAATACTGAGTCTCAATGTCTAACTGATCTTCATAAGAGTCTCAGAAATTAATAAATAATATTTATATAATTAATTAGTGCAAACTGTGCAGCCTATACTTCTCTTTTATTTAAATTACATTAACTTCTATATTCATTACTTTCAGAAAACTGAAATTACAAATCTCTGCAGAGTTCTTTTTACAGCAGTTAGTACTCATTAAATAGTTTAATAGCTAATTATAAATAATTTATTTAGTCATCTCAATCTTATGCAGCAGATCATTCAAAAGAATATTTTAAAATATGAAGATTTTGTATATTTAAATGACTGAAAGACAATTTAATGAATTGAGATAGATTCAGTAAATTAAGAAAGATCATTTGCTGTTTAGCAGAAGTAAATGTTTAAGAGATAGACACAATATAGATTTATTGATGTATAAAAAAGATAATGACAATTAGTTAACATTTTGTTAAGATAGTGTCTGCAAGACAGAACTAAGATTTTTTTACTTGAATTTTTTTGTTGTAAAGATGCTTTGTTCTTATAGATTTAGATAGAGACTGAATAGAAAGTTAATTAAATAAATTATTAAATAATTATATAATTTTCTTGTTCTTCTTACAGTCTGATGAAATGAAAAGACAATTAGAAAAGTAATTATATAAATAATAAAAGAGATAATGATGAGTATTTAAAAGATAATAATGCAGAATAATTTTTTTTTATAAAAGTTAAGATATCATTCTTTTATTTCTGTATAAAAGCTCTGATATCTTAATGTTCACTAATGAATACAGAGTCATGAGAATTAGTTGTAATAGATATGAAAGAAATAAGTAAGTAATTTAGATCAGTATAAAGAAAATTTAAGATTAGTTAAAGAAATACTTATCAGTAAGATATTTATACAATTTATAAAAGAAGCATTTAATTATTCTATACTGCATAAAACAGTCTTTATAAACATTATTTTTCATTATTTCTTAAGTTTAACACATTAAAAAGATTAATCTTAATATTTCTTCTTCTCTTAAGACACAGCAGACACAGAGAGTTATTGTGATCATATTATATATTTAAGAAGTTACAGAGATTAGTTTTTTGTTTTTTAATAAATTAAGTTGTATAGAATAGAGACTTATCTAAATAAATAATGTCTTTGCTTTTTAAAAATAAATAATATTAATATTGTTAATGTTAAGTTTATTTTCTTTAATGAGTTGTACAATCTGTAAAATGATGTTGTCAGTAAAGTAATGCTGATAGATAATGTAAGTAAGTAAAAAATTAGAGTAAATATGAATTTCTGTAGTTTTATTAATGTATATTATACATTTATTAATATTTATACAACACTTTAAAGTACTATCACATTGATAAATATCATTTACAATAACTACAGTGATGAATTTATTAGTTATGATGAAAGAGTTATATAAGAAAGAAGAAATTAGCTGAGATTAACAAGAATTTTAACTGATGATGATGATGCTTAGTGATGAATTTATTTGTATGAACTTTATATGATCATAAACATCAAGAATAAGTTATTATTATTCTTTGTTGATTCTATTTATCTATTTCTATTGTCACTTTAGAAGGAAAAGAATGTAGAAATTAGAGTTATGTAAGTCTGATTAGTCACATGGGGCCTAGGACATGTGACTCAGAAGTAGACTATATAGCTGTGACCTTGTGGGGTAGAATTCTATAGCTTGAATTACTACACTATTCAGATCCTATAGCTGTATCATGCTTTCCAATACTCTAACGTCATGACCACCTACTTCGACCAATTTGACTTAGAAGGTAGTAGGGGAAATTAGCCATTGCCTAGAACTAAGAAGGTATAGGTCTAAGTTCTGACCTCAATGTCAGTCTTGTGGGCAGCCAGTGAGCCCCCCAAACTGGCCTTCCAACACAACATATCCCAATTGAACCAAGACATTGTCACCTTTACTCAGGGCTCTTTCCGGCCTGAGGCGCCCATGTGAAAGAGGGAAGGACAGCCTGTTTGTGTCAATGAAAGAAATTCTTGGCAATCTGAATATGTCCCGATACCCTAGGAAAGGATAGTGAATCAACTTCCGTGAGTTAAGCTCAATGAAGTTATAAACGCCATCCCTGGGCGGACCAAACTCCTGAACCTTGCTCTGCAACCAGCACATCCTCTCCAAAGACCAGAGAGGCCTTCAAGATGCGAAGCGACAGCGAATCGCTTCCTTCACATGGTTTGTTTGTCGTGTGAGTGACGTGGGCCCCAACTTTGCCGCCAATTACCGGAACTTGGAGCTCCCCGGCACGTCGAAGTGCACAAGAGCGTTTCCCTCACGGCTGTGGTCCGGATGAAAATCTGTGACTGGACTATCTGGGCCTGTCAAAAATTTGAATATAGAAGCGTACGTCTCTGAAACGGGGCGGAGGTCTGTCAGCGTTAATGCTGCAGGATGGACAGCCTCGAGAGGTTGGAGTAAATGGCTTTAAGACACATCAACCCCGTGCAAATCACACTCTTTGAGACATGTGAAAGCCGAGCTGGTGCTGCTTTCCTGGCGAGTCGCGGATGACACTGGTGAAGTGGACATGCTGTCTCCAAGCTTGTACCAGTGCAGTTTGAGACTGTCCCAATTCTGGCATGATACGTGACACCTGCATGATGCCCTGGAGAATGGGATTTGAATGCCTGTTTTGGGCTTGAGCTTCTGTCTCGGTGAGCGCTGCCTCAAACTCCTGAGCGAAGGCCGAAAAGGCATCGAATGCCAGGCTACAGCCTCTGAGACTGCCAAAGATATCCGATCAGCGCCGCCATTGTGACATTGAAGATACGCAGCGCCGCATCCCAGACAGCTCTCCGGGAGCGAAAGTCGTCCAGCTCGGTGAGCTCTCCATCTGCACCCTCCATGCGCGGCAACACGAAGGCACAGCGAGGCAAGTCCACCCTTGGGGTAATGCTGCTTCAGGTTGCGGAGGGCCTCGGCCACACAACGCAGGTGCCCAGTGCCCTCATCTGCCGCGTCGTCTTGTTTCGCACGATGCCAGTGATGGTGCAATGTCGCAAAAGACAACTCAGGCGGCCTTGACTTGTTGGACTGTATTGGTCACCTGTGGACCCGCAAATGGCGTTGGGCACGTTGACGGGAACGGAGATTGCCCCGTACTCAAAAAATCTTCCGTCCGATTTGCAAATCCAAGCAGCCCATCCAGCCCCATGTCGGGTTGTCGTTGTCCTCGATGCCCCGAAAATAGTGCGGAATCACTTCGCAAATCCAACTTCGGAACAGAGATTGTGACTTCTGCAGCGCCGTATAGATTTGTCAGAATTGGACTTTGAGGCTTGGAATGACCAGAGGCTATGCTTGAACATGTGGGTGAGCAACCCTAATAGGAGCTGGATTGATTTGCACCCAGCTACCTAAGGTAGCTCCCACAAGGTAAGGTATACTTCCTGTCACTATATCACCATGTGGCTATAGTCTTTCTTACAAATACAGAACAATTATTTTGTATAATATAGGACGGTGAGTAATACCGACGTATGTAAATACTAGGTAGCAGCATTGATATTGTGACAGTCTTAAGATACGTTAGTGCCATACTAGTAATATTGAAACAGTTACCTTACTAGATTGAGTTCGTTGTAAACCTTCCCTTACCTCTGCATACCTGAGGTGAGGTTAAACACAAAAAGTCCAGGACAGTACTGTACCTGACAGAAGCTCCTGCGAGTGTGTGCATGAAATCCAGAGGATTGGTCATACCTTGACCACAACGATTGGCACTTATAAGACTTTAACACCTTCCGTCTGCGCGAATCGACCCAGGACGACAAATTGCGGAAAAGGAAGATCGTCAGGAGCAGGGACCTATGAGCGTCACTTTTTTTTTCAGGTCGATCATGCCGAAAAGCAAATCTGTCGAGGGCGTGTTTGGTGAGCGATCGCACAATGCCAAGTTTCAGTTGTGATAAGGACGTCCACTAACTGGAATATTAGCCGTAAACAAACCTTTAGGTATCAGCTCTGCTCAGGTGGTGCGAGAACTACAGAAAGCTTTCAATCCATCGACGCTCTTCGCACCCTGGCTAGGAGCGGAAAGAGCGAAGCGCAGCCGTGAGAATCACAATCAACGATTCAGGCGGAAAGACAAGCGTCAGCAGGTGAAAATAGGACATGGCGGGACTCTGGATCCATTCGCGACTGGTGTTCTCGTTGTGGGCGTTGGGAAGGGCACCAAGCAGCTGCAGGGATTCTTGGAATGTACCAAGGCTTACGAGGCGGTCGTGCTGTTCGGTGTAGCGACCGATACGTATGACAGAGAAGGGAAAGTGCTGGGAAGAGCACCATATACACATGTGACGAGGGCATCGGTCGAGAAAGCCTTGGAGAATTTTAGAGGAAAGATAATGCAGAAACCGCCTTTGTTCTCAGCCTTGCGGATGCAGGGCAAAAGGTTGTATGAATATGCCAGAAGCGGCGAGGACTTACCTGTGGAAATCCAAGAAAGACCTGTGGAGGTTAAGATGCTTGAATTAGTTGAGTGGCTGGATGGAGGGAGTCATCAATACAGATGGCCCTCCAAGGAGGTAGGGACAGAATCTGAGGTGGCCGTTGCAAGATCGATCTTGCCCGTCGATGATGTAAAGGGGAAAAGAGATGGTGAAGTGAACGGGGCCGATATCGTCCAGCCAAATGCTGGAAGCAGTACGAAGAGAAAGGAGCCAAGTGACCGGGAGGATGACCTCGTGTATAACAAGAAGACGCGCAGAGACAATCCGGAGATGGCTATGTCCGGCGGATTGCAGTCACCGGGTACGGACGACAAACTCAAGCAGCCCAGCACGTTCGAACCTGCTGGGCAGTCAAAACGAGACCTCCCGCTGCCTCAGATCCAGAGGTCAGAGACTTCAGGCTTGACACAGAATCCGCCTGCGGTGAAGCTCCGTATGACAGTCACCTCTGGATTCTACGTGAGATCCTTGTGCCACGATCTGGGAAAGGCGGTGGGATCCCTGGCAATCATGAGTGACCTGGTCAGGACACGACAGGGCGACTTCGAACTTGGTGCAAATGTACTGGAATATAATGAGCTGAGCCAAGGCGAAGACATCTGGGGTCCGAGGGTTCAAGGATTCCTGGATGCCTGGAATACGCAGAGAGAGACCTCGCCCGCGGAGGAAGCTGAAAGTGATGAGTCAGGGACCAGCCAACCAACGGTTGCTGGAACCGAATCCAAAGTAACCAAAGGCGATGATGGATAAAACGCATGAGTGCTTAATTCTATGGCAAGTATCGTCTACCGCAGTCTCTTGCCTTGCTTTCGCCACGGCTATCTCCTAGCGTAGTTCGGCGGCCCTGAGATGGTACACAATGATTGAGAAGATGACAAATCTAGACCAACCAAGTTACCCGTCTATGATCCCCTCTCAACCCCAACTCCTTACCAAGCCACACTGTGGACCGGTGCGTGTGGCGACCCCTTAGTTGCAGAAAGACACCTCCGATCGAACCGGAACAGATGATATTGACAGAAATGAGCCCTTATACTTTTGACAGCCTGTCCTCCTTGCTCTCATGATTGATGAAGAGGAACGAGAGGAAGACGATCCCAGCGCCGAACCAGTACGGCAAACTTGAATATTGTGCGTCGAGCACCATTTGACCAACTAAAGACAAAGGTATGGTAAGGCTGAGACCTACTGTCACCACAAGTGGCGATGTTAGTAACATTGCGTACGCCCAACAGAAATCGGAGACGAATGACGTGGCGGAATTCATCTGCATGAACTTGTTAGCACTTGCGCCGAAAAGAAAAGACTTGATACGCGGAGCTTTACCAGGACTATGGCCAAGACACGACGTGTCGGCGGTAATTCAAAGACTTCCTCGCCCGTAAAGTGTAGGATTATGAAACCCGGCCAAAGTGTCAAAACGTTGAACAAGCCAACGAGACCGAAGAAGAGTGGCATATTGACTCTTCTCTCGTCTCCGATGCGCTTTTTCATGAGGATGGTGTACAACCCGTACAGGGCAGCACTCGCAAGAGCGAGGGCATCACCGAGGGCTATTTGGTTTTGTGACTTGTGGGGAAATGATCCGCGGCTCTTGTCATTGTCACCAGATAGGTCCACAGTGGAAATCAAAACGATGCCTGCCATCGAAGCGAGTACACCTAAAAGCTTTCTGAGGGTGAAGTTCTCGACCCTTACCATAGGCAGAGCCCCCAGAAGAAGAGTCCAGATACCTGCAAGGTTCAGCCTATGATCTTAGTAAAGCGAGAATCACATACTGCTCGTCGATGTCAAGATCGTGGAGCTCGCAACCGTGGTGTACTTGAGACAGGCCGCCGCGAAATAATTGGCCTTAGCCTGCACGTAAGCTTTTCAGGTCAACATAGAGACAGGAAATACGATGCGTACAGCAAACTGTTATACACAAGTCAGACAACGCATTTCGACTTGGATGATTTTTGCGCACCCATAATATACAGAACTCCAAGCTTAGCTTTGCGGTGTCCCAGAGGCTCAAGGCTGAGTCCCTACGAGTGTCTTCGGTCATGTCTAGAACACGGGGACTACCCGGCGATTCATTTGACGGTAGATGACATGACGAGGACCTAGAAGTCCGCCTCAACAACTCATCATGATTGTCTGGCTTCGGAATCAAATCTCCGTCTTCTCCAGAGACGTGCAAGTAGCTGGTGGATGTTGACTTCCAGAACAGAACGGCTTGCGAGAGGAAATCGGACCGCCGTCGGTCATACAGGGCTTTGACGACTATGGGTATCAAGGAAATAGCGAAGAAAGAAGTATTGATATAAGTCACAAAATATGGCTTCGAGTACGTATCATCGGCAAAGATGGTCTTGACAGCACCGCGATAATCAGCTGCTACGTTCCATGTAGATTCGAGGGTCTCCACACGTACACTAGCTAGAAAACTGGATGCGGTCCACAGCACCACAGTCACAAGTAAGAGAATGATTCCGAGCGTCCCTCGCGCGAAACCTCCAAGGGTCGTCGCACCCTGTACATCTCGGCTGTATGTGCTGCTCGGCGAACTCCAGGAAGACGAAGAGACTCGTGGCGGACGCCTTGAGGTTCGGTCATCACATGGAACAGGTATGGTGTAGACAGCGGCTGCGGCTGGAGGCAACGGGGGTACCATGCCGCTCATCGTGCTGCTTCGGGACTGAGAGGCCTGATGAGTAACCAGCGTCTAAGGGGAATGTGAAGTAGACCAGAGTAGAGCAAAGTGACGTGGGCTTTTCTTCTTCATGTGTAAAAGCAGATGTAAAATAATCTCCATGTTTGTTGTGACCGTTACCTGACTCAGCCCTTCCCGTCGTTAAGTTACCTTAGGTACCCTACCTTCTGAAAACACAAAGTTAAGGTACTCTGTACCTTGGCTCTATCCGAGTAAGGTATGATCTTAGTTATTTCTTATATGCTTGTGGTAGCCGGTTCCATAGATTCTCAGAGCCCCATCATGACTGATTACAGGGACCACTTGCCCGTGCTGAAGATGTTCTTATTTGTCAACTATCTACCTTATGGACACGCTACAAATAAGTCAAATACGCCAGGCCCTTGACCAAAACGCCAAAAAGAAATCAGTAAGCTACCCTTATGAAGTCTACCAATACCTCTTTGAGGTACCCAGTCAGCATAACTAAGACCCTGGCCGGTTCACTGGACCATAAGCGCTTGGCTGTTTGTGTCTTCCATCCTGCTGGCGCGTGGTGATCTAACATGAACAGCCACCGCTTTCATTGTCGAGATGGATATTGATAGGGTCCGAGAAGTCACCTCCGAAGTCTTCAGACTCTTCCTGTGCCAGGGCATTTCTAGCAATGACTGGGGATACAGAGTCAGTTCCGCACACACTCGATGCGGCATATGCACGCCTTAGTGGTCATGGAGGGTTCCCCAACCTTCAAACGCTTGCTCCACGTTCACGGCCTCCTTGGCGCTCGTCTCGAAGTATGGAATACCCCCTTTCGACTGACAAAATGTCATTGCGCGTTTCGACGATATCATTCTTTTGTTCTCCTCGACATCGATCTTGTTCCCAAGGACCACCTGCTACGGGATCAGCTTGCACGATCTCCAGCTAAGATGAGATTGTACTGACAAACGGAAAACTCTCTGGGTCTCTGGGACTTGCTTGGATCAAAAACTCGTCGCGCCAACTGTCTAGTGTGTCGAAGCTCTTGGAATTGTTGACGTCGTACACGAGTACGCAGCAATCGGCTCCTCTGTAGAAGGCAACACCTAGGGACTGGAATCTTTCTTGACCAGCCGTATCCCATAACTAGGTGGCAAGCTATCAGTCCTGAACCCATATTCATCTAATGACCTTTACCTGCATGGTCACTAAACGATCATCCACAAGAACCTCCTTCGTCAAGAAATCGGCGCCTATTGTGGCCTTGTAGCTGGCACTGAATTTCTTGTTGACCTATGGATGGGAAAAATCGTCAGATGGCCGGCTGAGTACGTTGGGTCAAGGATCCATATGTGTGCGCGTGGGGTCACTCGAGACAGTATGAACATACGTATTGGTTCATCAAGCTGGTCTTTCCAACCCCGCTGTCGCCGAGGATGATGACCTTCCAGTTGGATCAGCACAGATAAATAACAAGTTTATCTGAGAGAGCTGTAGGGGTACCTTGAGAAGAACCTTCTTCCGCGAAGCCATGGCAATCCTCCACTCCCGCCTCTACCTATGGCCAGTTGCAGTGCTTCAGGTTCCAGTTTTGTGCTCACACTAGAGTTCGATCTAGGTTTGGAAAGTCTGACAGCAAAACCAGAAATTGAACGGGTAAGATGATCTGGATGTAGTAACGGGTCAGGACTAACGACCGGGGTTGGTGTAGAGTTATGCTATTTCCTGGAGTAAATATGGCGGTGATACTGAGGTCGTTATTGAAGTTGATCCGTTGATGCTTTAGATTAGGTAAGGTAAGATGTAACTGTTTGTAATTTAAGGTGACCTCAGGAAGCTTGTAAGAAGTTACCTTACCTTACTGCCTACCTACCTAGGTAGGTAAAGTACCTTAAGTTACAGTACCCAAAACCGGTAAGGCCTGTATATGTCCGCCATGTATTTTAGGTAACTACCTAGGTAAGGTAGGTACTGTAGGTACCTTAGATCTCTGCTAGATCTCTTGGCGTTCCGCTGCACCACGCGACTAAGGTGAAGGTACTGTACCTAAAGTACGTGTACCGTGAGGTAGTCAATATTCAGCATAACCTACACCATGACCTGATCTCGACTGACACACCGTGTTCTCGCTATTCTATGCGACAAATGTGCACTCATATGATTTGTACTACCTTGATGGTTGGCATATCGATCTGTTTCGCTCGAGGATAACCTAAAACCAGGCTTCGCAATGAGTTCGTGGCATCGCGAGTATCTTGTGGCGCTTGAAAATCGTGATATGCACGAGAAGGCACATGTTGACATCTTCAATGCCTGTAATCGCTTTCTCGCCGATCCGGATGGATTCTTCCAGCTGATGAAGGGCTATGGTTAGACACCAAATTGGCTGATCGGACCTGTTCGCATCGAGCAGGCTCTTATCGCGACAGCACCCTAAATCAAACTACGTCAGCTGTCAGCACTGGCCGAGTAGAGACGAGCCCCAGCCCTGCCTCAACCGAATTGTTGGCCAAACTCAGGCATGATCTTGTCGAGGCACAACGTTCAAAGGGAGCACTAGAGCTACAGTTAAGGATGATCACGGATGAGATGCAGAAGTTTAGGACCAAAAGCAAAACTGAGGGCAAGCGTATCACTGAGCTTGCTGCCGAAAAAAACGTCTTAGCGACGAAATTGAGAGACCGCGATGAGGAGCTCAGAGGCAAAGCCAAGTTGTTGGATGTATGTCGGAGAGAGGTGTCGTTGTCGAAAGATAGAAGCTGATTATGGTACACGTTGACCGCAGGATGTTCAGGATGAAATGGTCTCGCTGAATTTACAGCTCAACATGGCCGAAGAGGCGACCAGAAAGCTGCAGAAAGAGAATAAGGATCTCGTCGATCGGTGGATGGCACGAATGGGTCAGGAGGCGGACGCGATGAACAACGCATCAAAGTACTCATGACAGGACCTTTCGGCGCCTTTGGTAGGTTATAACCAGACATAACTTTATTCAACCACATGAACTTGTACTATGACGAAGACGCCTTCGCAATGAAGACAAACGCCACGCTGATGCAATAAAAATATTTAGAAAACGAGCTCTATGCGTTGTCCTCCCATCTATCGGGCTTCAGCTGGGACCGGGCTCGCCTTATATGGTGAATCAAGAACGCCTACGCCGTGCAACTCGGCATTGGAGAAGCAGGACAACCGCTAGTTGGCACCTCCACTATGCCAGCTTCTCCGAGAAAGACCTCAGCTTTGTGCTATCCTTTCTAGCCACATAATAAGTGCCACCAGCATCTGTCCAACTCACACTGTCTGACCAGTACTGCTTGCTCTCCACCTCCAGCAGATTTACCGGTGAATTGAGGTTTCGCGTCGTAATCTTGTGGCCATGAGGCACGAAGGATTTGAGCGAGACGATCTGACAGCCTTCCTTAAGATCCAGAAACAAGTTAACCAAGCCGTTGTTCAGCTCAGGCGTGAAAGCCTGATTGTTGACCAGCACAACGTCGGCCTTCTGGATGATTTTGCCGGTGTTCGTGTTCGTTAAAAAGTCTCCTCGTTCGAGATGGATGCTGCCGGCCTGCAGTCCCCAGAGACGACACCTTGCTTTGAATTCATTCTCTTGCAGCTCGGCTAGATCGCATGCGTTCTCCATCATCTCGCAGCCCCAACTCTCGCAGCCGACCTCGAGCGCTGCTTGCAAGACCGTATTACCGACGCCGGATCCAAGATCGACGAAGATCTGCTCAGACTTGAGCTTGGTGTCTTTAAAAATCTGTGACAAAAACCTCGGCAGTAGCTCGCCATAGACATTGTCTGTTCCGTTTTCGTACTGCCTCAGGGATCCGACCTTTGGGGACACCGTCCGCGAATATATCTGAGTCAATAGGCGCTCAACGAGTGGGAGGTCCAGATGGTGCATGGCATCAAGCTTTGTCGAAATCGTTCCGTCCATTCTGCGGCGGGTGATAATATTATTGTACTCCTTGATGACATCTCTGAACTCTTGCTCTGACTCGCGACTTATGGCCCGCTTCAACCTCCGTAGGATGCCACTATTGTCATTCGAGAAGAGGTCGAGTTCGGCTCTAGGTAGATAGTTGCAGGAAACCAGATCAATTACTTGAATGATCTCGTCAAGCGGCTTGAAGTCATCATGCTCGCGTGGTATCACTAGCTCGAATCTATGATTCGTTAGTTGCAGCACCTGGCCTCCCCTACAGAGTTCCCGTACCGTTCCTGTTGTGATGCGCTTGGGTATTGAAGCAGGAGTATCCCAGCTGATTGGGAGGGACCACCAAAGGCGGGAGCGAATTTACTTGGTGTATCGAGCGATGCTATGTCCGCAGCGTGGACCATGCGAAAGTCTTCGCCACCCTCCGCAAATGCCTCCAGAAACCGTACATGCCTCGCCAGGTCTGGTTCGGTGCTTCTCACAACCTCTGCTTGCCGCCTCGACCAACCCAGCGAAACGTCGCTATCGCTACTCTCACTGCTGGAATGCAAGCGTTGCGGCAGTGGTGAATTTCGCTTCCGTGCTTTCTGAGGACCAGGCCTTTTGGATGCGGACTCGTCCAGTGTACGCTTACGTACAATGCCTTTGCTGCGAGAGCTCCCGTTTGGCTGCTGGGCTGACTTGAGAACAGAGCGTATGCCGTTCCTTGAGAGTACCGAATTTCGTTGGTAGGGCGGTGCATTCGGCGTTGTTTGAATCACCTCCCGTCTGATTTGTGAGCCTTGCGGCTTGATAGCCGGGGCGCCTGGCTTGCGTAAATGATCGAAGAAGCTCATGCTGACGTGTGCAGAATAGGACTGTGACTGGACTTGCGCAAATCCGCCGCGAGATTGCAGTGCCTGAACAAAGCAAAAGGAGCTGGGCTTGAGCGGTAGTTGCTGTGAGAGATTTGTGTTTGACGCGTGTTAACAAACGTAGGTAGATACCTTAGGTAAGGCAACTACCTTTAGGTACCAGTGAATTTCTTTTGAGATTTGGTTCCGTACCTGCCTCGCATCACTTTGCAACTGGAAAGCTTCGTCCAGAGCTGCACACTAATGCAAGTCAGCAGTGGCCATTCAGGCATTACCTGGTACCTTAGCACTAGTAAATGGCCAACTCACTTACGCAAGGATGTAGCATAAAAACAGTTTGGTGACCCATCACTGTGAATAGGCCTTAGTTAAGTGACTTACTTCACTAAATTGACTCACTGAGACTCATTTTAAATGACTTACTCTCATAACTAAGTCTTAAGTAAGTGTTTCACTCTGTAACTAAGTCTTAAGTAACTGTTTCATTCTCTAAATAGTGACTCATTCTTATAACTGAGTCTTAAATAAGTAATTTAGCTCTCTAAATAAATCTTAATAAGTAACTTATTCTCATAACTAAGTCTTAAGTAAGTGTTTCATCTCTGTAACTGAGTCTTAAGTAACATCAACAAGTTAAAAGATTACTTACAAATATAAATAAAAATGTTTTTACTTAAAATGCTTTAAACTTACTTTAAGCTCACTCTGAGTGCACTTTAAGCATAATAGTTTAATTTAAAGCACTTTAAGTCAAAATTTATTATTAATTTATAATAACATTTTCTAATTCAATGACTTTATTAAGATATTTAATATTCATTAAACATTATAACAGAATATTTAATAAACATTATAGTCTTAAATTAATGTATTTAATGAATCTTTAAATTAAGTTTAAATTAACTGCAGTGTAAATAAGTTTAATAAATGTATAGAGTTATAAGCTAAACATTATATGCTTATTTTTAAGATGAAGTTGATATATATACATATTAAGATGAGTAAAATACTGATATAATAGCATTTAAGTTAAATTAAACTACAGTTTTTTCTATTAAATTATTATTAACATTCTTTTTAATTTCTCTCATATAAATGTTTTACTCAAAGTTATCTAAATTCAATACTTACTGTATAAGATATACTCTTTAATTTTATTAATTATAAATTATCTTCTTCACTTCAAACTCAATACATTGTAAAGAGTAGATGTAGATGTGTTGTCTTTAATTAATATAATTAATTTACTTTTTTACTTATTTATAATTACAATTTATTTACTTAAAATCAATAATCATCAATCTCTTTACTTTATATAAAGTATAGTCTACTCTGATGAGTTTAATTATATTAACAATATATTGAGAAGATAATATATTTAAATTTTATAAAATAATATATAAGTCTTTTTAAAACAATTAAATGATCTTTATTATAGTAAATTTAATTTAATCAGTGTAGATAAAGATTACTGAAGCTTTAAGAACTAGATATATGTACTATATAGAAGTTAATATAATTTAGAAATTATTGATTAATCTTATTATTGTAATTAATAAGTACAAGACTGTATGTAGTGACTTATTTAGTATATAATTAAAGTAATCATTAGTTTTATTATGCAGAAGACTGTCTTCTTATTTAATTTTTATTTAGCTTAAATAAGATTGTTAATTGCAGTCATCTTAATGAAGTTTTAATTTAAGCAGATCTCAATAATGTTATTTTTATACAGAAATTAATATTACTAAAGATTATAAAATAACTAAGTTATTTATAAATTTAATCTTTTTTATAATCTTCTTTCTCAGTTAATATTAAATTCTTTGTATCTTCTAATAACTTCAAAATTAAAAATATGCTCAGAACTTACTGTCTTTATATTTTTAACAATTAGCTGTTTAAATTCAGCATTAATTTATTATCTAAACTATTTTTATTCTTTTAAACTCATAATTTCTCTTAAAACTCTTTCTTTATCTCTGTTAAGATAATCATTATTAATGTATTCATCAGAGTTAAGAATTTATTTAATAATGAATAATTAATATTTTAATATATATTAAATAATACTTTAATTAAAGCATAATTATAAAATGTAAACTGAGTTGTGCTGCACTTTAATCAGAGTGTTTTTAAAATTATTATTAAAATATTTATATATTTTACTTTAATAAATAAGTCTAATTTCTTTTTCTTAATTATACATTTATGTATCTTCTTCATCATTTTAAACATCACAAATATACACTATTTAAGCTTCTTCTAATGCAAATCTTTTTCTGATTACAATTTAAAGCAAATAAAATTTAATTATAAAAGTATCTTAATAATTCTTATTTACAACAACATTTAATCAGAGCTTAATTTAAATGATATATTTATTAAAAATTATTTTTTCATGTTTAAGCTGAAGAATTTAAATAGATGAATAATCTTTACTTTTATGCTTACTTTAATATGTATTTTATCTGCTGTTACTTTATCTCAAGCTATAAATCAATTAATAATTACATACAAAAGAGATTTTTTTGTTTTGAGTAACATTTTGCATTATATTTACAATATAATTTTAATATAACTGTTTTGTAATGACAATTATGACTTATAACTGTTTAAATACTGATCAGAGATTGTCTTCTTAATTATATTTGATTTTAAGAAGATTGCAGTTATAAACAGACAGTTTATTAACAATTTAATTCATTTTTTAATCTTTGTAAATATAATATACTTTTTACTTAAAAGACTTGTTACTTAAATTCAGATATTTCTTCATCTTTTGTAATTAACTGAGTACAAGAGCAGCTGAGATAACAATTAGATTAAAATTACTTTAAGATTTTAAATAAAATATTAAGTCATCATTAACATAAAAACATTCAATGTTAAACTTTCTGTTAAATAAACATTAATTATTTAACAATTAAGATATATTTAATGTTTCTTAAAACAGATATTTTTCAGTATCTCTATTTCTGTAAGCTTTCTTAACTTTAACATGAGCTTTTTTCAGTATTTAATTTAGACAAATAAGTCTTAACATTTCAACAGTTTATCATTAGATTCAGTATTATGCTTAATGTATTATTGAGTTAAATGTATAGTGTATCTTTTTTAATTTTATATCATTTATATTATAATCTTCTCTTTAAAACAACTTCATCTCAAACATTATGAAGACTTCAAAGATCTAATATAAATATAAGAAAGTGTAGAGATCTAAAATGTGTATTTTTTTGCTTAATTAAATATTAAATAAATTATAAAAAAATAATCTTATACATTTATCTCAGCACTCTTCTTCATAAAAATGTTCAATAATCATCAGCTTAACATTTATTAAAAGTTTAAAGAATTTAATTAATTAATATTTAATTTCATTACATTAAATTAAATATACTCTTCAGCTATAGATGTTCAGATTATCTTTATATCTTTAATTTTTATAAGACTTTCTTCTTTATCTTTAGACTGAGTATAAAGTTAAGTTAGATTCAAAAAGACTATCTATAACTCTATAAAAACTTAACTCAATCTGTAAGTCAGGTTATTATTAACTCTATGTGCACTAGATTAAATTAAGACATTAAAGCATCATTTTTTTAAAGCTAAGTTATGTAATTATAAATTATATAAAATCATAATATTAGCTCTAACTCTTACAAATAAGACATTACAAAACTGAACTTTATAATCTATTTTTTGCATTTCTTTCATGAGTACTAATGTCATATATGAAATCTAAAACCTACACACTCAACCTAGAAACACTTAAGTTCTTCAGTACATTTATAATTTGTTGAACTCACTTTATCTATTTAAAGAAGTTAATGAGCTTTGTTATTCATTATATATACTTTTTATTTCTTTAACTCTCATTAACATTAACACTCATGATTATCATCAAGTCATCTTATATATAAATAATTACAACATTAAATTAATTTGTATTTTACATAAAGTCTAACTTCTTAATGATGATTAGATTCAGAATTATAATATTGATTTTATTTTCTTAAAATAAATTAATAATCTTATTTTAAATATTCTACAAGTTCTTCTGCTTAAGCTTAAATTATAAATTATATAAAAAACAATAATAGATCTTTTATTATGCTTAATAAAATAAAATAATTGCAATATTCAATGCTTTAAATGTATTTAAGAAAGTTTTCATCATATTTATATATACTGTAACATTAATTAGATTGCATTACAAGTTACTTATTAGCTTTGTTGTGTTCTTAACATTTAGTATCAGCACAATATTATTTAATTAATAAGCTTCTCTTAAACAATTCTTTATCTTTTAAGTTAGTGAACAAGAGAATAGCTTTATGATGATGATGTTAATTAATTAATTATTATAAAAGACTATTAACTTAATATTAATGATCTTAAAGTTTATATGATGCTACTTAATGAGTATAATTGTTAAATAATTTAATTAAAAAAGTCTTATAAACAACAACATAATTATTTAAGCAGTAAACTGCTGACTTAAACTGTCTTAATTTAGTATGATTAATTTTAGCTGTTTATGATCTTCAGTTATAATAATTAATGCAGATATGTAATGCATTAAGATAATAATTATATTAGATTCAGCAATCTTTATAATTTCATTTATAAAAATAATCTTTAGCTAAAATTTTATATAGAATTTAGCTGTATCTATATTGTTAATAATACACATTACAATGAAGACTACTCAAAAAACATATACTTATAAGATAGTAATTGCTTTTCTGAACTTAATTCAGTGCATAACATTTAGATCTTTTTCATTATAATGATTATAATATTTTTAAAATTTAATTCAGTTCTTAAGATTAGAGAGAGAATGCTTTATTACATTAATGACTTATAGTATTTAGATTGTTAAAATATAATTAATAAGCTGTATATACTTATTTAACATAATTAATTTAAATTAATCACTGCTCTTATACATCTCATATATTGTTTTAACAATATTGAACTTTAAAAGAACATTAAGTTTATTTTTATTAATGATGAATAAAAATAAATTGTAAGACTTTTTAACTTTATTTTAGATGATGTTGTGCTTTAAGAATATAATATATAAATATATAATGATTTTATCTTTCATTTAAGAGTTATCTTATGTTAACTTCATAATCTTTAGAAGAAGTTCATCTGTAATGTTATTAATAAAATTAATTGCAAGAACTTAATAAAACTTATTATTGTTATAATGTAGAAATACTTATATCATTCTTATCATTAATTTACTTTTATTTGAGTCTGATGACTTTTAAATAATGTTTATTTTAAATAACAATGTATAACAGTAAATTGTTGTTACACAGTGTGATGATGTAAGTTTTAATGCATTAAGTTGATGATAAAGAGTGTTAAGTAAAATAATGATGAAAATATCTTTAAATTAAGAATAAATATGATTTAAATTGCAAATAACTTAATGCAAGTCATTCTGAGATTTCTAAAAAAACAATAATTATATTAATTTAATGTTTTAATGCTTTCTCTTAAAGAATTATTCAGATCTTAACTATCTTCTTATAATTCTTTTTATATTTAGCTGCAAAATTCTTCTGAATCTTGTAATTAAGTATAATTAAATTTAAAGATAAATCTTTAAAGTATTTATTCTTCTTATCTCAGAGTCTATATACAACAATAATTGTTTATTTAAATAATGTGAATAAAAGCTGCTGCACAATAACTTTAAATTAATCTTTTATATAATTGTTAATCTCAGCATTAAAGTTGACTCTTAATATCTTATCTAAGTTGAATTGAACTAACAGCTTATTCAAACTGTTTATTAAGATTATATAGTGATCATTTTCTTTTTCTAATATAGCAATAATTTATAATGCAAACATTAATTCTTAAATGTCTGCAGCTTAATTAGCTGCATCTTTTTATTTAATTATTACTTTATATCTTATGACAGTTACTCAGTCTGCTATGATTAAAAATAATATTTATAAATTTAACTTAATTACAGATTATTCTTTTGCAGATATAGTTTAATTTAATTAAACAACATAAATGTTTAAATTAATAAAATATTATACATTAAGTAAGTTAATGTCTCTCTTTTATTATATAATGTTTAGAAACTCTTCAATAAAATTGTTTATATTAGCTGAACTGTATATATATAACTTAAAAGTAATGAAGACAAATATTTCTCAGAGCTTTTAAAGAATAAGAATAAATTTAATTAATTTTGTAATATTGACTTATAATTGATCTGTA
>JAABUJ010001481.1_pt1 | contig 34451 bp, 29 predicted proteins | sample 5559131 | NCBI WGS metagenome assembly JAABUJ01 (sample SAMN10711875, study PRJNA513366) | rock metagenome | isolation source: Antarctica rocks | place: Antarctica: Victoria Land, Mt New Zealand nord | collected 2016-01-07
AGGGAGTTGCACATGTGCAACTCCCTTCTCCACCACTATACATTACCTATACACGGAGGATCAGGAATGGCACGTGCTCGTACCGCAATCATCGCGGGTAACTGGAAGATGAATTATGGCCCGACCGAGGCAAAACACTTTGTCAAGGAGATATTACCGGAACTTGGGCAGGTACTCAATAACAGTTCACAAACACTTTGTATTCTCTGTCCACCGACCATCTCGCTTGATGCGGTACGAACAATTCTTGATACACTGCCATCATCGCTACAAAACTACATTGAGCTAGGCGCACAAAATATGTACTTCGAGGAGAAGGGGGCCTACACAGGTGAGATTTCACCAACAATGGTACGTGAGTTGTGTAGCACTGTTATACTCGGCCATTCTGAACGCCGCATGTACTTTGGTGAAACTAATGAACTGGTTAATAAAAAAGCGCAGGCCGCTCTTCAGTACGGATTGCGTCCAATTATCTGCATTGGTGAAAACGATGAGCAGCACGAAGCGGGGCAGACAGAACAGGTTATTAAAGAGCAAGTGCAGAATTGTCTCTGCAATTTTCCAGCAGAACAGCTTGATACTATTGTGGTAGCATACGAGCCAATCTGGGCGATTGGAAGCGGCAAGGCAGCGACGGCAGAAGATGCTGGTAACGTTGCTTCCATGATTCGCCAGCTTTATCGCGACATGTATAGCGAAGAGGTTGCCAACACACTACGCATCCTCTACGGTGGAAGCGTCACATCTGAAAATATCAACGAATTTATGGCACATCCTGACATTGATGGCGCACTTGTTGGTGGTGCAAGTATCAAAGCCGATTTTGTCGAAATTGTACGGAACGTCGTAGGAACGAAGTAGGTGTTGCTTGTCCAATAACTAGCTTGCCCAAAAGTGGGCAAGCTAGTTATTGGACAAGCAACATGCTAAGCCTTTATAGTACGTTCTCTACTTTTCTTGCAGGACCGAAAGGATATTGCCAGCAGGGTCTTTGAACCATGCTATTAACGGACCGCCGCCGCGTTGAATGCCCTTTTCGTCTGTGCCCGGATAGTGCTCAAAGGGAACTCCACCAGCAGTAAGTTCCTCTACCGCCTTTTCGATATCATCTACCGGGAAGTTGAGGATCGTATAGGTTGCAGGAACGTGATTGTCCTTTGGGTAGAGAAGTATTTCGGCACCGGTGGCAATACGGAGTCGTAGCATGCCGTAATCCTCAGAGACTTCCAGGCCAAGAATGTTGCTGTAGAATTCTTTTGCTTTTGGTATGTTGTCTACCGAAAAACCACTAAACGCGTGTGTATCTTTGAACATTGTTCACTCCTTCTCATGTTTTTTTTACAAACCATAAACGACCTCAGCTACTCCTCCTGCTCTCCTCAGCCACCGCCTCGATTGATGCCATAGTGTGACCAGTAAGAAATATCCTTGCCCCCTCGCGAGCGAAGGCGCGAGCAACTGCAGCACCGATGGCTCCTCCCGCTCCGTAGATGACCGCGTTCTTCTTCTCAAGTAGCATTTCCATCCTCCGGTGTATCTTGTTTTCTACTCTGGGTGAAACGTGTCTAAGCTTCTGTTTCCATGTTGCAAGTAGAATAAGGATACCACCATAATCAGAAAAAAACTTCTCCTATCTTGCTCAATTACCTGACAAATAGCTGTAGGGGGTGAAACTTCCTTTTATAGAGCAGTTTATGCCATGAATGTATCACGTAGTAGAGAGATACCGAGTGCCTTACACCGTTCTACAAATTCGGGGTAAAAACCACTGGCCTCGAAGGAGCCTTTGGGATCTTTCGCAGCAAAGTGCTTGCCCTCTTGATAATGAAAGAGGCTTTGAATCTTCAAAGGCCCTTCATCCGCTGATTGTACTTCGGCAATATTGGTGATTTTGTGTTCTGGCGAGAGCGAAACGACAATGTTGATTGACTGGGCTATCTGACTCCGAATCAGTTTTGGTGTTGCGGAAGAATACTCTCCACTTCTCAGAAGACAAAGCGTCTCAAGGCGCGTCAGACAGTCTTTTACGCTATGACCATACATTGTTGTCATTACCCCGTCAAGGCCATTGTACATGCTTTGTAGCAACACCGGGACCTCATCACCACGACATTCACCGACGATGATACGACTCGCGTGCATACGCTCCGCATACGAGACAAGATCGTGTATCCTCTTCTGTTCTACCCCTTGCTCATGCACTTGCAACGCGATTACTTGCGGTTGACGCAAGCGTAACTCGACCCGATCTTCAATAGTAGCGATACGCTCGTTTTCAGGAATGGCAGCACAGAGCGCATTCAGGAGCGTTGTTCTTCCTGAGCCATTGTGACCGCAGACAATGATATTGAGACGAGCCTGTACACAGGCATACAATATATCCGCCATTGCACGGCTCATCGATTCTTGCCCTACCAGGTCATGTAGTGAAGGAGAATGTTTTGGGGGCTTACGAAGTGTCAATGCAGGTCCACATGGTGCGTCCGGTGGCAGAGCGAGGGTAAGAAATACACCATTCGGTAACGGGATATCAGATATAAGGTGCTGTGCAGGCATAGTTTGACCAGCCGATTGCAGCAATTGTTGAATAACATGCATCATATGCTGTTCATCAGAAAAATGCAATGACGTTTGTTGCACAACACCGTCACGCTCGATAAAGATACGTTGAGGGCCAAGTGCAGTTATTACTGAGATGCTTTCATCGGCTAAAAGGGCAGTAAGTGGATTGTCTGACGTATTTTTTCTACGTTTTACGAACTTGATGGTTTTGTCTTCATCAAACGTTTCTTCCGCACTGATAGTAGCTGGTGACTCCTGAGTTGGGGGATGGGCAAACAAGGTAAGTGGCATTGTCGGCACATCTTCATAGCAGACAGTATGTTCTTGAGTTTGGGCTACAGATGTAAGCGAACCAGAGTGTACATCATTCAGCCAGCTATCATCCGAGTCATTACGTTTCTCAAGAATATTCAATACATTACGTTTGATCCGCGCCTTTAAGCGTGCTGAAGGCATGGTGTATTTCTTTGTTTGCATAATGTGTTCCCTCACTGGTTTGCTATAAGTGTTTTTTCTCTCTTTCAGTATAGCGAATGGGTCATAATGGTAGTAGTAAACACAACAAAAAGGGAAGGCGAGGAATGTTCCTCGCCTTCCCTTTTTGTTGTGTTTACTAATCCAGGTAATCTTTCAGCTTACGGCTACGGCTTGGATGACGCAATTTGCGTAGTGCCTTCGCTTCAATCTGGCGGATGCGCTCACGCGTAACGTGAAACTCTTTTCCGACCTCTTCAAGCGTGCGGCTACGCCCATCATCGAGTCCAAAACGCAGTTGTAGCACCTTACGCTCACGCTCGGTCAGGCTTTCCAGGACATCCTCAACCTGCTCTTTGAGCAACTGATGACTGGCCGCTTCAGCAGGTGCCAGAGCGGTGTGGTCTTCGATAAAATCACCGAGATGACTGTCATCCTCTTCGCCAATCGGTGTTTCGAGGCTGACTGGCTCCTGGCTGACCTTGATAATCTCACGTACCTTCTCTGCCGTGATCTCCATCTGCTCTGCAATCTCTTCAGACGTTGGTTCACGTCCAAGGTCTTGCAGCAAACGGCGACTGATGCGAATCAGACGATTGATTGTCTCGACCATATGCACCGGAATACGAATGGTACGGGCCTGATCAGCAATAGCACGGGTGATCGCCTGGCGAATCCACCATGTTGCATAGGTGCTGAACTTATAACCTTTGGTATAGTCGAACTTTTCAACAGCTCGAATGAGACCAATGTTACCTTCCTGGATCAAGTCCAGCAAGCTCATACCGCGTCCAATATACTTTTTTGCCACGCTCACAACGAGACGTAGGTTTGCCTCAGTCAAGCGGCGTTGTGCCTCTTCGCCATCGTCGATGGCGCGGCGCGTGGCCCTTGTCTGTTCGGCTTTTGCTCGCTCTAATTTGCCGCGCTCCATGCGCTGTGCAAGGCGTACCTCTTCCTCTGCTGTAAGCAGGGGAACGCGCCCAATTTCGCGTAAGTACATACGCACGGGATCGTCGAGGCTGCTTTCTAAGTCAGCGACCACGATACCGAAGCCATCTTGTAGCTCTTCCCATTTTGGATCTACCATTACTTCTGCATCCGCGATTACCTCGACATCTTCAGGTCCCGGCTCCCAGTCCGTTGGTGGTTCTTTTGTTGGGTCCAGGGCATCCATAGGCTCTTCGTCCTGTAGCTTGAACAGGTCAAACGTCTCAGGCTCTTCTGGAGATGTCGCGAGAACGCCACCAGCCGCTTGAGTGGAATGACCTATGGCATCAGCACTAAAAACATTATCTGTATCATTCAACATAGACTTATCAAAACGCTCTAATACAAAAACATCTTGTAGAGGTTGCAGGGAGCCTGTATTCCCTAGATTACCTCTGGTAATTCCAACACCACTCCTCCGCTCTTCCTCTACGCGATCCATCACATCTTGTTCCCGATTCACCATTCTGACATCCCCCTTCAGAAAACAGGCATACAACGATAATTAAAAACAAAAGGAAAAATGTTCCTGTCTCCCGATTCCGATCTTGGTAAAAATGATTGCACTCGTTGACTAACGTTATAAAGTCACCCTTGAAGGTGAGTCGCAGAGTCGATTGTTCGTACTTGCTGATGTACCTCTATCAGCCGCTGCCGAAGCTGCTGTACTCCTGCTCTATCGCCGGAGCCGACTGCTTCACGCAGTAAGTATAATAGTTCCGTATTCAGTTGTAGCAAGCGTGTTCGTTTGAGGCGTGTAGCGCATTGGACGGCTTCCTTCACCTGTCCCACCCCATCTAATGGGGACCTCGACTCAACGAACGCTCTAGCTCTGTTGACTGCGGACTGCAGTTCCACAGGTACAAGTTGCTCTAAGGATTGATATGAGGGGGAAGAACCACGCTGATACAAAGAGTTCAGTATCTGGTACAACTCTCGCGTCTCTGTCCCGGCAAAGTCACCATCATGTATTATACCACAGATATACGGATTCAAACCAGGATTCTGTAAGAGTAGACCGATCAGGTAGTCCTCCCATTGTAGCTTATTTGCCTTACTCTTGTCAATACTAACGTATGGAACACCAGAATTGGTAACAGTAGTACTTTGTAGATGGGACTCTTCTCCCTTTTGGTCACTAAGCCATTCCGGTTCTTTCGTCACTCGTGCTTGATATGGCTTCATAGAATCAGAAAATGTAGCTTTTACACTACTGGAAGATTGCTTACGTCGTACATCTTGCAAGTCTCGCGATAGACTAACTTCATCGACACGAAGTGTACGAGCTAGTTTACGAACATACTCTTCACGCTTAGCACTATCACTAATCGTAGCTATGATGGGTAATAACTGTTTCGCAGCCTCGGCTTTATTATGTGACTCTCGTAAATCCAAATTTTCGGTTTTTGTCACAATATAATAGTCAATGAGTGGCAAAGGATGCGACACAGCATATAACCACGCCGAGTAGTCGCGTCGAATCACTTCGTCGGGGTCTTCTCCCTGTGGTAGTTGCAGTACGTTAATCTCTGCGTCAACCTGCTCTTCGAGCATAATCATGCCACGCGACGCAGGTCCATTTTTGCCGCGATACTTTTGTGTCGCGTTACCTGAAAGCGGCACTGGCACAATGGTTTTATCAAAACCCTTTAATGCCTCCTGAATACCGTGCTCAGTTGCTGCACTACCGGCAGCATCGGGGTCGAGGGCGAGCGTTACCTGTTTGGTGAGCTTTTTGAGTTGCTGAATATGCTTTTCTGTGATCGCACTACCAATACACGCTACCGTCTGTCTTGTGCCATACTGGTGCGCTATGACTGCATCGACATAGCCTTCTACTATAACAACTTGTCCGGTCTGTTTTATTGCATCACGGGCCATGTCTATGCCATACAACACCGTGTTCTTTTCAAACAGTGGCGTCTGTGGTGAATTGAGATACTTTGGTTTGCTATCGCCCAGTGCGCGACCACCAAAGCCAATGACGCGATTGCGTGTGTCGCGAATAGGAAAGATGATACGATTTCTGAAGTAATCATAGACGCCATTGCCGCCTTCGGCGCTGATTGCTCCTTCTCGCTCACGGGCGAGTCCAGCCATGACCAGTTCGCGTTCCGTATAACCCTGTGTCAGGAGATAGCGCGAAAGACCGTCCCATGATTCAGGGGCATAACCAAGGCTAAAGGCAAGTATTGTTTCAGATGATATACCACGACTCTGTACGTATGCACGGGCCTCTGTTGCCTCTCTGGAACGCAATAGCGATTGGTGAAACCATAGTAGCGCATCCTCGTTGAGTTTACGTAGCCGCTCTTTCACAGCACTACGTTCACGTTCCTCTTCAGGATCGCGACCAGGAGTATCTTCGACGGTAACACCAGCTTTTTCAGCGAGATAGTGGAGCGTGTCACGAAACTCAAGCCCCTGCTGTTTTTGTACGAAGGAAAAGACATCGCCACCTTCATTACAGCCGAAACAATGAAAGGTTTGCGTTTCGCGGTTCACGTAAAACGAAGGTGTGCGCTCGTTATGGAACGGACATAGCCCTTTCAATGCTTTCCCCGATTTTTGCAGATTCACAACCAGGCCGATTTCATCGGCAATATCAATTTTTGCTTTAATGGTTTCGATGGCAGAAGAAGGCATTGTAATTCCTCGATCAAGTACTCAGGCTTCGGACTATAAACATTACTTTACATACTATATAACGTGTCACACAAGCGCATCTTGTACTGCTTCTGTAGGACGTATGGGTGCGTTCACAACACCAATTACATTGTACCCACTGTTCATACTTTTTATAAGAGCATAGGACCTATAGATTTTCCTATTAGTGATAAGACGCATGGAAGCGAACAGAATAAAACTTTTATACTCTCTGCTCACAAATCTCATCCATAAAAGTTATCCACTTTTCCACATCCTCTATATACTATGATTCTTATTTATATAAAGAGATATAAGAATCGTAGTAGTAGTAGTAGGGGATGTGGAAAAGTGGATAACTTTGAGTAACAAGGCATCTGCCTTTTTTTACTTAGCTGTCCTATCAAGCTGTCAGGCTACACGAACATATGTGTATAAGTTATCCACTGTAAAAAAGAGTAAAGAAGTGGGTGGATAAATAGCGATAATGGTGGATAACTTTGCTCCAAAATGGGGATAAGTTATCCACCATTCCAGTTAGAGAAAAATATAGTGGATAAGTTATCCACTGTCTCTGTGGATAGTTTTGCTACTTATCCACTACTTGTTTTTGATGTGGAAAACTTCTCCACATTTGATGTGGAGAAGTTTTGTAGCTTCTCCACTGGCCTCCATTATTGTGGAAAACTTCTCCACATCAAATGTGGATAAAAAGGGTTGAGTAGAAGGCATACGTACTTTTCCACAATAATGAACACTTGTCCACATTTTTAGGTAGGTTATCCACTTTTTGCATACTATGCACGATAATTTATAGATTAGTCTATTTACAAGAGGCGACAAGGTTATCCACTATCGCAAAAAATGTGGAAAACTTCTCCACATTTTGTGTGGAAAACTATATCGTACCGATAGGTCATGCTGAAAATGTGGAAAACTTGTCCACAACAAATGTGGAAAAACAGAAGCTTTATAACAGCAGAACTGTCACGTTGTGGATATGTGGAAAACTTCTCCACATTTTGTGTGGAAAACTGAACCTCAAGAAATGCCGCAGTGGATAAGTGGAAAACCTGTGGAGAACTTTGTGGAAAACTATATCGCTACGATAGGTCATGCTGAAAATGTGGAAAACTTCTCCACATTTTGTGTGGATAAATTGGAAGAATATTGCAGTGGAACTGTTATATACAAGGCTTGAAAGAGCTAATGAGAATTTTCATATAGTAGCAGACGTATTTTAGTTGATCTTGTAAAAATTTGGATACGAAATGCTGGACAAGGAGGAAATTTATGCTAGCGAGAGACGAAACAGATTTTGTGCTTTCCCCGTTTTGGAGAGGGAAGAAATTGCAAAGCGGCGGTGCTATCTCTCTACTAAGACAAATAGCTTATGTAATGCTGCTAGCACTGCTTGTTTTGATGTGTGTGGCATGTTCGTCAAACACTACGTTGCCACCGCAGGTTAAGCACACATCGACGACGCAACCATTACAGAGGGCGACTGCAACTCCGTCAACAGTGCCTAAAGGGACGCTTTTGTATAAGGCGAACTGGTCACGAGGTCTTGCTGGTTGGCAAGGAGCGCACGGATGGGAGATAAAGCAGGGACAGTTGACGACACAGAGCGATGATCCTGTTGCTATCACGATACCATATACAATAACAATTCCTAACTACGCTATAGAGGCACGTGTACGGATCGTGCGTCTGCTGCACAGAGATGGTGGCTATTTTAGTATCTTCACCAAACCTACTACAAACAAGGATGGCTACCAGGCAGGTGTAAGCGACTTGAAGGGGACGGAGCCGCGTCCAAACGGAAGCCACGCGCAGGTGCACGCCTTTATTGACCCAATGAGTTCAATGGCTCCTAACAGTTTTGAACCCGTTGACTATGAGCCGCACTTCGACTGGCATACCTATCGTGTAGAAATCCAGGACAATCAGGCAAGCATCTTCATTGATGGTACCTCGGAAAGTACGGCCAATAGTATCAGGACGGACACACTTTCAAACGGCCCAATTAGCCTGGGAAGTGCGATGGTTGTAATACAAATTAGCGACGTGACCATTACAGCATTGTAGTAGATGAAACGTCATCTATCCTGCCTTCTGCTGTCGTACAATGGAACGTTTCATGTCTGTTACGTTTCGCGCTTCGCGTTGTGTTTTGTAGAAGTCGTACCAGTATTCCTCAATCCACTGGTTGCATGCGAACAAGGCAGTGCTTAATCCACGACGTTCAAGTTCATTCTCGACTACATTGTTAGCATGTGGATGCTCATACAATTGTGGTAGAGGAGAGCCAAAGCCATGTGTGTAGTGAACAAGCTCATGAGCAATTGTTGTAACCAGTATCGTATCTGGCACCTCCTCATGTTGTAAGAGCGTATTGATACCAATAAACGAGTGTGTGCTATCTAGCGACATACGAATGAGCCCCAGGCGGCTCTTCCAGGGGCGGCAATAGGCAATCTGTACATCGTTTGCATGAGGAACATCGGAAAAATAACGTTGCCATATGGAATTGAGATAAAGTGTAAGGTCGTGTGTCGGATGTAATGCTCTGAATGGCTCAGTATGGATATAAGTGGAAATAGGTGGAAGCATACCAGGACTCCTTTGTATACATGTTTATAACAGATTCTACAGGGCGATTTTATCATTGCGCCTGACCTGTGAGTCTAGTATAACAAGAAGGTCATAATCAATAGAATGAGATTCTCACGGAGATTTTCTATGAATGTACAAAACGTGTCATTTGTCCCATGTATATATGCCTAATTTCCAGTATCATTGAGCGTATAGAGAATAAGAGAGTAAGAACGTGAGGAGGTAAGGCAATGAACAGTGTTCTGTGTAGAGAAACTGACACGGTGTTGAACGAATACAGCGTTCAATCCGATGTGATAAGTATGAATACATCAATGGACGAAGAGTCTTACGTGACTGCCCCTATGATGGCGGTGGTAAGACCGTCTTCTACAACTGAGGAAGAGCTTCACGATATGTTCGAGGCGGCAATCAGCACGCGTTTACTGGCAATGCGCGAACAGATGAATCGTATCAGCGGTCCATTGACTCCTAGCCGAAAACGTTTCTACGAGACGGAGACGCTACCCACCTTCAAAACGCAACTGACAAACATGTATGCGTTCAGTAACCGCTGGCAACGCATTGTCCTATTCGGTTGTTTGGGCTTGATGCTGGCTATGATTGGCTTCGATATAATGGGTCTGCTTATCCTTGCCGTGCGTTAGTGAGTATCTACTCGTTCGCTCTCTTTTCTCTTCCCGCTTCATTTGTCGTATCTCGTTGATAGTCTGTCTCATTATCATAAAGGAGCTGGTTTTCAATGGAACATTCAAAGCAAAAGATCACGACGTTTTTCATGTTTGATGGCAAGGCTGAGGAAGCTACGAATTACTATCTTTCTGTCTTTGATCAGGCAGCAATCCTGAGCATTCATCTGTACGGAGCCAACGAAGGGGGGGCCGAAGGGACCGTATCGCATGCGACCTTTTCATTGTATGGGCAAGTGTTTATGTGCATGGACAGTAATGTGAAGCATGATTTTACGTTTACTTCATCACTATCATTGTACATCGCCTGTACAACAGAAGATGAGATAAATCGGCTCTTTGAGAGGTTATCTCAAGACGGCAAAGTGTTTATGCCATTGATGACCTATCCATTTAGTGAAAAGTTCGGTTGGGTTGCGGATAAGTACGGAGTTTCATGGCAATTGAACTTGGAAAGAAACTAACTCTTCTTTAAATTAGTCCCCACTAGTTCACCAAAGTTCATGCGACCTCAAAGCCAGGTGCCCCTTGCAGGTGCACTGGTCTCTGACTCAAATGGATAATTACGTCATCACCAGACCTTGCTCAATTGCTTTGCTCAGGGCTTCGGTACGCCCGGAGACGTTGAGTTTTTGATAGATGTTTGCAAGGTGAAAATTCACAGTGCGCTCGCTGACGTAGAGACGGGCGGCAATTTCTTTGTTACGCATGCCGCGTGCTAGCAATCGCAACACGTCGAGTTCACGTGCTGTTAGTGATTCATAGGGAGCGCGTCCATTCTGCTTACCAACGCGTGAGAGGAGCCTGCCTGCCAGTTGTGGTTGCACCAGCACCTCGCCGCTTGCCACGACACGTAGTGCGTGTGCTAGCTCATCGGGTGCGATATCCTTCAAGACATAACCGTCGGCACCCGCACGTAGCGTTTCATAGAGGTATTCTTCACGGTCTTGAGCCGATAGCAACAACACTTTGGTTTCGAGGTTGAGTTGCTTGATCTGACGCAGGGCGTTCAGACTCTGCCCATTGGGGAGTTGTGAGTCCAGCAACACGACCTGTGGCCCAAGTTCGAGCGTTTCACTGACTGCCTGGACGCCATCCGCCGCCTCACCAACAACACGTAGCCCTGCATAGCTGTCAAGCAGGCGATGCAGACCGGCCCGTGTCACTGCTTGCCCATCGACAATCAAGACAGTTATCGGAGTGGTATCATCTCCCACTACTCCTGGTGTCGCTTGCGCGGAGAAAGCAGGTACGTCGTTCGCTATCTCCGTGTAGGGCAGACGTGCGACAACACGTGTTCCCTGCTCGCCTTGCGAACCAACCTCTAATGAGCCACTGAGATGCATAATGCGGTGGCGCAAATCAATAAATGGACGCGGTTCGTTGCGTGTATGCTCTGTATAGTTCTCAGTTGGCAAGGGCAGAAGTGAGGTGTCTTCAGCGATGGGAAGAGTGCCATCATCCTCGATGCTCATCTGCACTTCTTCATTATTGTAGGTAAGGACGAGGCGCACTCTGTGTACACCGACATGATAGGGGACTTGGTACAGTGCCTCGCGTGCGATGAAGTACAGGATGCGTTCTTTGCGTGGCGAAAGCGTATGCTCCTTTGGGCGTCCCTGCTCGTCGATGCCGTTAAAAGAGACGCGGCTAGAAACGCCTATCGTCTCCGCTGTTTCCTCGACAAGGCGTGAAAGTGCCTCTGAAAGTGTAATGCCCTCTAATTCTGCGGGTGGCAGGTCTTCGTCTGCTAAGCGCACCGTAAAGAGGGCGTCGCGTGCCATCTGCTCCAATGTATCCATGCCCTCCCGAAGTGTGGGCAGGTCTGCTGGTTCATCCTGGACAAGCGTCTGGAGCGCATTCAATTGAATAAGCAGCGCACTTAGCATCTGCACCAGTTCCGCGTGTGGGCTTTCTATGATTGTTGGATTGCCGTTATTCATAAGGTATGCTCTTCTGATTGTTGAACAAAATATTGTGTTTTTGATGGATTGTTGTGTTTGTATATTGGAATGGATGATTTGTAGGGGTCTTATTCTATAACACCCTTGTACTCATTGACCATATTCCCATACATCGAACACGTTTCTCAATTCCTGCCGAATGGGTAAACTACCAACAGGGTGTTATAGAATAAGACCCCTACAATTGTTTCATGTCGTATACGAGTGTTGAAATTTATTGTGTCGTCATCACCAACATACCATCCTGTATATCCAATACCCCGGTGCCATTCTCATGAAGGGTACCATCCAGTATAGCACGGGCGATGCGGTTCTCGACCTCTTTTTGAATGACACGTTTGAGTGGACGCGCCCCGAATTGGGGATCATAGCCACGTTGCGCGAGATAACTTTGCGCGGCATCGCTCACCGTGAGCATGATGTGTCGCTCTTGTAGACGTGGTTGCAGACGCTGTAACTGGATAGCGACGATGTTTTTCATCTGTTCGCGGCTGATCTGCCGGAAGATAACAACCTCGTCGATTCTATTGACAAACTCCGGTCGAAAACCTTCAGTGCGTAGTTCCTGCCGTGTACTACGTTGCATCGCCTCTTCATCCATACCGTCAAACTCTTGTAACCAGTTGCTACCAACGTTGCTGGTCATGATGATGACGGTGTTCTTGAAATCGACGGTGCGTCCCTGTCCATCAGTCAGGCGTCCATCGTCCAGCAGTTGCAGCAGCACGTTGAATACCTCCGGTGCCGCCTTCTCTATTTCATCCAGCAGGATGACGCTATAGGGATGGCGGCGCACCGCTTCGGTGAGTTGACCGCCTTCGTCGTAGCCGATGTAGCCTGGTGGTGCTCCGATGAGACGAGAGACCGAGTGTTTTTCGTTGTACTCGGACATATCAATACGCACAAGGGCTTGCTCGTTGTCGAAGAGAAATTCGGCGAGGGCGCGGGCAAGTTCGGTTTTACCAACTCCCGTGGGTCCCAGAAATAGGAAGCTGGCAAGCGGACGATTCGGGTCTTGTAAACCAGCACGTGAACGGCGGATAGCATCAGCGACAATCTGTAGCGCGATATCCTGTCCTACAACGCGGCTCCGTAGACGATTCTCCATTAGGAGCAGGCGTTGTACTTCGGCCTCCATCAGGCGTGCCACAGGTATATGAGTCCATTTGGAGACGATTTCGGCGATGTCTTCGGCATCAACCTCTTCTTTCAGCATACGTGCATTCTTGATGTGCGTGAGTTGTGATTCCATACCCTGTATACGTTGCTGTATCTCCGGTAGAACGCCATAGTGAAGTCGCGCCATCTCGTCGAGGTTGCCAGCACGTTCGGCCTGTTCATACGCGGTTTGCGCCTCGTCGAGTTCGCGTTTCAGGTGGCGCATCTCCTCGACGGGCGCGCGTTCGGTTTCGAGTGTGAGGCGGAGGGCGTGTAATTGTTCTTTGAGGTTGGCAACTTCGCGTTCGATGCGTTCACGTCGCTCTTTGCTGGCAGCGTCGGTCTCTTTTTTCAGGGCTTCTTGCTCAACCTGCAAGCGGCGCACGCGACGGTCTAGTGCGTCAATCTCGCTGGGTGTGCTATCAAGTTCCACGCGGCGATGGCTCGCGGCCTCATCAATCAGGTCAATGGCTTTGTCTGGTAGGAAACGTTCGGTGATATAGCGATTCGAGAGTATTGCGGCTGCGACGAGGGCACTATCCTGAATCCGCACGCCATGATGTACCTCGTAACGTTGCTTGAGACCACGCAGAATGCTAATGGTGTCTTCAACCGAGGGTGGTTCGACGAGAACAGGTTGGAAGCGGCGTTCAAGGGCGGCGTCCTTCTCGATATATTTGCGGTACTCGTTTAGAGTAGTGGCGCCAATACAGTGCAACTCGCCGCGTGCCAGCATTGGTTTGAGCATATTTGAGGCATCCATTGCGCCCTCTGCCGCACCTGCTCCGACAAGCGTATGTAGCTCGTCGATGAAGAGAATGATGCCGCCATCGGAACTGGTAATCTCTTTGAGGACAGCTTTGAGCCGCTCCTCAAACTCGCCTCTATACTTCGCACCTGCGATAAGGGCACCAAGGTCGAGCGTGACGACGTGCTTATCGGCAAGTGTTTTAGGAATATCACCACGCACGATACGCTGTGCCAATCCCTCGACAATCGCGGTCTTGCCGACGCCAGGTTCGCCGATCAGCACAGGATTATTTTTTGTGCGCCGACTCAACACCTGCACCACGCGGCGTATCTCCTCATCGCGTCCAATCACAGGATCAAGCTTGCCCTGCTGTGCTAGCTCTGTCAGGTTGCGTCCATAACGTTCCAGTGCCTGATACTTCCCCTCCGGGTCCTGATCGACGACACGTTGCGCCCCACGAATGCCCGTTAGAGCCTTTAAGACTTGATCGCGGCTCAGGCCAGCAAGTTGCAGAGCCTGTTGCGCGGTTCCCTCGCTATCGAACATCGCCAGCAGCATATGCTCGACGCTCAGGTACTCATCCTTGAAATTGTTCATCTCCGTCCACGCGTTTTCAAGGACTGTACGCAGACGCGGCGAAATACTCGGCTCGATAGCACCATAAACACGCGGCAACCGCTCTATCTCTCGTTCGACAAGATGCTGGGCCGCTGTGAGATTACCGCCAGCTTTCTGAATGACCTGTTGCGTAACACCACTCTCCTGCTTGAGGAGAGCATCAAGTAGGTGTTCGCCCTCGATCTGGCTATGATTATGTTGTTGTGCTAGCTCGGATGCGTCATGCAGGGCTTGACGCGCCTTATCGGTGAAGCGTTCGATTTTCATAACAATTTCTCTAATAAAAAGTTATCCTATTGTTTGGCTTGTCTGTAGTATATCAGATTGCATGAGATGTGGGTAAGTGTGTAATGCAGTGCATAATAGAAATTATTTGACATTTTTAGCTGAGTCGATTAAAATATTAGCAGATCATCAGTAAAGGAACGCCAGTGACAATTCGCTAATCTTGTTTCAATCGCCCACTCATTCGTGGGAATCATATAGCAGTACAAGTATACCATCTCTACTACTTAGTAGAGTTGTTTATATTTATCTGCTCAATGGATAGATTGATATATGAAGTGCGAATGGTTCTGATGTTGTTACGCGTTACCTTTCATTTCTATGACATCTTTTCTAAACATATCAACGCCATTCCTATCTTCACTTTGCAAGCATCATTACACCTCATGCTTTTTGAGTACTTCATTGATGCGTTAGCTTGCAAGCAGACTGTCTATGCCTACGGTGGTTCCCTACACGACGAATGCTTCCTAACGTGTATCTGTTTGTAGATACATATGTATAGCATCTTCTCAAAAACAATTCTATACTGATGATTTACTACGATGCAGGGAAGATTTTCCACAGAGAAATAAGAAGTAAGAAGGAATGTCATAATGAAAGACTCAAGAAGTAGCATTGTACAGATAAATGGAACGCGGCTTGCCTACGAAGTTGCTGGTGAGGGACACCCTCTTGTCCTCATTCATGGTGGGCTGGTTGATAGCAGATCATGGGACGATCAGTTCGATGTGTTTGCTCAGCATTACAAAGTCGTGCGCTATGATGCTCGTGGCTTTGGAGATTCGGAAGTACCCACACAACCGTATTCAGACGTTGAGGATTTGTACAATTTGCTCACATTCTTGCACATAGAGAAAACCTATGTGCTGGGTTTATCGCGCGGTGGAAGTGTTGCTCTTGATTTCACACTCGTCCACCCTGAGATAGTCGATGGACTCGTTCTATCAAATTCTGGACTGGGTGGATATCAGCTCTCTCCTGAGAATAATGCACTCTTAGAGGAGGTTGACGCTGCTTTAGAGAGAAATGACGTTGCTCAAGCGGTTGAGCTTGAGAACAGAATGTGGATTGACGGACCCGAACGAACACCTGACCGAGTGAATGCAACGGTCCGAGAGCGAGTTCGCGCGATGAATACACACAACTACATATTAGCATTGGGCAAGGATGTTGCATCTCCAGCAGAGGTCGAGCCACAAGCAATCTCTCGTCTTGCGGAGATACACGTTCCTACGCTCATTGTCATTGGTGATAAGGATGTACACGACTTTGTTGCCATGTCTAATCTGCTGGCGCAGAGTATTGTAGGGGCAAAGAAGGTTGTTCTTCCTAATGTTGCACATGCACCTAACATGGAGGAACCTGAAGTGTTCAACCAGATTGTGTTAAATTTCCTCAGTGCTTTGTAACATCCCGATGTGTCACGTACTGTGAACTTTAGGGAAGAAGATAGCATGATAGGGCAAGTTAGTAATGGAGTATCATTGTATAGTAGTGACAGAACTTGCCCTATCATGCCCCAACCTGCTCTACTAGAGGAATAGGATAGCACACGAATGATAGATTTTAAGCACATCACAACAATTAAAGACCTAAGAATTGTAGAGGCACGAAAGCTTATCTCTGCTGTCGGACGCGCAACACTGCAAAAGTGTCTTCTTGAAGGTGCTGCAAACATTGAGCATGGGTTAGATGTATGCATGCATATTGAACATGTTTTTTATCGTGTAGCTGCTCATGATGACAGGTTTATAGCGCAATTAATACATAAAGGAATTCCTTGTTATGCAGTATCAGATGGTATCTTGAAAAAAATTACGCATACAGCCGAGGTTTTCCCATACATAGGAGTAGCAGACCTACCAGAAGCATTAGGTGAAGCGATGGACAACGTTGTCCTTGTTATAGAGCATATTCAAAGTCATTATATACTTGGTGCCCTCATTCGAGCCGCAAGTGCTTTAGGTATTCGAGACATTCTTTCAATCGATCCACACCTGGACCTCTTCTACAGAAGAATCGTCTCTGCTTCTGCTGGAACTGTTTTTAATGCTAGAGTTAAGCGTTTTTATTCGGGAAGAGAAGCACTAGAGATGCTAGAGCAACAAGACTATCGACTTGTTGCAACAAGTCCATTATCTAGGAGCTTTGAAGCAATAGCAATTTTCCAAAGAGAGTCTCTTGTCCTTACGTAAATGAAAAACGCCACCGCTCCCAATAGGAAAACAGTGGCGTCACAAATTGTTTATTATATTTTCTCCAATTTCGCAAAATCCATACTCAGCCTTTTCTTCCCATGTCTACCGGAGAATTGGACCTCGACGAATTCGGTGCCGGACTCCATTTCACTTTTGAGGATGACACCCTCACCGAAGAGGCTGTGACGTACTTTTTGGCCTGGTTTGAATTGCTGCTCCTTCGGTTTGGTGGGTTGCGCTGGCTGTGAGAAGGTACCCTTTGATGAGGCGGATGGTGGAAAGCTGGGCGGCGACGAGTAGCTGCGTGCGCTGGTTGTGGGTTGTGTCCATTTGGGCGTACTGCTCTTGGGAGCGATGCCGCTACCGAAAACACGGCCACCCTCGTCTTCGCCATAGGGGTCCTGATTGTAGTCGTCTTCGTCCCATTCGGTTTTGCGTACTGTACGCGTGTTGCCATTGACGGAGAGGCCGGAGCCGCTTTTGGTGTTTTGGCCGTTTGCCATTGAGACGAGTTTGGCGGGAATGTCTTCAAGGAAGCGCGACGGCTCCGTCGAGTGCGTCTCACCCCAGAACGAGCGGCGACTGGCTCGCACCAGATAGAGACGTTTCATAGCTCGTGTGAAGCCAACGTAGGCAAGGCGACGTTCTTCCTCAAGTTGCTCTGGTTTGCCCACTGAACGCGAGTGTGGCAACGAGCCTTCGTCCATGCCGACGATGAAGACAACGGGAAACTCCAGGCCCTTTGCCGCGTGCAATGTAATCAGTGTTACAGAATCACTATTCTCTTCACGTACCAATGAGCCATCTTCGCTGGTTTGCGCTGTATCGGCACCACCGACGAGGGCGACATTTTCCAGGAACAGTTCGAGGGCGGCGTTCGTCTCAATCTCTGAATAATTCTCAGCTACGTGACGCAACTCAAGCACGTTGGCCCAACGGTCTAACTCCTCCTCCGGTACCGCACGAAGCTCCGGCCCATAGCCGCTGCGCTCGGCAATGCGATCAATCAATTCTGGTAGCGAGAGTTCGTGAAGAGCCTCTGAGAGGTCGGCGATCAGTTTGCCAAAACCCTCGATGGCTACCTTTGCCGCCTTACCGAGCGTGGGATGCTCATTGATGCGTTGTATGGCGGTCAGGGTTGGGATATGTTGTGCTGTGGCCCAGTGCTGCAATTCGCCGAGCGTTTTGGCACCAATCTTACGGTTCGGTACGTTGATGATGCGTTGTAGGCTCAATTCGTCGGTAGGATTGGCGAGCAGGCGCAGGTAGGCAATCATGTCTTTGATTTCTTTACGTTCATAGAACTTGCGGCTGCCGATAACCTTATAAGGAATGTTGAGGTGCAGAAATTGCTCTTCAACGGCACGCGATTGGGCATTGGTGCGATACATTACGGCGACATCGCCGCGCTTCTCGATATCACCACGTCCGAGCAGACGCAGTATCTCGCGAGCAGTGAACAGGCCCTCCTCCTCTTCATTATATGCCTGATGTACTACAATTTTTTCGCCTCTGCCTTGCTCTGTCCACAATTTCTTGTCTTTGCGGAAACTGTTACGCTTGACGACACCCTGAGCGGCGTCGAGAATGGTCTGAGTCGAGCGATAGTTCTGGTCGAGGATAATGGTTTCGACCTCTGGAAAATCGCGCTCGAAACGTAGCACGTTCTCAGCACTAGCACCGCGCCATGTGTAGATCATCTGGTCATCGTCACCCACTACGCAGACGTTACCGAGTCCGTTGTGCCGCTCGTCCGTACCGTATCCAAGCAGACGAATCAGCTTATATTGAGGCAAGTTACAATCCTGAAATTCATCGACGTGAACATATTGCCAGCGACGCTGATATTTTTGCAGTACATCAGGTTCGCGCCTCCACAGTTGCTCCGTGAGCATCAGCAGGTCGTCGAAATCGACGCCATTGTTGGCACGTAAGAGCTTCTGGTAGACCTTGTAGACACGCGCCGCGACCTCTTCACTATATTTGGTGGCCTGCTCCGACATCTGCTCTGGGATGAGCAATTCGTTTTTAGCACGCGAGATGCTGGCCTGAATGGTAGAAGGTTTGTATTGTTTCTCGTCGAGACCGAGTTGCTTAACCGCTTGCTTGACAAGCGAGGTCTGGTCGTCAGTATCGAAGATCACAAACGACTTGCTGAGACCCATTGGTAGTAGCGAATCGGCCTCCATACGCAGCACACGTGCACAGATGGCGTGGAAGGTGCCAATGGTCATCTCCTTTGACTCGTTGATGCCGACAAGTTTTTCCAGGCGTTCGCGCATCTCTTTAGCCGCTTTGTTAGTGAAGGTCACGGCGAGAATGCGCCAGGGCGAAATCTGTTCTTCCTGCACCATATATGTGATGCGATGGGTAATGACGCGCGTCTTGCCACTGCCTGGTCCCGCGAGAATCAGGACGGGGCCGTGTGTCGTAGTGACGGCCCTACGCTGTGGCTCATTCAAACCTTTGAGTATATCTTTTTCGGAATCTAACATAATAAAAACTCCATCCATCGCGTGCGAGAAAAAATAAAAAGTGGTTATGATGATAAAATTTCGACGCTATTGTACCACAGATGCTATGCGTTTATATACACAAAAATTGACGCACGCGACAGGGCCAGCCCTGTCGCGTGCGTCAATTTTTGTGTAATTGTAGTTCCTATGTTCCAGCATGTGTCTTTGGTGGTGGGGGTGCTTCTTTGTCTTGTATGGCATTGTCCACGAGCATTTCAAGAACCTCTTGTCCGTTTTGTACCGCCTCCCCGTAGGTACTTCCATGTGTTACTGGCATAATGACACGATCTGACCATTCTGGCAGTGTCACTAGAAAAGCTTCGTCTTCTTCTGACCACTCGATAACCATAGAATAGTGGAGGTGGTGTGGTATTTGTTGCGGCATAGTTATCCTCCCATACATTGATTAGCTCTATAATACCATCAATTCCGACAAATTCATTATGTAGGGGCCATTATTCATAACGCCCTGTGAGCAATACACCATGTGAGTAAGGATTGAGGAACGGAATCAACGGATGGAAAACGTGGTCGATGTGTACGAGGGCGTTATAAATAAAGGCCCCTACAGAGATCGTTCGCATATGTGTTGGAATTATGATGCTATATAACATCTCACAAATCTTCACTATCTCACATTCCTACAGAGATTTATGTAGATTTGCTGTTGTCATCCAACGGGAGACACGTTATTATATGCAGTAGCGCAAGACAGAATTTTCATAATTTCGCATATATAAAGGAAGAATATATTGATGCAACAAGAGACATTGCCCGCGCATACTGGCGTGGCGCGTTTTATGGATGCGTGCAATTTGCGTGAGCCGGATGCGACGCCGATCTGGTTCATGCGACAGGCGGGACGTAGCCTTGCCGAGTATCGCAAGATACGCGACAAACATGACATTTTAACGATTGCGAAGACACCTGAATTGTGTACAGAGGTGACACTACTCCCTGTGCAGATACTTGGGGTCGATGGGGCTGTTCTGCTGGCAGATATCGTGGTGCCGTTAGAGGGCATGGGTATTTCCGTCGAGCTAAAGCCCGATGTCGGTCCAATCATTCACAATCCGGTCCGCACGATGAAAGATGTCGAGGCACTCCGCATTATCGACGCAGAAGAGTCAACGGACTACATCATGCAGGCTATTCGCATGGTCAAGCATGAATTGGATGGTAAACAGGCGGTAATTGGTTTCTCCGGTTCTCCGTTCACGCTGGCATGCTATATTATCGAGGGGCGACCCACGCGCGAATATACGCTGGCAAAGGGCATGATGTATGGGCAGCCAGAGGTGTGGCACGCGCTGATGAGCAAGCTGACGGAAGTGGTTTCGCGCTACCTCGTGGCACAGGTCAAGGCGGGTGCGGATGTTGTGCAGTTGTTCGATAGCTGGGTCGGTATGCTCAGTCCCAGCACCTACCGCAAGTTCGTCAAGCCCTATGTGACACGTATCTTCGAGGATGTGAAACGCGCAGGTGCGCCGTCTATTCACTTCGGTACAGGAGCCGCCGCGCTGATCGACGATATGGTCGAGGCGGGTGGCGACATTATCAGCGTCGATTGGCGCATGGACCTCGACGATGCATGGGCAAAAATCGGCTACGAGCGTGGTATCCAGGGCAACCTTGACCCGGCCATGTTGCTCACTGACTGGCCCACGATTGAGGCGGGGATGCATGATATTCTACGCCGCGCCAACAATCGACCCGGCCATATCTTCAATCTCGGTCACGGCGTACCTGCTCCAACCAATCCCGATATGTTGAAGCGATTGGTCGAGGCCGTACACGAAGAGACGCGACGATAGGAGATAACAATGACCACAACAACAAAACAACATGTGGGTGTGATGCTCATGACCTACGGGTCGCCAGCCACGCTTGATGATATTCCAGTCTATATTAAAAATGTGTATGGGGGACGCGAACCAGACCAGGAGGTTATCACGGAGTTCCGTCGCCGCTATGCCCTGATTGGTGGCTCGCCTTTGTTGCGTATCACACGCGAACAGGCGCAGGCACTACAGGAAGAGTTGAACCGCGAAAGTAGCAATGGTACAACCTACACGGTCGATGCTGGCATGCGCTTCTCACCACCCTTTATCGCCGACCTGACGCCAGAGGTTGCCGCCAATGCACAGAAGTTGGTCGGCATCATCATGTCGCCGCAATATTCGCCCATTATTATGCGCGGCTATATTCAGACACTTGAAGATGCGGTTGAGGACCTGAATCGAGACGACCTGAAACTGGCGATCTCGCGCGACTGGCACTTGCAGCCGTACTTCTTACAGGCTCTAGCCGAGCGCGTGCAGCAGGCACTTGACCGCTTTCCGGCGGAGATACGCGATAGCGTACCTGTGCTGCTCACTGCACATAGCATGCCTAAACGCGTGATTGAGAAGGAGCCAGACTATATCAACAACCTTAAAGAAACAGCGGTAGCCGTTGCTAAGATGCTCAATCTCGCTGATGACCGCTGGATGTTCTGCTATCAGAGCGCAGGTCACACGCCCGAAGAGTGGCTCAAGCCCGACTTTGCCGATATCATGCCGGAGCTACAGCAAGCAGGCAAAAAGCATGTGCTGATCGCTCCTGTACAGTTCTTAGCGGACCACCTTGAGATTTTGTACGATATCGAGGTGGGGGCACGCGAACAAGCCGAGGAGCATGGTATCGAGTTCGCACGTATCGAATCGCTCAATACATCGCCGCTTTTCATCAAAGCCTTGGCGGCAGTTGTTAAAGAGACTATGAATAGGGCATAATAGAGTTGTATTGTGTAGGGGCCTGATTTATCACGCCCTGGGTGGGGTTGGGGAGGGGGAACGTGTTGGCAACGGTTGTTTATGACGACGTTTGCCCCACTGCCCCACCCAGGGCGTGATAAATCAGGCCCCTACAGATTTTATTTAGGAGGATTTCGTGGTTGTAACTGTCTCAAAGTGGGTTTTGCGTGTCAGCGCAATACTCGCACTTATTCTCGGCATCATTATCTGGGCAAACGATAGCCTTGCTGGTAGTCTTGTCAATATTCACTTGCCGTTGGGCATTCTTGTTACCTTGTCGCTCATCGTGCTTGGCATCATGTACGGTACTGCTAAAGGTGGCAACTGGGGCATCGCTGCTCTCGCCATTGTCTGGGGTCTGCTCGTGTTCGCGCTTGGAGCTTCACAACTCGCGGCTGAGCCGAGCCTAGTGGTCAAAATTCTACACCTGCTGATTGGGCTGATCGCCATTGGCATCGGTGAGATGGTCGCGGGACGCTACAAACGCCTGAATGTGGTACGCGCTCAAACGATGTAATACTAATATGGGTGTGAGGTCTGTTGTATGCTCATGTGCTAGCACATGAGCATACAACAGACCTCACACCCATGATTTTTTGGAATACCCAAGCTGTTTCCTGGAATCGTCGCGAAGTGTATGCTATGCAAGTTGCAAAACGTGATATGTTTATAGTGCATATACACTACAACTTGCCTACGTCCCTTTCGTTAATAAAGCAAAACATATATCGAGAAAATGGATATAATATATGGCACAACAAGAGACTCAATCACAAAATGAGAAACAGGCTCAATCATCTACTACCTCTCAAGATGGAGCCGTTAAGTCACAACAGAATAAACAGGATGACGTGGGCGAACACGCGAGTAAATGGGCGGTATTTTCGATTGTTGCCATTGGTGTCTTTATGGCGACGCTCGACTCTTCGATTGTCAATATTAGTCTACCTAATATCGCACGCGATTTCGGAACACCACTCAATGGCGCCATTGAGTGGGTAATTATCTCATATCTAGTTGTGACGGCAGCCATTTTGCTCACCGCGGGTCGCTTGGCTGATATGATTGGGCGCAAGTCGATCTGGGCTGTAGGTCTCTTTGTCTTTACGGGCGGCTCAGCATTATGTGGTGCAGCTACTTCGCTTGGTTTTCTCGTTGCGGCACGCGCGGTACAAGGTCTCGGTGGCGCATTGCTGTTCGCATCGAGTCCAGTCATGATAACGAATGCCTTTCCAGCACAGGAGCGTGGACGTGCGCTCGGCCTGAACGCGGTTATTGTAGCACTTGGTGTCAGTGTTGGTCCAACACTTGGCGGCTTTATTACCGCATTTTTCACATGGCGCTGGATATTTTACGTCAACGTCCCACTTGGTATTGTGGGTATCATTTTGACGCTACGTGTGCTTACCGAGAAATTTCATCGCAATCTAGGCAAGTTTGACCCGTTAGGTGCGATACTGCTAGGTGTGGGACTGGCGAGTTTAACTGCAGCTCTTTCGTTCGGGCAGGAGTTAGGTTGGGGATCACCAATTTTTATCACTGGTGTTGTCGTTGGCGTTGTTTTGCTCGGCTGCATTCCGTTCGTAGAGCGTCGTGTTGCCAATCCGATTATTGACATGAAGCTGTTACGAAATCGCGTCTTCCTCTCCGCCAATATGAGTTTAATTTTGAGTTTCCTGGCACTGTTCGCGGTCAGTTTCATCATGCCGTTTTACCTCGAACAATTGCGCGGCTTTCCCACACAAATTGTTGGTCTGTTGCTGACACCGTTACCAATCATGATAGCCATAGTTGCACCTATCAGCGGTTCGCTGGCCGACCGTTTCGGTAGTACGCGCTGGCTAGCGTCGGGTGGACTCGCGATTGCATGCGTCGGCCTGATTCTGCTAAGTCAGTTGAACGCGCATAGTTCGGTCTTCGATATCATCTGGCGGTTGCTGTTGACGGGTCTGGGGCAGGCACTATTCCAATCACCAAATAACAGTGCGTTGCTGGGTTCGGCTCCGCCACAGCAGCGTGGTAGTGCCTCTGGCTTCCTGGCAACGGGCCGTGTGATGGGGCAAAGCTTGAGCGTTGCCCTCGCCGGAGCCATTTTCGCCAGTCTTGGTGGTTCTGCCGCCGGACTCGCCATTCAAAACCACCAGGGTAACTTGAGTGCGTTACAGCAAACCTTCACCTCAAGTTTTCGCGCTGCCCTGCTCACTTGCGCCGCGATTGCTATTGTGGGCGTGTTTACATCGCTTGTAAGGGGCAAGTGAGAGAAAAATATTGCATAAAAATGCTGAAAGGGTGTAGGCAATTCCGCAGGAATTGCCTACACCCTTTCAGCATTTTTATGCAATAATATCTCTATGAACAAGACAGATCGCTTACTGGCTATCGTGCTGGAGCTACAAGGCAAGGGTAAGCAACGCGCCGAGGACCTTGCCAAGACGTTCGAGACGAGCAAGCGCACAATTTATCGCGACATCGAGGCTCTGTGTGAGGCAGGAGTGCCATTGATCTCTATTCCGGGGCGTGGCTACTCGCTGATGGAGGGCTATTTTTTGCCGCCCCTGAGCTTCACGAGCGATGAGGCTACGATGCTGTTGCTCGGTGGTGAGTTCATGGCGCACAACTTCGATGCACAATATCGAGAGGCGGCATACTCAGCGAACCGTAAGATTGCAGGTGTGTTACCTGAAAAACTACGGAATGACGTGGCCTATCTGCAAGAGAGTATTCATTTCGTCGCGACAGAGCAACGTCCTACAGAAGCTGCTATGCTACAGCAGTTGCGCCGTGCCATTATCGAGCGTGTCACGGTGCGTTTCCACTACTCTAAACGTTATGGGCAAGATGGACAGGAAGATCAGATGTTGCGTGAGGCAGACCCTTATGGCCTTGTACATATTACGGGGATATGGTACCTGACCGCTTTTTGTCATATGCGAAACGCTATCCGCAATTTTCGCCTGGACCGCATGGAAGAACTTGAGGTACTGCCCAGAGCCTTTGTGCGTCAAACAAATTTTACGATGGTAGAGAAACAGGGGCGTGGGCATGATGTGATTGTACGTGTTCTCTTTGAGCATGAGGTGGTACGCTGGGTGCGTGAGTCACGTAACTACTACGTCGATACAGAAGAGGAGACAGCCGAGGGTTTGCTGGTGACGCTCAGAGTGCGCCATGAGAGCGAGGTTGTGCAATGGCTTCTGAGCTGGGGAAAGAGTGTGTGCGTGCTAGAACCGGAGTCGTTACGCCAGAGATTGATAAAAGAGGCTGAGGGGATATTACAAAAATACGCTGCTGACATACTGTTGTCACAAGGGTAGGTTATATTATTCGCAAGAAGTGGAGACACATCCCAACGGGCGACCACAAGGGTCGCCCCTACCATACACCATTTTTGCATATAGAACAGGTCGTCTTCTATAGTAGGGGCGACCCTTGTGGTCGCCCGTCCTTATTTGAACAATATTGTGACAAATCAGGTGTCCATACAGGAAACGATTAGAGGAGACACGCATGACCATACAGATGAAAAATCTTACCCCGAATCTCATGGTTGAGGATGTCAACCAAACGGTGGACTTTTACAAGAACGTACTTGGCTTTGATTTGATTGCCACGGTTCCTGAGACAGGACAGTTCAATTGGGCTATGATGAAACAGGGCGGGGTAGAGATGCAGTTTCAGCTACGTACAAGCCTTGCGGAGGAGATACCTGCCTTCAAAGACAGGTCAATTGGTGGCTCACTGACGCTATACATCGGTGTGGAAGGTATCGAAGAACTTCATGGCCGTCTCAAAGACAAGGTGACAATTGTACAGGCTATGCACACCACGTTTTATGGTACGCAGGAGTTCGCTCTACAAGACATCAACGGCTTTGTAATTAGTTTTGCGGAAATGATACGAAATGGTTGAGCAGACAAAAGAGGCGACGTTGAAGGTGTTCCGTCAGATTCCAAGCGTTGGCAAGCGTATTGCCAACGACCTGTGGAGCCTGGGCTTTCGCTCGTTGCAAGAAATAAGTGGACAAGACCCCGAAAGTATGTATCTCAGGCTGTGCGAGATACAGGGGACACACGTTGATCGCTGTATGCTCTACGTCTTTCGTTGCGCCGTGTACTATACCTCGCATGAGCAGTACGAACCCGAAAAACTCAAGTGGTGGAACTGGAAGGATGAGATCATTGTCTGTGTTACAAACGAATGAGTTTGCTCGTATACAGAGATGAGAGACATAATAACTTATTATCTATTGAGGTTAGTGTACATGAATCAACCAAAGACCATAATGAAATGGTCAGAGATACAGAATTTGCCTGTCATTATTCCCAGCGAGGGTATCACGATTGGGACGGTGATCGATTGCTATTTTAAGCCCGACACGAACGCAATCTATGCATTGAAAGTGCGTCTCCGTCTGCTCGGCGAACGCGCGTTGCCGGTTACAGGCATTAGAAGTATCGGGCCTGACGGTGTGGCTATTCCTAGCGCACAGATGTTGACGGAACGTCTGCCACCATTGCCTGTTGTGAGCAGCTTGACAACATCCACGATTAAAAGTGAGAGTGGTGGTGATGTCGGTAAGGTGAACGCGATACTGCTTAGTACGGAGTCACCGATTACGTTGCGTATCGTGGGTATGGAAATGACCAATGGCACAGGCAAACGTACCAAAACATTTGGTGCTGATGCGGTCGGTAGCTACCACGACGGTACGGTTGTGATCACTGATACGGCTGCTAAGAGATTGAAATAAACATTCTGAAAATGCAGGAATGGCGTGCCATTCCTGCATTTTCAGAATGTTTATTTTTATGCTCCACCTGTCAGGCGAGCGACCTCGGCTTCGGCTTCACGAGCGGCTTTGCGGCGCGTGAGCTTTCGCAGGGCTTCGGCTTTGCGGCGCCAGTTGTCGGGATCGTTGGGGGCGAGTTTGACCGCCTCTTCCGCCGCTTCAAGTGCGTCTTCGTTGCGTTTGAGCTGCTTGAGAACGAGCGATTTGTTGTGCCACGCCGACGCCATACGCGGGTTGAGTTGGATCGCACGATCATATGCCTCAAGCGATTTCTGGTAATTATGGAGATGATAATAGACGTTGCCGAGGCCGTTCCAGGCTAACGGAGCTTTGGGATTGAAGCGAGTTGCCGCTTCATATGCCTTCAATGCCTCATCGTATTGTCCAAGTTCGCTGAGAACGCTGGCCTTGCTATTCAACACGGACGCATTACGTGGGTCGATACGCAATGCCTGGTCGTAAGCGTTGAGAGCCTCGACCAGACGCTTCTGATCGGCAAGTACATTACCACGTTTATCATATGCACGCACATAATTGCGGTCAATCTGGAGAGCCTTATCGTAGTTTTCGAGGGCGAGCTTGAGCTTCTGCTGCGCGTAGTAGACGTTGCCAAGACCGTAGTAGGTGGGGGCATAGTTCGCATTCAGCTTTCGCGCCTCCTGATATGCGCTTAAAGCATCCTGGAAACGACCAAGGTCGTACAGCACATTGCCCTTCCCATTCCAGAACACGGCATTATCCGGCTCATTCGTGATAGCTTGCTCGAAGGCTCGTAGTGATTCGGGAAAACGTCGTAGTTGCCGCAAGATCAACCCTTTGTTGTTTAATGCCTGTGCCAGTCGCGGCTCGTAGTGTAGGGCTGTATCGAACGAGAAAAGAGCCTGCTCTGGCAGACCGAGGGCGTTCTGGGCCGCGCCCTTCCCATTCCAAGCCAGAGCATTGTCCGCTTCTAGCTTGAGTGCCTGCTCGAACGCAGCGAGTGCCTCCTGGTTGCGACGCAACATATTCAGTGCGGTCCCCTTGCCGTTCCAGGCGGTGACGAGCTTGTTATCCATGCGTAATGCACGCTCGAATGCGGTCAACGCCTCCTGGTGCCGTCCGTTTATGCCGTATGTCGTACCCTGCGTCTGCCAGCCACGTGCATCTCGTATCTGTGTATTGGCGGCGGAGGGTACGTAAGGTGGTACGGTGACATTAGGGGCTTTTGTCGCGGCGGTTTGTGATGCTGCGGCACGTGGCACGGTGGGACGTGTCAGGGTGCCACTGATACGTTGGTCCTCGATGTGACGCAACGTTTTTGCTACCTCTTGTGCGCTTGCTGGCCTGTTTTCAACCTTCAACTCAAGCATGCGTGTCAGCAAGTTCTCTAACTCAACAGGTACCGCAGGATTTAGCTCAGAGGCAGGCCGAAAGAAAAACGGCTGTTCGCTGGGGTCAACGCCCGTGAGCAGGCAGTGCAGAAGCGCACCAAGACTATAGATATCGGAGCGCGGTGTACTCTGTGCCTTGCCATATTGTTCAGGAGCGGCGAAGCCGGGAGAGCCGAAGGCAACAGTATCGTGCGATTGTCCTGGCTTGAAAATGCGTGCAATACCAAAGTCAATCAGGTAGACATGCCCATTGCTGAGCATGACATTCGATGGTTTGAGGTCGCGAAAGATAATCGGCGGCTGATGCGTATGCAGGTGACTGAGTACGTCGCATATCTGCATACCCCAGTCAAGTGCCTGCTCTAAGTTTACCGGACCCCCGCCTTTGTGTTCCAGGTACTCTTCCAGCGTCTCGCCCTCGATAAAATCCATGACAAGATACGAGCGTTCCTCTTCAGTGAAGTAGTCGTAAATACGCGGCAGATTGGGGTGAACGAGATCGGCAAGCAGACGCGACTCACGCTCAAATGCATCCTCGGCTTCCTGAATACGGCTGGGCGTCAGACCCGCACGGCTCATCTCTTTGATGGCAACTGAGCGATTGTTAAAGCGTGTATCCGCCGCTTTGTAGACGGCACCCATGCCGCCTTGTCCGATACGTGATTCAAGTTGATAACGGTTGCCGAGCAGGGTTTGCTCTGGCAAGTCGCCCGTACTACGTTTGAAGAGGAGTGGGGCGGCACAATGTTGACAGAAACGAGCCGTTTCCGCGTTCGCTAAACCACAATTATCACAGAATTGTTCCGCCATATACCTTTAATTCCTAATTATTATCATATGGACGCGGGGGACCGACGCGCCACAGTTGTAGCCATTCCGCGATGCTCAATGTTTCCGCTCGGCGACTGGCCTCTATGCCTGCTTCAGCAAGCCATGCACGTATGATCTCGTTCTTATAATGTCGTCCATGTGTCAACGAGTTGTGTAGCTGTTTGCGTCGTTCGCTGAAACCAGCCTGCACAAGACGAAAGAAACTCTCACGCTCAACTGCTGTCAGCGGAGCATCGGCATGTACATCGACGCGCAGAATCGCCGAATCCACCTTTGGTGCTGGATAGAACGACGACGCAGGGACACGCGCCACAATGCGCGGCTGTCCATAGAACTGCACGCTGATCGCCAGCAAGCTCAAGTCCCCTGGCTGTGCTATGATGCGTTGTGCCACCTCTTGCTGTACCATGACCACCAGCACACGCGGCGGATTTGCGCTCTCTAAGAAGTGACGAAATGTCGGTGCTGTAATATAATACGGCAGGTTCGCCACTAATTTGTAGGGTGCCTGCCCGAAGATTTCGACCGGATTAAGAAAGAGCAGATTTCGTGCGATCAACTCGACGTTGGGGAAGTAGCTCGTCGTCTTGGCAAGCAGAGCCAGCATGTCGCGCTCTAGCTCTACAGCGACGACGCGCCGCGCCTGTTGTGCCAGTTCACGTGTCAACACACCTGTACCGGCACCAACCTCTAGCATCTCGTCGTCAGCGTCGATCTCTGCCGCCGCTACAATTTTCATCAAAATCGAGCGATCAATCAGGAAGTTTTGCCCAAATGCCTTGTTTGGGCGCATATTATGCGCGTAAAGCAGGTTACGAAGCTCACGCACGCTGGTCAAGTCTATATCTTTATACGGTACAATATCGCTCTGTAACGTCTCTGCCTCTGCCGATTGTCCATGTGGAATGCTATCCGTCACCTATCGCTCACCTATTTCTCACAAATTTTGTATATATTTATTCTACCCCACCCACACCTCTGAATACAATGAAGCTCAAGCATCTTCTGTTACTCTAGTGTTCTGATAAATCGCCTCGATGGAGATGCTGAGACCGAGGCTAGCTAGTTCAACCTGTTCACCTGGACCAAAGAAGGCAAGTTCCCAGAACCTGCTCTGGCCGCGACGCCGAACCTCGACTGATTGACGTTCGGTGTTGACCAGCACATATTCCTCAATTGTCGGGCATGCACGGTAATAGGTAAACTTACGATCTCGATCATAGACCTCTGTACTTGGCGAAAGCACCTCGACTATGAGGCGCGGATACTGAATCGCATCATCCGTGTCTTCATCACGTGGGTCACAGGTAACGGTGACATCGGGAAGGACGTAGCGTTTCTCTGCTAAACGCACATAGGCATCAGAGTCGAATACATTGCACTCACTGTCACGAAGCAAGTTACTGAGCAACACGGCAAAATTCAACTTGATACGCGAGTGGCTCAATTTGCCACCCGCGAGCATGTAGGCCATGCCATCTATGTATTCGTAGCGTACCTCTGGATTGCTACGGTCAAGGGCTAGAAATTCCCCAACGCTCATATGCAAGCGATCTGGTTGCGCTACCATTGCTTTATGCTCCTCTTATATATACCCACGCCAGCGACCCCACGGGCGGCGCGAACGGAAGCGTCCGAATGGGAATGGTCTGCCGAGTGCCGCGAAGATGATAAGGAGAGCAACTAGCCCAAACCCAACAAACAGTAGCAGCCCGAAGAAGATACTTGCGATAACAACCAACCCACCCAGCAGCAACAATAAAGGCTTGATAAGTATAAAACCTAGCACGATAAAGAAGATGATGCGACCCGCACCCTTATTGCGCTGTGGGCGTGCCCATGGCGGTGCCTGTCGATTGTAGGAGCCATAGGGTTGATAACCCCGCTCGAACGCATCTCCATCAGGGCTGAAGCGTGGACGTTGCTGCCATTGTCGGCTCTGCTGCTGTGGTGGCGTGTTTGTAGTGTTCTGTGTTCCCTGCGCTGGCCTATCCTGCGCCTGATAACTATAAGGCGGAATTGGCGGCACATCTGTCAGCGAATCTTCAAAGTTCGCGGGATGCTCATTCTTAGGAATGTTGCCCGTGTTTGGCTTTGTAGACCAATAGTACGGTCGTGCTTCGCTTTCCTGGCTGTTTTCTTGTACATTACTATCATAAGGCCGCTCATTTTGTTGTGGCTCAAATTCTTGTTGGCTCATTATCCATTCTCCTTGTTCTCATGGAACCATCACTAGTAATTACGTTGCTTGGAAACAAGGGTTGCATATGTATGTATAAGGCGAGAGCGTGGTAATGAACATAAATGAATAAACCTGGATACGACGTTGCGATGGTGTAGGGGCCATAATTTATTACGCTCCTCATTGCTGTCTACATGTGGAATCAGGGCGTAGTAAATTATGGCCCCTGCAATTTTGGTCCTACATATGTAACGAATGGACAGAATATTGCGTTATACATAGAAGTAGTATACTGTTAAAATATTTGCAGTGGTAATACTACTGTACTATGAACTATCATCTATACATGTTTGTTGTATATACATCTATCTTCTGGGGGACTGTCGTTAGCACTTACGAGCATATCTTACGCTCCTCATATATCTCTGGCGACTGACCGGAACACCTGCGGGAAGGACTACTTTTTTATGGATGAACACACACACGACATACAGGCTCAGGACGAACGCGCTCTTGTGTCTGTCGGTAGTGGAAATTTGGGCAGTGAAGGTTCAGGTAGTGAAGAATATAAAGTACCTGTTAAGGGTAGTGAGGACGAACGTGAAGAGCGTCGTTCTATCAGCCGTTCGTTACTGGCACTGCGGCGTAAGTCTCCTGTGTCCGTGCTGACGCCTGCTAACGAACTCGCGTTACGTCGTATACGCGTCAATCGTATCCTGATGCGGCGACGCCATATAGATCGCGCCTATTCGACTAAAGGCAGTGTCGCACCACGTCTCCTGATTGCTTTTGCAATTCTCTTCTTGCTATTGGCTATGCTTGTCTCAGGTGGTACAGGTAGTGCCTATGCCTATTACCAGTCGCAGTTGCCACTGCTCAACGGTATCGCGCAACATTCCCTATTCCAGACTAGCCGTATTTATGACCGTAACGGAAAACTACTCTACGAACTTTACGATCATCAGCAAGATCGGGGGCGTCGTACTTATGTCAACTACAGCGATGTCTCACCCTTGCTCGTCAATGCAACGGTAGCGGCTGAGGACCACACGTTCTGGACCAATAGCGGCGTTGACTACAACGGTATTGTGCGTGCTGGCATCACTGATTTACAAAGTCATGGCATTGTGCAGGGTGCGAGTACCATCACGCAGCAGCTTGTCAATAACCAGTTTTTCAGTAATCAGAAGGGTAACTTTCAGGTCAAAGGTGAGGAAGTTGTGCTGGCGACAGGTTTGACGCAACAGTATCCCAAGTGGAAGATTATGGAGATGTACCTGAACACCGTATACTACGGTGATCTCAACTATGGCGTTGAAGCTGCCGCCGAAAGCTATTATGGCTTGCAACCAAAGTGTACGTTGGGGAAGTGTAAGCCTGCGGTGAGCCAGCTTGACCTTGCACAGGCATCAATGCTAGCTGGACTACCACAAAGTCCCTCATATTATAATCCCACGACCAACAAACCGATTGCTCTGCAACGTCAGCAGTATGTACTGCATTCTATGCTTGAACTCGGCATGATTACAAGAGATCAGGTGCAGCAAGCCGAAGCCGAAACGGCGAAATTCACCTTCCTGACCTATTCGCAGACGCACCACATCCAGGCACCGCATTTTGTGAACTATGTCATTGACAATGTGCTGGCTCCAATGCTTGGTAGTCAACTGGTCGATGGTGGCTTGAACGTCTATACAACGCTTGATCTGGACCTCGAAAAGCAGGTTGAGAAGATCGTCTACAACAAGCTTTACACGCAGCAGTTGGACAACTATCAAGGCTATTATGGGCCATTGGATATCACAAACAACCTGCATAACGCCGCCGTAGTGGTGATGAACCCTAAAAACGGTGAAATCCTGGCAATGGACGGTAGTGCGAATTTCAATCAGAAGTCGCTCGCGATGCAAGGTCAGGACAATGCGGCACTCGCATTGCGTCAACCCGGCTCGTCTTTCAAAACAATTGTGTATGCTACCGCGTTCGAGATGGGCTGGTATCCTGCGATGATCATACCGGATCATAAAACCATCTATCCGTCCGATTGTGCCGCTGCTATAGGCTCAAAAGGCTGTTTCTCGCCGCAGAACTACGATGGCACGTTCCACACGCAGTATCCTATGACGGTTCGTACCGCGATTGCGAACTCGTTCAACATTCCAGCGATTGATGCGCTTGAGTACGCGGGCATCGACAACGTTGTGAACATGGCAGGTCGCCTGGGCCTTAGCGAGATTGCAAACTTGCCAGCAGATCGAAAAGGTCCTGCAATGGCGATTGGTGCAGACGAGGTGACGCCACTTGACATGACAGGTGCCTATGCTACCTTCGCGAATCAGGGTGTGCGTATTCCGCCAACTTCTGTATTGGAGATTACTGACAACCAGGGAAACCCCATTTATAAGTACGACGAAAACCATCCTAAAGGCACGCGTGCTGTACGTGCAGATGTGTCGTTCCTGATGAGCAGTATCCTTTCAGACAAACCTGCACGTTATCACGAGTTCGGTCCTGGCAATCCACTGGAGCTAGACCGTCCAGCGGCGGCCAAGACTGGTACGACCGATAGATTCGGCGACAACTGGACAATGGGGTACACGCCATATACAACTGTCGGCGTCTGGGCTGGCAATAGTGATAATGAAAAGATGACGCTAAACACTATCGGTATCACGGGTGCCGCTCCTATCTGGCATGATGTGATGGAGCTGGTTTCGCAAAAGTACAATTATCCAGCAAGTGATTTCGCGGTGCCATCCGATGTGCATCAAGGTACAGTGTCAGCTATAACAGGTTTACAGGCTACTGGTGGACCAACGACCACCGATTGGTTTATCGACGGCACACTCCCAACAACGAGTGGTGGTGGTGGCTACTACAATCCGCCTCCGACCTGTAACTACTTCTTCTGTCGTCCAGTATACCCAGGTGGACAGTAATATATCTCAAATGCTCAAAAGACAGGAATGTGGTGAAAATGCACGGGCGACCACAAGGGATCGCCCCTACAA
>JAABUJ010001482.1_pt1 | contig 34404 bp, 29 predicted proteins | sample 5559131 | NCBI WGS metagenome assembly JAABUJ01 (sample SAMN10711875, study PRJNA513366) | rock metagenome | isolation source: Antarctica rocks | place: Antarctica: Victoria Land, Mt New Zealand nord | collected 2016-01-07
GCGGTGAGCCGGCGCACTTGGTGGAGCAGGTGTGTTTCGGCGTGGTGGGCCAGGTCATGAGCTTGGGTCAGGGTGAGGTCAGGGGCGACGGTGGCGTCGACCTCGGCGCGCAGGGTGTGCCCGATCCAGCGGATGCGGAGCTCACGCACTTCGTCGATGCCGCTCACGCTGGTCACGGCGGCGGTGGCCTGGTCGACCAGTACCGGGTCGACGGCGTCCATCAGGCGGGCGGCGACCTGACGGACGGCGGAGCGCAGCACCCCGAGGATCGCGACGGTGATGGCCAGGCCGATGGCGGGGTCGGCCCAGGACCAGCCCAGGGCGACACCGCCGGCGCCGAGCAGGACGGCGAGGCTGGTGAATCCGTCGGTGCGGGCATGCAGCCCGTCGGCGACCAGGGCGGCGGAGCCGATGCGGCGCCCGACGCGGATGCGGTAGCGGGCGACCAGTTCGTTGCCGGCGAACCCGACGACGGCAGCAGCGGCGACGGCCCACAGGTGGGTGACGTCGCGGGGGTGTAGCAGACGGTCGATGGCCTCGTAGGCGGCCAGCGCGCTGGACAGGGCGATCATGGCGCCGACGAGATCATCAGCCACGCGAAACCCTCACCCACCAGGAGAAGACTTACGACCCGCGACACTAGTCCTCCGATGATTGGGCGGGTAACCTCACCAGCCCATGATGGGCTGCGGCTTGTGAGAGCGAGGGACGACCGTTGGGGAAGCTATCGGTTGGAGATCCGGGCGGCGTCGCGGACCAAGGTGGCACACCACCGGAGGGGGGTGCTCCGGTGCGATCCGGGACTAGCGTGACAACGGGCGCTATCTTGAAAATCAAGAACCTCATCGTGGACGGCGCACTACGCCCGGGCGACCGGTTGCCCACCCAGGATCGGTTGGCGGCCCAGCTCGGTTTATCGCGCAGCTCCTTGCGTGAGGCGGTGAGCGCGCTGACGCTGCTCGGGGTGCTCGACGCTCGCCAGGGAGACGGGACGTACGTCACCAGCCTCCAGCCGGACCTGCTGGTCGGGGTGATCGGCTATACCGTTGACCTGCACCAGGACAGCAGCCTGCTTGAACTGTTCGAGGTGCGACGTGTGCTCGAGCCAGCGGCATCTGCGCTGGCCGCGACTCGCATCACCGACGACGAGCTTGCTGGGGTGCGCGACTGCCTGAGCCGATTGGAGCTCCTGAGCGATCCAGAAGAACTCGTCGCTGGCGACATGGAGTTTCACGACCGTATCGTCTGTGCATCTGGCAACGCGACGCTCGCCTCTGTCGTCCGCGGTTTTTCCCAGCGGACGAGCAGAGTTCACGTCTGGCGGATGGCGGCAATCGCGGGAGTGCCCGAGTGGACCAAGTCCCAACATGAGGCAATTTATCGAGCTCTGGCGGCTCGCGACGCACAGATGGTGCTCGCGGCCGCGACCGTTCACGTGGCCGAGAGCGAACTGTGGTTGCGACGCTATCTCGACAGCAAGTGACACACGAGTGTCAAAATTAGTCGGATGAATCGTTGACAGGTGCGCGAGATCGCCCTTAGGGTCCGTGATCAACGTCACCTCACCTTTCACGACGGGAGTCAGCCGAGTGGCACAGCAGATTGTGAGCCGGTCACCTCAGGACTCCACTGATCTTGTGGTCAGCGCGCCGGCAGCCACTGTCGAACAGGTGCAGACGGCCGTCATCCGGGCCCGGGCTGCTGCACACGAATGGAGTACCGCCCCCGCCGTTCAGCGGGCGACTGCGCTGCACGCGGCGGCCAACGCGGTTGCCGGCGCGGCGACGGAACTGGCTGACCTCATCGTCCGTGAGGTCGGCAAGCCGATCGGTGAGTCCCATGGGGAGGTGGCGCGCGGGGTAGCCATCCTGCGCTACTTCGCGCAACAGGCCCTGGACCCAGACGGGGAGACCTACCCCTCAGCGGACGGCCGTGCGCTACTGCTGGCCAGACGGCGTCCTCGCGGAACCGTCGGACTCATCACGCCGTGGAACTTCCCGATCGCCATCCCGCTGTGGAAGGCAGCCCCGGCGTTGGCGTTCGGGAACGCGGTAGTACTCAAGCCCGCGCCGGACGCCAGCGCTGTGGCGATCAGGCTGGAAGAACTTGTGCGTACGGCCCTGCCCGACGGCGTGCTCCAGGTCGTCATCGGTTCGGCAAAGGCGGGTCAAGCCCTGGTTGAGTCCGTCGACGCAGTGTCGTTCACCGGGTCCGCCGCGGTCGGCCGCTCAGTGGCGGTGGCCGCCGCCCGCCGTGGAATCGCAGCACAGTGCGAGATGGGTGGCCAGAACGCCTCGATCGTGCTGCCCGACGCGGACATCGAACACACTGCGTCCATCATCGCCAACGCAGCGATGGGTTATGCCGGGCAGAAGTGCACCGCCACCAGCCGAGTGGTCATCGTCGGCGACCCGGCACCGCTCACGCAAGCGCTGGTAGCTGCGGTTGAGCACCTCGCGTGCGGCGACCCGGCGGACGAGGCGACCGTGGTCGGACCGGTCATCAACGAGGCGGCCCGCGCCCGAGTGCTGGAAGCTGCCGCAGCGGCGGTGGCCAGTGGGGGTCGGGTTCTCACTGGTGCGCGGCCAGGAGCTGGCGACGGGTGGTTCGTGCAGCCGACGCTCATCGACGGAGTGAAGCCCGACTCGACGGTTGCCCAAGAAGAGGTCTTCGGACCCCTCTGCGCCCTCCTTACCGCGCCCGACGTGGAGGACGCGTTGCAAATCGCGAATGGTGTCCCTTTTGGGCTCGCGGCTTCGGTGTTCACCCGCGATCTGAATATCGCACTCGACTTGGCGCACCGCCTCGATGTCGGACTGGCTCGGATCAATGCACCAACCTCGGGCGTCGACTTCCACGCACCGTTCGGTGGTGAGAAGGACTCGAGCTACGGTCCGCGTGAACAAGGCAAGGCCGCCCGAGACTTCTATACGTCCACCCGCACGATCACCATCGCGCCGGCCGCCTCGTGAGCACGGAGGCGTTATGGCGGGTGCTCGTCGACGGTCGGGCGCACCTCGCCCGCGGGCCCGTCGACCGCGGACCACAGGAGCTCCTCGAATCGGCCGGCGATGTCGACGCGTTGCTGGCGGACGGTCCGCAGACCATGATCTCGGCGATCGAGGGGCGGACGGTCGGTGCGGTGCCCCGGGGCGCACGCACGCTCGTCCCAATAGCCGGCCAAGAGGTGTGGGCCAGCGGGGTGACCTACGAGCGCAGTCGACAGGCGCGCAACGAGGAGTCCGGATCGCCTGACTACTACGACCGGGTCTATGCGGCATCTCGCCCGGAACTGTTCGCGAAGGCGGCGGTAGGCCGCAGCCGGGGCACGGGTGAACCCATCGGGATCCGAGCCGACTCCGGCTGGAACGTTCCCGAACCGGAGCTCGGCCTCGTCATCGACAGCGGCGGCGAAATCGTGGCCTACGTCGTCGGCAACGACGTCTCGTCGCGGACCATCGAAGGCGAAAACCCTCTCTATCTCCCGCAGGCTAAGGTCTACCGGGGCAGTTGTGCCCTGGGCCCGTGTCTGGTCCCGACAGCCACGGCGCCTGCCCTCAGCGACCTTGACATCTCGCTGACCATTCGGCGCGATCACCGCGAGCTGTACGCCGACACCGTTCCGATGAGCCGGATGCGTCGACGCCCCGAGGAGCTCGCCGATTGGCTCTTTCGGGGCATGGAGTTCCCTCTGGGCGTCATCTTGCTGACCGGTACCGCCATCGTCCCGCCGCCGGAGTTCACGCTGCGTGTCGGTGATGAAGTCGTCATCGCTATCCCCGGCGTCGGCACGTTGACAAACCCCGTCGAATTGGTTGACACAGGCGCCCGCGTCGGCGCGGACAGGCGGGGCTGATGAGCTCCCAGATCGGCAGCCTCGAGATCGGTGGCGTCTTTGTGGCGCTCTTGACGCCCTTCGGTGACGACGGTGAGATCGACGTCCGAGCACTGACCGACTTGGTCGAGGGGCTGGTCGCGGTCGGCGTCAACGGTCTGGTCGCGCTCGGCACGACGGGCGAGTTCGCGGACCTCACCGGTGACGAGCGGCGCCTCGTCATCGACGCGGTCGCCTCCGCCGCCCGCGGACGCGTACCGGTGGTGGTCGGGGTGGGTTCCCTCGGGACGGCGCAAGCGTGCAGCTACGCCGAGCAGGCCCAGCACGCAGGTGCAGATGCCGTGTTGAGCCTGCCGCCGCTGTTCTGGAAGCTCGACGACGCGGCGCTGTTCGCGCACTTCGCAGCTGTGGCGGCAGCCACGTCCCTGCCGGTCCTGCTGTATGACATCCCCGTCTTCGCCGGGAGAAGCTTGTCGCCAGAGCTCGTCCGGCGCGTTGCGGTCGAGCTGCCGTCCGTGATCGGCGTCAAACTCACCGTGTCGGACTTCCGGTCGGTGGCGGATGTGCTGGCCGCGGTGAAGCCGGTCCGACCCGACTTCAGCATCACGGTCGGCTTCGAGGACCTCGCCCTATCCGTGATGCTCGCGGGCGGCGACGGCGTGATCAGCGGTATGGCCAACTTCTGCGCCCCCACTCTCCTGCAGATGATCGCTGCCGTACGCGGTGGCGACCTGCTGGGCGCGGTCGCCGCACACCAACAGCTGATGCGCCTGTTCCCGGTCTACTTCCAGTCCAACCCGCCGATCCTGGCGCTCAAGGTGCTCGCCCACGAACTCGGTGTCCGGGTTAACCCAACGGTTCGCACGCCAATCCACGAGGACCCCGGTGTCGTGGCACGGATCGCCACGTGGGTCGATTCCTTCCAAGAGGGCGCTTTGTCGTAATACCCATCCCATCCGAGTGGTCGGTTGACCTGTACACACACCTAGGGAGCAAGATGCGCAAAAAAGCAAAAGCCAGAATGCTAGCGGTCAGCCTGACCGCTGTGCCGCTCCTCCTCACGGCTTGTGGCGGCGCACCGGCGCCAACCACAACTGGCGCGAAGGCTGGTGAGGGCCAAATCCAGACGGATGCGTCCGGCAAGGTGATCTGCAAGGACGGCTCGCCCGGAGTGACCGGCAACACGATCACCTTCGGTGTCAGTGCGGAACTGACGGGCAAGGCCGCTCTGTCGGGTGCCATCGCCAAGCGCTCGCTCGACATGGCCGTCGACGACCTGAACAAGACCGGCGGCATCCTGGGAAAACAGGTCAAGGTTGCTTATGAGGACAACCAGTCAACCAACCCCGGTGCTGTCAACGCGATGAACAAGTCACTGACGCAGGACAATATCTTCTCGCTGATCGGCCCGATCCGTTCCACTCAGGTCCAGGCGATGGAAGAGACAATCAAGTCCAAAAAGGTGCCCATGATGATCGGCGCGACGAACCCGGACCTCACGAAGGACGGTGGTGGTCTGATCTTCCGGTTCCGCCCACCGGACTCGCTCACGGGTGTCGCACTCGTCAAATACGCGCAGAAGACGTACCAGCCCAAGAAGATCGCCATTTTGCACGACTCCGACGCCTTCGGATCGGGTGGCGCTGCGATCGTCGAGAAGACTGCGACCGATGCGGGCATCAACGTCCAGCAATCTTCGTATACCACCGGGGACAAGGACTACACAGCGCAGCTGTCGACAATTAAGAGCTACGCCCCCGATGTGATCATCACCTATGCCACCAACTCCGAGGACGTCGCGATCTTCGCGCGGCAGATCAAGGAACTGGGCATCAAGACGCCCATCCTTGGGGGTCCGTCGATCACCTCCCAGGTGACCTACGACCTCGGTAAGCAATTCATCCAGGGCTACCGGGCTGTGGTCGACTTTCAACTCGACTCCAATCCAGTGAACACGGCGTGGGCCAAGGAATACGAGCAGCGATACAGCTCCACGCCCGACCTCTTCGGTGCCTGGCAGCGAGATTCTCTGTACTTCATGAAGGCTGCCCTGGAGAAGTCCGGCTGCGACAGAGGGGCCTTCACCAAAGCGATGCACCAGGTCGAGACCGACGGGGTACAGGGTCACCTGAAGTCCAACGAACTTGGCGACGTTAACCGGAACCTGCTCGTCGTCGAGGTTCAGGGCGACACCGCCAAGCTCATCGAGGACGCCACCAAGCTGCTGCCCCCGGCGTAGCAAGCCGCTGGTGGGGACCGCCTTGTGCAACCACCACCAGCGACACCCCTCATCATTTGTGCACTCGATTTCGGAGGCGATTGGTCGGATGGACATCATCATCCAGCTCGGTGTGGCCGGTCTCGCGATCGGGATGATCTACGCGTTGGTCGCCCTCGGTTTTGTGCTCATCTTCAATGCCGTCAACGTGGTCAACTTCTCGCAGGGCGAGTTCGCGATGTTTCCCGCTTTCGTCGTCTCGTTCCTGCTTACCTCAACTCATCTGCCCATGGGACTGGCGATCCTCGGGACGATCCTGTTCGCGGTCGTGTTCGGTCTGGCTTTCAATCGGCTGATCTACCATCCGCTGCGCAACCGCTCCTTCGTGCCGGTCATCGTCGCCACCATCGGCGTCTCGCTGTTTCTCAAGAACATCGCCCTGGCGTTGTTTGGTGCCGACCCACGTAAGGTCGAGCCACTGATCAACGGGGTGGTCAACATCTTCGGAACACGGGTCAACGCGCAGTACCTCATCATCATCGGTGTCACCGTCGTTCTCCTGATCCTGCAGTATTTGGTGTTCGACCGGACGATGGTCGGCAAGCAGCTGCAGGCGACCGCTCAGAACCGAGAGATGGCGTCGTTACTGGGTGTCCGGACGCACGTCATGATCGCCGCGACATTTGCCTACAGCGCCGTCCTCGGTGCGGTGGCCGGCATCCTCGTCGCACCCCTGTTCGGCGTGACAACCGAGATCGGCACCCTCATCGCGCTCAAGGCGTTCGCGGCCACCGTCATCGGCGGGTTCGGCTCCATCCCCGGAGCGGTCGCGGGCGCGATCTTCCTCGGCCTCGTGGAGATCTTCGGAGCCGCCTACATCAGTGCGGACTACAAGGACGCTTTCGCGTTCGTCATCCTCATCGCCGTCCTGATCCTGCGTCCGCAGGGGTTCTTTGGCGAGAAGATCGGGCAGAAGGCCTAACCAGAACAGAAAGGGGGAGTCGTGTCCGCAATCGCTGACCACTCACCGAGTGCCACATCCGGGTCGAAGTCGGCCGCCAGCCGATTCATCGACAAGCCGTACGCACTCATTGTGTTGCTTGCGCTCATGGCGTGCCTGCCATTCCTGGTGAACCCGTTCTACCTCGGCGTGGTGGTGCTCGGGGCGATCTACGCAATCGCCGTTCTGGGTCTGTACTTCATCATGGGCTTGAGTGGCCAGCTCTCGCTGGCGCAGGGCGCCTTCTTTGGTGTCGGCGCGTACACGGCGGCGATCCTGTCAACCCGCTACAATTGGCCGTTTCCCGCGACCATGGCCGCGACGGTCGTCGCCGGCATCGTCGTCGGAGTATCGCTGGGGTATGCGACGCTGCGCCTCACTGGCCACTACCTGGCGTTGGCAACCATCGGCTTCGCCGTCATCGCGAACATCGTCTTCCTGCAGTGGAAGCCGGTGACCAGCGGTCCGGACGGAATTTCGGGTACGAAGCCACCAAGGATCGGCAACTTCATCCTCGACCAGAACTTCTACTACTACTACGTCGTGCTGGCCTTCCTCATCGTGCTGGCCTTGGTCGGGTGGAAGATCAAGCGCAGCAGGGTTGGCCGGGCTTTCCTGGCGATCCGCGAGGATCAACTTGCCGCCTCGACGATCGGCATCAACACGCTGAACTTCAAGGTGCTGGCCTTCACGCTGTCGACGGTCTATGGTTCGGTCGCTGGCGGCCTCTACGCGCACGGCCTCACCCACTACATCAGTCCCGACAACTTTGTCTTCGAGCTGTCGGTGACCATGCTGGTGATGCTGTTGCTCGGTGGCCAGGCCACCGCGCCCGGTGCCATTATCGGGGCGATGCTCGTCACCGCCCTGCCGGAGACGTTGCGGTTCCTCGACCAGTACTACCTTGCGGTGTACGGCGTCGCCGTCATCGTTCTCGTCATCTTCCTTCCCCAGGGTCTGTGGGGCTGGCTGGAGTCGGTGGTAGGCCGGCGCAACTCTCGGGTCCGAGCAGCGGCTTCCGCACCGATGGCGGCAGACGCGGACGAGCCGGTCGCGGCCGCGCCGGGATCGAAGGGGCGGCCATGACCCAGTCCCGGGATGGCTCCGCGACGCACCGACGAAACGGTGATTATGCTGCAGCGGTGGGCGGAATCGACGTCGCAGTCCTCCAGCTGGAGGGCTTGTCCAAGCACTTCGGTGGGGTTAAGGCTGTCGACGACGTCAGCTTCGAGGTCACGGCCGGCCACATCCACTCACTGATCGGACCGAACGGGTCCGGCAAGTCGACGATGATTAACGTGCTCACCGGGCTGTACGTCCCTACCCGCGGCAAGGTCACCCTGCTGGGCCAGGAGATCACCCGGCGCAGACCGGACGAGCGGGTCAAACTGGGCCTGGCCCGGACGTTCCAGAACATTCGGCTGTTCAAGGACCTGCCGGTGCTGGACAACGTCATGACAGGGCAGCACTGCCGGACCTCGTCCGGTCTGTTGCGGGTCCTGCTCAGCCCGGGCGCGCGTCGGGAGGATGCGGCGACGCACGAGCGTGCCCGTCGGGAGCTGGAGTTCGTCGGCCTCTCCGGCGTCGGCAGCGTGCTGGCGGGCGGCCTCTCCTACGGGCGGCAGCGCCTGGTTGAGATCGCCAGGGCCCTGGCCAGCGATCCGACCGTGCTCTTGCTCGACGAGCCAGCCGCGGGGCTCAACCCGCACGAGACCGAGCTGCTCGACGACGTCTTGCGTCAAATCGGGGCGCGGGGGATCACAGTACTGCTCGTGGAGCACGACATGAACCTTGTCATGGGGATCAGTGACTACATCACGGTCCTGAACTTCGGCAAGAAGATCGCCGAGGGCCGACCGGACCAGGTGCAGGCTGACCCGGACGTGATTGCTGCCTATCTGGGCACCGAGGATGAGGAGGACCTGGATGCTCAGCGTTAGAGACCTTGACGTCCGCTACGGCGAGATCCGTGCGTTGCGCGGTATCTCCTTCGATGTCGCCGAGGGCGAGGTCGTCACGTTGCTGGGCGGCAACGGCGCCGGGAAGTCGACGACCCTGCGCAGCATCAGCGGCCTGATCGGCCCGTCCAGCGGCACCATCACCGTGGACGGCGAGTCGATCATCGGTCTGCCACCGGAGCGCATCGCCCGGATGGGCATCGTCCACGTTCCCGAGGGCAGACAAATCATTCCCGGCCTCAGCATCCTGGACAACTTACGGCTGGGTTCGTCGAACGGGCGGATGAGCCGCAAGGACGTCGCCGGGGGCATCGAGCGCGCCTTCGATACCTTCCCCCGGTTGCGAGACCTGCAGGGAAGGCTCGGCTGGAGTCTGTCCGGCGGCGAGCAGCAGATGCTCGCCATCGGCCGCGGTTTGATGGGCGATCCTCGGTTGCTCATGCTCGACGAACCGTCACTGGGACTGGCGCCCATCATCGTGCGCGAAGTCTTCCGCATCATTCGCCAGGTGCACGAGACGGGTATGACGGTCCTGCTGGTTGAGCAGAACGCCTACCAGGCGCTCAAGGTCGCCGACCGGGGCTACGTCTTCGAAACAGGTCGCCTCGCGCTAGAGGGGCGCGCGGGTGAGCTTCTCGACGACGAGAAGATGCGCGCTGCCTACCTGGGCAAGAACCCCGACGCCCGACGCCCCGGAACGCCTAGCGTCGAGGACGCACTGTCCCCCGTGTCGTCGGCGCCGCCGGAGGACGGTGACGGCCAACCATGACCGCCCTCGGCAGGACAGCGCGACCCCGTCTGGCCGTGGTGGCTGACGACTTCACGGGCGCGGCCGACGCCACGGCTCCGTTCGCGAGCCGTGGCGCCGAGGTGAGCCTCAATTTGTGCGGGCCTCCTCGACAGGACGTCGATGTGCTGGCGTTGGTCAGCGACAGCCGCTGGCGCGAGGCGCCCGACGCCGCCAACCGGGTCGGTCAGCTGGTCAGGCAGGCACGTGCCTGGGGGGCGGATTCCCTGTTCGTCAAGGTGGACTCGACGCTCCGCGGCAATGTGCGCGCAGAGGTCGGCGCGGCGCTCACAGCTTGGGGCAGCGCGGAGGCCGTCGCAGCACCGGCCTTCCCTGCTCAGGGTCGCCTGGTGCGCCGCGGCGTCCTGTTGGTCCACGGGGAGCCACATCACCGATCGGTAGCTGACTGCTTTCCCCCCGGCGTGCGCCTGTTCGACGCCGAGACCGACGAAGAGCTGGACGGGATCGCTGAGCGAGTTCTGAGAGAAGGATCGGTGGCCGTCGGATCGGCCGGTCTGGCCCGAGCACTCGCCGCCGCGATCATGCCTGGTCCACCCGGTGTGCGGCTACCGGCCGGGCGTGTCACAGGCGTGCTGGTCGTCGTCGGCAGCGCCCATCCCGCCAGCCGAGCGCAGGCATGCGCGCTTACCGGATCCGGCGCGGTTTGCGTCCTGGTGAAGCAAGGTGCTCCCGTCCGCATCGAGGAGGCAGTCGTCGCGCTGGCCAGCGGTGGACACGTCCTGGTCACGACGGACATCGCCCACCACATCGAGGCCGACACTGCCGGGGCCGCTGCATTGGCCGCGGAGCTGGCCCTCGTCGTGCGGGCCATCAGTGTCGCCGTCCCGACGGCCGCGCTCGTAATCACCGGGGGCGCCACCGCGCTGGCCGTGTCGTGGGCGTTGGGTGCCCGAGAGCTCCGACTGCTCGCCGAGACCAGACCCGGCATCGTGCTCGGCGAGCTCATGCTGGCCGATCGCAGCATCCCGACCATCGCCAAGTCCGGAGGCTTCGGAGCGTGCGGAGCGCTGCTGGAGGCCGTCACCACGTTGGAGGCATGCGCATGATCCCACTTCTCGGCCTCACCGTAGGCGATCCGGCGGGAATCGGTCCGGAGATCTCGTTGATGGCAGCCCACGACCCCCGGTCGTCGGCCGCTCGGTTGGTCGCGATCGGCAGCATTGAGGCCCTACGAGCGGCCTGCGAGGTGGTCGCGGACCCGCCGAGGCTCCGGGAGGTCGCGGCGCCGTCGATGGCCCGTTTCGAGCCCGGCTGGCTCGACGTCGTGACCGTCCCGTCCGACCGACCCGTCGCGTTCGGCGAGTTGTCTGCTGAGGCGGGCCAGATCGCTTTCGAAGGCGTGCAGCGGGCGGTCGAGCTTGCCGTCGCGGGCGACATCGACGCGATAGTGACGGCTCCGTTGAACAAGGAGGCCATCGCACTGGCTGGCCATCCCTATCCCGGTCACACCGAAATCCTCGCGGACCTCACCGGGACGCGGGACTTCGCCATGATGCTCACCGCCCACAAGCTGCGGGTGGTCCACGTGACCACGCACGTCGGCATACGGGAGATGCTCGAGCGGGTGACAACGGAGCGCGTACTCACAACGATTCGGCTCGCGGTCCGAGCGCTGCAGGACATGGGCATCGAATCGCCGTCGGTCGGCGTCTCGGGACTGAACCCGCACGCCGGTGAGGGCGGCCTTTTCGGCGACGAGGAGGCACGGGTGATCGCGCCCGCCATTAAACAGGCGCAGGCGGCCGGGATCGACGCCAGCGGACCATGGCCGGCGGACACCCTGTTTGGGCGCTCGGTGGCCGGGGACTTCGACGTCGCGATCGCCATGTTCCATGATCAGGGTCACATCGCCGTCAAGGTACTCGGCTTCGAGACGGGCGTGAACGCGACCATCGGCCTGCCCATCGTCCGGACGAGCGTCGACCACGGAACGGCATTCGACATCGCCGGAACTGGTCGCGCCGGTCACGACAGCCTGGTCGAGGCGATCCTGGTCGGCGCGAGGATGGCGCAAGCCCGGGCAGCGGCGTCCGGCGCCCGGACCACAACAGTGCCGACAGGAGATGGGACCACATGAGCTACGAACGTAACGAGCACCTCGGGCCCTTCGAGGCGGTACGGGAGTTGCGCTACGACGCACCCTTCCCCCGGATGTTGCCCGTCCGGCAGCGATTCAAGGCGCCGCAGCTGAGCGACGTCGCGGCCGCCGCAGCAGCAGCGCTCGAGCCGGTGCGGGCCCGGATCACGCCCGGTATGACGGTGGCCATCACGGCCGGCAGCCGGGGCATCCACGACAAGCCGACGGTGGTGCGAGCTGCCGGCGAGTGGTTGCGCTCGGTGGGCGCCAAGCCCTTCGTCGTGCCCGCCATGGGATCGCACGGCGGCGCCACCGCCGAGGGCCAGGTCGGGATGCTCGCAGAGCTCGGCATGACTGAGCACACGCTCGGCATGCCCATTCAGTCCACGATGGAGACCGTCGATCTCGGAGCAGTACCGGACGGCCCCACTGCCTATCTGGACCGTAACGCAGCGGCGGCGGACGCCATTCTGGTCATCAACCGCATCAAGGCGCACACCGACTTCAAGGGCGACATCGAGAGCGGCCTCGCGAAGATCACCGCCATCGGCCTCGGCAAGCAGCGCGGTGCTGAGGGTATCCACCTCTACGGACCCGCTAACCTCGGCTTCTGGATCCCGCGCGTCGCACGGCGCATTATCGACACCGGCAAGGTGCTCGGTGGCCTCGCCATTCTCGAAAACGCCTACGACCGGGCGGCGAGGATCGAGTTCGTCGAGCCGGACCAGATCGGCGGACCCGCTGAGCAAGAGCTGCTGCGCGAGTCGAAGCACCTGATGGCGACGCTGCCCTTCGACCATCTAGACGTGGCCGTCATCGACGTCATGGGCAAGGACAAGTCCGGCTCGGGCATGGATACCAACGTGATCGGCCGGATGATGATCCGCGGAAGTGCCGAGTTCGACCGCCCGAACATCACCAACATCGCCGTGCTCGACGTGAGCGATGCCTCCCACGGCAACGCCATCGGGCTGGGCCTGGCCGACTTCATCCCGTTCCGGATCCTTGAGAGGATTGACCTGCGTAGCTGCTACATCAACGCGATGACCTCCGGTCTGGGCGGACCTCAACGCGGTCAGATTCCCATGGCGATGCCCACCGATCGCGACGCCATCGCGGCTGCGATCCTGACCTGCGGTCGCGCCGATCTGGACAATGCGCGGCTCGTACGGATGCCCGACACTCTCGACCTGGAGCACCTGCTCGTCTCCGAATCGCTGCGCGACGAGGTCGAAGCCGACGCTGGTCTTGAGGTCCTCGCCACTGCCGCACCGATGTCCTTCGACTCAGACGGGCAGATCGAGAAATGGCGATAACCGAGCAGCGCCCGTCGCGTACCCGGGTAGCACCCAAGACCGTCGCCCTGTTCATCACCTGCGTGGGCGACCTGGTGGCACCAGGACCGCCCCGCGCCGCCGTCGAGGTGCTTGAGGCGATGGGTTTGCAGGTCGACGTTCCGCGTGGTCAGACCTGCTGCGGGCAGCCGGCTCTGAACTCCGGATACCCGCGGGAGGCGCGCGTCCTGGCCCGCCGGTGGTTGCGGACGTTTGCGCCGTACGACGCCGTGGTGAGCACCTCGGGTTCGTGCACTGCGACCGTCCACCACGCCTACCCCCGTGTCCTGGAGGGTACCGAGCGCAAGGCGGCGCAGGCCCTCGCGGCCAAGAGCTGGGAGTTCACCCAGTTCGTCGCCGAGTTCGGCCACGACCTCACGCTGCACCTGGACGCCACCGTGACCTACCACGACTCCTGCCACATGCTGCGTACGTTGCACGAGCGTGAGTCGCCGCGCACGCTGCTCGGCCGCATCGACGGCGTGACGCTGGTGGAGATGGCCGACTCGGAGGTGTGCTGCGGTTTCGGCGGCACGTTCGCCACCAAACTGCCGGACGTGTCGGTGGCCATGGCCGACCACAAGCTGGTCAACGCGCAAGAGACCGCGTCGCACTACCTGGTGTCCGCGGACCCCGCCTGCCTGATGCATCTGCAAGGCCGGGCCGACGTCACCCGGGCGGGTGTCCAGACGCGGCACATTGCGGAGCTGGTGCGTGAAGCACTCGTCACGGACGAGGTGAGGGCATGACACCGGCGGACGGGCGGGCCCCGAACACCGCGAACAGAACCGCTCCCGACTCGGCGTCGATCGAGCCCCGCGACCGCAGTTCCGCTGCCCTGTCCGGCCGTGAGCGCATCGTCCCTACCCGCCCGGATTGGGCTGCCGCAGCGATCCCCGCGCACCGAAGGCCGCTGCCGATCATCACCCGCGATGCGATCGGTCAGGCAGGTACTGCGGCCACCCACCTGCGGCTGTCGGGTAAGAACCGGGCACAGAACGACTCCGGGTGGCCACCCGAGATCGCTGCCCTGCGCGAGCGCGGGTCGCAGATCCGGCGCGAGACGCTGGGTGATCTCGAGGGCTATCTGCAGGCCCTCACCGAGAAGGTGGAGGCCAACGGGTGTGTCGTGCACCGGGCCGCTACCCCCGAAGACGCCACCCGGGTGGTGTGCAAGATCGCAGCCGAGGGTGACGTCAAGCTGGTGGTCAAATCTAAGTCGATGGCCACCGAGGAGATTCACCTCAACGCCCACTTGGAGGGGCAGGGCATCGAGGTCGTTGAGACCGACCTGGGGGAGTACATCGTTCAGCTGGCCGACGAGCGGCCAAGCCACATCGTCGGCCCTGCGCTGCACAAGTCGCAGGCAGAGGTCGGCGCCCTGTTCAACGAGCTGTCCGGAGAGCAGATCCCCCAGCAGGCTGAAGATCTTGCCGCGTTCGCGCGGGAGCGGCTGCGCACCGACTTCCGCCACGCCGACATGGGGATCAGCGGGGTCAACTTTGCGGCGGCAGACACCGGGACCCTGGCGCTCGTGACCAACGAGGGCAACGCCGACATGGTCACCTCGCTGCCGCGCATCCACGTGGCAGTTATGACGATGGAAAAGGTGATCCCCCGCTTCCGGGACCTCGCCGTACTTGTCCCGCTGCTCTGCCACGCTGCCACCGCCCAGAAGGTGACGGTCTACCAGACCTTGCTCAATGGACCCCGCCGGCAGGAGGAGCAGGACGGGCCCGAGCAGCTGCACCTGGTGATCCTGGACAACGGGCGCAGCTCGATCGTCGGAAGTCGCTACGAAGAGGTCCTGGCGTGCATCCGCTGCGGAAACTGCCAGATCGCCTGCCCGGTATACCGAACCGTCGGCGGGCACGCATACGGGTCGGTATACGGTGGCCCCATCGGAGCTGTCCTGACCCCGCTGCTCGAAAACACCCGTGAGGGCGCCGATCTGCCGTTCCTCTCCTCGCTGTGCGGCGCCTGCTATGACGCGTGCCCAGTCAAGATACCCCTGCCGGACATGCTCGTCGACCTCCGTGCGGACTACGAGGCGAAGGCAGCGCGCCCCCGCAGGCTGCTGTGGTGGCTGTGGGCGCGACTGTGGGACAGCCCGACCGGATTCCGACTGACGATGGTGCCACTGCGCACCATCGGGCCGCTGATCCCACGTGCACTGGTCCGGCGGCTGCCTGGCCCGGGCAAGGGCTGGGCCACCGGACGGGCTCTTCCGACAAACGGCAACGCCGGCCGATTCCGGGCGTGGTTCGCCGCGAGGGGACCACGATGAGCGGGCCCGAGCTGGCCGAGCAGTTCCGAGCCGCGCTGACCGCGCTCGACGGTGTCGTGCACGTCTGCGCCACTGCCGCCGACGCGCACGACCGGGTGGTCGCGTTGTGTGCCGCCAGACCGGTGGTGATCGACGAAGGCCACCCCGACACGGCCGGCCTCGCCAAGCGCCTGCAGTTGGTGGACGATCCCTGGGCGGCCGCTTTGGGTGTCACAGGGGTGGACGCCGCGGTAGCCGAGACCGGTACATTAGTCCTCTCCTGGGGTACCGGGCGGCGGCGGAGCACCCCACTGGTGCCACCCATGCACATCGCGCTCGTCCCGTTGTCCCGGCTGGTTGCGACCTACGCCGACGCCATCAACGTCTTGGCCGCCCTGGATCCTGCGCCCTCGGGTATGCAGCTGATCACCGGGCCCAGCCAGTCGGCCGACATTGAGATGAAGCTAATCAAGGGAGTGCACGGACCCGGGCAGGTGCACGTCGTGCTCTACCCTCGGCCCGACAGGGGCTCAAGCTGATGGCCACGACGCCTGCAACCCAAGAGCTGGGCCCGGTGCGCGCGGAGGAGCTGCTGTCAAGGCAGCCCCCTGTGCGGCTCGTTACCCGCGCGATGGCCGCCATCCGGGACACTGTGGTGCGTCAGGGCACGTGCATCGCTGTGCTTGATGACGACCCGACCGGCACGCAGTCCGTGCACGGGGTAACGGTGCTGACCACCTGGGAGACAGGCGCTCTGCGGGCCGCACTTACGCACCCCTCCCGAACTTTCTTCGTGCTGACCAACTCGCGGAGCCGCTCACGTCCGGAGGCTGCGGCCATCAGCAAGACCATCGCAACAAGGCTGGCGGACCTCGCCGACGAGCTCGGAATCGGCGTGCAAGTGCTCAGCCGCAGCGACTCGACGCTGCGCGGTCATTTCCCCACCGAGATCGACGCCCTGCAGCAGGGTTTCGATGAGCGGGGTTGGCGTCACGATGGGGTCATTATCTGTCCCTGTTTCCTCGAAGTAGGTCGGGTCACCGTCGACGACGTCCACTGGGTGCGCGACGGGAATCAGTTCGTCCCGGCTGCTGACACGGAGTTCGCCGCCGACGCCACGTTCGGCTATCAGAGCTCGAACCTGCGCGCCTGGGTGGAAGAGAAGTCGAACGGCGCGATCCCGGTTGCGGAGGTCCGCTCGATATCTCTCGCGGACATCCGCAACGGGGGACCACGCCGGGTTGCCGAGCTGCTTCAGGAGCTCGCCGGAAGGGCCGTCGTCGTGAACGCCGCGAGCTATGCGGATCTCGAGATTTTCGTGCTCGGGCTGCTCGAGGTGGAGGCTGCTGGTCTTCGCTTTCTATACCGTACGGGTCCTTCGTTCGTCCGGGTGCGCGCCGGGATCGAGGCGAAACCCGTTCTTGGGCCGGGAGAAATCTACCGGGACGGGGACCGGCCCGGGTCGGGCCTCGTCGTGGTCGGGTCGCACGCTGCCCTGTCGACCCGCCAGCTGGAGGCGGCGATGGCGCTGGGGGACCTGCATCCGGTCGAGCTGTCCGTTCCCCACCTGCTCGGCGCCGGACGCGAGGACGAGATCGATCGGATCGTCGAGGAGATCGCCGCGGCTGCCAGACTCCGACGTGGTGCTGTACACCAGCCGAGCGCTGGTCCGCACCGACGATCCGGAGGAGAGCCTCGCGCTCAGCCGGTCGGTGTCGAGCGGTCTGGTCGACGTCGTCGCACGCCTCGACCGGAGCCGACCATTACGCTTCCTCGTCGCCAAGGGTGGGATCACGTCCAGCGACATCGCCACCGAAGGCCTTGGCGTTCGCCGGGCCGAGGTGGCCGGTCAGCTGCTCCCCGGCGTCGTATCGGTGTGGTTGCTCGCCGCCGACAGCGACTTCCCCGGACTGCCCTACGTGATCTTTCCGGGCAACGTGGGTACCGCCGATACGCTCGCCCGCGTCGTGAGCATCCTGCGAGAGGAACCCAACACATGACATTAGAACGAGTGGGATTCATCGGCCTCGGAGCGATGGGAGCGCCGATGGCAGCGCGTCTCGTCGCCGTTGTCGGCACGCTGACCGTCTTTGACCCCGTCGCCGAACGACGGCAGTCCCTGGCCGACCGCGGCGCGGTCAGCGCTCAGTCACCGCTCCAAGCCGCCCGGGAGGCCGACGCGCTGTTCGTCATGGTCGTCAACGAGGTGCAATGCGAAGAGGCGTTGTTCGGTAGCGAGGGGGCCGTCGCTGCACTGCCGAAGAACGCGGTGATCGTGATCATGAGCACGGTGGGCCCCCAAGTCGTGCGTGGTCTAGCCGAGCGTCTGCACCGACGTGAGGTTCAGCTCGTGGACGCTCCCGTCAGTGGCGGGGTCGCCCGTGCTGGCGCCGGTGACCTACTGATTATGGCGAGCGGACCGGCTAGCGCGCTCGACGTCGTCCGGCCGGCACTGACCAGGATGGGCTCGACCGTAATCGACTGCGGGGTGGCGGCGGGTGACGGTCAGGCGGTGAAGTTGGTCAATCAACTGTTGTGCGGAGTGCACATCGCGGCGGCCGGCGAGGCGCTCGGCTACGCCCGTGCACTGGGCCTGAGCCCGGCGGCTGTTTACGAGACGATCCGGCACGGCGCCGCTGGTTCCTTCATGCTGGAGGACCGCGGCGCACGCATGCTGTCCCGCGAGTTCACACCGGCCAAGAGCGCCCTCGAGATCTTTGTCAAGGACCTGGGGCTGGTCACTGAGACGGCCGCGGGACGGAGGTTCCCTACGCCGCTGGCGGCGACCGCGAACCAACTCTTCCTCATCGGCGCCGCTGCGGGCTACTCCGGCGAGGACGACTCAGGCATCGTTCGCGTGTTCGAGCAGTGGGTAAACGAGTCCTCTGCATGACGCATACCGACACTGCTGCATGACAGCGGAAACGAGGAAGACGATGACAACATCGACCGAGCGGGACATAGGCGTACGGCTGCACGCAGCCGACAACGTCATGGTGGCAACCAGCGACCTTGCGGCGGGCACCGAAGCCGGAATACTGACCGTCCGTGAGGCCGTGCCTCGCGGCCACAAGGTAGCTATCGCGTCCATCGCGGTCGGTGAGCCGGTCCGCAAGTACAACCAGATCATCGGCTTCGCGACGGAGGCCATTCTTCCCGGCTCGCACGTGCACACCCACAACACCGAGTTCCGGGCCTTCGAGCGAGATTTCGCCTTCGGTGCCGACGTCGTGCCGACCGCGATGGTCCCCGAGGCCGAGCGGGCCACCTTCCAGGGGATCATCCGCGCCGACGGCAGGGTCGCGACCCGCAACTACATCGGCATCATCACCTCGGTGAACTGCTCGGCGACGACGGCCAAGTTCATCGCCCAGGCGATACGGACCAGCGGCGCCCTCGACGAATATCCCAACGTCGACGGCGTGGTCCCGTTAGTCCACGGAATGGGTTGCGGGATGGCCGGGAGCGGCGAGGGCTTTGACGTCCTCCAGCGGACGCTCACCGGCTACGCGGCGCACCCCAACTTTGCTGGATTCCTGCTACTGGGCCTCGGATGTGAGGTCAACCAGATTTCCAGCCTGACGGCGCAGTGGAAGCTCGATCCGGCGAAGACCGTGCACTCGTTGACGATCCAGGATGAGGGTGGCACGGCGAAGACGGTCCAGCGGGGTGTCGAGCTCATCCGAGAGATGCTGCCGGAGGCCAACCGTGTGTCGCGGACGACGGTGTCGGCCAGCGAGCTGATCCTCGGTCTGAACTGCGGGGGATCAGACGCCTACTCGGGGATCACTGCCAACCCAGCACTCGGCGCCGCCGTCGACATACTCGTGCGCCACGGCGGTACGGCGATTCTCGGGGAAACGCCCGAGATCTACGGAGCAGAGCACCTGCTGACGCGGCGGGCCGTGACCCGCGACGTGGGCGACACCCTCGTTGACCTCATCAAATGGTGGGAGAGCTACACCGCCGCCAACAACGGCTCGATGGACAACAATCCGTCTCCCGGTAACAAGGAGGGTGGCCTCACGACCATCCTCGAGAAGTCGCTCGGTGCCATCGCGAAGGGTGGCACGACCAATTTGACCGGCGTCTACCGCTACGCGGAGCAGATTACCGGGAAAGGGTTTGTCTTCATGGACACCCCCGGCTATGACCCGGTATCGGTCACTGGGATCGTGGCGGGTGGAGCAAACGTCATGTGCTTCACCACCGGCCGAGGCTCCGTGCTGGGCTGCAAGCCGACGCCGAGCCTGAAACTGGCGACGAACACCGAAATGTACCGTCGAATGTCCGGCGACATGGACATCAACTGCGGCGTGATCATGGACGGTGAAGCATCGGTTCAGGAGGTCGGCCAACAGCTCTTCGAGCGCATCCTGCAAACGGCGTCCGGGCGCAAGACGTTGAGCGAGGAGTTGGGCTTCGGCGAAGAGGAGTTCGTGCCGTGGCAGCTGGGGGCGGTCATGTGAGCCCGACCACGACGCATGTCCGACGGGCCGACCTGCAGCTGGACTTCGCCGACCAGGTTGTTCTCGTCACCGGTGCCAGCAGCGGGATCGGTGCAGCCGTGGCCAAGAGTTTCGCGGCGCTGGGTGCTCGGATGGTCCTGCACTACAACCGCGGTCACGACGCGGTGCAAGGAGTGCAGCGAAGCATCGAGGCGGCAGGTGGGCGCACTTCGACCGTGGCCGCCGACCTGGGAACACCCGGCGCGGCAGCAGCGCTGGTGGACCACGTGCTCGACGAGTACGGCCGTATCGACGTATTGGTCAACAACGCGGGAGACCTGCTTCGGCGGGCCCCGGTGAGCGAGATGTCCGATGAGGACTTCGACCAGATCATCGCGTTGAACCTTGCGTCTGTCGTGGCCACCTGTCGCCAGGCGGTCCCCGTGATGCGGAGGCAGGGCGCAGGAGCGATCGTGAACGTGACCTCGATCGCTGCGCGGACGGGAGGGGGCGGCGGCTCGGTGCTGTACGCCACGGCGAAGGGCGGTCTGAGCACGTTCACGCGGGGGTTGGCCAGAGAGCTCGCTCCCGATGGTATCCGGGTGAACGCCGTCTCACCCGGAATCATCGCTACGCCGTTTCATGACCGGCACACCGCAGCCGACCAGATGCAAGCCATGGTCGACGGCATCCCGATGGGACGGCCGGGTGACCCGGAGGAGTGCGTCGGCGCCGTTCTCTTCCTAGCCTGCACCGCACTCAGCAGCTACGTCACCGGGCAGGTGCTCGAGGTCAACGGTGGCCAGCTCACTCCTTGACCGACTAACGGGGCGGCGCGCAGACCGTTGCCAGAGCCGAAGCGAAGCACCGACACCAGGAGGCCTTACATGGAGTACCGGACACTGCCGGGAACGGACGTACACATACCCCGACTCGTCCTGGGGACGATGACCTTCGGCGCGCAGGTCGACCGGGAGGCCGCCGCCACCATGGTCAACCGGTGCCGTGATGCGGGCATCACGATGTTCGATACCGCGAACTCATACAACGCGGGGGACTCAGAGCGGATGCTTGGCGAAATCGTCGCACCCTTTCGGGCCGACATTCTGATCGCGAGCAAGGTGTCTAACCCGACCGGGGACGGCTCGCGCTACCGGGGCCTGCGCCGAGGTGCCATCGCGGAGGCACTCGACGCGACCCTGCGCCGGCTCGGCACCGATTATCTGGATCTGTACTACCTGCACGTCCCCGACTGGAGTACTCCCATCGAGGAGACGCTTGGCGCCATGGCTGACGCGGTGGTGGCGGGCAAGGTGCGGCAGGTGGGCGTGTCGAACTACGCGGCCTGGCAGATCGCCGAGATCCGGTGCCTGTCAGAGAGCAACGGGTGGCCGACGGTCTCCGCGTCCCAGCCGATGTACAACCTGCTAGCGCGCCGCGTCGAAGACGAGTACGCCGCCTGCTCGGGTCGGTACGAATTGCACAACATTGTCTACAACCCTCTCGCCGGTGGTCTACTCAGCGGCAAACACACCGATACGCGACGCCCGCAGGAGGGCGGACGGTTCGCCTCGGACCTTGGGCCCATGTACCGCGAGCGCTATTGGAACGACCAGCAGTTCGCGGCTGTCAACGCGCTGCGAGCGACAGCGGGCGACGCCGACCTGACCCTTCTCGAGCTGGCCTTCCGCTGGCTGTTGGGCCGCCCGCTCGTCGGCAGCATTTTGCTCGGTGCGTCGAACCCGGACCAGCTGTCCGCAAACCTCGCAGCGGCCTCCGGGCCGCCCTTGTCGCCAGACGTACAGCAGGCCTGCGACGAGGTCTGGACGGCACTGCGGGGTGCTGCGCCGCTCTACAACCGCTAGCTGCGCGCCTGCGCAGACCACGAGAGAAAGGCGCAATGACGATGAAGCTCATGCGGGTTGGTTCGGTGGGTAAGGAGCGTCCGGCGGTGCTTCACGACGGTCGGGTCCTCGACGTGTCAGCCCACGTCGAGGACTTCACACCGGCATTCTTCGATTCCGACGGGATCTCGCGCCTACGCCAGGTTGTCGATCTGCACGCGACCGAGTTGCCCGAGGTGGATCTTGCCGACGAGCGAGTCGGGGCACCGATCGCGCGACCGCACAAGGTCGTGTGTGCGGGACTCAACTACGCGGACCACGCCCAGGAGTCGGGCATGGAGGTGCCGACCGAGCCGGTGATCTTCTTTAAGGCCAGCAGCACGGTTGTTGGCCCGAACGACACAGTGCTGCTGCCGCGGGGAGGCGAGAAGACGGACTGGGAGGTCGAGCTGGGGGTCGTCATCGGTCACGAGGCCCGTTACCTGCGGGACGAGGACGCTGCGGTCGATGTCATCGCCGGGTACTGCGTCTCCAACGATGTGTCCGAGAGGGCATTTCAGTTGGAGCGGGGCGGGCAGTGGGTGAAGGGCAAGTCCTGTGAGACGTTCAACCCTGTGGGACCTTGGCTCGTCACTCTGGACGAGGTGGGGGACCCGCAGTCGCTCGACTTGTCGCTGCGACTCAACGGCGAAACCGTGCAAAAGGGCAGCACGACCACAATGGTCTTCCCGGCGGCGTACCTCGTCTGGTACCTCAGCCAGTTCATGGTGCTGGAGCCGGGTGACCTGATCAACACCGGCACGCCGCCGGGTGTCGGGATGGGAATGACGCCGCAACGGTTCTTGCGCGACGGCGATGAGATGGAGCTGACGATCACCGGACTAGGCGTCCAGCACCAGGTGTGCCGGCCGGCGCAGTGAATGGGAATGAGTTTGCCGACCAGACCACCGTGGTCGTCGGTGGCGCCGCCGGTGTCGGCAGGATGAGCGCCACACTGCTGTCGCACCGCGGGGCGCGCCTTGCCTGCCTCGATCGCAACCTCGACGGCGCCCAAGGGGTGGTGGACTCGCTCGGGCCGGCCGCACCCGCCGCCATTGCGCTGGAGATGGACGTCACCGACGATCGCGCCGTCGTCGCGGCGATCAGGGAGGTCGAGCGCCGGCTGGGTCCGATCAGCGTCCTGGTCAACTGCGCGGGGATTACCGGTGTCACCGATCGGCGCAGCCAGGATGTGGATGTCGAGGACTTCGACCTGGTGTGCCGGATCAACCTGCGGGGAGCGTTCCTGCTCTCGCGGGCTGTTTTACCGCGAATGGTGGCGCAGGGCTACGGCCGGGTGCTGCACGTGGCCTCGATCGCAGGCAAGGAAGGTAACGCTGGCATGGTGGCCTACTCCGCGTCCAAGGCCGGCCTCATCGGCATGGTGAAAGCGCAAGGCAAGGAGTACGCCGAGACAGGCGTCACCGTCAACGCTCTCGCGCCGGCAGTCATCCGTACCGCGATGGTCGATGCGATGCCGTCACAGCAGGTCAGTTACATGACCGATCGAATCCCGATGAGACGAACCGGCACTTTGACCGAGGCCGGCGAGATGATCTGCTGGATCGTCTCTCCCGCGTGCAGCTTCACTACGGGCTTCACCTTCGACTTATCCGGCGGCCGGGCCGTCTACTAACGGTGTTCGTGTAATGACAGGGGATAGACATGAAGAATGAGGAGAATCCTCGCTTTCGCAGTGCAGAGTGGTTTGGACTGTCAGGGAGGAACGGTTTCATCCACCGCTCGTGGATGAAGGCCCAAGGGTTTCCCAACGATGTGTTCGACGGCCGGCCGGTCATCGGGATCTGCAACAGTTGGTCGGAGCTGACACCCTGCAATGTGCATTTGCGCCGGGTCGCGGAGTCGGTCAAGCGAGGGGTGTGGGAGGCCGGCGGATTTCCTTTAGAGTTCCCGGTGATGTCGCTCGGTGAGACGCTGATGCGACCCACCACCATGTTGTTTCGCAACCTCATGAGCATGGACGTCGAGGAGTCGATCCGGGCCAACCCGCTGGACGGTGTCGTCCTGCTGTCGGGATGCGACAAGACAACGCCGGCTTCGCTGATGGGGGCGGCGAGCGTCGACCTGCCGACGATCATGATCAGCGGCGGACCGATGCTCAACGGCAAGCACCAGGGCCGCGACATCGGCTCGGGAACCGCGGTGTGGCAATTCGCCGAGGACGTGCGCGCCGGCAGGATGACTGCCGACGAATGTGTCCTGGCTGAGTCGTGCATGTCGCGCAGCAACGGGCACTGCATGACGATGGGCACCGCGTCGACGATGGCCTGTATGGCCGAGGCGCTGGGCATGCAGTTGCCCGGCTCGGCGGCCGTCCCGGCCGTGGACTCGCGGCGCTACAGCATGGCTCAGATGTCGGGCCGACGGATCGTGGAGATGGTGCACGAGGACCTACGGATGTCGGAAATCCTGACCCGTCAGTCCTTCGAGAACGCCATCCGGGTCAACGCGGCGATTGGCGGCTCCACGAACGCAGTCATCCACCTGCTCGCGCTTGCCGGTCGGGCGGGGGTGGACCTCGCGCTCGATGAATTCGACACCCTCACGCGAGAGGTCCCGCTGCTCGTGAACCTGATGCCCTCGGGCAAGTACCTGATGGAGGACTTCTTCTACGCCGGTGGCCTGCCCGTAGTCATGAATGAGCTCAGCAGGGTACTGCACGGTGACGCCATCACCGTTGCCGGACGCAGTGTGCTCGACAACGTCAGCGCTACCGTGCGCCCGAAGGATAGCGAGGTCATCCTCCCCTTCGACGATCCACTAGGTGTCGGTGCCGGAACGGCTGTGCTGCGCGGCAACCTGTGCCCGGACGGAGCGGTCATCAAACAGTCGGCGGCCTCGCCGCAGCTGATGCGGCACCGGGGCCGTGCGGTGGTCTTCGAGAGCATTGAGGAATACGACGAGGGTGTGGACGCCCCCGACCTGGACATCGACGAAACCTGCGTCCTGGTCCTCAAGCACGCCGGGCCCCGCGGTTATCCGGGGATGCCGGAGGTCGGCAACCTCGAGCTGCCTAAGCGGGTCCTGGAGAAGGGGATCACGGACATGGTGCGGATCTCCGACGCACGCATGAGTGGCACGTCCTATGGAACCGTGGTGCTCCACGTGGCCCCAGAAGCCGCCGTGGGGGGGCCGCTCGCGCTTGTCTGCAGCGGTGACACAATCGAGTTGGACGTCCCGAATCGCTCGTTGCACTTGGATGTGTCGGACGAGGAGCTAGAACGTCGCCGGCAGAAATGGGTGCCGCCGAAGCCGGTGCGCGAGCGCGGCTACGTGCGCCTTTACACCGAGCACGTACTCCAAGCCAATAAGGGCGCTGATCTCGACTTCCTGGTCGGTCGCAGCGGGGACGCCGTGCCGCGGCAGTCGCACTGATGCGGGGGGTGGAGACGAGCACTCAGCGGGCGGTCGTGCTGCCCGCCCCGCACCGGCCCGTCGAGATCGTGGAGCTCCCAGGGAGCGAACCGCAGCCGGGGGCGGTCGTCGCCCGCATCGAACTCGCCGGGGTCTGCGGCACCGACATGCACTTGCAAGACGGCCGGATGGCGATCCCGACCCCGCTGGTCCTCGGCCACGAGGCGGTCGGACGGGTAAAAGCGTTGGGGGAGGGCGTAAGCACCGACGCCAACGGCGTTCCGCTGCAGCCGGGTGACTTCATCGGATGGGCCTCGAACATCCCGTGCGGAAGGTGCTACTACTGCGTCCACGAACAGCAACGGTCACTGTGCGAGAAACGCACGGTCTACGGGATCAACCAGCCCGCCGACCGTTGGCCGCACCTGTCCGGCGGCTGGGCGGACGAGATCTACTTGCAGCCGGGTTCGACCATCGTGCGGATACCGGAAGGAGTGTCCGCCGAACAGGTGATTTCCTTGGGTTGTGCCGGCCCTACCGTCGTGCACGGCCTGCTTGGCGTCGTGCCACCGAAGCTCGGCGAGGTCGTCGTGGTGCAAGGCAGTGGGCCGGTCGGACTGGCTGCTGCTATATACGCCAAGCTTGCCGGAGCCGCGCAGGTGATCGTGGTCGGGGGCCCGCGGAACCGTCTCGACCTTGCACTCGAGCTAGAGATATGCGATTTCGTCATCGACATCTTCGAGCACGAGGACGCACGCGACCGCGTGCGACAGGTCGTCGCGCGGACGCCCGGACAACGAGGTGCGGACGTCGTGGTGGAAGCGACTGGGGTGCCCCAGGCGGTGGCCGAGGGTCTGGACATCTGTCGCAAGAACGGCCGCTACCTCGTCCTGGGTCAGTACACTGACCACGGCTCCACAGCGTTGAACCCGCACCTGGTCACCCGCAAGCAGCTGCAGGTGTTCGGATCGTGGGCGTTCGCAGGTGAGCACTACACGGACTACATCGCCTCGCTTCCCCAGCTGGCGCAGCGTTTCGACCTCGCGCGCCTCGCAACGCGTTACGACCTCACGGAGGCAAATAAGGCGCTGGCCGACATGCGTTGCGGCGCCACGCTGAAGCCGGTTCTGGCGGCCGCGGTGCCCTGAGATCGCCGCCGCGTCCTGGCGGCGTGCGTGTGTCTGCGGATTCATCGTTTTACCCGCTCACCATGTTCCAGGAGGTGACGCATGACTGCACGGCGCGACGTTCTGGCGTGGGTGGACGCCTCGGCCGGTGTGGCCGGCGACATGCTGCTTGCCGCCTTGATTGACGCCGGCGCCGAGCTGACAGCGGTGCAGGCGGCGGTCGACGCCGTCATCCCGGACGCGGTACGCCTCGAGGTGGCGAAGGTGTCACGGGGTGGGATGCGGGCGTTGAAGGTTGATGTCGCCGTGCTAGCCGCTCATCCGGAGCACCGTAACTGGCGCAAGGTACGGGCGCGGCTCGCCGCGTCGACGCTCGTCCCCGGTCAAGCTGCTGCTCTCCGGGTTTTCGGCCGGTTGGCCGCAGCGGAGGCACACGTGCATGGCATCCCTATTGAGGACGTGCACTTCCACGAGGTCGGCGCACTGGACTCGATCGCCGACATCGTGGGGGTTTGTGCGGCGCTCGATAACCTCGGCGTTTCTGGGCTGAGTGTCGGCAGCATCGCCGTTGGCTCGGGCCGAATACAGTCTGAGCACGGTGACATGCCAGTGCCGGTCCCGGCTGTGCTCGAGCTGACACGGGGCTGGACGGTACGTTCCGGTGGCACGGGTGAGCTGGCCACACCCACAGGCGTGGCTGTCCTCACCGCACTCGCGTCGCAGCGCGAGATGCCTGAGCTACTCGTGGCTTCGGTAGGCATCGGTGCGGGCTCACGCGATCCCGTCGATCGGGCCAACGTGGTACGCGTCGTGATCGGTGAGCCGTCGTTGGCACCGAATGCGGAAGCTGCTGTGCATCTCGAGTGCAACATCGACGACCTTGACCCGCGGCTGTGGCCCGCGGTGATCGACGTGTTGCTCGCGAACGGCGCTGCGGATGCGTGGCTGACGCCAATTCTTATGAAGAAGGGGCGTCCGGCGCACACCCTGCATGTGCTGTGCGCGCCCGACCGCGCGGCGCAGCTACGCGAGGTCGTCTTCGACCACACCTCGACGATCGGATTACGGCAGCGTGCCGTCGACAAGTTCGTGCTCCCGCGGGCGGCGGTGGAGGTGCAGCTGCACGGCGCCACAGTGCGGATCAAGGTCGCTCATCGAGACGGACGGATTGTGAACGCTATGCCGGAGTTCGAGGATGTCGCCGCGATCGCGCGGGCGTCGGGCGTTGCAGTGGGTGCCGTCCTTGCCGATGCCTCCGCGGCCGCGTGGAGTGCCGGGCTCGTCGCGGGCGCGCGTTGGGATCCGGTCTAACTCGCTGCGATCTGGGCGGCCAGGTGACCCGCGCCGTAGCCGTTGTCGATGTTGACGACGGCTACTCCCGGGGCGCAGGAATTCAGCATCGACAGGAGGGCGGCGAGACCCCCGAATGCGGCGCCGTAGCCGACCGACGTCGGCACGGCCACGACGGGGGCTGTGATGAGGCCAGCGACCACGCTGGGCAGCGCACCGTCCATGCCGGCAACGACGACGACAACGCGCGCACGGCGCAGCAGCTCGAGCCGGCCGAGTACCCGGTGCAGCCCGGCCACGCCGACGTCGACGACGAGCTCGCAGCGGCGCCCGAGGTGCTGCGCGGTGAGCGCGGCCTCCAGGGCGACAGGCAGGTCGGATGTTCCGGCGGCAACGACGACGACAAATTCTCCCGACGGCTCCGGCGGGTCTTCGGGCCAGGCCAGCATCCGCGCGGACTCGTCGTAGCCAGCCTCAGGCAGCTCATGCAGAACCGCCTCGGCGTGGGCCTGTCCGGCTCGGGTGAACAGCGCCCGCCCACCGCTGTTGCGGAGCGCAGCTGCAATAGCTGCGACTTGGCTGACCGTCTTGCCCTCGCAGTAGATCGCCTCGGGGTAGCCGCGCCGGGCGACCCGGTCCGCATCCAATTCTGCGAACGCAGCCAACGACGGTGGAGGCACCCAGGGATCAGACACGCTCGGGCGCCACCAGCGGCAGGGTGAACGCGCCAGACTGGATCCCCGCAAGGTCGAGGGCGACGAAACGGAAGCCAGCAGCACGCACGGCGTCTACGATCTTGTCCCGAACAACGTCTGACGCGGCGCGTGAGATGTCGTCCCCCGCGATTTCGATGCGCGCGATGTCGCCATGGTGTCGGACCCGCACGGCGCCAAAACCCAGCTCGTGAAGGGCGTCCTCGGCATGCTCGATCTGGCGCAGCATGGCGGGTTCAACCCGCTGGAAATGGGGGACACGCGAGGCCAAGCAAGGGGCGGCGGGTTTGTCGGCGCAGGGTAGGCGCAGAAACCGCGCGACACGCCGCACGCTCGTCTTGTCCATACCGGCGTCGGCCAGCGGTCGCAGCACACGGTGCAGGGATGCCGCCCGGGCGCCTGGGCGATCAAGGCGGAGCGCATCGTCGGCGTTTTCCCCGTAGGCCACCGCGGTGAGTCCATGCGCGCTGACCACGTGGTCGGAGATCCGGGTGAACAGCTCGTCGCGGCAGTGAAAGCAGCGGTCCGGATCGTTGCGTCGGTACTCCTCGCGCTCGTCCTCATGGGTAGCCAACTCGACCAAATCTGCGCCAATGACGGCGGCGAGCTCATGGGCTGCGGCCCGTTCGGATGCAGCAAGGCTCGATGACACGCCCAGCACGGCGAGCACACCACTGCGGCTGAGAGACTGGACGGCCAAGGCCAGTAGAACCGACGAGTCGACCCCGCCGGAGAAGGCCACGCCAAGTCGACCGGTACCGCGCAGCTGGTCGAGCACACGCTGCACAGCTTGCTGATCATGCTCGGTCAACCCATCGGGCGCCCCGTCAGCAGTACCGATCGCCATCTTATACACCTCTCCGTACCACACCGCCGAAACCCGACTGTGCGACCGGTTCGAAACGCTGTACCTTTCGCCGTCGGCTGGATACTACGTGGCGGCGCCGCCACTGGTGTCGGAGCCCATATAGGGTTTTGCTCGCCCGCGCCCAACCACTCCGCCCGGAAAACCGGTGGTCGCCGGGTCGCCGGCAGAACTCGTTTGCGCTCTCGGACCGGTACAGTACCCGCAGCCCGCCAACGTGGTCGAGATGGAGAGCCAAGGTCTCTGCCGGCCGCGCCGGCAATCCATCCTCGTCTAGGACGGGACACCGACATGGCAGCAGAGTTCGACGGGCTGGTGGCTCTTGTCACCGGTGGTGCATCAGGTATCGGGGCCGCGGTCGCAACAGTCCTCACCAAGCTGGGAGCGCAGGTTGCGGCGCTTGACCGTGAACCGGGGGCCGGCGACCACGAAGTCCTCCAGGTGCATGCGGATGTCACGGACGACGCATCGGTGCAGCAGGCCATCGCAGGGCTTACCGAGCGGTTCGGTCGCCTGGACATCGTGGTGAACAACGCCGGTATCGGTGCGCAGGGAACGGTCGCCGACAATGACGACGACGAGTGGCTGCGGGTCCTCGACGTGAACCTCCTCGGGGTGGTGCGCGTCAGCCGTGCCGCGCTCCCCCATCTTCGGGTCTCGCCGGCCGCCGCGATCGTGAACACCGGTTCGATCGCGGCAACCGCGGGACTGCCCCAGCGCGCGCTCTACAGCGCGACAAAGGGTGCCGTCCTCGCGCTCACCCGGGCGATGGCTGCCGACCACCTCCGCGACGGCATCCGGGTGAACTGCGTCAACCCGGGCACAGCGGACACACCCTGGATCGATCGGCTGCTGGACAAGGCCGAGGACCCGGCGGCGGAGCGCGCCGCTCTCAACGCCCGTCAGCCCCATGGCCGGTTGGTCTCGCCCGAGGAGGTTGCTAATGCCGTGGCATACCTGGCCAGTCCCAGATCTGGCTCGACCACCGGTGTCGGGCTCTCGGTCGACGGCGGCATGCAGGCCCTCCGCCTGCGGCCAGAGTAATAAGCCGCCCAGCAACGGGGAAGGAGCGGGTCCGGGCCTACGCGGTGACCGCCCCTTCGCAGGTCCGTGGAACTCGACCAGGAAATACCTCTTGAGCTGGAGGATAACCGGGAACAGCGCAGGACGTCGGCAACCTGTTGTTCGAGGTCGGTCCCATCCCCAACCCCAAAGGACGCCATCGAAATTGAACCACGCCACCTGCGCAGGCCTCATCCCACTGCTCACGGCGCAGACCACCATTGCCCGCCAATGGGTGACGGCGGTAGCGGACGCGGGCCCCGGCTCACCGTCCGGCGACACCGCCAACAAGAAGACGGCATAAAACCCGGCACTACGACGACGCCTTGGAGCATTCGGTCTGGCTCACGATGATGCGGGACCGCCTGACCCTGGTCCGAGACCTGCTCGCCCCGGACGGGTCGGTATGGGTGCATCTTGACGACGCCGAAATGGCCTACTGCAAGGTCTTGCTCGACGAATTATTCGGCCGCCGAGCGTTCATCACAGACGTTATATGGCAGAAGCGCACCTCGCGGGACAACCGTGCCGCCTTTAGTTCGATGCACGACCATCTACTCGTCTATGCCCCAGCAGGACCCGCGTGGAGCAGCGTGCGCAATCGGCTTACCGACAATGGTTCGTACTCCAACCCGGACAATGACCCCCGAGGTCCGTGGCGGTCGGTGCCCATGAGTGCGCAGGCAGGACATGCAACCGCTAGCCAGTTCTACGAAATCACAACCCCTACCGGAGTGAAGCATGATCCGCCACCGGGGCGTGCGTGGACGTATTCGCGAGAACGCTTTGAAGAGATTGTGGCACAGGGCCGCGTGTACTGGCCGAAGGACGGGGCGGGGAAACCTCGACTCAAGATGTATCCAGAAGAGTCCGAAGGCCTGGTTCCCTTCACCATATGGCCCGCTGATGAGGTCGGCACGAACGACGAAGCAAAAAAGCAATGCCTTGAGAGCTTCCCGTACTTGGCGGCATTCGACACACCGAAGCCCGAGCGACTACTACACCGCGTGTTGCAGATAGCTTCAAATGCCGGAGAAATCGTTCTCGACTGCTTTGGCGGTTCGGGCACTACCGCTGCGGTTGCGCACAAGATTGGCCGCCGGTGGGTCACCGTCGAGAGAAGTGCAGCAACTGTTGAAGACTTTTGTCTACCCCGCCTTATGAAGGTGGTCTCAGGGGATGACCCTCGCGGCGTCACTTCGGCGGTCGGGTGGCAGGGCGGTGGCGGCTTCCGTGTACTGGACGTCGGCCCGTCAATGTACGACGTCGCCGGTGGCCGGGTCCTTCTTGCCGAGTGGACGTCTAACGGGCAGTTCGTTGCCGCCGCATGTGCTCAGCTCGGGTTCACGGTCGACGATGACCCGCCGTTCGCTGGCCGAAGAGGTCGGGTGCGGCTGGCTGCGGTCGACGGTGTGGCCGACGAGTCGGTGGTCCGGGCGCTCGTGTCCAACCTGGACGACAAGGAACGCCTCGTTATCGTGGCCAAGGCCGCCGAACCGGGGGCGGAGTCGCTGCTGCGCGAGCTGAGCTCGGGTTCACGGCTACTGAAGGCGCCTCGCGACCTCGTCGGTGTGACACGACTGGTGCGCCGATGACCTGGCTCAGCTACGACTCGGCGGCGATCGACGAGATCGCAGCAACGATGGACCTGCGGGAGCCGAACCGTGAGGCCGTGCAGAAGATCGTCGAGGCCATCCACGATGACGTGTTCCGGGAGGTGGTCTGTGACCTGGCGACCGGTGTCGGCAAGACCTACATTACGGCGCCGCTGATCGACTACCTGGCAGCGGACGGCGTGCGCAACATCCTCATCGTCACCCCGGGAAAGACGATCCAGGACAAGACCATCGCGAACTTCACACCCGGCAACCCCAAGTTCGTGCCGGGGGCGCGATACCCCCTGCAGTTGGTCACCGCCGACAATTTTCAACGCGGGCAGCTGGGCGATGTACTGCACGACCCCGCCGTGGTGAAGCTGTTCGTATTCAACGTGCAGCAACTCATCCGGCCTACCACGAAGACGTCGCGCAAGGTCCGTGACCTGGACGAGGTGATCGGCGGCAAGCTCTACGAGCACCTGCAAGAGGCCGATGATCTAGTGGTCATCGCCGACGAACACCACGTTTACCGCACCTCGGCCACGGCGTTCTCCCGCGGTGTCCGGGAGCTCACCCCCCGTGCTCTGGTCGGGCTGACCGCCACGCCGGACAACGCTGACCTTGGCAAGGTGATCTACCGGTACTCCCTGGGTGAAGCGATCGCAGATGAGCTGGTGAAAATTCCGGTCATCGTCTACCGCAAAGATGGCATCAAGGACTGGCCGACACAGCTCGCGGACGCCTGCCACCTGCTCAGCGTGAAGGCCGGCGCCTACCGGGCATACGCCGAAGGTATCGGAGTTCCAGTCGTCCACCCGGTGCTTTTTGTGGTCTGCCAGTCGATCACCGAGGCCAAGGATGCCGCCGCGCTGCTCGCCGGCGAGCACTACCTCGGGGACGCCGAAAAGGTGTTGGTGGTGACGTCTGAGTCCCCGGACGCGGACCTGGCCGCCTTGGCAGCAGTGGAGAGCCCGGACTCCCCGGTGCGTGCTGTGGTAAGCGTCGACAAGCTCAAAGAGGGCTGGGACGTCAAGAACATCGCGGTGATCATCGCGCTGCGTGCGCTCGCGTCAGACACCCTGACCGAGCAGATCCTCGGGCGGGGGCTGCGGCTGCCGTTCGGGCGACGGGTCGCCAACGCGACTATCGACCAGGTGGACATCGTGGCCCATGACTCCTACGCGCGGCTGCTCAGCCAGAAGGACTCGTTGCTGGAGAAGATTCTGCCTCCGGTCCCCAAACCAGCCGCGGGCACGCCGTCGCCAGCGGGTACCGGACAGGGGACAGAGGTTCCCACCGGTGCGCGCGGGGAGCAGAGCCTCGGAGAGGGCGTCCTCGGCCTGACCGAACGCGCCCGAGTGGCTGAAGGAGAGAGTGCTGCTCCCTCGTTGCTGCTGATGGAGCACGAGACGGCACTGGCCCAGGCTGAGCAGGGCGCGGCGTTCGAGCTGTTCCAGAGGGTGCCCGGAGCGCCGTCGGTCACCTGGCCGAACCGGGTGCTGCAGCCGTGCCCCGTTGCGTTCAGTGTTGAGTTCGTGGGCGACGCCGCGGCGTCAGCGGCCGGTGCAGCATTCCGCACCGAGATCAACGTCCCCCTGGTGCGTGAGGCCCTGACGGTGACCCGAACGCTGACCGGCGGTCTCGATGTACGACGGGTAGCGCAGGCCTCGGAGACCGCCACGCAGCAATGGTTGCCCGTTGCACAGGTGACGAGCGACCTGGAGAACCGGGTGCTCGGTCTCGGCTTGGTCACCGAGTCGCTGGCCGAGTTCCAGCACATTCGCCGGGTGGTCGCAGTTTTCCTCACGGGAGCTGGGGTAGCCGATGGTCAGGAGGTTGACTGGAGTACGGCACGGGCCCACCAAGCCGTCGACGGGCTTGCCGATCTGGTGCGCCGCGCCTACAGCAGCCGACGGCTGGACCCGCACTACAGCCTCGTCCGGGTTCGCCTTCCGGACGAGGCAGCAGCCCGGCCCACTGCGATCAGCCGGTACGAGGATTTCGCCGCGCACACCTACTACGACGGGTGGCGACGCTGCATCCAACCTTCCGCATCCTTTGACGCGAAGACAACGGAGTGGTCGCTGGCGAACCTATTCGATGACACCGCGACCGGCGTCGCGTGGTGGCAGCGGTTCTACGACCCCGGTCCGGCGCGCATTCAGATGGACAAGGGCGGCCCACCAACGACATCACCTTGCGCCCGGCGTTCGCACCCTTGTCGCTGGGAACACTGAGATGCCCATCAGCCAGCGCCCACAGCCGGCACCGCTGGGCCAGGGCAACGACCGGTACCAGTCCCGCCGCCGACACGAGATTCGGGTCATCGAACACCGCGCCAGCCACCGGGTGGGTATGAGAGAGTTGCATCCGCGAGATGCCCTTCTTGCTGGTGTGAAAACGGACCTTAGACAAGCCCAAATTCTCCCAGCCCGCAAGGGCATTTCGTCATTCCGACGCGCTCACCACACCAACCTCATCGGTGGATCGAGGGTAAGCGCCGATGCTGTGACCGCTCGCTCAGCTAGCGGGACGTGTGGTTGGGAG
>JAABUJ010001483.1_pt1 | contig 34389 bp, 29 predicted proteins | sample 5559131 | NCBI WGS metagenome assembly JAABUJ01 (sample SAMN10711875, study PRJNA513366) | rock metagenome | isolation source: Antarctica rocks | place: Antarctica: Victoria Land, Mt New Zealand nord | collected 2016-01-07
ACGAAAAGTCATGATTTTCATAACTTATTCAGTAATATATCTTGTGACTGTGTAATTTATCCCTATATGACTAGTTAAGATGTAATTTATTATGACTAATATATCAATAAGCTTTCACATTTTTGAGCTTTAGCCCTGACCTTACCCATAATGACTAGCCTCACTTGTGTGCAGATACCTGCACAGATTGTAGATAGAGTTGATCTGTATATAAATCTGACCTGACCTGACCTGAACTCTAGTGTAAGTTCAGGTTAAGTGCACTTTTTTCTGACTCAACCTGACTCTACACTCAGTTTAAGAAATCTAAATCTATAAGTTTTTATATACTTCTGAAAGAGCAATCTCTGACTTACTTTGTATATGCATAACAGAGAGTAGAGTGAATTCATTAAGATTATTTAAAATATATTTAACTATATAGACTTTCTCTTTCTCAGATGCTTTTAACATGAGCTTTTTGCTCTTATTTTGCATGTAAAGATTCTTATAATCAAAATATTTAAGCAGTCTCTTCTCATACATTTTCTTTTCTGATAGAAGATTGACTTTAAGCTTCAGAACATAAAGTGTTAAACTTAAAAGAACTGAATTCTCATTCTTATTTTACATAATGATTGTATTATAATAAGTAATATATAATTTTCTCTCTCTGACTTTGATGATATGTCATTGCATACACATCAGAGAGTCACTGAAAAGCTGAAGTTTATTAATTATATAAGATGAGACATTAAAGTCTGCAATTCAGTCTGATTAAGAAATCTTATTAATGATGTTTTTAAAGATAGTAGTAATCTTCTCATCAGACTTATCTGTAACTTTAGATTTCTGTGTACTGAATTTCTTTTCAGAAACAATTTTCACATTATAAATTTAATTTTTTCTTTTGTTTCTATGCAAATTAACTACAGTCAACTTAACTCACTTCTTAACTGTCTTAATTAGCTTTGCTGACTGTATAATCTTGTAAATTACAAAGACATATTCACAGTTCTGTTTGTGATAAGCATCATTACAAAGATAGTAGATTAGAATTCTGTGTAATGATGAATAATTATTATTTAAGCTTAAATGTCTTCTGTAATTATATTGTAAAATTTAATATTCTTAATGACTCTTGTTCTGTCTTTACTTCTCAGTTCATAAAGCATTGTCAGATATCTTTAATTAAGTTTTCTTCTTTTAAAGTTTCTGTAGATTTATCTCAATGTTAAGTGCATTCTGAGCATCAATGATGTCACAAATAACAGCATACTTCACTAACAGTACTTAAAGCAGTGTTTAAAACTGTTATTTAAGTATGACAAAGTTCTTAAGTCTTAACTATGTTGCAGTGATCTTTCTGTCAAAATTGTCAAGTTAAGTTCATATCTCATCAACAATTATGTTCAGTGACATCTTATATTCAACAAACTCTGTAAAATATTATCTCTCAGTTGTCTGCAATTTCTTTTTGTACTTTAAGAAAAGAGTATTTCAAGCTTTTCTTATCATGATTTTATTTATAAAATAATTCTCATTATTAACACTAATATAGACTGTGATTCAGAATAGAGCTCTGCTGTTGATCTATTGATTCTTAAAATTGAGACTGCTTAATGAAAAGAAAGAAAAGACATTATTGATGAGTATATTGTCTGTAAAGACTTAAATAAGAAGTCTTTATTATATATCAGAGATTCTCATCAATTAATTATCTCTTTATGTAAATAAATCATTTCTCACAGTTCTCTTAAGTAAGAACAGAAATTAAATGTTATTTTGTAAAGAATGATGAGTTGTGCTCTTGATTCATAGTGATGATTGACACACAGTATAAGAATTAAAGATAAAAGAGTGTGTTGTAAAGATAAATGTAATAATAAAAGAGATATGTGTATGTACTGTCTGCTTACAGCAATGTAAAGAATGCTTATTTGTTAATATTTAATTTATATTAAGCTGCTGAATCATTGTGCTCATTGTGCTCATCTTGTTTTGCTTTAATGAGCAGTATATTAAGAATTATCTATTTGTTTTGCTTCAATAAGCAGCATATTAAGAGTTATGTGCACTAAATCAGTCTGCACTTTCTTTAAGAAGTCTCTTGCTAATTTGAGCTCATAATCTGTTGAAAGAATAATGAGTACTTGTGCTATCTGTCTATTTAGTGAATTTAATGTGTTGATGTTGACTGCAGTTAACTTAAATGTAGTTAGATTGATAACAGAAACTCTGTTATCTAAGACAGAAAAAGACTCTGTCAGTCTCTTATGCTAAGACTAAAGAAGTCAAGAAAGCAAATAGAGCATTATACTTCTCAACAGTCAATATGAAATTAAACTGCTTAAGATATTCTTATTAAATGAGTAGATCATTTAATTAATCATAAAGTTAATTTTTTATCTCAAGATAAATAGCTTTCAACAACAATTAAAAGCATAAATTATAAATCTTTAAGAATATAATCTCATTTTAAGATTAATTTAACTGAAAGTTACTAATTTTTAGATTGATTAAGTTACAGACTGTATAATAATTTAAGATTGACAATAAAAATATTATTATTTGTTTTTAAAAAAGCAGCAATGAGCTGTAAACAGATTGACATTAAATGTGATTAAAGAGCATATAGTTATAAAGATACTTTAAAAACACAGAATTGTTGAGTATTTATTAATAATTTAATAAAATTTAAAGAAGTTATTGAGAAGTACAGTGCTCTATCTACTTTCTTGACTTCTTTAGTCTTAGTATAAGAGATTAACAGAGTCTTCTTCTGTCTTAGACAGCAGAGCTTCTGCTATTTATCTAACTACACTTAAGTTGACTGCAGTCAATGTTGACACATTAGATTCACTAGATAGACAGATAGCACAAGTACTCATTATTCTTTAAACAGAAGTCAGAAGCTGAACTGTTAATTGTTATAAATAAATAATTATGAGTCATTATTAAAGAGTTTCAATCTGTATTTAGATTGACTTTATTAAATAAATTATCATTTAAATGAGTATTTAAATATAGCATTAACATCAATAATATTAAGTCTATCAACATAAATACTTATTCTCTGTCACAGCTACAGCTGAACAAACAGATTAAATAGATAACAAAGTTACTAAATAAAGATTTAATTTATGAATTTATAAATTCATGAAGCTTTCTGATTCTGTTTGTTAAAAAGAAGAAGAGTATATGATAAATGAACATTAATTACAGAACATTGAATAATGTTACTGTTAAAAATGAATATTCACTTTCTTAAATTTGAAAATGTCTAGATTAAATTAATAAAGTCTGATATTTAATCAAACTTAATTTTACATTGAGTTATTATTAAGTTTATATAGTCAAAAACAATACAAAAAAGACTGTCTTCAACACTTATTACAGTAAATATAAGTTTACAACTATGCTCTTTAAGCTATGCAATGTCTCAGCAACATTTCAGTTAATAATGAACACTATATTACAGAACTTACTCAACAAATTTTATTTAATATATCTTAACAATATACTGATTCTTTCTAACTCAATTTCAAATCATTAAAAACACTTATGAACTATTCTTGATATCTTAAAGAAACATAAGCTATATGTTAAGTTTAGTAAGTGCACTGTTAAAATGAATATTCTTAAGTTTTATAAACATATTATAAGACAAGACACATTATAACTGATTTTTATTAAGATATTAGTCATTAAGAATTAATCTGCCTCAAAGACAGCACATTATGTATGACAGTTTCTTAAACTAACTTTGTATTACTGATGATTTGTATAAAATTTTACATAAATCATAACATCATTATTGAATTTATTTAAGAAGAACAACATTAAGTTACATACAAAAAAGAATTAATTCATTGTCTAAAACACATTATGTAACAGTGTCTTTCAACAGCTTAAAAATGCACTTATGTTTAAATTAATACTTATTTAAGTAGCTGTACACAAATCATTTACTATTAAAATAAACACTTTTAAATAAATAATTAGCTGTGCTCTAATACAGAATGAAATAAATGAGAAACTTTATTTAATTATCTATAATAATTAAAAGTTATAAGATGCAGAGCTTAATTATTCTATTTATAAAAAGAAGTTATTAATTATTAAGCATACACTTTGAACTTAATAGTACTATATTAAAAATGATTATACTATAACTATCATTATGAATCATAAAGATCTACAATATTTAAAGAATATACTAAACTCATTAAACTGACTATCAAGCTTTTTTAAAGCTGACTTTTTGCTTATTTTGCATGTCTTGTTAGCTGTAAACAATCATAGTAACAGAAACTTAAAGAATTTGAACAAAACTTTAGTTATGTACATTAAGCTTGAAAGTGATCTGATTTTTATGATTTTAGACTTATTTTGTAGAAAATTGTGAGGGATTTCTAATGATGTAAAAATTACCAAAATTACTCAACAAACAATGAAAATTACACAATATTACAAGTTAAGTCAAACCTCAATGTTAAGCTTAACAAGTCAGATCAGATTTTGAAAGTTAAGTCTGATCTAACTTAATGGTTACTTTAGCACTTATTTAAATAATTAGCTTAATAAATTAATAAATTTCAACAATATAATCTTAACATTTAATATTGATCTGAAGCTTAAGCTATTATATTAAATTCAATTAGTCATCAACTCAATTTCATAGAAAAAAACTCAGCAAATAAAGTGTTCTTAGATGTTTTGTAAAGATTAAATGATGTAAAATGAAAGAAAACAATGATATTGTATTTAAAAGATAATATAGAATTTGAAAAGTCATTGCTTTATAAATATGTATGCAAAAATGATGTGACAGATCAATTTTAACTGCATTATGATTTGAAATTAAACAATTTATATTTAATTTAAAAGTAAAACAACAGCAAAACATCATTTCTATAGTTTTAGTATTGTGCAGACTTTTTAAAATATATATATATTAAATATGAGCATTTAAAAGTGTTAAGACTGCTAAAAGTCATTTGACTTTGAGCTTAATGATATAAATTATTGCAGAATATTAAATTATTTATAAAACATTATTTTAACTGTTAAGTTGTTTAACAACTCTGAAAACATTAAGAGATTAAAGAATATTCATATTTAATTTGTAAAAATTTGTTATCATTTAAAAGATAAAAAATTAATATAATAAATATATTATCTTAAGTATCTTAAAAGAACTACTGAATTATAATAATAATTAATTATATTACAGACTGATCTGTAACTAAAGCTGTTTTGAATGCAATGAAAATAATAATTACAGATTTTTTATATAATAAAATCTTTACAAATTATAATTCACTGAGAAAGTTATAATTTAATAACAGTATAAACTTTCTCAGCTGTGTTATGATTTACTATTTGAAAAAGCTCAGAACTTAATATAGAACAATAACTTTTTATTATTTTTACATAAATAAAAAGATAAAAAATCTAAATGAAATGTTGAGCTTTATGCTTACAAAATATCTTATAAATAAATTAGCTCAATTATGAAATGAATACTTACTGCAAATCTTTTTTACAGCTTAAATTTAAGTTTATAATACAACTAAACAGAGCTTATTCTATCTACTGTATAAGATAAATTTACAATTATTAGACAACTTAAATAATCTTTAATTGCTGAGAAAAATTGACTTTGAAGATCAGTTAAAATGAATTAAACAGATATAAATAATTTAAATAACTGTTAATGAAATTCTTTTATAAAAGATTATTGAATTAAAAACAATTTGTAATAAAACAGTGCAGTTAAGTACTACAAAAAAAAAGATTAAGTACTTATATAAAATAAAGAGTCTTAAAAGTTTAAAGTTAAATGATTTAAATCTTATAAGATATTGAAAACTTATTTATTAGAAATTTATACATTAGAAATGCTTACAGAGTATGTTTTATGAAATTTAATTTATAATAATTAATATATAAAAGCATATATCTTTAATGTCAATAAATTTTGAGTTAATTCAGAGCTGCAAAGCAGTCTAAAATGAGCTAAATTATTTGTACAGCAATTAAGTTTTAAAGTTAACAAAATTCTTAAATAGAAAGAATCATTATTGTCTTTTTATAAAGAATTTTTAATTATATCTTGAATCAAATGAGATCACAGACAAAAGAAAAAACTATATAAGCTTTTAATAAAGAAGAAAGAAAATCTTTTTTAAATTAATTATTAAGCTTTTTTAAAGCTGATTTTTTGCTTATTTTACATGTCTTGTTAGCTGTGAACAATCATAGTGACAGAAACTTAAAGAATTTAAACAAAACTTTAGCTGTGTGCATTAAGCTTGAAAGTGATTTGATTTTTATAATTTTAGACTCATTTTGTAAAGAATTGTGAGAGGTTTCTAATGATGTAAAAATTACTAAAATTACTTAACAAACAATAAAAATTATACAATATTACAAGTTAAGTTGAGTCTCAATGTTAAGCTTAATAAGTTAAGTTAAATTTTGAAAGTTAAGCTTAATTTGACTTAATGATTACTTTAATCTTTTTTAAAAGACAATTTATAAGATATAAAAACATTATAAATGAGTAAATTTATCTATATTCTCATTATAAAATATTTTAAAAACATATTGAAGCATTGCTTTTTTCAAACTGATCTTGACTGAAATAAATAATATAATAAATACATTATAGAAGACTATTAAAAGCTGAAGAAATACTGATGACTTGACTTTAACATTTATGATAGAAGAGAGATATAATTAAGAAAAAGTGAAAGTTTTGACATTATACAGTATTAAGAAAAAACTGAATGATTAAAATTGACTTAATAAAGATTTATAATAATAACATGATGAGTTTAAGTTGAAGTGAATAAGTAATAATTTTAACTAATAAAGCTAAAAAGAAAGATCAAAAAGTCTTAACTTCAGTAATGATTGACAGTGATTTGATGATGACTTGTGAAAGAAATATAAATTTATATAATTTACATAAAAGATTCAAAAAAAGATTCTTATAGACTAAAAGATAATAGTATTAGAAGTAAAGCAATTTTATTAACTATTTATTTATTAAAAAAAAAAAAAATTTATGAGCTGAGTATAAACTATATTTAAAGCAAAATTACTGTTCACTGTAATGATATAATGATGAGCAGAAATGCAACTGATGCAGACAGAGTAGCAATGTAAGTAAAGTAATAAATATATTAATGTTAAGTTTTTTAACTTAACAACAAAGAATTTTAACAGTTATCTTTAACTTATCTACAGTGCTTAAAACATTCTTTATTAATGAGTAATTGTAGTTAATAGAAAGCATAATGTCATCAATGATAATGATAAAGACAGCAGATAAAGCAGCAATATAATAATAATGAGAAGTTATTAAATTAATAAATAAAGAGAATTCAGACTCTATATAATTTAGAATTAATAAGTAGCTATTATATTAATATAAACTTATATTTATAAAAACTGCATCAAATACTCTATGCATTTCAATGACAGTTCATACACAAACTGCAGAAAAGATAATGATTATTAAATGAAACTTAAATATATATTGTAAATGATTTATCTTTATGTATACAGTTATCACAGATAGTTAACTTACATTTTTTATAAATACAAATAATGATAACTTTACAATATGTTCAGTGAGTATAAAAACAATCTGAATTTATATTGATGTACAGAATTAACTATTAAATTATTAATAATATTTTAAGCTTAATTTTAAGTCAATTTTTCAATGACAGATCAGTTAGAACATTAAGTAATGAGAAGTTAAGTTAATTAATAATTGATTTGTTAAAGAAAGAAAAGAAAGCAATATTAAAAGTAAAATATTTAATTAATTTTATGTATTGTTAATTTTTAAATTAAAATTAAAACAATAACATATTGAGAAAAGAGTTTTACAAACTTTTCTTAAGACAAAAATAATTAATAATTTTATGAATACAATTAAAAGTAAACTTCTTTCAGTTTAAATTGTTGTCATCTATATTTAATGATGAAGTAACAGCAACACAACATGAAATACAGATCTTAATGAATGATTTATAAAATATTAATGATATGCTATAAACATATTATGAAAGCTTATATGATGATAGAGTAAATAAAAAAAATTAATGAATTAATGATTAAAAGTTGAAGCATAATTAAAAATTAAAAAAAGAAAAAGAGAATTTTTTTTGAGAGATTATAATCAATGATATAGACAGATAATGTAAACAGTGAATAATTTATTTTATTATTATTATAATAATAATCTGCACTTTTAGCTGCTTTTGAATGACAATAGTGATGTGAAGCAGAATAAAACAATGTGAATGTAAATTGCAGACAGAAATTTTACAGAATGTTAAGCAAATCTTTACATTTACATCAGCAGACTGTTGTGACTATGCAGTAAAGAAGAATGTAATATTATTGCTTACTTATCTCTTATTAAGTGTCTCTATTTATGTCTTAGTCATCATTTTCTATATAGGTAAAAGACTTTGCTGATTCATGTGACTGCATAAAAGACTCAAATGATAGTCAGCTCATAAAAAAGACTCAGATAGTCTTAATATCAACACTAACTCTTTTGTCTCTAGTAAACACATTGCTGTCATCAAAATTCTGATGTGTTTTAATCTCACTGTCATCATCATCATCACTCATTCCTACACAATAATTTCATCTCACTGTCATCAACATCACAATTTTCACTTGTCAGAGCTGTATTTCCTGATTGATAGGCTCAGTGCAGGGTCATAGACAGTGATGATGTGAAGAACAATATGAATGACAGTGACATGAGTGACAGTGACAATTTTGATGACAGCAATGATGTGAGTGACAGTGAACATGAGCAACAGTGATGAGGGTGACAGCACAGAGCCTGAAAGATTGTTCATCTGAGTCTTTTTTATGGGCTGACTACCATCTGAGTCTTTTATGCAGTCACATGGACCAGCGGAGTCTTTTACCCTTCCTATATATACTCTACATAGTGTAAATGAATAGGAAAAACTTTCTACGGACTGATTCACAGGAAAAGATCAGCGCTATCACGTGCACAGCAAATCACCCGAGACCCAAAAAGAACTCTTGCTCGTAGAGACCGTCACAAGAAGCCTAGAAAGTAACAGGAAGTTCCAGGATCCCGACATTTTTTTCAGGTGGCGAGTATTGAACCTCCTCAAGAGAAACTGCCAACTCCAAATTTGGCAACTTTTGGAATAGAGTGGCTAAAAAGGAGTCAGTCTGTGGAAACTAACGATTGCTGTTTCGATGAACTCAACGTACCGAAGACGATCTCCAGCTCAGCGCGTGCGAGCCATTCCGCAATACACCGGTGAGCGCCAAACCCATATCCGAGGGCTTGTTCGGATCCACGCTTGCGATGCAAGTCAAAGGTGTCAGGGTCTGGAAAAACTTCCTCGTCCCGGTTGCCGGACTGGGTGGCGGCGATGATACCTTCGCCAGCCTTAATAAGCTTTGCAGACGATTAGTAAGAGTAGCTACAGGTTATGTTTGTTGAAAACACACCCTGTCTCCCAACGTGATATCGACCTTTGCAACACGTCGAGTGGCCATGGCCGAGGCTGTGTGGTACCGGCAAAGCTCTTCTACAAATGCTGGAACGAGAGATGTATCACACTTGAGGTCGTGGAGCTGGGAAGGATTTTGGAAAAGAGTTACAATTCCCTGATCATCCGTCAGGAAATTCCAAGTTGATTTTGACTCGACAGTCGTGACTTACGAGATTGATCATGTTGACCATTGAGGCGTTTCCTGCTACCAATATCAAAAAAGCGATTTGGATTGCATCAGCCTTTTTGATATGGCCAGGCTTGAGCTACAACACCGGTTAAGCCAGATATTATCCCTTCGATGTACAGAGAGGAGCACATACCTGCTCCACAACGAGCTTGCTGATCAAGTCGTCCCTGGGTTCGACAAGTCTTTCGTCCACAAGAGTCCCGATATAATGGAGAAGTTCTCTGACGTCAATCAGTATTCGAGGAAGCAACTGGAAGAGGAAAAAGGGAGCTACGAACGCATTGGCACCTGACGCCTCGGTAGCCGTGGCGCTTCCATTGCTTCTGACCGCCGCTTGCTTGGTGAGGTAGGCAAGGTTTTTGAAGGGAACGCCAAGAATGCGATATATGGTCTGTCAAGATAGAATAGGTTCCTGGGTCAGTATCTCCATCATTGAGTGGTTATTGAGCGGCCATATGCGGAAAACTCACGTGTGAAGCAACCGGCAGAGCAAACTCCGCAACAACATCGACTGGCTTTGCACCACCCTCCATAACCATAGAGTCGAGAAGAGAATCGACGGTCTGCTGGATGCTTGGACGCAGCCCATCAACGTGTCCTTTCGTGAACAGAGATTCAACCATGCCCCTAGACAATGGCACATCAGTCCGACACATTACGCTCATTGAATTGATTGTGGTACCTCTGTTGCATGTGTTGTGGCGGATCCATGTCCACAAAAGTCGGTTTATTCTTTGCAGCTTCCTTCCCACCAGCACCGAGCTCGGGGAAGCCAGCTCTCTGTCTCTCCTTGGATAGGCGCTCATCTGTCAAAACACTGCATATGTCTTTATGTTTGACAACAAGCCAAGGGTGACTTCCATCCCAGAGTTCCACCTTCGAAATAGGTTCATTGGCGCGGAGATGGCCGTACTCGACGGGAGGCTCAGCTGCGGCGGGGCGAGAGAAGGGGAACTTGGGAGGACCTTGAGGGAACTCTTGAGTGTCCATTAATTTGTTGCGGAGATAGATACATTCTTACCAGTACCTATCGCCATAGTTCTAAGTGACAGCTTGGAGATACTGACTGATGAGATTTTGGAGGACTGGAAAAGTGTTGGGCGCGAAAGTATAGCAGACATAAATCTTCCGAATTAAGGGTGAGATTTCGACAATGACAGTATAATATATAGTCCCCTTTCTGTTCGATACGATAGTCACCTTAGATGCTTATATCACACGGGGCTCGTCCTCTTTAAAGGTGAAGAAAGCATGCTCTCACTTCTCCGCACTGCATCACGCCGCTTAGCATGCTTCAGGATTTACGATACCCTCATAAAGCCGTCATTCCCGCTAGGCTGATTTGGCAACCTGTAACAATGCGACCTCGCGTACTAAATTCTGTGAATTACTACCCGATTAGGGGTGGTCTACGATTAGTAAATTAGTCGTCTATGACTAAAAGGTTGTGGTCTACGTGTAGTATCCATCTATCAAGTAATTTGTTGTCCCTATTAGGTAAAATATGTGTCTGTCCAATCCATCCATCGCAACGAAAACCTTCTACATATCACAACGAGCCCGTGAACAAAAGCTACTCGTAAGCACTTTCACTTGCTGTTCGAGGATCCTCATCTAACGTTTTGTTTTTTCAGGGCTAGATATTTGCTACCGCCTGTGCCCCCTTATGGCACATTACCCATGCTTTACTTGCATGACAGTCACTTGCATTGCACAATGCTAGAGTGGCGTGCGTGGCGCCATCACCCAACACCCAGTCAGTCAGGGGAGAGAGTGGTGAACGGCAACAACATGTCGTACACAACGCACCCCGAATCGGAACCACAGACCTTCTATTTGGTCAGAATACAAAGTTCCTGCTGCCCAGGATACAAAAATTGGAAACCCTTTTGAAGAAAACCGAAGTCTAATCTATATTATAACCCCTCGAAGTCTGCGGAACAGTTGCCAAGTTGACCTATCGTATCACCACCGACCACCTCAACCGCATCCTTCTACACGAATAACCACCAATCCATCCCGTCGCGACTTCTCCACCACACTCTCCGCCTCTTACGTTTCGATTCGTTCACGATCGTCCCACCATCGACCTCCCATCAACTGGCTGCGTCAGTTCTAACCCAGCGTGCTCAACCTCGCTCGAATCCAGTCCTTGCTGACCCCGGCCCCCACGGCCGGGTGTTCTGCTTCGAGCAGGATGCGAATGCTCTCCGGGTCCTCGCCCGCCTTGTGCAGGCCCTTGATGAAGGCGTCCATCTGGGGCGTCCAACCTGTTGGTGCGGCAGACGGCATGGTGGTCGTGGGTGCGTGTGGTTTGAGTGGGACGTTTGGGTGAGTCTCCTGAAGTCTGAGGGATTGTGGCTCGTGGTGTCGACGAAGACGGAGAATGGAATGATGTCGGTCGAGAGGCGGTAGAGGGTGCCTGATGAGGTTGGAGTTGCGGGCTAGGAAGAAAATCTTTTTTCCGGGGTGCTGCAAACAGTGAATGTCGGGGGCGTCTGGAGTGGAACGGAGGTGGAAGTGTTGTTGGTGGTGATGATAATATCTCTGTGATCAACATGGCCAAACGTCGTGACCTTTATGCTGGTGATAACCTGGTGTTTGCTCCTGGTGCGCTGTGTTGCTGTCAGGTAAGATTACGTTGGATAGCTGACATCGGTTGATGCCCAACGCCGAAAATCTCACGGATGGCCAAAGTCATGCGCAAACATCCAAAGAACCACGGAGCGGCCTGAAACAACACGCGAAAAGTGGCCATGGTAGAATTGATTGTTTCCCCCCAGACCATTACCCGTCCCTTGCTGTCGCCAGAAGCCCAGAAACCAAGAACGTGACAAACGCCGATTGCGGCCAACGCTAAACCCAACCCAAAATATCTTCAAGAAGTATAGACCACAGATGACACGAATTTGCGATACGAGTTCTTCCGGCCATCAGCGTTGCGTGAGAATTACCAAAGAAGTCCGGATCCACCAGCAAACCACGTAAACGTCAGCACAGTAACGGCGCCCATAGCGAGCATGAAGCTCAGCGTATGGCGCTCCATGTCCGAGAACGCGCCGCTACAAGTCACGCAAACCCACTCTGCAGCCGCTAATTAGCGAAAAATCCCCTTCGCAGCAATCAATGGGCTGATGTGATATGATGTGAAGGCCGCCAACTTACGATCCAAAGGCACATAAGGCTGCGGCGTATACATGCCAAAAACCAACTGATTGAACGTGCCCAAATACCCCGCCTGCGCCGTCGCGCTCACCCCCTTCGCGGCATCATAGATCATCAATGTATATTTCTCCGTCAGGAACGGTGCTGTGACCGTAGCAGACGGACGAGTATCCCACGTCACGGCACCGGTAGCCCCGACGCTTTGGTTCGTTGCAATGGTATAAGCTTGGTTGTTGGCGCTGCAGCTGGCGACGATGTCGACGGCCGAGGGCGTCACGACTAGCGAGGTGTAGTTCCACGCGAAGGTGATGTAGTCGCCGACTTTGTAGAGCTGGAGGCCCGCGATGGCGGGTGGCGTGATCATCGCGACGCCGCCGGCAGGGAGGCGTGGGTCGACGGTTGGCGTGCCGGTGGGTGTGTCTGTTGAGTTGGTGCCCGAGCCGGATTGGTCGTGTCCTGTTGGAGCTGCGCTATTGGTGCCGTCTGACGGGCCTGGTGGTGATGCGGAGCCTGTTGGCGAGAGGGTGGCTTTGGAGGTTATGCTGCCAGTGCCGGATCGGGAACCTGTAGCTGTAACAGTGGGTCTCGACGAGTCGGCGGTTGGAGGGACCGATGTACTCGCGACCACGGAGCCTTGAAGCTCCCGTCAGCAGAGCGTACGCGTACTCGAGTGGTGAGGCTAGACTTACTGCTGACGCTGCTGTCCTGCTGCCGTCTCTGAAGCACCCTATGCATTTCTCGTATTGCCGGTGGCCACGGCCATGCCGCCGAAAGGGAGGTAAATATCAGGAGAATTTCTAAGAGAACGCGAAGGTTCGGAAAAGTCCGCATGTTGAGGTGGTGGCGAGTGTGTCGGGAGAACGAGCGAGTGGAGTTCCCCGACAGTAAAGTCGTAGTTCTGGATGTCGATTGCCTCACAGAGCCCTGGGTGTGCCTTAGATTGAAGTAAAGCTTTGTACTGTAGTTGATATTCGTTGGTCGTTTCGTCCGGGGAAAGTGTTTAAGGCTCGTCAAACAGGGACGCCCCTCAACAGAGCTCAACTGACATCGATAGCTCCAGATCAGTACAGAATTCGGACTTTCGATGACTCAATGAGTGTGGAGTTGGTGAGTGAGGGCAGCGATGTCTGAACTCCGTTGACGGAAATTCTGGTGAATTGCAAGAAATGGTGATGATTCCATTTGTTTTGCAAGGTTTCCGTGCACATGCAGGGTGCGGGTCCTCGGTTGGCCGAGCATTAAGCTGGGTGCACCCTTGAACAGGGGCTATTATTAGACAAATCCTACTCCGTACTCCGTACAGTAGTGGATTACGATCAAAACAGGCAGCAATTACCAGAAGATCTATGAAGCAGAGGGATCAAGAATCGAAGGCCCTGGCCTGAGATATCAGTTAAGCCAGCCTATGAATAGTCTACTTGTGACCAGATGAAGTCTCTATCGTGCTGTTACCCTGCCTAAAAGAGTAGCACGAAACCTCCTGCGCCGCCGCTATGCTGCTTGCAATAAACCTATCCAAACCCAACGCAATGAACCAATTGCACCAAAGTTGCAGTAAGTTGATTTTACGAGATCTGATCTTTGTACTCCTCCCGAAGTACCCATCGTCCCCTCCCCCTCGACCCCTTTTCCAGTATCGCAATCTCCTTCAACATCTCTTTAAACTCCGCCGTCCGCGCAGGAGTGCCGCAATAGCGGTTGAAGTGGTCGATCAGCATCTGCGTGTGTACTTTCCCTCCATGGGCAACCAGATAATCCCGAATCATCCTCAGAAAGTCCTTTCCCCTCGGCGCTGGCGTGCTTTGTCGCGAACCCCGTGCACCTGGCGTACTAGATCCCGATGCATCAGCAGCGTCTCCGTTCTGTGCCTGTCGGTTCTGTAATCCGGCCAAGATGCTCAAGGAGCTAGGCCCGCCTCTTGACGGGCCTCTTCCGAGCCCTCGCTGCTGGTTCGACTCCTCCGGACGTCCCGCGATCCCAGACTGTCCGGTCCAGGTAGGGACACCCACGGGTATGGTACGTGCTATCTCTCCGGCTTTTCGGAGTTCTCGGGCGGCCTCGGCGGCGACTTTCTTTGCCTCCCTTTCGATCATCTTCGGATCTGCCGCAATGACTCTCTTTCCGTTGATGATCTGATCGTGCTCAAGCGCAGAGTGTACCCCCGAGCGAGCGAAAATACCTTCCATCACACGGGCTTCGGAGTTGGTAGCATCAGGGCCAGCGGCTTTCTGTCTTTCCTCTTCCTCTTCGCCGTGAAACCGTTCTATGGACGCCACGCCAGCCATATCACGGACCGCAGAGGAGTTTTCCCGGTTACTACTGTGTACGCTCTGGGCGCCGTCGCCGTGAGTCCCTAGACCAGTGTGGTGTGGGGGTGACTGAGGCTCGGGGGTACCAAATTTGACCTCGGTACCTTTGAACAATTCGCTCGTCTCAGTAGCACCCTGATCAGCCTCACCGAGCGAAAACAAGTCATGAAGGTCTTTCATCTGGAATGTCTGTCGCTGCTTTGGATCTTTAAGGATTTTATTTGTGAGAAATTGTTTAAAGATCTGGCGGTGGTAGATCTTCTCCTCAATCGTACCAGCCGTCATCAGTCGATATATCATTACTTCACGCTTCTGACCAAGACGCCAAGCTCGTTCTCTTGCTTGAACGTCCGTGGATGGATTCCAATCTGGATCGTAGATAATTACACGGTCCGCTCCGGTCAAGTTCACACCAAGACCGCCCACTTTGGTCGTCAGTAGGAAGACGTGGATATCCGCTGTTTTATTGAACTCGTCTACCATGTCCTGCCGGGTGTGTATCGGCGTGTTGCCATCCATACGTCGATATTTGAAACCAGAGAAAGATTTGATGAACTTCTCCAATATATCCAACATTATCCGATGCTGAGCGAACAGCAGCGTTTTGTGTCCGGTCTCTTTCCACAGCTCTAATAATGCTCGGACGACTTGCATCTTCCCGGACTTGGCTCCACTCCCATAATTGTAGCCAGGTTTGATGGAAAGCACTTTATGCTCCTGTAAATCTGGGTGGTTGCATATCTTTCGTAGTATGTCAACGCCATAGAGAACTTGCCGCTTTCGGCTCATAATAGATCTCATATCGTCCGAAGATAGAAAATTTTCATATGCTTCTCGCTGTAACTTGGTCAGCTTACAAAACAGTACTTGCTCGCTTTTCTTCGGTAGGTCGGCAGCCACGTCTACTTTGAACCGCTGCAACAAGTAAGGGCTTATCGTATCTTTCAAGGTCTCGGCGCATTTCATCGCTGTTTGCACTTGTAGATTTGAGGCATTGGCATAGCCTCCTTGGCGGATTGGAAACTCGAATTGGTGGCGAAAGTTGACAAGAGTGCCCAGGCGCATAGGGAATACGAAGTCGAACAAAGACCAAAGCTCAACAAGATTGTTCTGCATTGGAGTGCCCGACAGGATGATTCGGTTGGCTGTGCGTAGTTCCTTACAGTATATTGTAATGGCGGCGTTCGGATTCCTGATCTTGTGACCTTCATCAAGCACAGCATATTCCCAATCCACCGGGATAAGTAGCTCAGCGTAAGTTTGAAGCCCAGAATAAGTCGTAACCAAAATGTGGCCGTCCCGGACGACGCGATCAAGTATTCTCTTCCCAGCCTTCTCTCCTTTGGACATGGCTTTCCGTCGCGTCCCATTCCACATCTGCGATACAAGCGCATCCTCCCTCTGAGTCTCACGACCAACGTCGATCATACCGCTGCCGGAACTGTGCAGGATAGAAACTCGAAAAGGCGGCCACCATCGATGGAACTCATTCACCCACTGCTTCATCACGGTAGCTGGAGCAACTATTATTATTGGTTTTGTAATCTTTTTGCTATAGTGAAGACCGGCTAGGAAAGCGATGACCTGAATGGTCTTGCCGAGACCCATCTCGTCACCGATTATGCCGCCAACTTGTTGCGAATAGAGTTCCCAGAGCCATTGAACACCTGTCCTCTGATAATCAAAGAGAGACGTGTATATATCTCCTGGGATGCGATACCCGCCTTCAAGATCAGCGTTCGGCCTGGTTGGGTGCGGCATGTACCACTCCTCTTGCTCTTCTGCAGACTCAGTTCGTACTAGAGTTTCCTGCTCTTGACTGTCCTCGGCAGGCTTGGCAGCAGCAGCTGTGCCGAGCTCCTCACTTGTTGTCGGCCCATTCTTTTTGTTAGCTCTATGTCGTGCCACTCTGCGTCTTCGGGCCCAGTCCTGCAAGCGAGCCTGGTACAAGTGCTCATTCCCATCATCTACGCCCCCAGGGTCCTCTGGTTTGTTTTCATGATCTTCGTGATTTCGAATCCGGCTGGCCCCGCCCGTTCGCGACGTCGCGTCGAGAGTCAGGTTCTCTTGCTCTTCGTCCATCGACATTTCGTCAGCCGACTCATCCAGTTGTTGCTTTTCAGAATAGGAAGATTTCGCTGATTCATTGCTTGACCAAGGAGCACCTTCTTCGCCGTCCTCGATCTCATCCGTCGTGGCAGCGGTATCCGTGGGAGCCACTGCGACTGCATTACCATTGCGCAGCCTTCTTCGCTTGGCTGGTCGCGCCGGCCTCCTTGGTGCATTTGAGCTGCTCTCACTGCCATCATCGTCCACAAATCCTGGCATCAAGAGGTGTCTACGTGACATCGGTTGTTGTTCCCGTTCCGGCACTTGTTCTACTAGACCACTCTGTTCGACCTCTTCTTCCTCTTCGGCGTCAAATAATGCTTCTTGCAGGTTGGAAGATGCTCTGAGCAAAGAATGTCCCCCCATCTTCGAAAATGGTGTAATTTTGCCCGTCCGTATCAGAAAATCCCTTTCACTCTCATTCGGAAGCCTCGTGTTCCCTGCATTCTCGAGCAGGGTACTGCTGCTGTCGTCTTCGTGGGCATGACGTTGATCGATACGCTCCCGAATCTGCTCTAGATCTGCATCAAAGGCTGTAGTTCTCGCTTCAAGATTGGCAATCTCGGCCTGTATACGTGCGGTGGTCGCCGATCCGGTGAGCTGCGAAAGACGCTGCTGTATTTTCTTGATCTGACTCAAGAGCTTCCTAAAAGCTCGGACAAAGCCATTAGTACATTTCAACCACAAGAATAGTCAGGGCCAAACAGAATGACATACTCCCTATCAGCTGCCGTTTTTTCTAGCCTTTTCTGATCCCGCTCGTCTGCTTGCTCCAGCAGCACCTTGTCTGCCTGTACTGTATAAGTAATCACTAGCGAGGCCATATATTGCGTGACGGAGAATCACACCTGACGTCCAATGGCCCGCTCGAGGTCATCCTGGTCCCGAACGTCGGTAGCAAGATCCCTCAAGCGACTGGCCTCATCATCTCCCTCCGCGATAGGCTGCGGCTCCATCTCCTCCTGTATCAAAATCTCCCCTCCGTTGGAGGTAGTTCTACCACCCAGGTCATCTTCGCCATGGAGTTTTGTCTGTATCAAAGGAGTAGGATCCTCTGCCTGCGACAGACGACTAATGGCTGGATCCATGTCGGGTCGATATCGGCCTCCTTGCCCCTTATATCTGTTCGCCGCCGACATCAGTGAGCACGGCGGGATGTCGAGTCCATGCGCGAAAGGCTTAAGGTAATCGGTGTGTGAGGCTGCTCTGATTCGATTTTATATAAGAGCCTGATTTGATCTGAAATGGGCAACGGATCGTCCTGATAATGATGAATCGAGCGGATAGATAGTGAAGAGATCTGTTAGGAGGAGAGGTGAGCACCAAGCTTGGTTCACCAACTCTTACCTTACAAAATGGCTTTCAATATCGTCATGCCGAGAAGCATACTGCAGCGCTAGAAGTCACCGCCGCCTGGAAGACCCCTGTACGAACGCCATCAGGTCAAATTACGTAAGCACGCTTGAAGTGACTGGGAAACCTAGCCGCGAGCCTGAAGGAGCAGAGTGAGTAGTTACTCTCCTAGATGATTGACCTTTATCTCTCAAAGGTCAGCAGCGATCTCGAAACAAATGCTGCAACTGCTTGATGCTTTGTCTAGATTCTCAATATGACCATACCGACGAATTAATAATTATTACCTCAGTCGGTCCTTTCACTGATAGAACAGTCCACTATACTGTATAATAAAGCTCCCCAGTATTACTAGATATAATTGTTCTCAGGCGCAACTGATGTTGACGCCCCGTAGATCTCCCGGTTCCCTTCATTTACCTCCAGGTATTGCTGTTGCGACTCCCGTATCGTACTTGTACAACTTCCTGTCATCAATAATAAATAATGAAATGAGCTTGGACCTTTCAGGCAGCCTGACTGTTGTTCGTCACACTCGCCAATCGCAACTTGCAACTTGCGACTTCGCCAGACAACGAAACCGCCCACGCCGGAATTGATGAGGTAACGCCCCCGGTGAGAGTATAGAGAGTTGGAGGGATCTGTCGAGTGTACTCAGCAACGCAAGTCACGCCAAACGTCGTGAATCTTTCTCCTCGCTTGGCCCGTATCTGGCCGCATCTTGCACGATATCTTCGAAATCCATAGGACAGGCTCCTACCTTTCACCCCACTTGGTCCTCACGATCTGCTACTTCACGAACGTTCCAGGTCATCGAAGCCCAGTCCATCCGTGCATACTCCTCCGGAAGCCTACTATGGAGCCGCAATGGCAAGGATACTCGGACCTATCTCCAAGTAGACAAACACGCTACTCTAACAATGCGCATCCCACCCCGCAACAGCATGCGCGGGAACTCAATGGAGCAACCCAGCAGCATCAGCCGCCGGCTGGTTTTAGCTATGAACCATATCAAGCAACTCCGGATGCATCCCATCCTCAGTCCATGGCTACTTCGCCTGCCGCTACACCCCACGCGCGCGAGTACAATGGCGATGGGGATATACCGATGGAAGATGCGGATCCGTACAACAGGCTGAAGTATTCTTCGAGGCCGAACCACCAACATCGAATGTCCGGACAGTATCTATTGCACGAAGAATCCTCTGCTGGTCGGAGATACTCTCCAATGCATACGCTTTCCCCTTCATCGCCCTATGCTGCTAGCCCACAGCAGGCAGGACATACGAACTATTCAACCTACACTCCGCAAACCTACGCTACCCGGCAATCTCCTACACGCCCGGGCCAATATCCATCTCAATCACAGTCATATTACAACTCACCAAGTAGGTCAATACCAAGCTATATGCCCCGTCCTCGTATTGACCTTTCCGCTCTATCTGTAGCTACATTACGAACACAGCCACCCCATCTACCACCGCTACAACCTACTGAAGGAGGCTCGGACCAGTTCTATCCCCAGTCCGCCACCGCGCAGTTGAATGCTGTATTCGGACGAGAAGCAAGGTCACCACGACATTTACAACCCCAACATCAGCAGACATCACAGGGATCCTTGCGTGGCCCCGTCCCCCGGTTCCAGAAAGTGAAGAACGTTCAAGCACTCCAGCCGAAGATCAATTCCCAGCCAGCTTTTCGTCGAGCAAATCCTGAAGGTGGTTTTATAAGTGTATATTTTTGAATGCCGCGATTTCAGGATCTCCATTGCTGACGAGTTCATCCCAGCCCTTACAAGCGTTGACTACACATCTCCCATCTACCTACCGAATATGTAATCCGTCCTTCAAGTATGAATCATCACGGAACCCGCGGCGGGTCCTTACCAAACCGAGCAAGGGTGTGAAGAACGACGGCTTCGACAACGAAGACAGTGACTACATACTATACGTGAACGATATACTAGGGAGCGATGACACTGCTCATAAGTACGTATATCCTGGCTTATCTGGACCAAGTCGAAAAGGATGGTAAAAGTTAACATGTTTTAGGAACCGGTATCTCATACTAGATGTTTTAGGCCAGGGCACGTTCGGGCAGGTCGTCAAGTGCCAGAACCTCAAGACACAAGAAGTCGTGGCTGTGAAGGTCGTCAAAAACAGACAAGCATACTTCAATCAAAGCATGATGGAAGTATCCGTACTAGACTTGGTAGGCTCATACCTCGTCTCAACATAGACGTTCCGTGCTAAGAGTGCTTTTAGCTCAACCAGAAACTCGATAAGAACGACGACCATCACCTACTTCGACTCAAGGATACGTTCATACATCGGCAGCACTTGTGTCTCGTCTTTGAACTCCTTAGTGTCAATCTGTACGAGCTGATTAAGCAGAACCAATTCCGTGGGTTGAGTACAACATTAGTCCGAGTCTTTGCGCAGCAGCTCTTGAACGGCTTGAGCTTGCTCAACAAGGCTAGATTGATACACTGCGATCTGAAGCCGGAGAACATCTTACTGAAGAAGTAAATCTTGCCCGATCTGAACTATTTTTAGTTATCATTCTAACCTGCAATCTAGCCTTGAAAGTCCTATCATCAAGATCATCGATTTTGGTTCGGCGTGTGACGAAAGACAGACTGTGTATACATATATACAGTCACGATTTTACCGGTCACCAGAGGTGCTCCTGGGCTTACCGTGAGCGCAGCAGACTCCAAGTTCTAAGGCTGGCTCGTGCTAAGTAGTATCAGGTATTCGTCCGCGATTGATATGTGGTCCCTAGGCTGTATTGTTGTGGAGCTGTTCCTTGGATTGCCGCTTTTCCCTGGATCGTCTGAGTACAATCAGGTCTCACGGATCACCGAGATGCTTGGTTTGCCGCCAATTTGGATGCTAGAGATGGGCAAACAATCGGGAGATTTCTTCGAGAAGACGCATGACGAATACGGCAGACGAAACTACCGCCTGAAAAGTATGGAGCAATACTCAAGAGAACACAACACCAAAGAGCAACCGAGCAAGAAATACTTCCAAGCGACCACTTTGCCCGATATAATACGGAGCTATTCGATGCCTCGGAAGAACATGAAGCAAGCTGAGACTGACAGAGGTAGGTAGATAAGTTTTGTCCATTCTGAGGCTCTTCGCTTACCTATACTATCTTCAGAGATGAATAATCGAATAGCCTTCATAGACTTCGTCAGAGGCCTCCTGAACATCAATCCTTTGGAGCGCTGGTCTCCTCAGCAAGCTAAACTTCACCCTTTCATAACACAGCAAAAGTTCACCCAACCTTTTGTTCCACCAATGAATCTCAAATCGTCCTCCATCACCAAGTCACCCGCGCTCGGAGTGCAACAGCAGCAGCAAGCTGAAGCGCTCAGCAAGCAGCGTGCCCAGGCGGCACAAGCCCAAGCACAGTCTGCGGCGCAGTCAGCTTACGCCTCTATGCAACTAAATCAGTATGGCCAGAGCCAACACACTCAGCCTCCGCCTATGTACAATAATATGTACAGTCCCGGGGCAAATACTCACCAACAGGGTGCCCCGCCACCCTATCCCTCACAGTCCTCCGGCTACGGTCAGCAGATGGCTTTGATGCCTCAAGCACCGGCGCAAATAACTTCAGCGCAGTACACCCAGCAACAGAACCTCTACGCGCAAGCAACGACCCGGGCAGGCCGACAGCGTGCTTCGACCATGGAACAACAGCAAGGCGCCATCCCGGCTGCTATACAGCGAGTCGTGAGCCATCTAGACCCAAATGCCCCCATCAGGTTGCAGCCGAGTCCAGCTTATTACCCCCCTCCAGCAGACGGGGCGGCGGATAGCAACCCCGGTAGCGCGCGAAGGCGAGGGAGCCGTGTAGGTGGCAGCCAAACAAGGAACAGGGACTTTATAAGAAATTTGGAGGATAGAACCCTGGAGGAAGGTTTCATGAACCAGCCACAATGGCATTGAGTTGCTGCCAGATGAGCCACGCACTCTGAACGCCGCAGTCATGCGCTTGCAACAAGCCAGTACGGGCGCCACTCACGGGAAGATACCATGACAGGGAACTCCCGACTCACAAGACCTTAGATTTCTATGGCTCTTGATTTGAGCAGCGCTAGTTGCACGGGAGCTCCGAGTGGACTACATCTTCCCCACTAAGATCCACTGGCAGCAGGATAGCAACGGCATAACTTCGGATCTGCCCTTCCTCGAGAGATATCTTATCCTTATAAATTCGAGGACACCGCTTTCTGCAGATTTCTGCTCTGCTTCACTATGCATTTCGTTTGGATTCTTGGCTGGCTTGTAGTATCTCCTATCATTAGCATAGCGAAACAGTCTTTTTGAATGAGAACCCTTGTCTGCAGCAGGTCACACATGACGCTGCAGAGTACGTTATGAGCATAGATCCTCATTCTCCGGCGATACTGATTGTGATCATTTCGACGTATAAGGTAGACAGCTGGTAAGGTATAACGTGTTAACGACTCAGCTTGAGTAATTGCTTAGCCCGTTCCGGTAAAGTCTCGCTTACATACGTACAAATGTTTGCGCACAGCGAACCTCAGCAAAAACCCGCGAAGTCAAGGGTCTGAAAGCGTCAGCTACGAAAACACAACGGCAGTCTTTCAGAGGAGCAGATATCTTGTCTACAATATCCATACCGAAGCACACCATGTCTAGGTTCTTCCACGCAGGCGACAGCTCTAGCGAAAGCAGCTCCTCCGATGAAGAAGAGCTCTACAGCGGGGAGGAGGCCGAGGCAAAGTCCGAAGATGAGTCCAGCGAAGAAGAAGAAGCATCCGACGATGAGGATTCGTCTTCTTCATCCGATGAGGGAGGAAAAACGGGAGCAAATCGGTTTATGAGGGACGCAGTTGAGGAGAGCGAAGATGAGGATGAGAAGAAGGGCTCTGTTGTTAAGAGTGCCAAAGACAAGAGGCTGGAGGAACTCGAAGGCACAATCCGGTTAATCGAGAATGCGGAGAAAATCAACGATTGGGCAGTCATCTCGACCGGCAAGTGGCATACTTCCTTTTGTCCTTGATTTGAAGAGGCAATGGCTGACCAAGGACATCATCAAATAGAGTTCGACAAGTTAAACCGGCAAGTCGTGAAGACTCAGGTAGGGACTACACCGAAGATGTACGTCAAGGCTATTGCCGATCTGGAAGATTTCATGAACGAAGCGATTGCCAAGCAGAAGGTCTCTACGAAGAAGATGAACGCCACCAACGCAAGAGGCCTGAACGCTGTCAAGCAACGGATCCGGAAAAACAATAAGGATTATGCGACAGAGATTGACCAATATCGCGAAGATAAGGTGGATTATATGATGTCCGACGAGGAAGAAGAGGTTGTTCCAGTGGAGAAGACCAAGAAATCGAAGACTGTCCATATGGATGCCGTAGATGGAGGGGACGACGAAGGCTTTTCGACTGTTGGCAAGGGTGGCAAGACTTTACAGTACACGCCGGAGAGCATTTTTAAGCACCTGCGTTCGATCATTGAATCTCGTGGAAAGAAGAATACAGATCGCGCAGAGCAAATCAGGGTTATGGAAAGGCTGCTGGAAGTAGCTGCAACGCCGTACCAGAACATCCGGGTTCTGCTGACTCTAATGTCCACACGATTCGACCTGACCTCAGGCTCTACGGCGACTACCATGTCTCAAGAGCAGTGGAAAATGTTCGTTCTTACACTCCCAAACATGTGGTACTTGTATCTGACACACTTATAGGGCTGAACATGAGTTCGGTATGCTCTTAGAAGTACTCGAAGACAACCCCAACATGGTTGTTCTTGAAAACGCCGAGGAGTGGGAAGATGATGAGAAGCCGCCACAACCAGCTCCAGGGGAGAAAATACGCATTCCAGGAAGCATAGTTTCGTCCGTTGAGCGACTCGACGATGAGCTTACACGATCTCTGCAACACATTGACCCTCATACTGCCGAGTATATCGAACGACTCGGCGACGAGCAAGCTCTTTACACAAACATCGTGCGAGCTCAACTCTATGTCGAAAATATCAAGAAAGATTCAAAACTTGAAGTACCACAAGAGAGCGCAAATCGCGTCGTCATGCGGAGGTTGGAGCATGTATACTTCAAGGCATGTCCACTATATCCTCTGCGGGACTTCATGTACTAATTGGATTTATTCCCAGCCCTCGCAAGTAGTTACAATTTTGGAGGAAAACGCATGGAAGTCCATCCCTTCGAATCTCGACTCCGCCATCACCCCGCGAGGCAAGGAAGCCGATACCGGGATTCTTGTTCAGACACTTTGCACCTACCTATTCCAGTATAGCGAAGGCATCATCCGAGCCCGTGCTATGCTTTGCCAGGTCTACTTTCTTGCCCTTCACGATCAGTATTACCGAGCCCGGGATATGCTATTAATGTCTCATTTGCAGGAGACGATAAGCAACTTCGATGTCAATACCCAGATACTCTTCAATCGAACTCTAGTGCAAGTGGGTCTTTGCGCCTTCCGCGCAGGACTCGTATATGAAGGACAAAACACGTTGCAAGAAATCTGCGGTAGCGGCCGCCAGAAGGAGTTGCTAGCCCAAGGTGTGATGATTCAACGATACTCTCAAGTGTCACCCGAACAAGAACGTCTGGAACGACAACGCCAACTCCCCTTCCACATGCATATCAACCTTGAACTTTTGGAATGCATATACCTCACCTGCTCCATGCTACTCGAGATCCCGTTGCTTGCTCAGACAGGCTCATCCCCAGATATAAAGAAGCGGGTTATCAGCAAGACATATCGCCGCATGCTTGAGTACCACGAACGTCAAATATTTACTGGGCCTCCGGAGAACACCCGCGATCATGTCATGCAAGCGTCAAAAGCGCTCGCCGCTGGAGAATGGAAGAAGTCTTCTGAATTTATCAATTCCATCAAGATCTGGGAGCTTATGGCTCAACCTGAGAAGATTAAGAACATGCTGTCCGCACAGATTCAAGAGGAAGGCCTCCGAACGTATCTATTCACCTATGCACCATTTTACGACACCCTTGCCGTGGACACGCTTGCTTCGATGTTCGAACTATCGGAGCGTAAAGTGGCTGCTGTTGTCAGCAAGATGATCTCTCACGAAGAGCTCGCAGCGGCACTTGATCAAGTCAACAGCGCAATCATCTTCCGAAAAGGCGTCGAGTTGAGTAGGTTACAAAGCCTAGCACTCACGCTGAGTGACAAAGCGAGCGGACTCATCGAGTCGAATGAGAGGACGTTGGAACAAAGGACTCAGGGTACGGCAAATGCGTTCGAGAGGCAAGGTAACCAAGGAGGACGAGGTGCACGTGGTGGTATGAGAGGTAGAGGTGGCCAGCGAGGTGGTGGCGGACAGAGAACACGCGGAGGCCAGCAGTTCGGTGGCGGTGCGCTTGGAGGCGCTATCAAAGCCTGAGGATTAGATTCCTCTCTCGAAGCGTTTTCTCCTTCATCTCTTAGATCGTCGTTGTTTCGCTGTAGGTATCACCGGACGCCGGCGCTATGCTTGCCCTCCAAGGGCATTCGGACCAAACCTGAGGACTATAGCCTGAGGACCTTAGAAAAGTCTGATGAACCGGCTTACTCGTCCGTGTCGTATGTAGAGGCTGGTGACCAATATTCCGGCTCCTCGCATTGTTCGTCAATCCAAACGAGCGAGTCTGCCAGGAGGTCTTTGCACACCGTCTCCGCCCGCGGCCGCTCCCAGTTAAGATTATCTTGTAGCATCGACACCGTGACGTAGCCCAGCACCTGAATGGCCTCCAGAACAGCCGACTGATCCGTACTCAGCTCCTTCGGTATCGACCTAATCATCGGCCTGCCTCCGACATCCACGATCGCGAACCCCGACCCCAGCGGTTCGAGCGACTTGACCGCGCGTACGACATCATCACTGGATCCACCCATCAGCTCATCCCCTCCCTACCAACCCCAGGGATAGATCCAACCTACTCCGTAACCTCCATCCCCCCACCCCCCACCACCCTCCCTCTCCCCACCCTCTCCCGCACCTCCCCGACCCCAACCAACCCCCCATTCTCCCCCCTCCCCGCCCTACAAACCTCCACCACCCTCACCCCAAGCCCGAAATAGAAATCCCCCACGTCGCCCCCCACCACCTGCGTCCACCACCCGCCCCCCGCTTTCGCCGCTGTCGGCCGGTTGCTCCCCGCCAGCGGATCGACCCCGATCGCGTTGCACATGCGCGCGAACTCGGCGCGGAACGTCGGGTTCGAGCGGATGGTGGCGCCGTGCTCGCGCGCGAAGGTTTGGAGGAGCGTTTGAAAGACGGAGAGTTGCGTTGCGAGGGTAGAAGTGTGTGTGTTGCGCAGGGTGGCGCCGTGGGTGGCGTAGTTGGTGTTGAGGGTGTTGTGCGCGCTGAAGGCGCTGAGGCCGACGCCGCGGCGGGTGGACATTGTTGGGGTGGGTTGGTTGTTGTGGGTTGTTGTGGGTTGTTGTAGATTGTTGTGAGGGAGGCGGGTTTGGGAGTTAACGTTATGGCCTCACCACTTGCTCGTAACGTTATCTGTACCTGACTTGATGGAGGCTATGATAGGGAAGTACTTCGTACCACTTCACTGCAGCAATCTTAGTCAGCTGGCAAGCTCGCTTGCCATTAGCGCCTCACACAACTCGAAAACCACAAACGTCTTTAGAGATTCAGCGTCCACCGACTAAAACCGACCACGACCAGCGGCTTCTCCTCTCGACAACACGATGCCGCCCAAACAGACGTACGCAAACCCATCTTTTCGTTCACGCTGATGCAGGTGTGGAGGCTGCAAATATAGTTCTGGTCTTGCTCGCTGGAGTTGCTGCACCCTTGCAAACAGGGTGTCAGCGCCAGCTCGATTTGTCCAGGAGCTCATTCTGGTGACGTGGTCTTTGACCGTGTCGCTGGGAGAGTACTTGGGTCTTGAGGTTGAAGATTTGCTCTTCTCCTTGAAATACAGCCGCTGCACTCGATTCTCTGGGCCAGTCGCTTGCAGGGTGCTTGCAACTGATCAACGAAGATTCGAACATGTGCACGCATACTTCTTGGGCTCTGCTTAAGGTTTTGTCGGATGAGGCTGAAATCCAGATGTGCGAAAAGCTTGATATGCTCCTGAAGCTTCAGACCGAGTACCACACTGATGTGTCTCACTGACTGAATTCATTCCGTCGAGTCTACGCTCCATACAGAGAATGCCGCGCTATAGCTGCACTTCTATACTCGGCGTATTGTTACATCTTCTAGCGGACAGACTATACTGACGTTGCATATTTTGTCGCCGTATAGGTCCGTGCCCACGCACGACCACATTCTCGTCCCGGAGACCCTGTTGAAGAAACGCAAGAGCCAGGAGAAGCAACGAGAGGAGCGTTCAGCCGAACTCGACAAGAAGAAAAAGGTGAGGCCTGCCTCCTTGCAATACTCGAATATAAACACGGGAGGGAGAGAGATGCTGGGGCGATGGTGATGATAAATACCAACCATGCGACTAGGCTTTCGGGCCAATGCTGTCGCTTTTGTTAACCATCTTTCGGGACTGAATCGTCGAGGAAGGATTCACTACAAATATGCATTGGAGTTACTGGTGAGCTTAGCTGACATTGCATGCGTGAATAGGCCCAGAAAGAGAAGCGCGGTGTGATCTTCAAGCGTGCCGAGAAGTACGTGAAGGAGTACCGCGATGCCGAGCGCGAGAAGATCCGGCTTGCACGCTTGAGCAAGCAGGATGGCTCTTACTACGTTCCCGCGGAACCGAAGCTCGTTTTCGTCGTCCGTATCAAGGGGTGAGTGTCATCTGATCGTACAGTGTTCATAAGCACTAACATATTGTCCTGTATAGTATCAACAAGATTGCTCCCAAACCACGCAAAATCCTTCAACTCCTCCGACTCCTTCAGATCAACAACGGTGTCTTTATTCGCCTGACAAAAGCTACCTTGGAAATGCTCAAGGTCGTCGAGCCGTACATCGCCTATGGATACCCCAACCTGAAGACCGTTCGCGAACTGATCTACAAGCGTGGATACGGCAAGATCGAGAAGCAGCGCATCCCTCTGACTGACAATGCTCTCATCGAAGACAACTTGGGCAAGTACGGAATCGTCTGTATGGAGGACTTGATCTACGAGATCTTCACCGTCGGACCCAACTTCAAGCAGGCCAGCAACTTCTTGTGGCCGTTCAAGTTGAGCAACCCGACAGGAGGTTTCAGGACGAGAAAGTTCAAGCACTTTGTGGAGGGCGGTGATTTGGGCAACCGGGAAGATAAGATCAACTCGTTGATCAAGCAGATGAATTAGGCTGTTCGAAAAGACCATGAGGAGTTTACGTCCGGGGTTCTCTGCGCCTCTATGTAGACATAGCCACGCTTTTAGCTGTCCTAGAGGGTAGTCTGAGAAACTCGTGCAACCCATTCGTTCAATTCTACGTAAACGATCAGTATTCGTCAACCCTAATAATCAAGGTGGGAGTACAACTACCTAGTTATAGCCTTCTTGGTTTAGGAGCGTGATAGGTACAGTCACACGTCAAAAGTCTTCGCGAATGGCCTGTTTCACACCAAAACTCAACACTATCAGTGCTATAGAACTCAGAACTCTAGGCAGTCAAAAATTCTGAGCTTTGAGAATGTTTTAGTCTTTTACTTAATTAAAAGATCTGTCAATTCAGATATTAAAAATCAGTTGTGGTGTTCTATTAAACACTGTATGAACTCAATGAATGATAAAAACATTGAGTTTTGTATGTAAAATTGACCTTTTTCAAGTATACACAGCATTTCAGCTGTTTTAGTCACCATTTCACTCAATAATCATATATTATTTTTATATGCACTCAAAGATCTTATAAAATTCTCTTAGATCTTGAAGACTCAGAATTTTTAAAATATGTTGTGCTATTCATTGCCTGTCATGAACATGTTGAGTTTTGGTGGTAAACAGGCCATTCGCGAAGACTTTTGACTAAGAACTGTAATCGATACCGCCTAAGCCTAACGACATTGGGATTACTCTCGCGTAAGTTCATCAAGAAGTCGCGTTCCCCTCGTGTCCCATACTCGCGTCCCACTACCATCATCTTTCACGCGTTTGTAACTTTCGCATATTGCTTTCCTTGCAACTACCTAATGGTATGGCATGAATCTGCACCAACTCTTCACCTTTGATCGAAATTGTATCTGTCTTCAAGATGGCAACTCGTGCCGCCAAATTGGCTGAACTCCGGGCTTTGCGTACATCTGGTCGCAAGCGCCTTTCCACGTATGAAGTGCACGACGAAGAAAAGCTCTACGAGGAGGTGGACGAAGAAGGCTACAAGAGGGTCGTCCGCGACCGATTGAATCAAGATGACTTTGTCGTCGACGACAATGGCGAAGGTTACGCGGACGACGGGCGCGAAGAATGGCATACCGAGAGAAAAGTTGGCGAAAGCAGCGGTAGCGAGGACGAGCAACCATTGAAGGGAAAGGCAGCGAAGAGGAAGAGGGAGGCGGATAAAGAGAAGAAGGAGAAGACGAATCATAATATCAATAAGTATTTCAACAACGGACCTGTTGCTGCGGCGCCCAAGCCTAAGGTGTGTGACTCTCTGGATCCATGGCGCTGCTCGTTCTGATGTGTTGTATAGCCGGTTACCGACGCGGAGGATCAAGCGTTCATGGCAAGCCTATTGGGTGAAGTCGACGTAAATGTTCCAGCACCACGGCTTCCTGTGCACACAAGGACTGTCAAATCCGAAGCGCGGCGCAAAGTCCGCGTACTGTCGCCACCAGTCTCTGAAGCCAAGCGTATGCCATCGGCCAAGTCCAATGGTGGCACAGATGGAACAAACCTGCTAGATACACCACCACTGGAAAGGTTCGACGATGATGACGACGGTTTCTTACGTGGTATGGACGATGATGACGTTCCTATGAGTGATCCTCTTCCTTCTTCGCCGATCATTAAAGCCATCGAGCGGAAAGGACAAAGTTCACTAAAGCAAGAAGAAGTTGACGATGATGACGATGTCATGGAAGTCTCCCAAGTCGTTGGTCACCATGATATGGCTCCTGTCAGCATCAACAAATCCGGGGCTCGCCCCGTGCCAAAAGCTAAGAAAATCTCCTATCCCTCCCCCGAAAGCTCATCTCCCACGAGGCCTTCCTCAGACGCCGTGGACGCCTCTGCGTGGAACGAGGTTACAAGCAAGCTTAACGTGCTGAGCAGTCCGGCTTCAGAGACGGTCAGTTTCGGCAAGGTCAAGCCAGAAGATACACTTGAGGAAGATGGTAGCTTACGGATGTTTTGGCTCGACTACACCGAGGTCAACGGAAGCTTGTGCTTGTTTGGGAAAGTGAAGAACAAGAGAACAGGCAGCTACGTTAGCGCCTTCGTGAAGGTTGATAATATCTTGAGAAAGCTATACTTCCTTCCAAGAGAGCATAGACAGCGTAAGGCTGAGTCCTGAATAGTCAGTAATGCCTACTAACATGTCCAGGCCACGGGCGAGATACATCTGAAGAAGTTGAGATGAAGAATGTGTACGAGGAAGTTGACGGGCTAATGTCTAAGCTACGCGTGGGCATGCATAAGATAAAACCCTGCTCGCGGAAATATGCCTTCGAACTACCAGACATACCCAAAGAGGCAGACTACTTGAAGCTGCTATATCCCTATGACAGTAAGTGGATACACGGAGGACTGAAAGAACTCTGCTGAAACAGCTTGTAGAGCCTGCCCTACCGAATGATATCAAGGGTGACACCTTCTCCCATGTGTTCGGCACAAGTACGGCTTTGTTCGAGCAATTCGTCCTCTGGAAAAATATCAAGGGACCATGCTGGCTGAAGATCGAAGATGGCGACTTTAATGCTGTTCAAAACTCTTCGTGGTGCAAATTGGAGCTCCAAGTCTCAAAGCCCAGCCTGATCCTGCCTCTGGGAGATTCGGAGAACTTGGAAGCACCGCCTCTGACATTCATGAGCATCGCTCTCCGGACTACTCTAAACATCAAGGAGAACAGGCAGGAGATTCTGATTGCAAGCGCAAGAGTCTACGAGAACGTCTTTCTCAGTGACACTACTTCCCCAGAGAAATTACCATGCAGGACGTTTACAGTTATGCGACCTGCTGAATCCGCGTTTCCCATGGGCTTTGAAACCATGGCCAAGAGGCAGCGTGGTACCATCATGCTCGCAACGAATGAACAGTTTCTCTTGAGCCAATTCTTAGCATTGTTGGAGAAAGCCGACCCGGACGTACTTATGGGTCATCAACTGCAAGACGTGGACTATAGCATCTTGCTCAGTCGTATGCGTGATAGGAAGACTCCTGGCTGGCACCGTATCGGAAGGATGAAGAGGAGTGATTGGCCGAAGAGCATGGGTAAGGGCGGAGGGAGCTTCTTCGCTGAAAGGCAGCTTGTTTCTGGAAGATTGCTGTGCGATATCGCGAATGACATGGGCAAGGTAGGCAAGGACAATTCCGTCAAGGATGGTCAGCACTAACTTGCACAGTCGCTAATGACCAAATGTCAATCGTGGAGCTTGACAGAGATGTGCGAGCTCTATCTGGGCGAAGGGAATCCTCGGCGTGACATTGATAATGAAGTCGCTCTGAAGACCTGGGCCACCTCCCGCGAGGGCCTCCTAAATTATCTGAATCATTGCGAGGCCGACACTTACTTCATAGCTGCGATCGCCGTCAAGATCCAGATGCTCCCTTTGACGAAGGTCCTTACCAATTTGGCGGGTAACTCTTGGGCAAGGACCCTCAGTGGCACCAGGGCCGAACGAAACGAGTACATTCTACTGCATGAGTTCCATCGGAACAAGTATATCTGCCCGGACAAGGTCTATGGGAAGGGGAAGCCGAAGGTCGCGGAAGAATCCGCTGATGGGGAAGAAGCTGTTGATGTCAAGAAAAAGGACAAGTTCAAAGGGGGTCTGGTCTTTGAGCCCGAGAAAGGGCTTTACGACAAGTTCATCCTCGTCATGGACTTTAACAGTCTTTATCCAAGTATCATCCAGGAGTATAATATTTGTTTCACTACCGTCGACAGGTCGGAGCTGGTAAGCTTACACATGATCCCAAGGACTTCGAGGTTGGAGCTGACTTCCGTAGTCCGAGCACGAAGAGCAGGTACCTGAGATTCCTACAGACCAAGATCAGGGGATTCTGCCGCGACTTATCGCCACGCTCGTCAGTCGTAGAAGACAGGTCAAGAGTCTCATGAAGGACAAACATGCTACGGCAGATCAGCTCGCGACTTGGGACATCAAACAGCTTGCCCTAAAGCTAACCGCCAACTCTATGTATGGTTGTCTCGGATACACTCAGTCCCGGTTTTACGCTCGCCCTCTTGCCATGCTCACTACGTCGAAAGGTCGGGAGATTTTACGAAGCACCAAAGAATTGGCCGAGAGTACTCAGCTACGAGTTATCTATGGTGATACCGACTCGGTGATGATCAACACCAACGCCGACAACATGGAAGAAGCTCTAAAGGTTGGCAATGAATTCAAACGAACTGTAAATGATCGGTATAAGCTACTCGAGATTGATATCGACAACGTCTTCCGCCGGTTGTTACTCCATGCAAAGAAGAAATATGCGGCGATTAACATGGTGGAGGTGGATGGCAAGTTCGTGGACAAACTCGAGGTTAAGGGGTTAGATATGAAGAGAAGGGAATACTGCTCCTTGTCGAAGGAAGCTTCATCGAAGTTACTCAACGAGATCTTATCAGGTGAAGAACCTGAGGTCGTTGTCGGCAAGGTCCACGAGTACCTGAGAGAACTATCCGAGAAGATGAGAGACGACAAAATACCAGCGCAGAAATACATCATCTACACAGTAAGCACCATAACTCCCTCTCTCATGCCTCCTCCACTAACAAGCCCCAGAAACTCGGCAAGAACCCTAAAGACTACCCCAACCCCGAGAGCATGCCCCAAGTCCAAGTCGCCCTACGCGAAATCGCCAAAGGCAAAAACCCACGCGTCAACGACGTAATGTCGTACATCGTGACGGGCGACTCCAAAACGACCTCCGAACCCGCCGCCAAGCGCGCCTACACGCCGCAAGACGTCCTCCGCGCCGACTCGGGCCTGAAACCTGACATCGAATGGTACCTCTACAAGCAAATCTTCCCGCCCATCGAGCGCCTCTGCGCCCCGATCGACGGCACCGACGCCATCCGCCTCGCCGAATGCCTCGGCCTCGACACGCGCAAATACTCCTTCGCCTCCTCCGCCTCCTCCACCACCCAACAACAAGACGACATCTTCCCGCTCGAATCGCAGATCCCCGACGCCATCCGCTTCCAAGACGCCGCGCGCCTCACCCTACGCTGCCGCTCCTGCCAGACCTCCTTCCTCTTCGAAGGCCTCGTCGCCTCCGCCGACCGCTGCTCCCCCACCGGCATCGTCTGCCCCACCCCGTCCTGCGCCAAGACCCTCACCACCCTCTCCGTCGTCGCCCAGCTCGAACGCGCCCTCCGCGCCCAGACGTCCGCCTACTACGACGCCTGGCTCGCGTGCGATGACCCGGCGTGCGGCAATCGCACCCGCCAGATGAGCGTCTACGGCCATCGCTGTCTGGGGCCCCGGGGGCTGGCGACGGGTTGTCTGGGCCGCATGGCGTACGAGTACGGCGAGAAGAGGCTGTATAATCAGCTGCTGTACTTTGCGAGCTTGTGGGATGTCGAGAGGGCGAAAAGGGAGGTGAGGG
>JAABUJ010001485.1_pt1 | contig 34382 bp, 31 predicted proteins | sample 5559131 | NCBI WGS metagenome assembly JAABUJ01 (sample SAMN10711875, study PRJNA513366) | rock metagenome | isolation source: Antarctica rocks | place: Antarctica: Victoria Land, Mt New Zealand nord | collected 2016-01-07
ATGCGCACAAAAAAGGCCCGGACGGACCATCTACTCACCGGTTTCTGGGGCCAACGGCGGCCGCGCGCGGCCCCAGAAGCTCCTGCCGCGCTTGACCGAGCCGCCTGATTCAGCGGAAACTAGAGTACATGCCGATCTACACAGCCCCTCCGTGAGTGCGGCCATGATCGTGGCCGCACTCGTGCTGTCTTTGATCGGTGGTTAATAGGTTCATAGCTTGGTCACTCGTCGTGCGCGTCAGGATTTCCACACGACCCACAGGGGCCAGTGCGCCGTATTCTGGACGAAGAAGTTGTGCACGTTATCATGGAAGGCGAAAGTATTGGTAGGATTGACCACCCAGGTGACAGGGCCGCGTTCCATAACCAGGCGCTGGAGTGTATCCATGAGGCGGGCGCGCGTGGTGACATCGACGGCCGTCTGCGTCGCATGGAAGAGACGATCCACCTCAGGGTCCTTCCAGTGGGTATACCCCGAATCCGCGCCACCATCGGAGGCTATGCTAAAGCTTAGGTTCTCATTGGGGTCCAGATTGTCGCTCGTTCCCGCGTCGTAGGCCATCTGGAACTGTTCAGCTTGCTGTCGTGCGAACTGCGTCGTGGGATCAAGCGGCTGGATAGCCATTTGGACGCCGATCTGCTTGAACTCGTTCTGCATGATCACGGCGATAGCGCCGCCCACGCTGTCACCGGCGACGGTGAGCAGCGTGACTTTGAAACCATGCGGATAGGTCGACGACGCCATAAGCGCCTTAGCTTTGGCAAGATCGTAGTGATAGCCATACTTGCCCGTCCAGAAGTAGACACCCGGATCTATCGGCGAGAGCGCTGGCTGGGCATATCCGAAGTACACCGAGCGCACGATCGCATTACGGTCAATCGCGTAGCTCATGGCCTGCCGCACCTTATTATCGCGCAACGGCGCGAACCTCTGGCTGAGCGCGATGGCCACGACGCCGAATTGTGGCGTGGTTTGCGCGTGCAAACCGGGCGTGGCGTTGACCGTCGCGATGAGGTTGTACGGCACGTTGTACGTCGCATCCAGTTCCCCACCCTCGAGCTTGACCAAGCGCGTGTTACTGTTCGGCAGAAAGACTAACTTGACCGCGTCCAGGTACGGGTACTGGTTGCCGTTAGCATCGTGCTCCCAGTAATAGGGGTTACGCTTGAGTAGGCTGTACTGCCCCGGGAGCCACTGGGCAACGTAGAAGGGGCCGCTACCGACCGGATGGCTCTTGTAGTTGGCTCCCTCGCGCAGCACCGCCTTCTTGGACATAATGGAGGTGCCCCAGAGTGTAATATCATTGAGGAAAGGAGCCCAGGGTTTTTTGAGCACTACTTTAAAGGTATACGGGTCGACGACGACGTCAGCTTGGACGGCTTGCAGCATGTAGGCGTTGTCCATGCTGGGCTGGCGGACACGATCATAGGAGAACTTGACATCCGTAGACGTCACAGGCGTACCATCGTAGAAGCGGGCGTTGTGGCGCAGGTGGAAGATAATGACGCGTCCACCGTCGAGCACATCCCAGGACTGCGCGAGATCCGGTTCCAGCCGTTTGGCGTCGGGCGTCAAGCGCACAAGTTGGTCGTAGATGTTCATATCAGCCCAGAGCGAGCCGTTATCATTTGTATTCGCCGCGTCCCAACTGACGACATCTTGGTCGATTCCGAAGACGAGTGTGCCACCGCGATGGATCGCGGTGCTAGCCTGCGCCGGGCGCGTGAGGCCGAGTAGCGCGGGGGCCATGAGTGCCATCGCGAGCCAAAGCCGGGGCTGCCAGATGATGCGCCCTGCCAAAAACCGTCCCATCGGGACCTCCTTCGAACGGCTGTCTTATGAAAATAAGGCCGTGATAGATACGAAACGTGGAGTGAAGCGTGCGATCCGTGCAGGAGCGTTCAAGCGCTTACGTAGCCGTATTTTTAGGTACAGCATAGCTCCTACCTGTGCGCAATAGACCCTACATCATCATGCGTTCTGATCAGCAATCCTCCCTCCATGGTGAGCGCTGCCCTTGTGAGCAGTAGGTTCTTTCACCACAAAGAAGTGGTTGCCGCCTCCGACTCTACACCTCCTCGCAGGCTATCTCACTGCCAGACGGGGCCTTTCCGGTACACCGCTGGCTGCTGCTGGCCTCCATCCACCGGCACCATCCCGCCATTGATCCAACTACCGGCCGGAGAGGCCACGAACACGACCACACGGGCAACTTCTTCGGGCATGCCTAGCCGTCCCAGTGGAAACTCCTCGGTCTCAAATTTGCGGAAACCCTCCGCATCGCGCTCTTGATACCGTGCCCAACCGCCGCCAGGAATCAAGATAGAACCCGGGCAAACCGTATTGACCCGAATGTTATGGGGTCCTAGCTCCATCGCTACGGCACTACTAAAGAAGATTTCAGCGGCTTTCGCACAGCCATATTGACTGGACGGCAGTGGCTTGTACCCGGAAATCGACGAAATGGTCACAATCGAACCCTCGCCGCGCTGTTGCATGTAGGGGACCACGGCCCGCGACGTACGAATCGCATGGAACAGATTCACATCGAACGTGCCGAACCACTCTGCGTCGGTGGACTCTAAGAGCCCTTTCCCGCTGGATCCGCCCACGTTGTTTATTAAAATGTCCACGCCTCCCAGTGCGGTAGCGCTGGCCTCGATAAAGTGGTCGACTTCGTCACCCCTTGTGACATCAGCGACGTAGCCAAAGGCACGCGCGCCCGTCGCTTGTAGCTCGGTCAGCACATCGTCTACTCCCTCTTGCCCTCGAGCGCAGATGGCCACATGAGCTCCCTCCGCCACAGCTTCTCGTGCAATCGCTCGCCCGATGCCATAGCTGCCACCAGTGATGACAACGACCTTGCCTTGCAATCCCAGATCCATATAGTTCTCCTCCTCTTGGATACTGTTACAGTGCTGTCGGCAGGATGTGTCAGCTCTATCTTTGCACTTTTTGTTTGACTACCACATGTTGTTGTTCGTCAAGCGCGACGACCGCAATATCTGGCGGGCAAAAGCCGCTTTACTTGACGATAATTGAAAAGTGCAAAGATAGTGGTGTCAGTTTTCAGCAGGGGTTTGGACGATATGTATCTCTGTAAACTCCAGTTTTGCTGCTGCTGGTGGCGAATCTCGGTGGAGCCTGGTAAACAGGTTGGTAGCGTGTGCATCGACACGTCGTTTGGCGCATCCTAAACCTGTGGCAACGGTGCGCCAGCAGCATCTGTCACTCCGGTTGTACGTGTCAGCTTTGAAGATGGTGCTGCCGCACCTCGCTGGGCTCCTTTTTGCAGGCCAATGGCTGACGCCCCTAACGTACACTTTGGCATGCACCGCGCTCTTGCCTCGGGCTTGGACAGTAACATCAGTAAGACTGGCGCTTGCACGTCCCTCATGCAGGAGACACAGCGCGACCATTATCTCGTCGGGATTAGGCAGATCGAGCAAGCGCATCCGGGGAGACAGCGCCGCGTCGACTCCCTGCTACCTAACCATGACAACGGCATTCTCACCAAACTCCTCCTTCCACAACATTTAGGTAGCATATTGATGAGATACTGGAAGAGGCGACTACCGTGGCACCATTTAAGCAGCGGGAGAAATAAGCAATCATCGCCACAACCCCTCGAAAGGCTGCCAGCAGTTACGAAACAGTATATTCGTGTACGGATCGGATGTCAAACGACGTCTCATCTCCGAGTGCGCGCCACTTTTTCGCGTTGACGTCGCGTATTCACTGGGAGCGCCGTCTCTCGCTGCGCTTCCAGCCGGCAAACGTATGAGGGCGAGCGCATCGGCGGGGACACACAGGATGGCCGCGACCGTCTGCGGACTGGAAGTCGGCGCTCCCAGTAGATACGACGCGTGCCGCAGTGACCAGCGCGACAAAGTGGCGCACCTCCCTCATCTCTAACAGGGTCATGTAGTTCTGGGGGGATTGGTGATGAGGGCAAGAGCAGGCCTGGGCTGGGCGGCGTCGTGACAGCCGGCGGTGGCGATGTTCGTGGCGCCCGCTACACGCAGGAGGCCCATGTCGTGTTGCGTAGCGCGGCCATGACCTGGGGGATGGCTCCGCAGCGGACCTGGGACCGATCTTTATCGACGGTCACGTCGCGGACCCAGTGGGTGCGGTTCTCGATGTGCCAATGGGCGCGCAGGAGGTGGAGCGCCTCGCGTGCCTGCGCCCGCTTGGGGGCGAGGCTGGTCACGCCGTAGACCTGTGCGTGGCGCTCCTTGTCCGCCTTCTTGACGGCGACGTGGCGCTCGACGACGAAGACCTGGCGCGCCCTCGGCCAGGCGTAGTCTCCGGGGAGCAGTGCCCGCAGCGTCAGGCGCTACCGCTCGATGCGCTCGTGGCCGAGGTCGAGGGTCAGCGTGGTGGTGGGCGACGCGGCCAGGTGCGGCGGCGTTGAGAGGACCGCCGTGCTGGTGTCGCGCAGGCCCGGTTGGTTGTCCTTGGTCACCATCACACAGTCCCCCCCGCCATCAATCACGGTCGCGGCCACGGCGCGCTGGGTCAGCAGCGCGTCCACCGTGACGGCGCGTCCCTCCCGCACGACCCCGCGCAGCACCTCCGGAGCACCGGATCTACCTGGCTCATCCGGCTGTTTTATAACCCGGATGAGCCAGGTAGGCGGTTTAGGTCATGGCTGCTGCCAGGACAACGTTCTCACGGCCATCGTGGAACCAACATTCCCAATATACAAGCCAGCACAGGTACCAACGGCTCTTGTTCGCGCACTTTATTTGTGCGGCAATGCGCAACCTTGAATTCTCAAGGGCTAAGGCGTACACTGGTTGTATACAATTGGTATACGCATTATGGGCGAGAGTGTTGGCCTGAGAATTTAGTCGGGGTAGTATCAGCAGATCTCAAGTGATAGATGCTGCTGACCGTTCCCTTTGGGCTCTTTTTGCCGGCCAATGGTCGCGGCTCCGACGCATATTTCAGCATGTCACGAGCTTTTGCCCCAGGAGTCGCCAGCAGTATCTTTGAGAGCAGCACTCCCTTGATCGATAACAACCTCTGGTGCTAGTTGAAACCGCCATTTTGTTCGCGTCCTTGTTGCTTTTATCTAATATTTGATGCACATCTTCCTAACGAGAGGGCAGGGCACGCTATCGAATGGGCTCCGACGACCGTGACTCGGCCGTATACGCACCATTTGACGCAATAAAGAGGCATCACGGCTATTTACATCGCATCAAAGACATTGGAGAGGCTCTCCAACTAGCACCAAAGGTTAACAACCATTTTGGTTGTGTCGACAGTAAGGGCCGGTTTCGACAGTGCAACAATCTGACTCTATCTTTGCACATTTGAGACCCGCTAGGCCGCCAAGCGGTCGTAGAGGGTGTCGGCGTCGGTGCCAGCGTGGAATTCCTGCTCGATCCAGCCCAGGAGGTGGCGATAATGACGGTGTTGCAGGGTGCGACGGGCTTCGCCCATGGTCACAGGGCGCTGCTGCTCCAGGGCCAAGCGCGCCCGCTCCTCCTCTATCAGAGTATAGGCCGCGAGCACCAGGGTCCAGAAGCGCACGATGGCCGTGGTGGTCATGAGTTGGTACTGGTCCAGGCCGAGCAGGTCTTTGGTGTCGCTGAAAAAGACCTCCACGTTCCACCGCGCGGCGATATGGCCGAGCAGCGTGGTCACGTCGGCGTCCAGGTCGCTCGAGGCCCAATAGCGCGTCGCGGACGCCGGGGCGTCGAGCGCGGGGCGGGTGATCACGAGTTGACAACGGTAGAGGGAGCGCACGCGCGTCTGGACGACATGGACGTAGACCTGGCGCGGCTCGTCGGGGTCGTTGCCCTGGCGCGGCCACTCCATCAACGTAAAGTCGTCGGCCGTCAGGCTGGCGGCGTACGCCGCGAACGACTGCCAGCGCCAGCCCCGCTCCGCGTCGGGGACGCGCAGCGACCGGTTGCTCTTGAGGCCGGTCGTGATCAGGAACCCGCGGTCGCGCGCCGCCTTCCACAGCCGCTTGGCCCCGTACCAGCTATCGAGCAGGACATGCGTGCGCGTCCCCGCCACCGGCGCGAAGGTGCGGATATGCTCCTCCATCAGGTCTATTTTGCTCCGAAAGGGCACCGTGCGCGCGGCGCAGACGCTCTTTTGCTGGTAGAGCCGGGGCGTGAGCGGGCAGCGCCGCCCCAGGAGCACGTAAAACCCTTGGACCAGGGAGTGCCCGCGCACCCGCGCGTCGGCTGTGCTGGAGTAGTGGTGGCCGACCCCTTCCATCTTCTTGCCCTTGGGCTTGGCCAGCGTGGAGTCGTCGCCGATCAGGTACCCGGTCACGAGGGGTTCCTTGGGCCGCCCCACCCGAGGGGCGCGCGCCTGGCGTTGACGTGCACGCTCGGCCTGCACCAGCGGGGCGGCCTGCGTCTGGAAGCGGGCCAGCCATGTGCGCACGACCGCCGCCTCATCCCAGGGTGCCCGCGCGATGAACCGACTCAGGCTGGCGATACTCGGACCGCCCGCGACCTGCCGGCGCAGCCCCGAGAGCGTGCGCGCCTCCTGGCACAACAGCAGCCCCAGCAGCACGGTCACAAAGTGCTGGTATTGTGGCTTGCTGAAACACGCGGCGAAGCTGGTGGCCCACTGGCGCACACGGGCGTCAAGGCATACAATCGGGACAGGCATGGCATTTCTCCTGGCGACAAGGCGGTCTGTGCCACCTCTTGGTACCAGATGGAGTGCCATGCCTCAATCCCTCCTAAAAACTGCAAAGGTAGAGAATCTGAGTGTCGCGCTGACGGGATGATGTGACGTATCCACAGAGTATTGGAGGTGCTCGTGACCACGACTAATACAATGCGTGCATTAGTAAACTATGGACCTGAGCCGGGCGCCGTGGGGTTGCGTGAGGTGTCCATTCCCATCCCTGGTCCGGGAGATGTCCTGTTGCGTGTCCGTGCCATCGGCGCCTGCGGTAGCGACCTGCACCAATACCATGGCACCCAGTCGTGGCGGGTCAACTGGCCCGTTACCCTCGGCCACGAATTTTGCGGCGAGGTTGCGACGCTCGGTGAGGGCGTCGAGGGCTGGGCGGTCGGCGACCGCATAGCGTGTGAGACAGCCGCGCGCGTGTGCGGCGTCTGTGCCCTCTGCCGCACCGGCCGCTACAACCTGTGTCCCCATCGCCTCGGCTTCGGGTACGGCGTCGACGGCGCGGCGGCGCCATACGTCGTGGCGCGCTCCGCCTTGCTGCATCGCATCCCTCCTACCGTGTCGTGGGAGGAGGCCGCGCTCACCGAGCCGTGCTGTGTCGCGGCCAACGCCGTGCTGGAGCAGTCGTCGCCCAAACCCGGCGACACAGCCGTGGTGCTTGGCCCGGGCCCCGTCGGCCTGCTCTGCACTGCGCTCCTCGCCGCGACGCGCCCGTCGCACCTCATCGTCATCGGTGTGGTGAGCGACGCGGGGCGCCTGGAACTGGCGCGGCGCTACGGCGCCACACGGGTGATCGTGGCCGATGAGGAGGACCCGATCGACGTGGTGCGTGAGATCGGCGACGGGTTGGGAGCTGACCTCGTGATCGACGCCGCAGGCGTCTCGGCGACGCTACGCACGGCGCTTGACCTCGTGCGTCCCGGCGGCCAGGTCACTAAGGTCGGTTGGGGCCGTGCGCCCCTGGAGTTCAGTCTCGATCCTCTGGTTCAAAAGGCCGCCACGTTGCGCGGCTCTTTCAGCCATACGTGGGCGACCTGGGAGCGCGTGCTGCGCCTACTGGGTGACGGTACACTCGATGTCCGTCCGCTCATCACGACCTTCCCCCTGGAGGAGTGGCGCGCGGCCTTCGGGCGCATGGAGCGCGGCGAGATCGCCAAGGCGGTGCTGATCCCATGAGACATTATATGCTGATCCCGGCATGGTTCATTTTGCGCCTGGAAATGTGTTGACAGTTCGCGCGAGGTGGATCGGAAATTCGCGCGTGGCAGCCGCCCCAGCCGCGCCTGAACTGTCAACACGTATCTGAACCATGCCCTGATCCCATGAGACATTATATAGTGACTCTGGGGCTACAGAGTCTCGGTGCAAGACCGTAGCAGCCCACGAGGTTTACCCGTCGGAGTAGTCACGTTGGCTGAAAGGATGTCCTGATGCGGATCGCCGCTTTCCCCAAGTGCTATATGGATGAGCTGTGCGTCACACACAGCATGTCGCTGTTCGACTGGATCGAACTGGCTGCAACCCTCGGTGTCGACGGACTGGAGATGTATCCGGCCTTCTTCACCTCGCTCGACCGCGCCTACCTCGCCGACATCAGGGCGACCATGCAGCGGCACAACCTGCTGATGCCCATGCTCTGTGCCTCGCCCGACTTCACGCAGCCCGATCCGGTCGCGCGCCGCGCGGAGGTGGAGCGATACAAGAGCATGATTGCGCTCGTGGCGTCCTTTAACACTCCGGAGCCGCGCACCTGCCGCGTCTTATCGGGTCAGCGGCGCCCCAACGTGTCCGAGGACGACGGCGTAGCGATGGTCGTGGAGTGCATCGGAGACTTATTGCCGTATGCCGCCGAGCAAGGCGTGATCCTGGCGCTGGAGAACCACTACAAAGACAACTATTGGACCTACCCCGAGTTTGCCCAGCGCCTGCCGGTGTTTCGGCGCATCATGGACGCCATCGACTCGCCCTGGTTCGGCGTCAACTACGATCCTTCCAATGCCATCCTGGCGGGCGACGATCCACTCGTCGTGCTCGACGCGGTCAAAGATCGCGTCGTCAGCATGCACGCGAGTGATCGCAGCCTCCTGGCCGGCCATACGGTCGAGGAGTTGCGAACCCAGGAGAATAGTATTGGGTACGCCGCCATCTTGCGCCACGGCGAAATCGGCACGGGTCTCAACGATTTCCCCACTATTTTTCGTACCTTGCGCGCGGTCGGGTTTGACGGGTGGGTCTCCATCGAAGACGGCGTGAATGGCCTCGACGAGTTGCGCCGGTCGGTTGGCTTTCTGCGTACAACGCTTGCGCACACGGCGGCCGAAAGACTGACGTCTGAAAGGTGGGGACAGGGGAGATACAAAAGGGACGATCCGCGCGGTGACGTGTGCGAGGATGTAGCCAGCGGGGCTGCCACGTCTGTGACGCGGTAGATCAGTTTGGCTCGGATCATGATGATGGGAGTGGGGTGTCGCGTGGTATTGCTCGGGATCGATATAGGAACGACGCATGGGAAAGCAGCCCTCTTCGAGACGGATGGCGCCCCCATCCGGCTGACCACCCTCCCGACGATAACGCATCAAGGGGATGGTGACCATCCTTACCACGATCCAGAGGAGGTATGGGATACAGTCGTAGCCCTCATCCGTGAGGTCATGACAGACGTGAGCCCGGCGGATGTTACGGCGATCGGCGTCGCGAGTATGGCCGAGGCGGGCCTCCTCATCGACGCCCGCACCGGTCAGCCGCGCTCACCTATCATCCCCTGGTTCGATACGCGCTCGGCGGTGCAGGCCGCGGATCTGGCCCGCGCGGGGGACACGCGTGATACCTTTTGTCGGACGGGGCTATATCCGAGCTATAAGTGTGGTTTGGCCAAGCTGCTGTGGCTGCGCGCGCATGATGCCGCAGCCCTGCGTGGAGCAATCTGGCTCTCGGTCGCCGACTACATCGTCTTCCGTCTGACCGACTGCATGGCGACCGATCCAACACTGGCCGCGCGCACCTACGCCTACCGCATCGACGAGCACCGCTGGGATGAGCCACGGATCTGTGCCCTCGGACTTGATCCCGCGCTATTCCCGCCGGTCCGGCCGTCAGGCAGTGCGGCCGGGACAGTGCATCGGGAGGCCGCCGATGCGACGGGGCTTGCCGCGGGAACACCCGTCGCCGTCGCGGGACACGATCACTTGTGCGCCGCGCTTGCCGCGGGTGTCGTCACCCCCGGACGTGCCGTCGATTCCATGGGCACGGCCGAGAGTATCGTCGGCGTCTTGCCTGGCCCGTCCTTGGGGGACATAGAGTTCCGCTCGGGTCTGACCTTTGGACCGCATGTGTTGCCGGGACGCTACTGCTGGATGGGCGGGCTCCCCGCGTCGGGAGGGTCGGTCGAATGGCTGCGCGCGCAGTTGAACCATGAGCCGCTCTCATACGACAGCCTGGCTCGGCTGTTGTCCGACGCCAGGCCTGGTCCCAGCGGTATCCTGTACTTTCCGTATCTGTCGGGGAGTGGCGCCCCGCTTCCCGACCCGCATGTGCGGGCGGCCTTTGTCGGCGTGACGGCGGCGCATGGACGTGCCGACCTTGTGAAAGCTGTGTTGGAGGGGACGGCGTTCGAGGTCGAATCGATCCGCCGTGCGGCCACCAGAGTCACCGGAGTGCGGATAGAGGAACTTGTCGCGGTCGGCGGCGGCGCGAAGAATGAGTGCTGGCTGCGGATTAAGGCCGATGTCGCGGGCTGCCGATTATTGGTACCCGCGCTTGCCGAAACCACCCTGTTGGGCGCCGCGCTCGTCGCGGGCATCGGGTGCGGCACATACGTGGACGAGGACGAGGCGTTGAAGGTTGTCGAGGCGCAGGCGGCGACACGGATCGACCCCGATCTCCTCTGCCATCAGGCGTACCTGCGTTGGTATGGAGACGGTTATCTGGCTTTACAAGAGCCGTTGCGGCGGTTTGGCGCGGTGTTTACGGACCTGCATAGCTGATAAGGAGAAACAGACATATGGGTGCGCACAAAGATACCAGGCCCATGAACCTCTTGACGTTACGTGAGGTGCTTGCGGCGGCGGAGGATGACGGGTACGCCGTTGGCTCCTTCTCATGCCGCTATACCCCGATGATCCGTCCCATTCTACACGCCGCGCAGGAGGCGCGATCTCCAGCCATCGTACAGATCTCGCAAAAAGAGTTGAGCCGCTACGGCAGCACACCGGGCGAGGTCGCGTGGGAGTTTTACACCGCACTCGTTGAGGAAGGGATTACTGTTCCGGTCGTGTTGCATCTCGACCACACCAAGGATATCGCCGTGATTGAGGACGCCATCGCGGCGGGCTTCACCTCGGTGATGATCGACGCATCCGACTATCCCCTGGACGATAACATCGTGATCACGCGGAGAGTGACCGCCTATGCACACCCACGCGCTATCTCCGTTGAAGCCGAGTTGGGCCGCATCGGCACAACCGACTTCGTGGAGACCGCGTCGGACGAGGAGATGTACACCAAGCCGGATGAGGCGGGACGCTTTGTACGAGAAACGACAGTTGATGCGCTGGCCGTATCGGTCGGTACGGCACACGGCGTCTATACCGTACGGCAACCGACAATCGACCTTGCGCGTCTCGCGGCAATCCGTGCGCAAACCGCGGTTGCACTGGTTCTACACGGCGGCTCAGGCGTTCCCGCGGCGTTGATGCGGCAGGCCATCACGCTTCCCGGCGGTGGAGTGAGCAAGGTCAACATAGCGACCGATCTCGAGCTCGCGGTGCTCGCGGCGCTCAACCGCACGGAGCGTATGAGTAATGGGGAGTGCCGCGCGCTACCACCAGCGGAGCTACGGAGCGCACAGCACGCAGTGGCAAGCGTCGTCACCGAGAAAATGACGGATTACCTGATGAGCGCCAAGCGTGTCGGTGAGGGGCAACGCGTCGACCGATGAGTGGTGGCTATCCTTGTGGACGGAGCTTGCGGATGCGCGAGCGGACCGTCGTGCAGGTGGCGGTCCTGCCCGTCGTGAGCGACGGGAACGGACGAGGCAGGGACGCTGTCAGTCGGATAGGGGGTAAACGTGTGATGATTGACGATAGCAGCACAGAGCGAGTGGTCGATGACGCGCTCACGTCGGAGGCGCGCGCGCGTGCAGAAGAAACGCTCATCGCCAACGGTGGCGAACTCGGGTTGCTAGGCTCCCACTCTGCCTATCAACAGGTGTGGGCGCGTGACAGCATGATCTGCGGCCTAGGCCTTCTCCTGTGCGCCGGCACGGAAGGGGCCGCGATTCAGCACCGCTCACTGGATACCTTACGCCGCTTCCAGACGCCGTTAGGGAACATACCGCACAACATGGGCGTTGCCGGTGTCGCCGATCCGGCGTTGGTTGCTCATGGTGGCCGGCTCGAATCCCTAGGGACGACCGATCCAGGAGAGGCGACGATCGTACGCGACACTATTCACTCTGGGTGCATCGACAACAGCCTGTGGTATATCATCGGGCACTACTATACCTATGCGCTACGCGGTCACCGGGGTCTGGTGGCTGAAGCGTGGGAGAGCCTGGAACGGGCGCTGCTGTGGCTGCGCTACCAGGACTCGAACGAGTGTGGATTGCTTGAAGTGCACGAAGCGATGGATTGGAATGACCTCTTTGCCAACCGCTACAATGTGCTCTACGACAACGTGCTGTACTATGCGGCGTGGCGAGCTATGGCCGCGATGGCGGACGCGCTGGGTCGCCCGTCCGCGTTCTACCGAGACACGGCCGCGGACGTCCGCAAGAAGATTAACGTTGTGCTGTGGGTTGGCTCCGAAGAGCCGAAGGACTATGCCTGGATCGCGAGGGAGCGGCGGGAGTGGCTGTATACACTGCGGCGGGTCGAAACCGAATTGGTGGAGCGTCCCTTTTACCTCCCATACATGGCCTTTCGCGACTACGCCGATCGTTTCGACACCCTGGGCAATGTGCTGGCCATTTTGTTTGGAGTCGCCGATCAGCGCAAGATGGACAAGATTCTCGATTACATTCACGACTGCGGCCTGGATCAGCCCTTCCCTGTGCGCGCGATCTACCCCGTGATCAACCCCGGTGACCGTGATTGGCGCGAGTATTACCGTGTGCGCAATCTCAACCTGCCGCACCACTACCATAACGGCGGCGCCTGGCCGTTTATCGGCGGCTTTTACGTTGCGGCGCTCGTACGGGCTGGCCGGCAGACGGAAGCCCAGCGACAACTGGAAGCGCTCACCCGTATGAATCACCTGGGTAAAGACGGCACATGGGGCTTTAACGAGTGGTCCCACGGACAATCGGGGCGGCCGATGGGCTATGATCGCCAGTCCTGGTCAGCAGCTATGTACGTCTTCGCCCACGACTGTGTGACGCGGGGGGATGTCACCCCCTTTCATCTAGAGTAGGCGTGGACACCGGACAGTGAGGCATGATGGTGGCTGATCCGTGCGCCATGATCCCTACACGAGCGACGTGAGGCGCCGATACGCGGATGGGCGGACACAGGACGCGATTGCTCCGGTCCTCGCTGTCGGTGTCGCTGTGCCTATCCTTTTGCCCTATCGTGTTCCACCAGTGCGACGATGGTGACGGTATCACACATCACGAGAGACACCACTGCATAGACCCACTAGTTCGCGACTCGTCACGCTACTGATAGAAGACTTTACGCGACTGGTCGAGACATAGTATACTCGTTGTATGCAAAGTGTATGGAACCATGAAGCGCGGCCACGCAGTAAAACGCTAACCACGTACGATCTCATCCGCGTCCGCATTCTACGCGGCGAACTCCAGAATACAGCGCTCGATGAAGCATCGCTGGCGCGGTCGCTTGGGGTAAGCCGTACGCCTATTCGCGAGGCTTTTCAACGCCTCGCACATGAGGGATTGATAGAAATCATCCCCAATCGAGGGGCGATCGTGAAAAGCCTCTTGTTTCAAGACGTGCGCGAGATCTGCCAACTTCGCCTCTGTCTCGAGCCGGAAGCGGCGCGGTGGGCGGCTGGGCATATCGCCCCTGCCGCCCTGGACCGATTGGAACATCTCCTATGCGCTCAGCAGAACGATGAAGATGCGGACGACTTCATCGCGGCGGGACATGCAGTGGATCGCCAACTCCATGCCCTCGTGTTACAGGCGTGTGGCAATGCGCGGTTGCTGTCTGTTGTCAACAGCCTCACGGCTCCTATCGAACGTTTACAGGTCGCGCTCTTCCCCGCGCGGCTCGAGGCCGCGACAGCCGAGCATCTCGCCATCGTGCGCGGACTACGCGCGCGCGACGGCGACGTTGCGGCCGAGGCGATGCGTGTCCATCTTGAGGCGGCGCAGCGTGCGTTTCTGCGGCTTATTTCCGAGCGAGGAGCCGTATGATGACCTAAGACCTGGTTCAAGCGGTAGACGGATATCGTGGTGGAAAGGGGGCGAGAGGTGACGGAGCCACGCGTGTCGCTGTACCAGTGTCGCCGATCCGACTTATTGACCGATAGTAGCAATAGCACAAGACGAAAGGGAGTGCATGATGGAACACGATGACAAGGTTGTCGAGTGCAAGGAGAACATCCCACGCCGGACCATCAGTCGCCGCGCGCTGATTGAACGCGCGGCGGTGGTGGGCTTGAGCACACCGCTGATCGCGGCATTGCCCGACATTGGTCGCGGCATCGCGCGCGTGAGCGCGGCATCTCAGACACGCGTCAACCTGTATCACACCATCCCAGCGGCGACCGAGACGTTCTGGAAGAAAACCTTGCTGCCGACCTTCGCCAAGCAGCACCCGGAGTGCCAACTCGTTCCCGATCAACTTGGGACCGAGGACCCGACGGTGATCCGCGCCAAGCTCCGCGCGGGTGGCGCCTCGGCCCCGGACATGGCCTGGCTCGCGAGCACGGAAACGGGCGCTTATGTTCAGGCCAATCTGCTCCCTGATGTACAGACGTGGCTCAACGCGCATCCGCGGATCAAGAACGACATCTTTCCCTCGCTCATTACCTTGTCGTCTTTTCAGGGACAGGTGCGCAGTCTGCCGTGGGTGACGAATAACACCGCGATGTGGATTAACCTCGACGCTTTCCATGAGGCGGGCGTACCGGTGCCTTCGCAAGATCCAGAGAAGACCTGGACGTGGGACCAGTTCGCGGAGACCTGTGCCAAACTATCGAAGATCAAGGGCATGAAAGGTTTCTTGATGACCAATGGCGGGACATGGGATACGTGGTGCTTCCACGCCTGGCTTGGTGCGAACGACGGCGTTTTCCTCCCCGACAATGGCATCCCTTCGTTCGACAGCAGCGCGGGCATCGAGACAATGACCTTCCTGCAAGATTTAGTGAAGAAGGGCTACACGGCGTATTCCCAGCCGAACAAGGGCTACGACGCGAGCCCCTGGTACTCTGGCAAGGTTGCCATCACGGCCAACGGCCCGTGGAACTTCCCGGATCTCGTCAGTTTCAACAAATTCAAGTTCACCGTCGTCCCGTACCCACGCAACAAGAAGCCGGCCACGAACACGGGCGGCGATCAGTTGTTTGTCTTTAACCGCAGCGCGGCCAAGGTCGCCTGCTCGTTCGCTTATGCACAATACATGCTCACGGACGCCTTCCAAGTGGCCTTCAACATCGAATCGGGGAACCTGCCCGTGACGAAGAGCGCGACGGCGAGCGCGACGTACCAGGCGCATCTCAAGAAATACCCGTTCCTGGCTGGCTTTGTCAATAGTGTCCCCTATGGCATCGCGCGCTCCAGCCTGCCCTATTCGAATGACGTCGAGACGGTCTTCTCGCAGAAGGCGTGGGATCCCATTGTTCTGCAGATCGCGGATGTCAAGAGCAGTTTGCAGGCGGCGGCCAGCGCGGCCAGCGCGCTCAAGCAATAGCCGACCTGCGGTCGCATGGCCGTGGGCGGGGTTGTCTATGGCAGAAACGCGTCTCCGTCATGTGATATCCGTGGCGGTGACGCCCATACGCAGTCGCCGCCCGCGTGCCATGCAGCGATCGGTACAGGCCCGACGAAGGAGACCCCTGATGCGGATAGAATCCGAACGGCGCGTGAAGGACAGACCCGTGCATCGCCGGCGCGTGCTCAACGTGCGGGTAATCTTGGAGCACATGCAAGCGTTCTCTTTCACGCTACCGTCGCTGGTGCTGCTCGCCATCTTTCTCATATACCCCATCGGCTACGTCGTCTACATCAGCTTCCAGCGGTGGAATTTGCTTGGCATCCCTCAGTACGTGGGGCTCGACAACTACACCACGATTCTCTTCCGGGATACCGACTTTCTGCACTCCGTCTGGAACACGCTCCTCTTCGTTGTGCTGGCGGTCCCCGCGCAGGTCGTCCTGGGGCTTTTGTTAGCCGTCCTGCTGAACAGTGCACTGCCTGGCCGGGGCATTTTTCGGACCGTCTTCTTCATTCCTATGGCCGTCTCATTCGTTGCGGCCGGGATCGTGTTCGAGCGTATGTTCACGACGGGGAGTAATCTCGGTATCATCCCCCAGTTCCTCGCCAACCACGGTATCGGCTTCCCTGATTGGGAGCATCGGGACGGATTCTGGGCTATGATCATTATTGTCATTATGAACACATGGAAGTCGGCCGGCTATGCGATGATCGTGTACCTCGCCGGTCTACAGTCGATTAGCCCCGACTACTATGAAGCGGCGCAAGTTGACGGCATCCGTAACGGGTGGCAACGCTTCCGCTACATCTCCTGGCCACTCCTGGGGCCGACGACCGCGCTGTTGCTCATCACGACGACGATCTTCTCTTTCCGCGCGTTCGACCCCTTCTTCGTCATGACCAATGGGGGACCCGTCGGCGCCACGACGACGGTCGTGCTCTACATCTACAACAACTACGCTGGCCGTACGGGCGTCGCTTCGGCGGCATCCACCCTCATGCTCATCGGCGTCCTTATGATCACGGCGGTGCAGTTTCTGGCCACCCGCCAGCGTGAATCGTACTTTTAATGCGCCTCTATGACGAGCGTGTCCACAATGTGCGCCATAGTGCGTGTGGATGAGGCACCCGTTGATCGCTGTATCCTTTGATAGACCAGTGGGAGGTAGTCGTGGTTCAACGACAACGTTTTGGTCTCATCCTGCAGTACGTCGTGCTGGGCGTCCTGGCGCTCCTATTCCTGTTCCCGTTCGCCTGGATGTTGGCGACCTCGCTCAAGACAAACACGCAGGCGCTCAGTGCCCCGACCCAATTCTTCCCCCCGATCCCACAGTGGGATAACTATTCAAGCGCGGTCACCGCCCTCAACGTCTGGCGAGAGACTATCAATACACTCGTGATGGCGCTCAGTGTGACACTGGGGCAAATCGTGCTGTCTGCTCTGGCGGGCTATGCGTTCGCGCGGTTGCGCTTCTTTGGGCGCGACATCTTGTTCGTCTTGATATTGGCCACGCTCATCATTCCCTTCGAGGTGCTCTTCGTGCCCCTCTACCTGATGCTTTCCGGCTGGGGTGATTGGCTCGACACGTTCAAAGCGCTCATCATTCCCAGTTTAGCCAACCCATTTGCTATCTTCGTATTCCGCCAGTTTTTTCTGACCGTGCCAAAAGAACTGGATGAGGCGGCACGGGTTGATGGCGCCGGATATTACCGTATTTTCTGGTCGATCATGCTACCACTCTCTGGCGCGGCCGTGATGACGGTTTTCATTCTAACGTTCTTGAGCGAGTGGAGCACGCTGCTCAAGCCGCTCGTCTTCGTGTCATCGCCTGATATGTATACGCTACAGCAAGGCCTGCAAATCGCGCTTAATCGCGGTGCGACGCTGGTGCCGAACGTGGCCACGCTGATGGCGGGTATCGTGCTTGCCAGTGTCGTGCCCATCGTCATGTTCCTTTTTCTACAAGAGCGTTTTGTGCAGGGCATTGCGTCGACGGGACTTAAAGGGTAGAGTGGGGTTTACTAGGTAAGAGGATGCGCATCCTCCGGCCGCTGTCAGAACTGGATGTCACGTAGGGTAGGCCGCTAGCGAGGCTCCGATGTAACCGCGTCTTTTCCAGCGGTTGGGTAAAGGGAACAGCGTTGCCGCTGCCCTCTCCCCTGGACTACGTGGTCAACTCGGGTTGTCTACCGCTCAGGTGCGCAACGACCTCTGCAAGCGTGTCGGTCGCGCCCACGTTACCCGGAAAAACAACGTAGGGCACTCCTGGGAAACGGGCTTCAGGTCCTAGCTGCCAGACCGGCGCCCCGCGCGCGATCTGACCCAGGACACGCGCGCGCCGGACGCCCAGGCCTCTCGTGGCCACATCGCTGGCCGTGATACCGCCCTTGGCGACAATCCAGGCCGGGTGCCGCGATACAGCGGCGACCACGGCGGAAACGGCCTGGGATATGGTCGCCGCCACATGCACGTGGTCGTGCTCCCCGTATCGGCTGACCAGTTCGCGGCTTGTGTAGACAACCGCGACGTGTCCTGCCTCCAGCGCGGTATCTGCCCACAGCGCAGTCTCCCGTACAATAGCATCGGCACCAGGCGTGAGCAGTGCTTCGACCACCAGTTCATGCGCGACGACCCCAGGTTGCCGTAACAGATGGACGAGTTGCTCTGCCGTGCGCGTCACATAGGACCCAACCAGGACCAATCCCCCTGGCGTTGACGGGGCTAGGCCGAGATCATCTCGTGTGAGCAGTGACCGGTCGCCGAGGCCCGCACGGACTTTCACGAATGATGCGGCCGTGCGATACAGGTAGCGGCGCCCGCGCGCTTCGGCGCGGAGGAGCGCGGCGATAAGAATCGTTAGGTCCTCGTCGCCGACGCAATCGGACACGATCGGCCGATTGTCGCGCGCGTCAAGCAACATCTCCGTCACCGCCGCGACGTCGCCCGCACGTAGCACGGCAAGAGGGATGCGCAAGACATCGGCCGCCTTCCAGCGCCCAGCGCTCTTCTCCTCCACCCAATCCGCGAGGGACGACTGCGTATAGCCGAAAGAGGGATCGCGGGCGAAATCAGTCTCCGCCGCCGGCAGCATGTCATCGCCCGTCACCACGTAGTGCACGCCATCGACCGTGACGCGACCACCGTCGGGATAGGCGGGCACGATGACGTGTCCATCCGGGCCACCAGCGTCGAACAGCGACCCGAGGGGGTCCAGTTCCCAGGGATAATGCCCACGCAACGTCGAATCGCTGCGGCTGATCACGTCCACCCGCACGCGCGCCTGCTCAGCCGCGGCCCGGACATTCCGGGCAAGTTCACGGCCCAGCGCCACTGCGGCGTCGCGATCGAGCGCACGCGAATTCGTGAGCACATAGAAGAGCGGCGCGGGGCGACGGAGTTCCGCGGCCAACTCCTGGACCCCCCAGGTCGTCAACACCGTGATGTCGTGCATGGTTTGGACGCCTGTTGGGTCGTCATCCAGCACGACAACGCGCCGCTGGGCATCGTCAACCGCACGCCGGATCTCGCGCCGCGCCGCGCACGTATTAGGCGCGGCGGGCAACGACTGTAAGGTAGACCAGCGGCGTGGGCTAGGCGTTTCCATGACGCCCCTCGCGGTCTTCGCGTCGCCTGCGCAGCAGGTCCCCGTCGCGTCGCCCGCGTACTGCGGCGAGTCGTTCGGGCGGCCACGGATAGAAACCTTGGCCCGACCGAGGACCGACGTTCCCCGCGTCCACACGCTCGCGCAGGAGGTCGAGGACGTCTTCGTCCTTCGCCAACGCGGGCATCAGGTGTTCGGCGATGCTCAGGAATGTGTCCAGACCACCCAGGTCGGCGGTCTCGATGGGACCGGTCGTAGCAAGACGCCGGCCGAGCGAGGCCCGCATCACGGCATCCACCTCCGCGGGTCCGGCCGCGCCGGATCGAACGATGGCCAGTGCTTCGCGCAGCAGGGCGTACTGCAGACGATTGCCGATGAACCCAGGTATCTCGTGATGTATCGCGACAGGCTCTTGACCCACGGCGCGGAGCAACGCGACCGTCCGATCCAGAACCCAGACGCTGGTAGCAGGGCATGGGACTACCTCGACGAGTGGTATGGCATGGGGCGGATTCCAGAAGTGCGCGACCAGGAATCGCTCGGGATGCGCCAAGGTCTCGGACAGACGCGACGGCATGAGGCCCGAGGTGTTGCTCGCAATGATCGCCTCGTCGCTGACAACCGATTCGAGCACTCGGTAGACGTCTTGCTTTATCGACACGCGCTCGGGGACGACCTCGAGGACAAATACCTGCTCACTCAACGCATCACTCGCCGCGACGCATCTCACTCTACCAGGGAGCGCCGCCGCGTCATCCAGCGAGAGGACGCCGGCCGCGCGCGCGTCGGCGGCGATGCGCGTGAGTTCCGGGCGCACATCATCCAACCGCGCTGGGTTGCTATCGGTCACCAAGACGTGTACACCTGCGCCCGCGAAGACCGCCGCGATGCCGATGCCCATCAGTCCCGCGCCGACGATCCCTACACTTGTGATCGGGGCCTGCTCCGCGGTCGCCATCTCTGCTCCTGTCACTACAAGGGGACTCATGTCACTGGAGGGACCCCCATACGCACTGGGACACCCATGCGCGGGGAACGCTCCCTATATCTTGCCATATCTCGCCGCATCATCGACGCGCGGGCTTATGCTGGGGTCATGGTCAGCCGCAGGGTATGCGCCGGCCAGACGGGCAGGAGTGCGGGGCGGGTGACGACGAGGCGCCCATCGACCTGCCGCCGGGTCGCATCCTTGTCCTGTCACCGCAAGCGGATCGTCGAGATTGACTCCTGCGCCAGATCCGAAATCACCACTTGCGGAGTGCGCGGCGTGTCGAGCAAGATGGCGTAGACGCTGTTGGCGTTCCGTGTGAAGCGTCTACTGATTCCGTCGGCGGTCTGACCCTGGGCCCTGGTCCAGGGCACGACCCATAAAAAAGGCGCGGGGGGACCGCCTCTTTTATGGGTCGGGGGAAAGCGCCGACCGCTGATAGAAGCGTTGCGGCGGGAGTCTGTAACCGGGCACCCCCCGCCACACCCGCACAGCCCGTGCTATCATGACGATATGTGCTAGCACGTCTGTTCGATCAGTGCTCACCCGACGGGAGATCAACGCCGTGGAGATACGCCGGTCCTACCGTTACGTCCTACGGCCCAGTGGCACCCAGGAACGAGCGTTGCTGGCGCACCTGGACGCCCACCGCACCCTCTACAACAGCGCGTTGGAGCATCGTCGGACGGCCTACCGCATGGCGCGCGTCTCGATCTTCTATTACGATCAGGCGCGCGAACTGGCGGCCATCCGTGCCGACGATCCAAGCCAGAAAGCCTGCAACCATTCCAGCCAGCAGCACACACTGCGGCGGCTGGATCGCGCCTTTCAAGCCTTCTTTCGGCGCGCAAAGGCGGGCCAGACCCCAGGTTTCCCGCGGTTCCGGGGTAAAGGTCGTTTCCGTACCCTGACCTTCACACATGGGGACGGAGCCACCTTCACCGACACACACACGATCCCTCTGCGCCATCCATTCGCGGCCACTATCAAGATTCAGGGTGTGGGAGCGATCCCGCTGGTCTACCATCGCCGCCTCGGCGAGCGCGAGAGTGGCAAAATGGGTGGGCGGATGGCCGACCCCGTTAAGATCGGGACGGTTGAGATCATCCGCACAGGCGACCGATGGGAAGCCGTCCTTTCTTGCACACTGACTGTTCCGACGCCGAAGGACGCCTACCCAACCCTTCCGGCCACCGGGGTCGATGTCGGGCTGGACTACTACGCGTCGCTGGCCGATGGCGAACAGGTAGACAATCCGCGTTTCCTGTGCAAGGGGGTAGACGAGGTCAAGCGCCTCCAACGCAAACTCGACCGCGCCCGGAGGGAACGCATGGCCGAGAAGCGGGCCACGAAGAAGAGGGAAGCGGAGGCGGCCAAGGCGAAAGCTACGGGCACGCCAGCCCCACCCACGCCTCCGGCTGAGGTGTGGGTGTCTACACGCGGCAAGAAACGGCCCAAACGGACAGCGGAGCGGCGCGCGCGCGTCCTATCCCGCGCGGTGGCGCGGCGACACCAGAAGATTAGCAACCAGCGCGCCTACTTCCAGTGGCAACTGGCGCGCTCGCTCATCGCCCGTTTCGGCCTCATCTCGGTCGAAATGCTCAAAAAGGGGAACATGACGCGGCGTCCGAAGAAAAAGCTGGATGAGGGTAAGACAAAAGAGGCTGGACGGCCGGTGTATGCCCCGAACGGAGCTGCCGCGAAGTCCGGCCTCAACAAGAGCATCTACGATGCGGCCTGGGGCTTGTTCGTCCAACGATTAGGCAGTAAAGCGGAAGAAGCTGGCTGCCTGATTGTGGGCGTGCGCGCGGCGGGGACGAGTCAAGAGTGTCCCCGCTGCACGCGCAAGACCCCCAAGACCCTGGACGAACGGTGGCATACGTGCCCGTGTGGGTGTTCACTCCCGCGCGACGTGGCCGCCGCTCAAGTTATTCTCGCTCGTGGGCTGACGAGCGTGGTGGCTCTGGCCGCCTAGAAGCCTCCGGATGAATCCGGGGGAGCAGTCACAGATAGCCGATCCGTTCGTGGCCAGCCGGCGCCCAAGTTCCACCAGTCGCTCGCGTTGCAGTTCCGGGATCGTGCCGTCGGCCATCGGACCGCTGTTGAGGAGCAGGTTGCCGTTCTTGCTCACGATGTCCACGAACGACCGAACCAACTCGTCCACATCGATCGCTAGACGTCGCCCTCGACGAGATGGGCGTGCATGGCATCGGGGCCGACCAGAGAGACCAGGGCCGCGCACGCGGGCACGAGGCGCGCCCGTTGTCCTGAGGTTAGCGATCGATGATCCCGCGCGAAGGCCAGGATGTCGCGTGCGAGACCGGTCACGATGGTTCCGTTGGGGCGTGCTGAGATGGTGCATTTTGGACGAAGAATCGTCGGATAAGACGGTCACGTCGGCCCGATTGACCCCTCAGGTCGGCATGAAAACCGTCGCGCGGCCATATTCGAGGTGGGTCGCGGAGTGCTTACCGAAGGCTTTTCATCCATCTCAGCAGGACCCAACGGAACCCGTGTTGGCGCAGCACCTGTCGCGGTGACTGTAGACAGCCTTACGCATCGTGTCTTCGTTGTCAATCGCGATAGCAGTTCCGTTAGTGTTCTCGACACGATTCGGGACAAAGTAGTGAGTACTATCACAGTTCCTGCAACGCCTGATGCAGTGGCGGTGGTGCCCTCTACAAATCGTGTCTTTGTCAATTCACAAGCTGGACAAAGTGTGGCCATGTTGAACGCACGTACCGGTGCACTTATAGCTATGATACCGGCACAACCTGGCTCACTTGTGGTAGACGAGTGTGAACGCTACTCAATTTACGGCCACTTGATACGATAACCGCCGCCATGCTCGTCCTGCTTTCTATCGGTTCTACAACGACATCAGCGAATTATTTTTTCCAAGCAGCAAGGACTACGACATGGGCATCGGAAATGGTGCCCCAGCGTGGCCGTCAGTTATCGTATCGAATGGCGGGATTTCGCCTAGCGATCACAGACGAGCATACGACACGAATTTTTGTGGTGAACCAAAGCACCCCAGCAGTAAGCGTGCTCGATGCCCGGACCGGCGCAACAATTATAAGCCAAGGCTCGGCCCCTATTTCAAATGCGAGTATTACCACCAGCCCTAGCAGCATAGGAGTAGGCCCTCATGCAGTTGCGGTAGATGCCCAGACAGGCATTGTGCTAATAGCTAATGCTCATGATGATACGGTAAGCGTGCTCGATGCAAAGCAAGGTACATTGCTAGGTGCAATTGCGGTAGGTGACGGTCCCGTTGCCATCGCTGTTGATGAGGCTGACCATCGAGCCTTGATAATAAACTCTACAAGCCACAGCGTGAGCATACTCAACACAATGCTTGTCAATGCTTAACTACCTGCTGGGTCATCCGCTACGCGCATAGCCATTTCTCAGGCACCATAATGGTGACATTTTGATTTGCATAACTGCAATGGTGCAACCAGCGCCGCACGCCTGGCTTTGTCGATTCTGGGCGCTTCCTCGCTTTGAAGTCTCGTTGCAATACTAGACTCCTACTACAGGCAAACATGGTGCGATTGAGTCAAGTTTTCGCGTCATGTCTCGTCGGTCTGAGGCGGAGCCTCGCTAGACTCCTACTACAGGCAAACATGGTGCGATTGAGTCAAGTTTTCGCGTCATGTCTCGTCGGTCTGAGGCGGAGCCTCGCTAGTACTCTTCGCCGGAAATCGTTCCGCAAGGAGGGGTAAACTGAGTCGGTGAGGGACGGGGCGGCCACAGGCGGCTATGAGGACATGACAGGAGGGGGACGGGGGCATGCCACGGGGGATACACCGGCGCAGTACGCTCAGTGAGCGGCAGCGGGCGATCTTGGAGGGGCTGAGTCGGCGGCACGGCACAGGTCAACAGGTGACGCTGCGGGCGCGGTTGGTGCTGGCGACGGTGGAGCAAACGGGCACGGCGGTAGCGGCGGCGTACGGGGTGGACCGCGACACGGTGGGGTTGTGGCGGGCGCGCTGGGCGGCCACCCAGGAGCGCCTGACGGCGCTGGAAGCGGAGGGCACGCCGCCCACCTTCACGGCGCCGCAGGTGATTGGGATCGTCAAGCTGGCTTGTCCGCCGCCGGAGGCGGCGGACGGTTTCGTTGGGGCGTGCTGAGGTGCGGTATGCTGTAGCCTGACGACGGGACAAAGGGGGAGCGGCATGCAGTGTCAGCAGTGCGAGGAAAACCAGTTCACGAAGGCCGGGCACGATCGGGCGGGCCGTCAACTTTACTGTTGCAGCGCCTGCGGGCGACGCCAAACACCACGCTCGGCCTCGGCCTTCTGCGGCTATCGCTTCCCCGACGACATCATCGCGCTCGCCGTACGCTGGTATCTGCGTTTCCGCTTGCCCTATGCCGATATTGTGGAACTGCTGGCCGAACGGGGTGCCCAGGTGGACGCGTCGACGGTGTTCGATTGGGTGCAGCGCTTCACGCCGCTCTATAAAGACGCGGCGCGCCCCCATCGCCATCGTGTCGGGACCCGCTGGGCCGTCGATGAGACCTACATCAGGATGGCCGGCCGCTGGGTCTACGCCTACCGCGCCATCGACGAGCACGGCCAGGTGGTCGACGTCTACCTGAGCGAGACGCGCGACACGGCGGCGGCCACGGCCTTCTTCGCGCAGGCGATCGCGCGGACCGACGTGCGGCCCCACCGTGTCACGACAAGGCCGCGGCCTATCTGCCCGCGCTACGGGCCGTCGTACCGGACGCGGAGCACATCACGGGCAAGGTGGAGCAACAGGCGATCGAGCGCGACCACCAACACCTCAAAGGGCGCACGCGCTGCATGCGCGGCTTCCAGCGACTCGGATGTGCCCAAGCCGTCTGCGACGGCCACGGCTTCATGCGCAACCTGCGCGATGGCTTCTATCGGCTGGGTGAGCCGACCGGCGACCCACGTCTCCCGCACGGTCCGCGTCTCGCCCACGCCTGGGATGACCTCACGCAGATTCTTGCTGCGGCCTAGCTGTCCCTGTTAACCAGCTACGACACCGCTCGCGCATCGGCGCTTGACTATTGACCCCACCACGACCCAACGACACCCCTTGTCCCCTCCCCCGACTATGTAACTTAATAGATCATTAAGTTACATACTGACGGCCTCGTCGTGTATCCTAGAGGCCATGAAGACACCCACACCATCAGACCGTTCCCCATCAGATGCTCTCGCAGGGCCATCGACCGCGTATCCGACCCTTACTGCCGCCGCCGGACGTTTCCTGGGCGAGATCGAAGGACACGCCAAGACGCGCGCCGTGTATGGCCACAGCCTTGGTCTGTTCCGTCTCTTCCTGCACGAGCGGGAGGGCTTGGACCCGGACACGGCGACGACGGATCGGATCGCTGGCGACGATATATTGGCGCGCTTCTACGGCTGGCTGCGCACACGCGGCCGCATAGACGATGGCACGACCTACGCGCCACGCTCGCTCGCGATCTACACGGCGGCCGCCTCGGCGCTCTGCACCGATCTCTACCTGCACAACAACTTACCGGGCATCGACCTGGTCCGTCTGCGCACGCTCCTCCGACGGCGTCTGGCCGATTCCGGTGTCCCGCCCGAGGTCGACCCCTCGACCGCGATCCCTGCGCTTATTCAGCACGCCGATGCGCGCTGCGCCGCGATCGTCCCCGCCGTTGATAGCTCTCATGCGCTCCCCTTCCGGTCCTTGATTCTGCTGCGCGATCGCGCCCTCGTCCATCTATTGGACGTGACCGGCGTGCGCGTGTCGGAAGCGCTCGCGCTCCGCCGCTCCCAGGTCGTGCGTGCGCGAGACGAAGCGCGCATTGTCGGGAAAGGCGGCCGGCCGCGTACGATCTACTTCCCTGAGTCTCTCCGGGAGGTTGTTGCGGCGTACGTGTCCGCCCGGCGTGATGACAATCCCTACCTCTTCGTCTCACATGGGCGTGGACCGTCGGTACACCGTGAGGGTGCACGCGCGCGCCATAGCGCCCTCTCGACGGTCCACGCGTGGCGCATCGTCAACGGACTGGCGCTGGACTGCGGCGCGCCCGAGATCCACCCGCACATGTTCCGTCATCACCGCGCCAGCCGTTGGTTGACGGACGGCATGCCACTGGAAATGGTACAGGAGTTGCTCGGCCACGCCTCGATCACGATGACACGCGCCGTCTACGCGCGCTATCTCGGATCGGCGGTCAAGGACGCGTTCTTCGCCCACGCCGAGCGCGGAAAGAGTCGAGACGCGACACCTGGACAATCTTGACAATCTTGACACCATGCGCTACGATAGGGACAACGACGCCGTGCGTGACCATGCAGGGGCGGGAGGTGGCAGGGATGAGCAAGGATAGTGGGACAATGATGATAGCGGATCGTCAGGCCGGTAAAAGTAGCAAGAGTACCAAGCTCGGCAGGGGCAGTAAGATCCGCAAGACCGGCAAGACCAACACGGCCGATCGGGTCGTCGTCATAGATGCTGTGAGCCGGTTACATCGCACGGAGATAGCCGGCATCGCGGCTGTGGTTCGCGAGACAGCATCCCTCTCTCAGCCAACATCTTCCCCTCGTGATGTGGCGACCACGGAGACAGGGCATGCGGTCGTTGGGGTAGAAGCGGGCGATGAGCGATTGAAGCGCTTGCTGGGTCCCCGGCCCTCGAAGGATCGCCGTCTCACGAATGAGGTCATCACCACCATGCGCGGGTTCGAGCGCAGGCGGCAGTTGTTGCAGGACAGCTTGACCGCGACACAGGTGGCGACGGCATTGGGGGTCTCGCGTGAGACGGTCTATGGGCGCGCCGAGCGGGGGCAGCTTTTGGCCGCTAGCAATGGGGGTCAGTTGCGTTTCCCGCGCTGGCAGTTCGACCCCACGTCTGATACGGGATTGCTTGCGGGATTACCCGCCGTCGTGAAAGCGTTGGGGGCTCGTCCACAGCTCGCAAAGATTGCGTGGTTGATGTCTTCTCGATCATCCCTTGAAGACACACCGCTCCACCTCATCGCCACGGGCAAAACCGAGGCCGTCCTTGGCTCCGCGGAACGCTTCGCTCGGGGCGAATAACCGCGATAGATCACGACCGACCATACATCGCGATAGGTCACGTTCATAAGTCCATGAACGGGAGGAGTAGCATCCGTGCGACCACGCTATGGCGACGCGCCCGCAAGGAGTTGTCGTATGCTTGATGGTCATACGGATGTTTAGTCCTCCCCCTGGCGGTATTGTTCACCCCCAGTTCTATACCGTCCCAAGCGGACAGCCCCTCTATCGGGTGTCTCGCCATGCGACTTTTCGTCACTTCGGACCACTCGATTTCCGCTTCGACCATCACGTAATGGGAGGTGCTCCCGGAACGGTCGAGGAACGTGGTATCTTCTACGGCGCGCCCTCGCTCGAATGCTGTATCTCGGAAGTATACGACGAGCTGGGCGTTGTCTTTCTCGATGATCTCCTCATCCTTCCGGAGATACGACGACCCCTCACCCTCCTTGATGTGCGCGGCGCCACCGCCACCCTAGCTGGCGCACCAGCGGACATCTCAGACTACCCACTCCGTCCGCTCACGCAAGAGTGGTCGCGCTATTTCTACGATAACCCCACCATCTACGGGGAGGTTGATGGTTTGTTGTATACGGCCAGGCACCCTCATATGGATGCATACGCATTGTACGAGCGCTGCGAGGCCGCCATAGACAGCCTAGGGTCCCCGCCATACGCGTATGCACTCGCGCATGAGTTGGTGCGCGAACAGGTCGTCGCTATCGCGGTGCGGCGCAAGCTCGCCGTCATGGACACGCGCTGATGGTCGCGTCTCCGCTCGCCCCGAAAATCGACCTCGTGAGGTGCGTTGTGCGGGGTGATCGGAACGCGAAAGCCCTCCAAGACCTTTGAGGTCGTACAACGCGTCTTCGTTGCCCTGGTGATGCCTGAAGCGTTATCGCACGTCTGTTCTATACGGACCCGACGATCATTGGACCCGTATCGTACGTTAAGCCGCTGAGGTCTCAAATAATGCATCTGTACGAAGGAGGGTAAGGCTTAACAATATTTGCCTCCCATGGGGATTCATGTTAGACTCGGCATGTACTTTATAGTAGTCGGGCGCGGGAGTGCAGGGCATGTTCACGTTCGCCGGTTCGTATCACTATCACGGTTGCCGTCCCGCACCGACCGCGTGCTCCCACATAAGCACCTTGACCATCCCACGGTGCCGTTTTAGCGGTGACCACGGGAGAAGTGCGTCCACTTCGGGGTAGATTTACCCATCAGGCAACGACAGGCCGTGGCGCTTCTTTCGCGTCCACGGTTTTTTTGTCCCTTCTCCGGCGCTCGTGTGCGCCGTGACATAGGGACAGGCCGTGTGAGTTCTCAAAAGACGCGCGGCCTGTCATCTATGTGCCGCATAGCACCAAGAGAGGGACACATGACGAACGATGCACGAGCGCTCCCGCGCTGGGATATGACGAGCGTTTATCCCGGTCTCCAGTCTCCAGAGTTCACGCAGGCGCTACGGCGGATCATCGCGGACATCGACGCGCTGACCGAGCTTTTTGCCGCCTACCACATCGGGCGCCGCGACGTAGCGCCCCCCGACGACGACATCGTGCGGCCCTTCGAGACGGTCGTTGAGCGTTACAACACCGTCCTGGCGGAGATATGGGCGGTGAGCGGGTACATCACCTGCCATCTTAACACCAACTCACGGGGCGCGCTGGCCCACTCTTTGTCCGGTCAGCTCCAGCAGCATGCGATGCTCGACTTCATCCCCCCGCGCTTTTCCCTGTTGTACGCGCGCTTCGCCGCGTGGGTCGGGTCGCTCGACGTCGACGCGCTGATCGAGCGTTCGGACGTCGCGCGCGCGCATGCGTTCGCCCTACGGAAAGCGCACCGACAGGCGAGGCGCGCGATGACATCGGTGGAAGAGGATCTCGCGGCCGCGTTGTCCCTATCCGGCAGCACGGCGTGGTGGTCGCTGTACAACACCCTCACATCACAGCGCGCGCGACCGGAGAGGGTTGCCGACCACAGGGACCGCGTGAGCCGCGCCCGCGCGTACGAGGAGGAGCGCGCATCGTGGGGAGAGATCGCGGTGCCACTCGCCGCAGCGCTCAACGGCATCAAAGGGACGGTGACGACGCTGGCGACGCGGCGCGGCTGGGCCTCGCCGCTTGATGCCGCCCTGTTCGACCACGACATCGATCGCGCGGTTCTGGATGCGATGCTCGTCGCTGTGCAGGCGGCCCTCCCAGACTTCCAGCGCTACCTCCGGGCCAAGGCGCGCGCCCTCGGCGTCCCGACGCTGGCGTGGTACGACCTGGACGCGCCCCTCGGACCAAGCTCGATGGCCTGGGAGTTTGACGACGCCGCGCGCTTGGTCGGGGAGCAATTCGCGGCCTTCTCGCCGCGCATGGGCGCTCTGGCGGCGCGCGCCTTCCGTGAACGATGGATCGATGCCGAGCCGCGCGACGGCAAGCAGGGTGGCGGCTCCTGCATGCTGCTGCGTGGCGGCGAGTCGCGCATCCTCCTCAACTACACACCCACGTTTGGCGGCGTGTGCGCGCTTGCGCACGAGCTAGGGCACGCCTATCACAACAGCGTGCTGGCCGACCGCACCATGCTCCAGCGCGCCATCCCCCTGACGCTCGCCGAGACCGCGAGCGCTTTCTGCGAAACGCTGGTTCGTCAGGAGCGGCTCAGGCACGGGGGCGACCGTGCGGAGTTGGCCGCGACCTTGGACGAATGGCTGCAAGCGGCTTGTTGATATGTCGTCGACAATACGGCCGCCTTCCTCTTCGAGCAGAGGGTCTTCGAGGAGCGTCAGCGTGGGGAGTTATCGGTCGATGAGTTGAAGACCCTCATGCGCCAGGCACAGGTAGACACATACGGGGACGCCGTGGACCCGGCGACGCTCAACCTTTATGCCTGGGCAGACAGCGACCCGTTGTACCAGACGAGCGTGTCGTTCTACAACATCCCTTACACTTTCGGGCTCCTGTTCGGCCTGGGGCTTTACGCGCGGTATCGGGCTGACCCGGAGGGATTCAGGGCGGGCTACGACGATCTGCTCGCCGCGACTGGATCGGACGACGCGGCCACAGTAGCGGCACGCTTCGGCATCGACATCCGCACGCCGGACTTCTGGCGGGAGGGCTTTGCCGTCATACGCGCCGACATTGACCGTTTCGAGGACCTACTCGCGACGGTGTAAGCGATCGAGCAGGCAGGCTGCGGGTCCGGCCGTTGCCCCCGACGTGGGCAACGGCCGAGGTTGCGACGACAGAGGTCGTGGTGGACTCTTATACGCTCATCGAGACCAGACGCCTGACCGGAGGCGTGCGCTTATCGGCGTTACTTTGCACGTCGCAGCAGCTTCCGTAACACTGAGTACTGTAGGCGCCGTTAGCCGCCCGTTGATCGCGGCAGGAATTGATCTACTTCTGCTGCATCGTCGCGCAAGCCATGACGTGCTCCCCGGCGTCCATCGCCTGACGGCCGACATCGGCGTCCATGAGCCTGCGGTTGTCCACGCCGTCCTCCGGGATCGTCAATTCGACGTGGTGGTGGATTGGACCACTTATACAATGCATGGACACGGACCCCCACCGACGGGCACAGATTGGCGCGATGACGCATGGACAGAGATCTCAGTGACCGGGGCAGCGAAGGCCGAAAGGGATCAGGCACGAGAGGGAGAAGGCAGGCCCAGAGGACCGGCGTGATCAAAGGACCGGGACAGCCAAGAGGGCCGGAAGTCACGAGGGCTGAAGAAGCTAGAGGACTGCGGGAGTTGGTCATCCTGACCCAGAGGGGACGCCAGAGACGCAAAGACCAGGGAAAAGCCGAGACGGAGCGAGGCAGCCATAGATGGGAAGAGAAAACGAAACCTATTATTAAGAGCATATCCATTTCTCCGCGTCACGCACCCATCATTCCCTAACTCACCGGGGCTATGCGCACCTGTCGAATAATCGGTAAACAGACGTCCATTTCTGGAGCACGATGCCCGTAACATGCCTGTTCGACGGGCGTGACCGTCCCGCTGACACGTCACGGACGACCCTCCCTGGTCCTCACGTTTCTTTGTATCCTGCCTCCCGCCACCATCCTCTCGTTCTTTCCGGCCTAACAGTCCGGCCTAGCCCCCTTGGCAGCGCGTAGAGTGGTGGCGTAAGATGGGGACAATGACGCGCCGATCCCCACCCGCGTGCGCGGCCACAAGGAGGATGCAATGCACACAATGAATAGCGATGAGAGCACGGCCTCGGTGTCGGATGCGACCACCGCCAGCCGGACAGGCATGCCTGTCCGGCTGGCGGTGGTCCTGGTCGCCGTATGGGCTCTGGCCGGCGTCTGCGTGCTGGTCGTGGTCGTGGCGGCGCTGCGGGGCCTGTATCCCCTGTTCTACGACGCGACCCTGATCGCGGCCACGGCGGCGTGGCAGGCGTCGGTCCTGCTGGTCGATGGGGGCCTGACCGAGGACCAGATGACCGACCTGGGGGCAGCCTACCTGGTCCCTGTCTTCCTCTGCGCGGTCGCGTCTCTGGGTGCGTGCGTCCTCCGCTTGCCCAGTGCCGGGGAACTCGCGTGGGCCACGATCGCGCTCATCGTGGCCGTCGTCGCGGCGATGCTACCCTGCGTCGTTAAGATGGAGGATGACCTTCTGGACAAGGAGCGCCGCGCGCCGCGCGTCTATCACGCGCGCGACATCTTCCGCCAGTAGCACGGAGCCGTGCCCCCTATGGGATATTCGGTTCGCCTGGCCGTCCGCGTTCCACGCGGCAAGGCCCGCCCGATGTTTAACTTAAACATCGGGCGGGCCTTGTCTTTGCCTCTGTGCGGTAAGCGTCAGGCTGGGCAGGCCGGGCAGGCCGGTCATCACCGCCTTCCCCGCGGGCGCGGCGATAGAGGCGCTGCCCAGCCTGGTGCAGGTCGGCGGGCTCCCGCCGTCCATACCCCGCCGTTCGCCGCGGCGTCCTCGTGGAGGACGCCTTGACGCGGGAGTGGACCATGACGCGGGCGGGGGCTTGCGCGTGGCGGGTCGGATCGCCGACGATATAGAGGGACACGCGATGACGCGGAGCGCGCGCTCCGCTCGCCCCCTACCCTGGAGAATGCCCATGCCCCCCTATCACCTGACCCTGACCCTGACCATCGCCGGAGCGGCGATCGTGATCGCCGCTCTCACGGCGCTCATCCACCCGCACGCGGGCCGCTTTATACGCGAGGGTCGGGCGCTCCGCGCCTCTCGGAGCGCCGAGGACAACCCGACCCTCGCGGCGGTGCGCGCCACCCTGAACGACGCGCACGACCACCTATGCGTGCGGTGGACGCGCGTGGCCGCGCCGGCCTGGCGCACCGAGTGTCTGGCGTGCCCCGGCCTGGAGGATGGCTCCTATCGCGGCGTGCAAGTGACCCTGGGAGCCGACGGCTTGATCGCCGCGATCGACGATCCCCACGACCTGTTGCGCGGGATGTGTCGCGCCCAGTATGTCGTCATGGACCACCCAGAGGACGGCGCGAACGGGAGCGCCAACGCGGGCGATCTTGGCGTGATCGTGCCCTTCCCGTCGCGGGTCGAGGGTGGCGATCGGCCGGCCTGATCGCTTACGGTGGACGTGTTCATCGGGCACGAGGACGGACGGCCGCACGGGCGGACGCGCGGACCGAGGCCACGCAACGGAGGCAGACCATGACCACGACCGCTCCCCGCACTATCTCACCCGACTATGCCGCGACGCTCTACGGGATCGCCACTGGGGCCAGCGGGCCGATGCCGCCCGACGCACACGGGCGTGCGCGGTGGGCCGTCGATGTGGCCACCCTCGTCATGGACATCGATCGTCAGGTCGAGCTGGTCCGGCGCGAGCTGGAGCGCGAGGTCAAGAGTCTACAGATCACGGGCGTCCTGAGCGTCCCCGCGCTGCAGCGGCAAAAGAATGGCGCGCGCATCCACTACGACGTCGACGCCGGCGGCGCGCACCCCGATTCGCTCTGGACCGCCTACACGGACGACCCGCACGAGCGCGCGGCCAGGTATGAGCGCCTGGCCGCGCTGAACGGGAGGACCGTGACGCTGCGCAAAGTGACGCGCATCGGCAAAGATGGTACGCCCCGGAGCGAGGCGCAAGACGACAGGTATCGTTGGGGCCTGCTGATATAAGCTATTCTATGGGCTGGAGAATGGTAGAAGGTTCAGAGGAGAAGGCAGCATGCGGTGCCAGCGGTGCGCGGGGGAGCAGTTCGTCAAGGCCGGATTCGATCGTGCCAAGCGCCAGATGCATCGCTGTACGACCTGTCGGCACCGCCAGACAGCGCGCTCTGCCTCCACCTTCTGTGGCTACCGCTTCCCCGACGACCTCATCGCCCTCGCCGTGCGTTGGTATCTCCGCTTCCGTTTGCCGTATGCCGATATGGTGGAGCTGCTGGCCGAACGAGGTGCCCATGTGGACGCCTCGACGATCTTCGATTGGGTGCAGCACTTCACCCCGCTCTATAAGGACGCGGCGCGCCCGCATCGTCGGCGCGTCGGCACCCGCTGGGCGGTCGATGAGACCTACATCCGGCTGGCGGGCCACTGGGTCTACGCCTACCGCGCCATCGACGAGCACGGCCAGGTGATCGACGTCTACGTGAGCGAGACGCGAGACGCGGCGGCAGCCACGGCCTTCTTCGAACAGGCGATCGCGCGCACCGACGTGCGGCCGCACTGCGTCACGACGGACAAGGCGGCAGCCTATCCGCCCGCGCTCCGGGCCGTCGTGCCGGAGGCGGAGCACGTCACGGGCAAGGCGGAGCAACAGGCGATCGAGCGCGACCACCAACATCTCAAAGGACGGACGCGGAGTATGCGCGGCTTCCAACAGTTGCCTTGCGCCCAGGTGGTGTGCGACGGCCATGGCTTCATGCGTAACCTGCGGGACGGCTTCTATCGGCTGGGCGAGCCGACCTGTGATCCACGCCTCCCGCAGGCTCCACGGCTGGCTCGCGCCTGGGACGACCTCACGCAGATCCTCGCCGCGGCATAGCTGTCCCTGTCAACCGCCTACGACGACGCCCACAGATCGCCACGAGGCTTCTGACCTCAGCATGACCCAACGGCACCGGTCTGCTTGGTCACGCGGCGCCCGAAGATGAGTTGCACCTGGTCGGGGCGGCCCACGTCGAGGTTCTCGCGGATGATTTCCTCGAAGAGGACGCGCCCGGTCACAGGGCGGTCGAGCACTTGGGTG